>Ga0073899_10001567_pt1 | contig 20933 bp, 22 predicted proteins | sample KloWWTmetaKNB5Ph_FD_88975 | JGI IMG/M metagenome (GOLD analysis project Ga0073899, IMG submission 88975) | Active sludge microbial communities from Klosterneuburg, Austria, studying microevolution and ecology of nitrifiers - Klosterneuburg... | ecosystem: Engineered > WWTP > Aerobic digester >... | reverse complement strand
TGTTGGCCCTGGTCGGCGCGTTCATGGGCATGGACCTTTGGCGGGCAGCCTATGCCGAAGCCATCCGTGAGCAGTATCGATTCTATTCGTTTGGCGACGCGATGTTGATTTTGTAGGGGCGAAGCATTCGTCCGCGACGCGGACGAATGCTTCGCCCCTACATGGCGTGACGGCGTGTTTACAAAACGGTGGCCGCGTCGCCGCCGTCTTGCTGGCCACGGATGTAGCGCCGGAACGCCTGTGACGAACGGTGGCCGGTCTGGCGGCGAACCTTCCACTCGGCGTTGCCCTGACGGAGGGCGGAGGTGATGAAGCCGGCCCGCAGGCTGTGTCCGCCGAGCTCCTTCCAGTTTGGGAAACCAGCCCGGCGAGCGAGATTCTGGATCAAGAGCGCCACCATCCGATCGGACAGATGCGTGTTTCGTATTTGGCCACGCGATCCGAAACTGGGAAAGACAAAGCTGTCTGGACCCTTAGAACGTATGTTCGATTGGGCCAGCCAGCTATCCAGGGCGCGGACAGGACACAGCCCGGTCGCCTTCGTCGACTTATTGATGAACTTGTCCATCCCGGCCCCGATCTGGTCGGTTTTTGAGAACGGCAAGATGATCCGAAGGCCATGGGTGGTCCGGCGCACATCGCGCAATCGGACCGCGACCAGCTCGCTTCTGCGAAAACCGCCCGCAAATCCGATCAGCAATAGCGCCCGATAGCAGGCGACCTTGAGCGCATTGGCATCCCCAGGATAGACCTCATCGAGTTGATCAAGCAGCGTGGCGATGTCGTCGGGACTGAGGGCGTCAACCTGGCGAACGGCTTCGCGCTCGAGCACGCGTTGACGGATGGCGGCGCCCAGGGAGAGTTTGACCAGAGGATCGCGCCCAGGATTGACGTAGCCGGCTGCCCCGGCAAATCGCCAATCGTGGACTTTGACGATGGCGGCCAGGCGGGCTTGGAGCGTCGCCCGCTTGAGCTCGCCCTCGGCCAGGGTAGCCAGATACAGGGCGATCGACTCTGGGCGGGCCGGCAGGCTGCGCAGGCGATTGATCTGGCAGAAATAGGCAAAGTCGGCCCAATGGGCGCGGTACATCCGCTTGGTGTTTGCGTTGATGCCGCTCAGCACAAAGCGCTGGACCTTCGACCACTCCGCTTCGGTCAGTTGCTCCCGCGCGTCGTCGTTTGCTTTGTCGAGGGGCGCGTAGTTGACCAGGCGCTGCTCGTCGAAGAAGCGCACCCGCATGCGCGGAGTTTCTGGCTGAGCCTTGTTCACGCCGCCATTATACGCCAATGTCGAGTCACTTCCGATAATGTTTACTTATCGGAAGTGAAATTCGGTTGAAACGAAGGATCAGGGCGAAGCCCTGATCCTTCGTTTCAACAACACTGTGCGATGATGTACGGCATGGCAACCGAAATCGACAACTACCGGCGCATGTTTCGCGATCTTTACGGCCAAGTGGACGAAGTTCTGGATGGCATGGACTCTGAGGCGCTCTTGTTCAAGCCCTTTGAGACCAGCCCATGGAAAGGTCCGAGCGGCTCGGTAGGCTGGACAATCGCCCACGCGGTGTCCTCCACCGTGTTCCTCATGCGAATGGCCGAATTTACCGCTGGCAGAATAGGCTGGGAGGATGTGGCCGGCGATCAGGGCGCGGACGAATTCAACGCGTCCAATCACGACACCGCCGTCATGCGGGCCCGGGCCAAGCGAACCCTGGCGACGGTGAATACGATCCTGGATGGGTTCTCGCCCGCGGACCTCGAGGCCGAACGCACCCATCCGCGCCGCCCGGAGCGGCAGCTCACAACCCGCTGGTGCATAACGCACGCAATAGACCACCTCAGCCAGCACATCGGGCACGCCCAGCTCACCCGCCAGATCTCGGCGCTGGTGTAGGTCCCCCACCCCCTTCGCGAGGCGCGCATGGGACAGGCAAACCGGTCAACCCTTAGGGTTGACCGGTTTAGCTACTTGCCGCTCAGGGTCGGGAAGCCCTTGGCCCGCCAGGAAAGGAGACCACCGGACATGCTGGTCACGCTCGTAAAGCCGGCCTTGGCCAGGATGTCCCGCCCAGACGTGCTCCGATTTCCGGATCGGCAGATTACGACGACTTCGCGGTCACGCGGCACCTCACTGAGGCGCTTCTCGAGCTGTCCGAGCGGGATCAGTGTCGTGTTGGCGACGTGGAACTCCTCCCACTCGGAGGGTTCGCGCACGTCAAGGATGAAGGCTCCAGAGGCCGCCATTGAGCGGGCCTGTTCGGGTGTGATCTCGCTGGACAAAGGCTTCAAGCTGACCGGGCCGGCCGACGGAGCCGCCGGCGCGGGGGTTGCGGCCGGACCACACGCGCTGAGCGTGAACAGGGCCGCCGCAATTGGAACAAACAGGACACGTTTGAAAGTCATGCGTCGAACATATCATCGTTTCGGGCGTGCGAGGCAATACCTGAGAAAACGCAAGATGCCCCCGGTCGGGCCGGGGGCATCTTGATCCGTCGACTCGCCTACTTTCCGGAGTTGCTGGCAATTAGTTGTGGCAGCAGCCCGCTGTTCTTTGGCACCAGCGTGATCCCGGCCTTGCTCTCGAGCAAGCGCTGGGTTTCGAGGGCCTCAAACATCGCCACTGCGACGTCACTGTCCTGAGAGATCTTCTGCAGCGTCGCGCCGACAATCTGCGGCCGAGTGGCCGCCGCTTTGCCGAACTCGATGGCGGCCTGGCGATCGGCCGTGCTGGTGATGATGTTGACCTGGTTCGTGCCGGTCTGCCGAATCGCAGCCGTGACCTGGCGCAGGCGATTGACAACCTTGGCTTCAATCCCACGCTTCATGCCGTCGTCGCGGAACTGAACCTTGCGAATGTAAATGCTGCCCAGCCGATAGCCCCAGTCGGTCGAATGGGCGGTGACTTCATTTCGCACGAGCTGGCTCATCCTGTGCCGCTCCTCGAGCATCTGGGCAAGCGGCATGTTGCTCAAGGTCCGCACACTGGCGTTGCTGACGTTGGCAGCCAGCGAACCGCGCGGGTCGCTGTTCTTGAACATAAACGCCACGGGATCGCTGACGAACATCTCGTACCACAACCCGATGCCCATCGGCGCGCCTTCTTCGCTGTTGACCGGGCTGTTGCGCAGATACTGCTGGTCCAGGCGCAAATCGACAACGCGCAAGCTGCCCAGCCAGTTCACGACAAAGGCAGCCGGGCCGAGCTTCGCCGGCAGAATGTGCAGGCCGGGTTCGTCGATGACGCCGATAACCTTGCCAAACAGCACATACACAAAGGCTCGACGCTCCGGAACAATCACGTAAAAGCCAAAGATCCGGACGATGCCCTTGAAGATCCCCCACGCGATGGTGAGCAGAATGAACGTGACGAAGGCCGTGGGGATGAAGGCTAGAAAACCCAGGTTGCCAAACAGGCGTTGAAATAGCGCGTCCATTATTTGATCTCCGTCACGGCGCGCTGCGCGTTGGCATACAGCCCAAGCCGGACATACCGCAGATAGGTCTGGAGGGCATCCGGACCGCTTTCCTTGAGCAGCGCCAACTGCTGCGACAGCGCCAGGAGTGGCTCGGTTTCGGCCTGCGCTCGAAGCGTTTCGATTTCGACGGCGCGCTTCGACTGGACGATCTTCTGGTCGGCGCTTGCCTGGGCGACCGAAATGTCGCTGCTGACCTGGTTGTAGGCTGTATTGATGGCCGCCAGGGCGTTCTCCACTTCGTTGGGCGGATCAATGGCAGTGATCAGGGATGCATCCAGCACGACGCCATAGCGGGCCGGCGAAGATGCGCACTCGGTGTCCATGTGCTCGTTGATGTCGCGCAGGTTCTTGCGCAAGTCGTTGATCGAAATTCCGGCCACCATGGTCGCGTCCACCGGCTGGGCCGTGTTGGCTTCGAGCCCGCTGCGCTGCGGCGCTTTGAAGTTGGCGATGCGCTCACGCAGCACCGAGTGGAAATAGCCCATGATGTGGACGATCGGATTCTTGATGCCAAACAGGTAGGCATAAAGATTCGACTCACTGACCTTGTACCGAATCTGGCCCTTGAGCTCAGTGTTGAGTTGGTCCTTGGTTACGGCTTCGAGAACGGTGCCGTTCTGGTTGACTGTGGGGTTCTCCGCATCGTAGGCGAGGCTGACGGTTTGGATCGCGATTGGCACTTTGTAGACTTTTTCCCACGGGAATTTGAGATACGGCCCGCCCGGCGGGATGACTTGCACCTGCGGGTACACGTAGCGCTCGCGCTCCTCGGCTCGAAGGTGCATGCTGATCGGGTCCTCAAGCGTCGTTTGCTTGCCGATACGAATGGCCTTGCCAAAGCTGGTCTTTACCGCGCGCTCGTTCTGGTTGACCGTGAACAGGCTCGGCAATATGGTGCGGACTAACCACAGCACAAAGCCAAGCAAAAGGCCGATGACGATTCCACCTGCTGCATTCATTTGCGGATTTCCTCCTGGAACGGGATTGACGGCGAGGACGGACACCTGGACCGGCCCTCGGACACAGGTATGACCATACACCAGATGGAACAACCGCGCCAGTGGCGATCACGGAGGACACCGATTCTGACAGTGACGAGCTATAACCCGTACTTTGTGGCGAGGCGCTGAACGGTATTGACATTGCGCCAGGTCGCCGAGATCTTGAGCGTCCGCTCGAACACGGCATTCGAGAACTTCGAGTCCGTTTGCCGTTGAAAGGACTTCCAGTACACCTCGCGCCCGTGCACGTAGAAATCGTCTAAATCTGTTTTGAATCTGGCGAGCGCGGTTTCGCCGGCGGGCGACAGGGGCCGAGCGAGGAATCCGACATAGAGCGCATGCGCAGCCGCTTCGTCCGCCTCACCGAAGGCGCGGCAGTGTGCAATAGCCTCCAGCTCGGCGTCGTCCCGCAGGAACGTCTTGACTTCGTAGCCAAGCGTCTTTTGCAGTCCCGCTTCGATCGTGCTCTCGAGCGCCGCGCAATCGTCGGACTTGGACGCAAAGATCACATTCCCGCTGGCAATAAAGGTCTCGATGTCTTGCAGGCCCAGGGACGTGAAGGCGTTCCGCAACACCGCCATCGTGACGTTGCGTCCGCCGACATTGATGGCGCGCAAAAAAGCGAAATAGCGTCGCATGTTGGCCCTCAAGATAGAGCGGCCGGCAAGGCCTCGCCACGGATGAGCGCCCTACTGAGCGCGTTGTGGTGGCTGACTACCCGGCGCATGTCGATCTTCGTGTGACGGCCCTCTTCGACGACGACGCGACCATTGACCATGGAGAAATCCACCCCGCGCGGCGCGCAGAAAACGATGGCGGCCAATGGATCATGCAATGCCCCGGCGTACTCTACGCGATTGAGATCGATGGCGATCAGGTCGGCCGCAAAACCGGGGCCGACCTGGGCGATGTCGTCGCGCCCGAGCACGCCCGCCCCACCCCGGGTGGCGAGCCACAGCGCCTCATAGGCCGAGAGCGCTGAACGCTGATGCCCGGCCGAGACCGAGTCATAGGTGGCGAATGTCTCGTCTGTCACGCGTTGCAGCAGCATCGCCTGACGCGCCTCGAGCAACATGTGATTGCCGTCGTTACTGGCGCTGCCATCGACACCCAGACCCACCTTGACCCCGGCGTTGATCATGAGCCTTATCGGAGCGATACCGGAGGCCAGGCGCATGTTGCTGCTGGGGCAGTGCGCGACGCCACAGCCACAGGCCCCCATCCGGGCAAGATCACGAGTCTGAAAGTGCACACCGTGGGCGTACCACACATCCGATCCAAGCCACTCGACCGATTCGGCATAGTCAAGCGGGCGCTTGCCGAACATCGACAGGCAGAAGGCATCTTCGTCCCGGGTCTCAGCCAGATGCGTGTGCAGCATCACACCAGTTGCCCGTGCCATGCGGGCGCTCTCGCGCATCAGATCGGTGGTCACTGAAAACGGCGAACATGGCGCCAGAGCCACCCGCGTCATCGCAAAGCGCGACGCATCGTGAAAGGCTTCGATGGCCCGCAGGCTTTCGCGCAGGATATGCCCTTCGTCTTCAGCCGCGCGGTCCGGCGGAAGACCTCCCTTGGACTCGCCGAGGCTCATGGAGCCCCGGGTGGCATGGAAGCGGATGCCGGTTTCCGTGGCGGCCCGAATCTCGTCGTCGATACGGCAGTCATTTGGGTAGATGTACAGATGGTCGCTGGCCGTCGTACAGCCGCTCAAAAGCAGCTCCGCCGTTCCAACCAGCGCGCTGGTGTAAATCGCGTCACGATTCATGCCCAGCCAAATCGGATACAAGGTCTTGAGCCAGTTGAACAGGCCGCTGTCCTGGGCAATGCAGCGGGTCAGGGTTTGATACAAGTGGTGATGGGTGTTCACCAGGCCAGGAAGAACGATATGGCCGGACAAGCTGATTCGGCGAACGGGCGCGCCCGCGCCGTGTAGGATAATTGCGTCCTCTGCCTGGGCGGACTTGCCCACCCAAATGATGATGTTGTCACGCACGAGAACTGCGGCGGAACGAATCACTGGATCGGGTCGATCCAGCGAGCCCGTCATTGGAGCCAGCGTGTCGATGTCCGAAAGCAGTGTGAGGGTGAGCTCGTTCGCGTTTGACATTTCACTTATTATGATCTAGAACGGCTCGTACCAGCAGAATTCAATTCTTCGAGGAACCATCATGAATTTACCCCGCGTTGCCCTCTACCTTCAAGATCGACACAGCCTCCAGGACGGCATCAAATACGCCCAGTACGCCGAAGCCAAGGGCTTTGAAGCGGTATGGCAGGCCGAAAGCAGGCTGGTCCGAGACGCAATTGTGCCGATGGCCGCCTTTGCCGCCACGACCAAGAAGATCAAGATCGGGTCCGGCGTAATCAATAACTGGACGCGGAATATCGGCTTGTTGGCGGCGACCTTCCTGACACTCGACGATCTGGCCCCAAATCGGATCATCTGCGGCATCGGGGCATGGTGGGATCCTCTTGCCAAGAATGTCGGGATCGAACGCCGCCGCCCGCTGCTGGCCATGCGCGAAACCATCGAGGTCATGCGCCGGCTGCTCCGCATGGAGAATGTCACCTTCCAGGGCGAGTTCCACAAGGTGACCGGGATCGAACTCGACGTCGTGCATGGCCGGCGCGAACCACGGAATGTGCCGATCTTCATCGGCGCTACGGGCGACAACATGATGGAGATGACAGGCGAGATCGCCGACGGCGTCGTGTTGAACTACTGCGTGCCGCCCGAGTACAACGATCGGGCCATGGAGCTTCTGGACAAAGGCGCGCGGAAGGCCGGCCGGACCGTCCACGACCTCGACCGGCCGCAACTGGTGGTGTGCTCGGTCAACGAGGATCGCCAGAAGGCGATCAATGACGCCAAGTGGCTGCTGACCCAGTATGTTGCTCAGCAACCGCATATTGCCAAGGCCAGCGGTGTGGCCGACGACATCATTCAAAAAGTGCAATCCATCCTGGGCTGGCCGGCCACCAAGGAGCAGATTGCAGAGGCCATGCAGTTCATCCCCGACGACTTTGTGCTGAAGATCAGCGCCACGGGCACACCGGCCGAGGCGCGGGCAAAGGTCCAGCAGTACGTCGACCGCGGCTGCACCTGCCCCATTCTGTATCCGATGGGCGATCCCTATATCATGATGGATACATTTGGAATCAACTAGGCAAACATGACACTTCCCATTTCCCAGATTCAGTCCCGCGTCACCGCGCAACGCGCCGACATCATCCAGTTTATGCGCGACATCTGCGCCATCCCCTCGATGGACTCCAAGATCGGACCGGTTGGCGAGCGCGTTCAGGCTGAAATGCGCAAGCTCGGTTTTGATGAGGTTCGATTCGACAGGATGGGAAACACCATCGACCGGATCGGCAGCGGGCCAAAGATCATCGTCTTTGACTCGCATATTGATACGGTCGGCATCGGCGACCCGTCCGCCTGGGCGTGGGATCCGTTCAAGGGCAAGGTCGAGGACGGTATCTTCTATGCCCGCGGCGCCTGCGACGAGAAAAACAGCACGCCCGGGATGATCTACGGCATGGCCCTGGCCCGCGATCTCGGATTGCTGGACGGCTGGACGGCCTACTACTTTGGCAATATGGAAGAGTGGTGCGATGGCATCGCTCCAAACACCTTTGTCGAGGTTGACCCCAAGGTTCGCCCAGATTTCGTGGTGATTGGCGAGCCCACAAAAATGCTGGTGTATCGCGGGCACAAGGGCCGGGTGGAGATCAAAGTCGTCTCCAAGGGTCGCAGCGCCCATGCGGCGAGCAACCACCTGGGCGACAACGCCATCTACAAGCTGATTCCCCTGATCGCCGGCATTCGTGATCTCGAACCGAAACTGGGTGACCATCCCTTTCTCGGTCACGGCAAGATCACGGTCAGCGATATGCATGTGAAAACGCCGAGTATCAATGCGGTGCCAGACGAAGCGACGGTTTTCATCGACCGGCGGCTGACGTTTGGAGAGGACAAGAACGCGGCGATTGAACAGATCCGCTCGCTCATCCCGCAAGAGCATCGAGATGCGATCACGGTCGAGGAGATGTTCTACGATGAGCCTTCCTATACCGGGTTCGTCTTTCCGGTCGACAAGTACTTCCCCGCCTGGGCGTATGAGGAGTCGCATCCCCTGGTTCAAGCGGGTATCAAGTCCCGGGCGATGATCGGTCTGCCCGACGCGCCAGCCGGCAAGTGGAATTTCAGCACTAATGGGATTTACTGGGCCGGCAAAGCCAAAATCCCCTCAATTGGCTTCGGCCCTGGCGATGAAGAGACTGCCCACACAGTCAATGATTCGGTCTCGCTCGACGATGTGGTCAAGGCGACCGAGTTCTACGCCGTGTTGCCCGGCGTGCTAAGCGACGAGGCCTCTTAGCGCATTTTTTAGTCCTCGCTTCACGACGTCCCCAGCTTCGCCGGGGACGTCGTGAAGCGAATGAGTATCAGGAGAATCACAACATGCAAACCAATCTACGCGGCCGCGACCTTATCGGCGACCTCGACTTCAGCAAGGAAGAAGTCGAGACCGTCCTTGACGTGGCCTGGGATCTTAAGCGCAAGCGGGCTCTGAATGAATCGCATGCGCTGCTGCGCGACAAGACGCTGGCGATGTTGTTCTTTTTCACCAGCACCCGCACGCGCGGCTCGTTCGAGGCAGGCATGGCCCAACTCGGCGGGCACGCCGCCTTCATCGACTCCGAGACCACCCAGATTTCACATGGCGACACGGCAAAGGAAATCGGGCAGATCTTCGGGCGCTACTTCGACGGGATCGCCATTCGCCAGTGCGACTGGAAGTTCGGCAACACCTATTTGAATGAGGTCGCCAAGGCCAGCCGCGCGCCAGTGCTGAACATGCAGTGCGACGTCTATCATCCGTTTCAGTGCCTGGCCGACCTGATGACCATCATCGAGAAGAAGGGCCGAAATTTACGCCGCAAGAAGATGGTAGTGTCATGGGCCTACGCCGCTTCGTACAGCAAGCCGATCTCAGTGCCCCAGTCGCTGATCCTTCAGATGACCCGCTTTGATTGCGACGTGGTGCTCGCCCATCCCCCGGAGTTCAAGCTTATGCCTGAGATTGTGGAAGCCGCCAGGGAAAACGCGCGCCGCAATCACGTGGGGTTCGAGATCACTGACGACATGGACGCGGCCTTCAAGGACGCCGACATTGTGTATCCCAAGTCGTGGGGTCCGCTGGTGACTGACACGAGCAAAGAGGGCGGCAAGGCCTTGATCGAGAAATACCGCTCGTGGATCACCGATCAGCGCCGGATGAACTTGGCCAAGGATGACTGCATTTACATGCATTGTCTCCCGGCCGATCGCAACCTCGAGGTCACCGACGAAGTCATCGACGGGCCAAACTCGGTGGTCTATGATGAGGCCGAGAACCGCTTGCACGCGCAGAAGGCTGTCATGGCCCTGACGATGTCCTAATCGCTTTTTGCGGTGGGCTGGGGCCGGAATCCGGCCCCAGCCCACCGCCATCCCCGGAGGCCCCCCATGAGCCCTTTGGCTGTTATTGCCGTCGGCGGAAACGCCCTGATCCACGATGAGCGGCACAAAACAGTGCATGACCAGTATCTGGCAGCCGTAGAGGGCATGCGCCACGTCGGGGAGTTGATCGAAGCCGGCTGGGATGTTGTCATCACGCATGGCAATGGCCCGCAGGTTGGCTATATTTTGCGCCGGTCCGAACTTTCTCGGCACGAACTGCATGAGGTGCCGCTGGACTCCTGCGGCGCAGACACGCAGGGTGCGATCGGCTATATGTTTCAGAAAGCGCTGGGCAACGAACTCCGTCACCGCGGAATTGTTCGGCAGGCCGTGACCGTCGTCACCCAGGTGCTGGTCGACCTCAATGATCCGGCCTTCAGGAAACCCAGCAAACCCATCGGATCTTTCATGAGCGAGGCTGACGCGCGGGTCAAAATCGCCAACGACGGCTGGACGATGGTGGAGGATGCTGGGCGCGGTTGGCGGCGGGTCGTTGCCTCACCTCGACCCGTCAGAATTATTGAGCGTGACGCGATTCAAGCGCTTATCGATGAGGGTTTTGTCGTGATCGCGGTCGGCGGCGGCGGGATTCCGGTCATGGAAACCGCACAGGGTGACCTGGTGGGTGTTGAAGCCGTCATCGACAAGGACTTTGGGGGCGCGTTAATCTCGAGCAGCTTGCCAACGGATGTCTTTCTGATCGCTACTGCCGTCGAGAAGGTGGCCATCAACTTCAACAAGCCCAACCAAAAATGGCTGGACGCGGTCACCGTGGCCGAAGCAAAGCAATACCTGAGTGAAGGGCACTTCGCGCCAGGCAGTATGAAGCCGAAGATCGAAGCGGCCATCGATTTCGTCGAACGGGCAGGCAAGCCGGCCATCATCACCAGCCTGGAGAACCTCAGCCGCGCCGTGCGCGGCGAAACCGGCACGCGGATCGTGCCATGAACACTTCAGAAGCGTAATTGCCGGAAGCCATGCCCCCGGCTTTGCCGGGGGCATGGCTTCCGGCCGCGAATTGGTAACGGAGCCCATGGCCAATAAACCTCTTTTGATCACCAACGCCACCCTGGTTACCTGGGGTGACGAAAACCGAATCCTGCCCGGTCACGCCTTGCGAGTCGTTGATGACCGGATCGGCGGGCTGGGGCCGGACGCCGAGATGCGCGCGCGCTATCCGGAGGATAAGACCCTAGACGCGGGCGCACAGCTCCTCATGCCCGGAAACATCTGCGCCCACACCCACTTCTATGGCGCGTTTGCGCGCGGGATGGCAATTCCGGGTGATTCGCCAAAGGACTTCCCGGATATTTTGGAGCGCCTGTGGTGGAAGCTGGATAAGGCCCTGTCGGTGGAGGATGTGCGGGCCTCAGCTGAGATCTTCATGGTCGACGCCATCCGAAACGGCACAACGACCCTGATTGACCATCACGCTTCGCCAAACGCCATCGCGGGTTCGCTCGATGCGATCGCCGATGTGGTGGAAACGGCCGGGCTGCGGGCCTGCCTGTGTTACGAAGTCAGCGACAGGGACGGTCCTGACAAGCTGAAGGCCGGAATCGACGAGAACGTGCGCTTCATCCGCAAGGTCCGTTCCGAGCGCCCGGCCCGTCTGGCGGCGACATTTGGCCTGCACGCCAGCCTGAGCCTGTCCGACGCATCGCTCGAGGCATGTCGCGCTGCGCTGCCCGAAGGCGGCGGCTTTCACATCCACGTGGCCGAGCACGAGTCGGACGAGTATGACAGCCTCAAGCGGAGCGGCACGCGGGTGGTGGATCGCCTGCAGCGGCATGGCATCCTCGGGCCACGCTCCATTGCCGCGCATTGCGTGCACGCGGATGCGCGCGAGGCGGAGATCCTGGCCGAGACCGGCACGTGGGTGACCCACCAACCGCGTTCAAATATGAACAATGCGGTCGGAGCCGCCGACATCGAGGGCCTGACCCGTCTTGGCATCAAGGTCTGCCTTGGCACCGATGGGTTCTCGCATGCGATGTGGGACGAGTGGAAGGCGGCCTACTTCCTGCACAAGGCGGCTCACCGTGATCCCCGCCGCGCAAATGGGTCGTTAATCACAGAGATGGGCGTGACCAACAATGCGGCGCTTGCCGGGATGTTCTTCCCAAATGCGCGCCTTGGCGCACTGGAAGCAGGCGCCCATGCTGACCTGATTCTGGTGGATTACCACGCCCCTACCCCTCTCAGCGCGGGTAATCTCCCCTGGCACATCCTGTTTGGCTTTGGGGCGCAAATGGTGACGATGACGATGTGCGCTGGGCGAATATTGATGCAGGATCGCCGGATTGTCGACCTTGACGAGAAGGAGATCGCCGCGCGTGCGCGTGAGCTGGCGGTCAAGACCTGGGCGCGGTATCAGGCCTAGGCGATATCCCGAAACAGAAATGCCCCGAAATCGGTGGGGCATTTCTGTTTCGAGCTGGTATGTGAGCTGCCTCGGTCCCTATTCCTGGCAAAGGCAAACGAAATAGTCGTGAAACTAGATAGTGCCTATGCGAAATGGACCGTATTGACTGGACGGGCCTACGGCCTGGGCGCCGAGGTCAGCGGCGTTGATGCGGCTGGAACCTGGCCGCCCGCAAAAAAGGCGTGTGTGCTTCGGGTGACCGACCCGATCAGGGCCGAGCTGTCCGCCCAGTTCAGGGCAGCCCGGGACTGGGAAAGCGCAACCACCAGAATGTAATCGGCATCGCGCGTGGTCACCAGCGCCGCGTCAGCATGGGTGTTGGCGTCCCAATTTTGGCGGTGAAAAACCGCCGCGCCGGCCACATTCGCGTCGATCAGCCCGACGTTGGAATTCCGGGCAAGAAGGTTCAACATCGCCTCGCACTTGGCCGGGGTCATCCCCTTCGGAAAGGCAACAGCAAAGGCGCCTCCGCCCGTTCGGCAGGCCGCCAGCGCCTCGAATACCGCCCCGATCTCCGACGCCGTTGATTGAGCGTTCTTATCAAGCGCCGCATCCCCCGGAGCGCGCAGGTTGGCCGGCGTGACCACAGTCGCGGGCGCGGATTGCTGATCGAACGGCTGAGCGAGGAAGGTGCTCAACAGCCCGAGCTTCCGGAGGGTGCCATTCAACTGCTGCACGCCGGATTGAGCCTCCCCGGCCCCCGCTGATCGCAATAACGCGTTGGCGGCGTTGGCGCTGCCATCCACGATCGCGCTGACCGCGCTGTCGGCTGCCACCCCGCTCAGCGGCGTGTCGGCACCCCGGATTGCGTCCAAAACCACCAGAAGTCTGAGCCACCCCTGGGCCGACGTTGCAGTGTCGGCATTGATCGATAGCTCGTCGCCACCGCGCAAATTCTTGATGTAGATAGAGGCCACACCGCCCTGCCCGACAAAACTCGCAAGTTGTTGGCGCAGGGCAGGTTCGAGCGAACGCACGGTCGCCGGGCCGCCCCCTACCACGTCAATCGGCAAGGTAAGCTGGCGATCCGAGGAACGGGCCAGCACACCAATCAGTGCATCGCGGGCCTCAACGAAATTTAGTTGACGCCCGGCCGAGGCCGCTGCCGCCGACCCATCCGTACCGGCCGGCGCGAGGCCCGGTTCTCGGTCAAAGCGAGCGGCCAGGCCGAGCAGGAAGGTCGAAAGGCGGCTCTCCGAGTACACGATCGGGGCCGGGATCCGGCTCTGACTGGTTCGGCGCAAAATGTGGCCCGGGAACTGGTCAAGCGACTGCTTCTGGCGGAGTATCTGGTCGATTTGCAGGCGGGCAACCGCCTGATTCAGGCGGACTTCGACTGATCCTGGGTCAAGGCTAACGGCCTCGCCGGCATAACTGAGGGCGACGGGCTCGCTGAGCGCCCGCACAGTCCGGCTGATGGCATCGTCGGCGCTCAATCCCGACACGTCAATGTCGGAAATATAAGTGTTCGCAGGCAGGCGGTTGCGATCGGCAACGAAAGACAGCGCATTCCCGCCCAGGAAGATGGCAACGATCGCCAACACCGCTAGCGCAGCCAGCTCAACGCCCTGCCGAGCGGCGATTCTTCGTTTCATCCAAACGAGTATATCGCGGCTTGATTGGTATACTCACCAAGGATGCGCGTTTCGCTGCGTCACACATCTCAAGGAGAACCTCAATGAACGTTTTGGAAGCCATGCAGGCAATGACCTCGCGCTTCAATCCCGCCAAAGCCCGCGGCGTCAATGCCACGGTGCAGATCATGGCCGCCGGTGACGGCGGCGGTGACTATGTCGTCCAGATCAAGGACGGCGCCGCCACCTTGACAGAAGGCGTGATCGAGAACCCCAATGTTACGGTAAACGTCGCCGCAAAGGACTGGATCGACATGCTCTCGGGCGAACTAGATCCGACCATGGCGTTCATGGGCGGCAAGCTGCGCATTACCGGCGATCTGGGCCTGATGATGCGCTTCCAGCAGATCTTCATGTCCTAAGCCGGCATGAAGGGCCTTATTCTCAGCGGCGGCAAGGGGACTCGGCTGTATCCCCTGACGTTCACCAGCGCAAAACAGCTCATCCCGGTCGCCAATATGCCGGTGCTCTTCCGGGTGATTCAAACGATCCGGGATGCAGGCATCGTTGATATCGGCATCGTGATCGGCGACACAGGCGCCGAGATCCGGAACGCCGTGGGCGACGGAAGCGCATGGGGCGTGCGTATCACCTACATTCCGCAGGAAGCCCCGCTCGGCCTCGCCCACGCGGTCAAGATCAGCCAGCCATTTCTCGGCGACGACAAGTTCGTGATGTTCCTGGGAGACAACGTCATCCAGGGCGGCATCCACGCCCTGATCCGCCAATTTGACGGATCGCGCTACAACAGCCAGATCGTACTGACCCGCGTGAAGGAGGCCCAGCATTACGGGGTGGCGGTGCTGCGTCCAGATGGCTCAATTGAACGCCTGGTGGAGAAGCCAAAGGTGCCGCCAAGCGACCTGGCCCTGGTCGGGATCTACATGTTCGATGCAAGTGTGTTCAAGGCTGTCAACGCCATTCAGCCTTCGGCCCGCGGCGAGCTCGAGATCACCGACGCCATCCAGTGGCTCGTGACGGCGGGATATTCGGTGTTTCCGTATATCCATAAGGGTTGGTGGGTGGACACTGGCAAGCCGATAGACATGCTCGAGGCCAACAGCCTGGTCCTCGACGAGCTCACCCCAGCCATCCTGGGAAACATCGACGCGGAATCCACGGTGGACAGCCGGGTGACGATCGGGGCCGGGGCCCAGATCATCAACAGCGTGGTGCGCGGCCCGACGATCATTGGCGAGAACACCCGGATCGTGAACAGCTATGTCGGCCCGTTTACGAGCATCCACCATGATTGCGTGGTGGAAAACGCTGAGATCGAGCGCAGCATTGTGCTCGAGCATGCTCGGATCGCCGATGTGCCCGCCCGGATTCAGGACAGTCTGATCGGCCGGCGAGCGACGATTACGCGCGCTACCAGCCGGCCGGCCGCCTACAAGCTCACACTTGGCGACTACAGCGCTGTCGGACTTGTGTAGATACCCGCTCCAAACGCAGCATGCCTAACCAAGCGATTGCGAACTTCATCGCCGAGCGGATGCCGGCGGTAGAGGCTAACATGCAGTCTGTCGTCGACTCGGCAGGCGTTGAGGGGCTGCGGACCATGCTGCGGTATCACCTTGGATTTGCGGACGCCCAAGGCCGATCCGAGCGCGCGCCGGGTGGAAAACGTATTCGGCCGGCGCTGGTGTTGCTAAGCGCCATGGCGGCCGGTCAACCCGCAGCAATCGCAGCGGCCACGCCCGCCGCCGCCGCGGTCGAACTGCTTCACAACTTCTCGCTGATCCATGACGACATTGAGGATGGAGACACATTGCGGCGAGGCCGCCCAACTCTTTGGAAGGTTTGGGGTATCGCCCAGTCGATCAACACCGGCGATGCGATGTTCGCGATGGCGCACCAGGCTTTGCTTGGATCAGTGGCGCCGGCCGAGCGAGTGTTGCGGGCCATGCATGTGTTTGCGTCCATGTGCGTGGGGCTGACCCGCGGTCAACATCTCGACATCAGTTTTGAGCAGCGCACGGATGTTACCGCCACCGAGTATCTCGATATGATCGCCGGCAAAACCGCGGCGTTAACTGAGGCCTGCTGTGAAATCGGGGCGATCCTGGGCGGCTCAGATGATGCGCAGATTGCCGCCCTGGCGCGCTTCGGGCGCGACCTGGGAGTCGCATTCCAGATCCAGGACGACGCCCTCGGAATCTGGGGGGATCCGATCCGAACGGGCAAAGCCGACAGCGACCTCGCCCACCGCAAGAAAACTTACCCCGTGCTGGTCGCGGCAGAACGCGATCCGATTTTCCGGGCGCGCTATTTTGATGGGGATGTCGAAAGTCGCGATCTGGCCTCCCTGCGCGAGATGATCGAGGCAACCGGCGCACGCGAGGCGACCGAAGCAGCTGCAACAGCCACGTATGACCGCGGACTGGAATCCTTGTCGGGTTGTGGCGGCGCGCCGGAAGCTATTGGGATGCTGAGCGCGCTCGCCCATTCGCTGTTCGCACGGGCAGCATAAAGCATTAAGAGTCGGCGCCCTATTCTGATCGCTCATCCTCGCCGCATCGCGATGACGCGAATGCCAAACAGGCGCGCGAGTATGGCGAATCCGGTCTTGAGCTTCAGGGTGCGCGGCCGAGAGCGATAACCTGCATAGACGAATCCGAATCTGGCGTAAAAGGACTCGAGGCGATCCCGGCAGACCAGCCAAACGACTCCATTTTCTGCATCGACGAGCTGTCTGATGAGGGCGGCCGCCACGCCCTGGCCCTGCCAGGACGGCACGACCACCAGGCTGCCGAACTCCCGGCAGTCGCGATACGGCTTAACCTGTGCGATTCCGATAGTGCGGCCCGCGTCGTCGCAGGCGCAGGTGAAGTTCTGCCAATGCAGATTCGTCGGGTCGAGGCGCGCGGCGCGGATTAGCCGGCGGATGGCTGCGTCGTCGGAGGCGTTGGCAGGGCGGAAGGAAGGCGTCGGCAACTACAACAATCCCTTGAAGCGCGGGTCGGACAGGGTTGTATCGCGGTCGGAGACGTTGGTTTCAAGACGCAGGTATTCCGCCATGGCCTTGCGCGCGCCAGCCTGATCGCCACGCGCGACCAGGGCGCGCATGAGGTTGTAAGCGATGTCGGCATCGGTCGGGGCGAGCGCCTGCGCGCGCTGCAAGGCGTCGATCGCCGCGCCGGTGTCTCCGACGTCCAGATAGGCCAGACCAAGGTCATTCAGGACGTCCGGGCGATCACCCTCGATGAGTAGACGGTTGAAGTAATGGCCCACTCGTTGAGCGGGGGTGGCATCGACATCCAACGGCGGAAGTCGAGCAGATTCAAGACTGGCGGGCATGGCAAACGTTGCGGGGGGCGGAGGCGGTCGAACAAGCACCGGGGGACGCGGTGCCGCCGGGGCGAGGGCCACTGCCTCCGGCGCCTGGGCGGACAGCCCGACCAGAGACGACGGCGCGAGCGCGACCAGCGGGGCAAGCTGCGGCACGGCGATCATTTCCGGAGCCGGCTGTCGTTCGCGCAAATCGAGATAGGAGGCCGCATAGTAAATGGCGTTCAACGGCCGGCCGAGCACAAACAACACGCTTTGCAAAAGCAGGCCAAGCGCATACAAGGCGAACATCCCCGCGACCGGCCCCGAAGCGCCTCGCGCGCCAATCGCTCCGAGGACCGCCACGATCTGCAAGATGGCGCCGGGCAGGCTGAGCAAGCCCCAGGCAAGCACCAGCGCGGCCGAGCGCCAAAACATACGCATGCGCGAGCCGCGGGTGAGCGCGACACTCCGGCCCAACGCGGCAAACCCATCAACCCCTTCTGCGACAGCGGCTGGAAAGGCAACGCTCCACACCGTGCCGAGGGCGAGGGCCAGCCCCTTTCCGACCAGGGCAACTGGGAGACAGAATATTCCGAGCAGGGCCGTCGCGATCGCGACATTGGGTCCTCTGCTCGTCACGCCCGCTGCAGCGGCGACAATGAGGACGGGAATCGCCGCAAACGTCCAGGCCGATCCCGTTGCCGCAACCCGCAACACGTGGGTGGCCCACAACGCCCCCCACTGTGGGCGGGTCGCCCGCCAGGCAGCCCGCGCGCCTGTGCTCCTCCCAAGCATACGCTCGATCGCAACATAGGTCAGGGCACCGTCCATCCACGGCCACAGTACGCCCAGCACACCGACGATGATCGACCCGCAACACAACAGCGCGGTCAGGAGGAAGCCCGTGTTGCCAGCCTGGGGCCGGCTCAGGTTGGCGAGTTGCGCAACCAGGCTTGGCCATTGGACCAGCGTGCTGAAGAAGACAAAGACCGCCATCGGCAGGATGAGCGGTGCGGCAGTGGCCAGAAACGCCTTGGGATGCTTAAAAAGCAGGCGGAAGGATGCGCCCAGCGACGTACTATTACCCGTCGTCGGGCGCTCAGAATTCGGGTTTTGGAGCACGCGGTCAGTATAATGCGCAGGCCGTAAATAGGCTGTGATCGAGGTTTATGCAGGAACAATCAACCCTTCCAGATAACGTGCTGACCGGAACTGCGCCGGGAACCACTCGCCGAATCGGCCTGCTTGCGATCGCCCTCGTCGGATTGGCCCTGGTGTTGGTTTTTGGGGTCGCCCCCCGCGCTCAGGAGTCGGCCGGCGGCGAGGCCCAACGGATCTTTTACTTTCACGTGTCCTCGGCCTGGCTTGGGTTTGGGGCCATGGCACTGTGCGCCTTTGGCGGCTGGCGCTATCTGCGCACGCGCAACCTGGGCTGGGACCGCTTCGCCCTGGCCAACGCCGAGATCACCGTGCTGTTTCTCGCACTTATGTTGCTGAGCGGGATGTTGTGGGGCCGCCCGACCTGGAACGTGTGGTGGACGTGGCAAGAGCCAAAGTTAGTCGTGAGCGCGCTGCAATTCCTGCTGTATGTCGCATACCTGGTATTGCGCTCAGCCATCGACGATCCTGAGCGGCGAGCTCGCCAGTCGGCGGTATTCAGCCTGCTGGCCGTGATTCTTGTGCCTTTTAACTTCCTGATCAGCCGGGTCATTGCCGATGGCGTGCATCCGGTCGTGTTTGGCCCGGCAGTGAACGTGGAAGCGGCGGGCAAGGTCGGCATCGCCGCGATGATGGTTCCTGCCTTGCTGGTCTCACTGGTCGCATTCAGCGTGGTGTATTTGTTCCTGATCCGTTCGCGGACGGCCCTTCAGGCGCGTATGGATACGATCGAGGCTCGGAAGGCCTCTCTGCAATAGAGTTGTCATGTTTGCCGACAAAAATGCCCCCTTTATGTTTGGGGCGTACGCCATCTTTCTGGGCGGGATGCTCTTCTATGTGATCTCGCTTTTGACGCGGGCGCGGGCGGCCACGCGAGACGAAAAGCGCCTGGACGAACTCGAAGCTGAGGATGCGGAGAACTGATGACCCAATCGATTGCAAACACGGCGCCCCGCGCGCGTTGGAACACCGTCGTGCAGAGCCTGTATTTCGTGCTCGGCTTTGCTGTCTTCATTGTCGGCGTGTTTGGCGCTGTGGGCGTGCTGGCCGACGCAGTGTATGGGCTGAAGGACATCATTCGGATCGCCGGCGGGGTGCTCATGATCCTGTTCGGGCTGTTCACCCTGCGCATCATCAACATCCCGATTCTGTATTCGGATACCCGGCGCGGGCTGACCGCAACCGGCAAACGGGTGGGTGCCGCCCAATCGTTCTTGACCGGTCTGTCGTTTGCCGCCGGGTGGACGCCCTGCATCGGCCCCTTTCTGGGCGCGATCCTGACCCTGTCGGTTGACAGCGCGGGCGCGCTGCGGGTGTTTCTGTTGGCGGCCTACACGATCGGCCTGGGCTTGCCTTTTGTGCTGGTGGCGCTGCTGGCTGACCGGATGACCCCCCTGCTCCGCTTTCTGCGGCGCAACATGCGCGCGGTCGAGCTGATCAGCGGAATTCTGCTGATCGTGGTCGGTGTGCTACTCATCGCCGGGCTGATGACCGAGCTTAGCCGCGCGTTTGCAGGGGTTGAATCGGCGCTCGAGAGCGACTTCGCCAAGTCCATCGGTTTCACCGGGGTTGGCGCGCCGAGCGTGCTCGTCGCGCTGGTTGCCGGCTTCTTGTCCTTCGCCTCGCCATGCGTACTGCCGCTGGTTCCGGCCTATCTCGGTTTCATCTCGGGCTGGGCGGTCAACTCGGCCGAACGCCCTCAGGCTTAGGGCGTTATGCGCTGGCTCAAACTTGCCCTGGATATCGTGATCGGGGCGGTCATCCCGATCTGGCTGCTCGAGAACATGACGGAGGTCTGGGGCAGCGTGCCGACCTACCTGGTTGCGGCCCTGATCCCGGTTGGCTATGTGCTGATCGACACGTTCTTCATCACCCGGCGCTTCAACGTGATCACGAGTTTTGGGGCGGCCGGGGCGCTGCTCCGCGGCGCGCTGGCGTTCTGGTTTGTGGATGGCGCGCTCTTCGCGCTCAAGGACAGCGCGGGGTTCGTGTTGAACCTGCTCATCTTTGGCGGGTCGCTGCTCATCGGCCGGCCGGTCATGCGCTTCTTCCTGGTCCAGGCCCTCGGCCCGGACTCGGCTGAGAAGACCCAGGCCCTGGATGACGTGCTCGGGCTGCCCACGGTAGTCAAGGCGATCGTGCTCGCGAGCGTGTTGCTGGCAGCGGAAGCAGTGATCACAGGCGTCGTGAACTACTTTCTGAACCTCGGGATTGTGGTCGCTCCGTTTGGGGATGGACTTTTCAACAAGCAAGTGGCCCAGGTGAACGCGATTACGCGAATTGCATTCACTATCACCAACTTCGCCACTTTCGGGCTGGGCTTCACCCTTATCTATCGGGCGCTCATTGCGGCTCTACCCGAGGCAGGGCCGGACGAGAAAGACGTTGAGATGTTTGAGTTGATCGTGAGGCGGTGGAAGGCGAAGCACGCCAACCCGTAGGGGCGAAGCA
>Ga0073899_10001566_pt1 | contig 20942 bp, 23 predicted proteins | sample KloWWTmetaKNB5Ph_FD_88975 | JGI IMG/M metagenome (GOLD analysis project Ga0073899, IMG submission 88975) | Active sludge microbial communities from Klosterneuburg, Austria, studying microevolution and ecology of nitrifiers - Klosterneuburg... | ecosystem: Engineered > WWTP > Aerobic digester >... | reverse complement strand
TTCGGCCGTCGGCGCCGCCTTCGGCACCAGCTCGCCGCCGACCAGCTCGAGCCGATCGCGGTCGGGGCGAGCCAGCAGGTCCGCGGGGGTAGCCGGGCGAGCCAGCGGCGCCATGACGCGAGTATAGCGTCACGACGACCGGGCGGGCAGCCTCGCCTGGGCGAGCGACGTGCGCGTGTCAGCCCCGCGGATCTCGAAGCAGCGGCGCACCGACCTTCGGCGCGCCCCAGACGGCCAGGACATAGACCGCGTCATGCACCACGTCGTGGAGGTAATAGACGAAGCACTTCGTGCGGCCCATCAGCAGGCGCCGCACGCCGGGCACCTCGCTTCTCGGGAAGCGCGCACCGATGTCCGGGCTGTGCGTCAGGAGCGTCGTACAACGTTCGAACTCGTCCAGCGGCAACAACGGTGCGGCCGGGCGATTGACGAGCCACCAGTTGACGACCTCGCGGAGCTGCGCCTCCGCGTCATCCACCACCACCACCATGGTCATCGCGTCACCGGCCGCGGAGGTCGGCGATCACGTCGGCGGCCGGACGAAAGCGGCCGGCGCTGATGGCGGCGAAGCCGCGGCGCAGCGCCTCGTTCAGGCTGGCGACCTCAGCGTCGCTCAACGCGTCGTCGTCGTCCGCGAGACACACCTCGAACTCGCCGTCCGGCAGCCCGGCCGGCGCCTCGCCGACGATCCGACCGTGCTCGACGCGCACGCGCAGGGCCTTCATTGACCTAGCTTACCCCGTGGCCGAGTGGCGACCAACCGGTTCTTGGGCCCGCCACCGACCCGCTCGAGCCCAGCGCAATGAGCCGCGGCGGCAGGAATCGGTGCCCCGGCGGCCGCGTCCGGCCGATTTCGTGCGACTTCGGGCGGCCTCGCGGGATCTCGAGGCAGCCGTGTCGATCTCGCCGCCTCGTCGTCCCTGGGTTGTGCAACTGCGCTTACTGCTCCCTGCCCTGGGGCTCTGGCTCGCGGTGGCCGCGTGCAGCGGACAGCCGGGGCATCCGCCGGGCGACGCGGCGGTGGTGGCGGACGGCGGGAGCATCGATGGGGTGGCGCCCGACGGTGGCGCCGACGCGGCCGTGCTCGATGCACCGATCGGCGCGGACGCGACGATCGCAGACGCAGCGATGGCAGACGCAACGATCGCGGACGCCGCGATGCTCGACGACGCGCCGCCCGCCGACGCGGCCGTGATCGACGCGCCGTCGCCGGTCGACGCCGCGATCGCAGACGCCAGGCCGCCCGCCGACGCGGCCGTCGTGGATGCACCGCCGCCGGTCGACGCCGGACCACCAGTCGATGCGCCGCCACCGGTCGATGCGCCGCCACCGGTCGACGCCCCGCCGCCGGTCGACGCCCCGCCGCCGGTCGACGCCCCGCCGCCGGTCGACGCCGCGCCGCCGGTCGACGCCCCGCCGCCGGTCGATGCGGGCTCGACCGACGCGGCGGGATGCCCGACCGGCTGCAGCCAATCATTCGCCTACGACACCCTCGGGGCGGTCGCGATCGAGCTCGACGCGACCCACGTGTACTGGGCGATCGACGACGCGGTCCGGCGCAAGGCCAAGGCCGGCGGCCCGACCGAGACCCTCGCGAGCGGCCAGGGCGGCGTGTACGCGCTGGCGCTCGACGCGACGTACGTCTACTGGGTGGCGTGGCGCGATCAGACGGTGATGCGCCGGGCCAAGGCCGGCGGCCCCGCGGAGACGATCGCCAGCGGCCAGGGCAGCACGATCGGGATCGCGGTCGACGCCACCCACGTGTACTGGACCGCCGACGGCGAGGTGCGCCGACGGGCCAAGGCCGGCGGCCCGATCGAGGTGGTGGCGACCGGCCAGGACGGCGCCTACACGATCGTCGTCGACGGCACCCACGCCTACTGGATCAACCCCAACGACAACGCTGTGGCGCGCTGCCCCAAGGCCGGCGGCACTGTCGAGGTGATCGCCACCAACCAGTACTACCTCGACGACCTCGTGCTCGACGCGACCCGCGTGTACTGGGTCACCCGCCAGCTCGACCCGGCGCGCAACCAGGTGGCGCGCCGCGCCAAGGCCGGCGGCCCGGTCGAGATCATCGTGAGCGAGATGATCTACGGCGGCCAGGGGGCCTTCTCGGACCTGATCCTCGACGGCGCGTGGCTGTACTGGGTGTCGTCCAACGAGCTGCCCTCGCACTACGTCGGCCGGATCCAGCGCGCCGGCCTGGCCGGCGGCACGGTCGAGACGTTGCTCAGCGGCGTCGACTTCCCCGGCCACGTCGCGATCGACGCCACCGATCTGTACTGGACCCACCCGACCGGCACCGAGCGCATGGCGCGCTGCGCCTGCGGGTTCTGACCGCGGCCTTCGCGGCGCCGTGGCATGCTCGTGCCATGGCGCGCATCGAGGACGGCGTCGTCCTGTTCATGTCGCCCGCCCAGCGCGACGCCGCGGTCGCCGCCCTGCTGCGCGGCGAGGCGCCAGCGTCAGGCGCGCCGACCGGCGGGCCGTTCATGCCGTGGCGCTTCGACGTGCGCTGATCGGGTCGCGCAGTCGACGGGCTACGCGCTGTCGATCATCAAGCGGCGGGCGAGCTCCGGCGCGACCGGGTACACGCGCTCGCGCGGCAGCTGGCGCCGGGCCTGGTCCGCGTGCCCCGACCGCAGCTGCTCGCGCATCTTCGCGACGCGCGGGGTCAGGTCCTCGATCGACGTCACCCACGTCGCCGCGAACTCGGCGATGACGCTCCGGCCGAGCCCGACCTGGATGCTGTCGTGGTTCAGCGACGCGCCGCGCAGGTCGCGCTCCGGATCCCACTGCACGTGGACCGCGGCGTCGCGAAACTGCCGGTCCCACTCGTCGGCGTTCCGGAACACCGTGCGCTCGGGCGACGTCAGGACACCCAGCGCCAGCGCGCGCTCCCAGGCCGCGCGGTAGATCCGGACGCCGAGGGTCCGTTCCTGGCCGGCCTTCTGCCCCCAGTTGCTGCGGTGCATGAGCCAGCAGAAGGACGGCTTGATCCACGTCATCCGCGTCAGCGAGAACGGCGCCACGAACCGCTGGGCGGCGATCGCCGGCTCGGCGATCCCGGCCGGGTAGGCTTGGTAGACGACGATCGTGTCCCGATCGTAGTCGGCCCGGATCTCGCGGCGCGCCGTCATGGCGCGCCCAACGTACCCCGGGATCGGGGCGCGCGACCGGCCCAGGCCTGCTTGGATGCCGCCGCCGCCGCGGAGGTTTCGGCCGACGGCGCGGCCACCGGATACCTGCGGCCATGCCGCACCGCGGCTTTCCGGCCGACGCGGGGCGCGGTAGAACGCCGCCATGGCTGTGCTGCCCGACCGATTGCTGTCTCCGAGCGACGAGCACGCGATGCTGCGCGACACGGTGCGCGCGTGGGCGCGCAGCGAGGTCGAGGCCCAGGCGATGGAGCACGACGAGCGCGGCGCGCTGAACGTCGGGCTCTTGCGCAAGGCCGGCGAGCTGGGGCTGCTCGGCGTGACCGTGCCCGAGGCCGACGGCGGCGCCGGCATGGACCCGGTGGCGTCGGTGATCGTCCACGAGGAGCTGGCCTACGCCGACCCCGGCTTCGCGCTGGCGTACCTCGCGCACGCGCTCCTGTTCGTCAACAACTTCTACTGGGCCAGCAACCCGGCGCAGCGCGCGCGCTACCTGCCCAAGGCGCTGTCGGGCCAGGCCGTCGGCGCGATGGGCATGACCGAGCCCGCGGCCGGCACCGACGTGCTGGGCATGCAGACCACCGCGCGGCGCGACGGCGACCACTACGTGCTGAACGGCCGCAAGACGTTCATCACCAACGGCCCCGAGGCCGACGTGTTCTGCGTCTACGCCAAGCTCGACGAGCGCATCACGACGTTCGTCGTCGAGCGCGGCTACCCCGGCTTCGCCACCGGCGCCAAGATCCCCAAGATGGGCATGCGGGCGTCGACGATGAGCGAGCTCATGTTCGACGAGTGCCGGGTGCCGGCGGCCAACCTGCTGGGCCGCGAGGGCGGCGGCATCACCAACATGATGCGCAACCTCGAGATCGAGCGCCTCGGCCTGGCGGCGATGTCGGTGGGCATGGCGCAGCGCTGCGTCGACGTGATGGTGCGCTACAGCCAGGAGCGCCGGTCGTTCGGCAAGCCGCTCCACGACCTGGGCCAGATCCAGCGCTACATCGGCGACAGCTACGCCAAGCTCATCGCGATGCGGTCGATGGTGTACGCGGTGGCCGCGACCTGCGGCCCCGAGTCGCGCAACCGCCTGGGCACCGACGCGGCCAAGCTGTTCTGCGCGACCGCGGCCAAGGAGATCGCCGACGCCGCGGTGCAGGTGCTGGGCGGCTACGGCTACTGCAGCGAGTACCGGGTCGAGCAGTTCCTGCGCGACGCCAAGCTGATCGAGATCGGCGGCGGCACGCTCGAGGCCCACCAGAAGAACATCACCCGCGACCTGACCGCGCGGTGACCACCGGCCGGTGACGGCTGGGGTAAGATCGCGCCATGGCCGCAGAGAAAGAGTTCCTGGGTACCGGCAAGGGCCGGATGTGGACGTACCTCATCATGCTGGCGCTGCTGATCGTCGGCGCGCTGGTGGCCAACCTGGTGTTCTCGAACCCAGGCGCGGCCAAGCACGGGGTCAAGACGTTCCTGGGCCTGCCGTCGTACGCGCTGGTGGCGGTGACCTTCTTGATCGGGACGATCGTGTTCTGGCTCGGGCTCAAGATGGAGACCGACTGGCCCGAGGCGATCGGCGCGTTCATGATCGCCGGCTCGGTGGCGGCGCTGGAGATCATCGTCGGCTGGAACCACTTCCAGGTGGCCGGGCTGTTCGTCGTGCCGTACCTGCTGCCGGTGGCGGTGTTCTTGATCCTGCTGGTCTACGGAGTGAAGAAGAGCGTCTGAGGGGCGCGGCGCGTGACGATGTGACCGCGCCGACAGCCGGCGCGCCCGGGCGATGGCGGCGGGGGCGGCGGTGCTACGATGCGCGGCCATGCGCCGTACGCTCCCGCTGCTCCCGCTCCTGATCCTCGCCGCCTGTGATGACGGCGGCGGCGCGATCGTCGACGCCGCCACGATCGACACGCCGATGAACGACTGCGGCTGCGTCGCCGACACCCCCGAGCCGACGGTGACGGTGCAGGTGCTCGACTCCGCCGGGCCGCTGGCCGGCGTGCCGGTGTACTTCCTCGACGTCGACGGCGTGCAGCTCGCGGTGGCGTCGACCGACACGTTCGGCCAGGCCCACGCGCCGATGCCCACCGGTGGCTCGGTGACCGCGGTGATGGCCGACACCGGCTTCGGCGACCGCCTGGCGACCGCGCTGGGGGTGCAGCCGGGTGACACGATCTACGTGCGCGCCCGCGGCGGCGGCACCGACAAGCTGATCGACCTGACGGTCCCCGCCGACGGCGCCCACGGCCACTACATGGTCGACACCCCCTGCGGGTCGGCCGACGTGCTCACCGAGGTGGGCACGACGGCGACGTTCCAGGTGCAGCTGTTCGGGTGCGGCGCGACCACCGACTTCAAGGTCAGCGCCGACAACGGCGACGGCGGCACGGTGTCGACGTTCATCGCCACCAACGTGCCGATCGCCGACGCCGCCGCGGTGACGCTCACGGGCACCTACGCGGCCGACGTCGACGTCGCGCAGAGCTACAGCAACCTGCCGGCCAGCGTGTCGTTCGTCAGCGGCGAGCGCGCGCTGATCGGGTCGCGCGGCGCGATGTGGACGACCAGCATCGGCCTCGACGTGGTCGGCGGCGCGGCCACCGGCACGCTGGCGGTCCCGGTGGTGGGCGCGACCGGGCCGACGCTGGTGGCGACCACCCGCGTCAACCGCAACCTCGGCCCCAGCGAGTCGCTGCTGTTCGCGCACCCGGCCGACGGCGACTACGCCCTCGACGCCACCGGCGCGCTGCTCCCGTCGTTCACCACCAACGCGCAGTTCGACATCGCGTCCAACACGCTCGCGTGGACCGAGGACGCGACCGGCGCGACGCCCGACCTGTCGTTTGCGTCGCTGCAGGTCAACCGCTCGCTGCTGAAGCGGTCGTGGACCTGGGACGTGGTCGCGCCGCACGCCGCGACCGAGCTCGTGCTGCCGGTGCTGCCGGGCGCCGCCGCCGACTTCAACCCGGTCGCCACCGACGACGTCTTCGTCAACGACCACCTGACCGCGGCGGTGCCGGGCGGCTACGCGGTCGGCCGCAGCTACGCGCACCTGGCGACCAGCTTCGAGCACTTCGCCAGCGTGCTGACCGGCCAGCTGGTGATCGAGCGTCAATACATCCCGTCCAAGCGCCGCTGACGCGTGCGCTTCACGGTCGACGCGATCGCCGCCGGCTCGTCGGCGCGGGCCGCGACGCTGCGCACCGCCACGACGACGGTGGCGACGCCGGCGTTCATGCCGGTCGGCACCCGCGGCTCGGTGCGCACCCAGGCGCCGTCGCAGGTGGCGGCGCTGGGCGCGCGGATGCTCTTGGCCAACACCTACCACCTGGTCCAGCGGCCCGGGCTGGACGTGCTGCGCCGGGTCGGCGGGCTGGCGCGGTGGATCGGCTGGGACGGCGCGATCCTCACCGACTCGGGCGGCTTCCAGGTGTACTCGCTGGCCCACGCCTGCACGATCGACGACGCCGGCGCGCGGTTTCGGCCGCACCGCGACGGGCCGATCGTCACGCTGACGCCCGAGTCGGCGATCGCCGCGCAGGAGGTGATCGGCAGCGACGTGATGATGGTGCTCGATCAGTGCGTCGCCACCACCAGCGACCGCGCGACCACCGCGGCGGCGATGGCGCGCACCCACGCCTGGGCCCGGCGCTCGCTGGCGGCGCGCACCGGCGACCGCGCGCTGTTCGCGATCGTCCAGGGCGGCGGCTTCGCCGACCTACGCCGCGAGAGCGCCGACGCGCTGGTGGCGATCGCCGGCTTCGACGGCTACGCGATCGGCGGCCTGGCCGTGGGCGAGCCGCGGGCCGAGCGCGAGGCGCTGACCGCCGAGGTGACCGCGCGGCTGCCGGTCGATCGCCCGCGCTACCTGATGGGCGTCGGCACGCCGATCGATCTGCTCGAGGGCGTGCGCCGCGGCGTCGACCTGTTCGACTGCATCCTGCCCACCGCGCTGGCGCAGCAAGGCGTGGCGTTCACGTCGCTGGGGCGGGTCGAGCTGCGGCGCGCCGCGCACCAGGCCGACGACGGCCCGCTCGATCCGGCGTGCGGCTGCGAGGCGTGCGCGCGCCTGCCGCGCTCGTACCTGCACCACCTGATCAAGGCCGCCGAGCCGAGCGGCTGGGCGCTGATCGCCGGCCACAACCTGCGGTTCTACGTCGAGCTGATGGCGACGATCCGCGCGGCGATCGTCGACGGGCGCTTCGCCGCGCGGTACGCCGAGCTGGCGCCGCGGTTGGCCGCCGACGATCCGACCCACCCGCCGGGGCCGCCGCCGCAGGCGCGCCGCGGGCGGGCGATGGCCCGGGGCGGGTTCGCGATCGACGCCGACGCCGACGGCCGCGGCCGGGTGCGCCACGTCGCGTCGGGCGAGGTGATGCACTCGGTCAACGATCCCGACGCCGAGGCCGCCGCGCTGTACGTCGCGCAGCCGCGGGCGATCGCGCGGGCGCTCGCGGGCAGCGCGCCGCTGGTGGTGTGGGACGTCGGGCTGGGCGCGGCGCACAACGCGATGGCGCTGGTGCGCGCGCTCGACGCCGCGCCCGGCCATGGCGCGGTCGAGCTGGTGAGCTTCGAGCGCGACCTCGACGCGCTGGCGCTGGCGCTGGCCCACCCGCGCGCGTTCCCGCACCTGCGCCACCCGGCGCCGCACCGGCTCCTGGCGCGTGATCGCTTCGAGCGCCCGGGGCTGATCTGGACGCTGGTGCGCGGTGAGCTGCTCGCGCGCCTGGCCGACGCGCCGGCGCCCGACGTGATCTGGTGGGATCCGTTCTCGGCCAAGGTCGACGGCGGGCTGTGGACCCACGCGGCGTTCGCGGCGGTGGCGGCGCGGCTCGCGCGGCCGTGCGAGCTGGTGACGTACTCGCGGTCGACCGCGGTGCGCGCGGCCATGCTCGCGGCCGGGTTCCACGTCGCGCGCGGCGTGGCGTCGGGCCCCAAGCCCGAGACCACGCGGGCGCTGCACGGCGTGGCGGCCGACGCGCTGGCCGGCTACGCGCTGCTCGACGCCGGGTGGCTCGCGCAACGCGCCCGGTCGACCGCGGCGTACCCGAGCGACGTCGCGCTCGGCGACCGCGCGGGGTTCGACGCGCGGATCGCCGCGCACCCGCAGTTCGCGCGTCCAGGCGCGTGAAGGCGGCGCGTCACGCCGCGCCTCACGCCGCGAGCGCGACCGCGCCGTCGGCGATCGGCTGATCGAGCGCCCGCGCGGTGGCCGCGCGCGCCGCCGCCAGCGCCGCGCGGCCGGCCTCGAGCTTGAACGGCCCCGAGCGCGGCAGCTTGTCGATGACCAAGCTGATCAGCTCCGGGCGCGACGGCAGCGCCAGCGCCGCGCTGCCGCGCCGGCGCCACGGCGAGCGCGACGCGATGTGGTGGAACAGCGTGCGGCCCGCTGGCATGCCCACCAGCCCCGGGCGATCGAGGATGCCGCCGTCCCAGCACGCGCGGCCGTCGACGACCACCGGGTGGAACATGCCCGGCACCGCGCACGACGCGCGGATCGCGGTGGGCAGATCGCCGTCGGTGACCACCCGGGTCGCGCGCCGGCCGATGTCGAACACGCTGATGAACACCGGCTGCGCGCACGCGGCGAAGCTGGTCACCGGCAGCACGCGGCGCAGCAGCGCGTCGAACTTGCGGCCGCGCAACAGGCCCAGCCCCGGCGCCGGATCCCAGAAGTCCTTGCGGTCGAGGCCGAGCAGCACGTCGGCCAGCGCGGTCGGCGCGACGCCCGCCGCGAACGCGCCGGCCACCAGCGCGCCGGCGCTCGAGCCGCCGACGTGGGCGGGGCGCAGGCCGCGCTCGACCAGCGCCGTCAGCATGCCGGTGTGCGCGAAGAACGAGAAGAAGCCGCTCGACATGCCGAGGCCGAACGGCGCCTCGGCGAGCCAGTCGCCCAGCGTGATCATCGGCGCTACTTGACCACGACCGAGGTCGTCGCGGTGAGCGTCACGTCCCAGACCTCGGCGCCGCGCTCGGGCCACGCCGGGCCGCGGGTGCCCGGCACCAGCGAGGTCCGGTACTCGCACGCGATCTGGTGACGGCCGGGCTTGGTCGGCCTGACCCAGCTGGTCAGCTCGGCCGCGAGCGGCACCTTCTGGCCCGGCGCGATCGGCTTGTACTGGAAGCCGCCGCCGCCGGCCGCGGGGCCGAGGGGGATGACCGGCAACGCGACGCCGCCGCGGGTGGCGGTGAACGCGAACTGCTCGTCGCGGCCGAACTGCCGGCCGCCGTCCTGGAACCCGATCGCGGTGGCGCCGGCGTTGACCAGCTCGAGGACCATCGGCATCGGCTTGCCGCGGCGGAACGTCGCCTGCTTGGGGCGGCAGCGCAGCGCCAGGCCCGGGTCGAGCGAGACCCGATCTTGCCGGGTCACCTGCCACGCGGCGGCGATCGCGTCGGCGGTGGCGCGATCGATCTCCCAGCTGGCCGAGCCCTGGCCCTGGCCGAAGCCGCTGCCCCAGCTGTTGGCCACCAGGCGCTGCGCGCCGACGACCAGCGTCGGGCCCTTGCCGGGCTGCGCGGTCAACTCGGCCACCGCGACGTAGCGATCGTTGGCGTTGCTGGTCGCGATCACGCCGCGGCGCACGACGGTGATCGCCTGCCCCGAGGTCGCGTCGAGCACCTGGCTCGCGGGCGGCGGCTGGGGCTTGACCGGGGCGGGCGGCGCGGGCGGCCGGGCCGGCTTGGCGCCCGCGGTCGGCGCGAGCCCGAGGGTGAGCGCGAGCGTCGCGAACATCGTGCGGGCGGAGCGTGGGGCGCGCATGCGCGTAGTGTACCGGTGCCGCGCGGTTGACGGCGTCGGATCGGCGCGGTCGAATCGCGCCATGTCCGACGCGTTGCGCGGGGCGATGCGGCGTGCGCACCACTGGGCGAACCTGGGGTGGGCCGAGGCGTGGGAGCAGGTGGCGCGGGGGCTCGACGCCAGCGGACACGCGGCGTCGGCGCGCCTGGCGTGGCGCTGCGCGTGGGACGGCTACGACGCGTATCGCGAGGAGTACAAGCGCAACCTGCCGGCCGCGCGCTGGGACCACGACTTCGGCCCCGAGTGCGCCCACGCGCGCGACCGCGCCACCGCGCGCGCCGCGGCGGTGGACGTCGGCGCCGCGCTGCCGGCGTGGCTGGGGGCGGCGCTGGCCGGTCGGCTCGAGGAGGCGGTGGGCGCGGTCCCGGCGCGCGTCGACGACCCGACCGAGCGCCAGGCGGTGCGCGCGTTGACCATCGCGCTGGGGGCGGCCGGGCGCGACGCCGCCGCGCGCCAGCTGGCGATCGCGGCCGGCCTGGCCGTCGCGACCTGAGCGGCGGTGGCTCGACAGCGATCGCGGGATGCGCTCTAGTCGCGCGGTGTCCGAGCTGACCGTCCGCGCGATCACCGATGCCGAGCTGCCCGCGGTCATGGGCTGCGTCCTGGACGTGTTCGGCACCGATCCGGCCGTCGATCCGCAGGTGCTGGAGCGGATGCGGGTGCTGGTGCCGGTGCCGCGCACGTTCGCCGCGTTCGACGGATCGGCGCTGGTCGCCACCGCGTCGGCGTACAGCCTGGCGCTCACCGTGTGCGGCGGCGCGGTGGTGCCGACCGGCGGCCTCACGATCGTCACCGTGCGCCCGACCCACCGGCGGCGCGGGCTGCTGCGCCGGCTGATCAACGCGCACCTCGACGATTGCCGCGCGCGCGGCGAGGCGCTGTCGGGGCTGTACGCCTCGGAGGGAGGCATCTACGGCCGGTTCGGCTACGGCGTCGCGGTCGAGAGCGACGAGCTGGCGGTCGTCGCTGGAGACGGGCTGATCGAGTCGGACGATGGTGCGGTCGGGGGCGTGTGGCCGGTGGGGCTCAGCGACGACGAAGCGCTGGCGACCTTGCCGGCGATCTACGCGGCGGCGTGCGCGCAGCGGCCGGGCATGTACGCGCGCTCCCTCGACTGGTGGCGCTGGCGGCGCATCGCCGATCGGCCGTTCGCGCGGCGCGGTCGCAGCCCGCGGCGCCACGTCGTGGTGCGCAAGGCCGGCGTCGATCGCGGGTACGTCGTGTACCGGCAGCAGCTGGCGTTCGAGGACGGGCGCCCCGCCGGGGCGGTCGACGTCGAGGAGCTGGTCGCGCTCGATGCCGACGCCGAGGCCGCGCTGTGGCGGCACGTCACGACCCTGGATCTGTTCCCGCGCGTGAGCGTCGCGAACGCCGCGGTCGACTGCCCGCTGCCGTGGCTGGCCAGCGACTACCGGCGGGTCGTGCGGCGGCGCCGGTTCGACACGCTGTGGTTGCGGATCGACGACGTCACCGCGGCGCTGGGCGCGCGGCGGTATGCGGCAGATGGCGCGGTGACGTTCGTCATGGAGGGGGGCGGGTGGCCGCACGACGTCGAGCCGCAGTCGCGCTGGCGGCTGGTGGTCGAGGACGGCGTCGGGACCTGCGTGCCCGCGGTCGGCGGCGTCGACGTCACGCTCGATCGCGCCACGCTGAGCTCGCTGTACCTCGGCGGCGTGCGCGCGACGGCGCTGGCCCAGGGCGGGCGGATCACCGGCAAGGCCGAGGCGATCGCGCAGCTCGATCGCATGTTCGCGTGGCCGGTGGCGCCGTGGTGCGCCGAGCAGTTCTGATCGCGCGCGCGACGGACGCGGCACCCGGACCTCACGACGCGATCGGCACGAACGCGATCACGCTGTAGGCCACCGCTTCATCGCGGCCGGGGTTGTAGTAGCCATGGCGCTGATCGCCGCGGAACACGACGAGATCGCCGACCTCGAGGCGGAAGGTCTCGCCCGCGGCGAACAGCTCGACCGCGCCGCGCTCGCACGCCAGGTACTCGCGGGTGCCCGGCGCGTGGGGCACGCCGGCCATGCGCGCGCCGGCCGGCAGCACGAGGCGCTCGAGATCGAGGCCCGGCAACGGCTCGGGCAAGAGCTTGCGGATCCGCACCGTGCCCTTCAGCCGGGTCGGCAGCTCGGCGGCGCGCACGTGGCGGACCGGCGAGCGCGGCGAGGCCAGGAGCTCGTCGAGCCGCACCTGCAGCGCGTCGGCCACGCGGGTCAGCACCGCGAGGGTCGGGTTGGCCATGCCCGACTCCAGGTGCGACCAGGTCGCGCGTGGGATGCCGGCCAGCGCGGCGATCTGCTGCTGCGACATGCCGCGCGCCTCGCGGATCGCGCGGACGTTGGCGGCGAGGTGATCGCTGGCGGCGCGCTCGGTCATGGGGCCGCCACGATCGCACGGTCGCCGCGACGCGTCGATCGGCGCCGCTGGCCACGCCGACGCCACGCGGTCCCCACCAGCCGCGCCGCCGGCGACCCGAGTCGCCACCCCGGCTGGAGCGTAACTCCGCGGGATCCATCGGAGGATGGCTGGCCGCTGGCTTGCTCTATCTGCCCAGATGTCGCGCCGCACCGCCTCGCTCGCGCTGGTCGTCACCGCCTGGGCAGTCATCGGCACGGCCGGCTGCGCGACCGACGACCTGGTCGACGACCCGGCGGACGACGCCTGGCTGGACGGCAAGGCCGACGGCGCGACCGCGGTCGACCTGGCGGCCATCGACCTCGACGTCGATCTGGCCGAGCTGGACGCCACCGCCACCATCGCGCTCGAGAAGAACGGCAACGTGGCGCTCGAGGTCGGCGGGCTGACCATCGACGACGTCATCGACGGCCGCGGCCACCGCCGCTACAAGCTGGTCGGCGGGCAGCTGCGGGTCGCTAACGTCCGCGGCCCGCTGGTCGTGCGGTATCGCTTCACCACGCACGCGATGGCCGATGGCCTCTTGCCCGGCGGCTCGACGGTGGTGTGGCCGTACTTCTGCGGCAACCTGTTCCCCTGTCACTCCCGCCCCGCCGATGGCGTGCGCTTCGCGCTGCACCTCGATGGCGTGCCCGCGGGTAAGCAGGCGGTCTATCCGCCGACCATCGACAGCGACGCGCCGCCGTACATGATCGCCTGGGCGGTCGGCAGCTACACCCGCACCGAGCTGGGCACGACCGCCGCTGGCACCAAGGTCGCGGTGTACTCGCTGCCCGGCGGGCTGACCGCGGCGCGCAGCGGGACCAGGCACCTGCGCGCGGTCTTCGATTGGTACGAGCGCGTGCTCGGCCCCTACGCGTTCGGCCGGGACGTCGCGTCGGTGTCGGTGGTGTGGGGCGAGGGGCTGTATGGCGGCATGGAGCACCACCCGTACTGGCACGTCGCCAAGGACGCCATGGCCGACGAGGTCACCCACGCCCACGAGGCGGCCCACGGCTGGTTTGGCGATGGCGTCCGGCTGAAGTGCTGGGAGGACTTCGTGCTCTCGGAAGGCACCGTCAGCTACCTCGCGGCGCGCGCCCTGGCCGTGACCGGTGGCGCGACCCTCGAGCGGCAGGTGTGGGCCGAGTACCAGCGCGAGCTCGACGACGCGATCGCCGCCGGCGGCGCGCCAGCGTGGCCGACCGGGTGCAACCAGATCGACATCATCCGCGACGACCTGTTCACCAACCTGCCGTACATGCAGGGCGCGTTCTTCTACAAGGACGTCGCCGCGGCCGTGGGCGTGGACGTGCTCGACGGTGTGATCGGCCGCTTCTACCGCGCACACAAGAACCGCGCCGCGTCGATGCAGGAGATGATCGACGCCATCAAGCGCGACACCGGCTTCGACCCCACGCCGATCGCCAACGCTCGCCTGCGCGCACGGCTCGGACCGCGCTGAGGCAGTCGGCGGGTCGCGCATCCCACGTGGGATATCCCGCGCCCTCCCCGCGTGGGACATCCTGGCCAGGTCCCACGTGGAACGTCCCGCGCGCTCCCACGTGGAACGTCCGTCGCGCGCCCTCCCACGTGGGAGATCCGAGCCACGTCCCACGTGGGACATCCCGGCCACGTCCCACGTGGGACATCCGCGGCCCGCGCCTACCTCGGCCCGGTTGATGCAGTACCGCGAGGCATGCGGATCAAGCGGATCATGCTCGCCACCGACTTCTCCACCCAAGCCCGGCACGCCCTCGACTACGCGGTCGAGCTGTCCGCGCGATTGCAGGCGCCGCTGCTGATGGTGTCGGCGTTCCAGATCCCGATGTACCCGTTGCCCGAAGGCGCATTCGTTGCGGGCGGCCCGGCGATCGCCGAGATCCTCGACCGCGTCAGCGGCGACCTCGCTGCCGAGAAGAAGCTCGCCATCGAGAAGGGCGCGCACGAGGTCGAGTCGCTGGTCGTGGAAGGTGCGCCAGCTAACGAGATCGTGCGGGTGGCAAAGGAGCACCACGCCGATCTCATCGTGATCGGCTCGCACGGGCGCGGTGGTTTGTCCCGCGCCATCCTCGGCTCGGTCGCCGACCGCGTGATGCGGACGGCGCACTGTCCGGTGATGGTCGTCGCGCACTAGCTGCACCGATCGCCTCGCTGGACGCAATCACTGCGTCCAGCACGCCGCGAGCACCTCGTCGAGGCACTCTCTCCGACGCTCGCACGGTCCGAGCAGGCACGCGGCCGCCGCATCGAGCCCCGACGCCGCCAGCCGTCGCCATCCCGGGTCCGCGCACTCGATGACGACCGCGCACGCCGGCGCGTGCGCGCACGCCCAGCGAAACCCGACGTAGGCCGCCGGAGCCGTGCCGCCCTCCCGCGCCCCGACCTCGTCCACGCACGTCGCCGGCGGCGCGTCCGCGCACGCCACCGCCGCCACCATCACCCCGACCACCGCCCATCGCATGCCGGCGGGTACTGCACCCCGCGCGCCAGCGCCAACCCCGCGGAACGCCACCGCGCCGCTGTCCGGCTTTGTCCGAATCCCGGACATAGTGGCCGGATTCCGGCCACTCCCGGACAGCGGCGCGCGTCCGGCCGCGCGTGTTAGGCTGGCCGCGGATGCCCCACTTCGATCGTCACGTGTTCGTCTGCGTCAACGAGCGCGGCGCCGACCATCCGCGCGGCTGCTGCAAGGCCAAGGGCGGCAACGAGGTGCGCGACGCGCTCAAGAAGGAGCTCACCGCGCGCGGCCTGGGCAAGGCGATCCGCGCCAACAACGCCGGCTGCCTCGATCAATGCGAGCACGGCGTCACGGTCGTCGTGTACCCCGAGCAGGTCTGGTACGGCGGCGTGACCGTCGATGACGTCAAGGAGATCGTCGATCGCCACCTGATCGGCGGCGAGCCGGTCGCGCGCCTGGTGCTGACCGATCCGCCGGCCTCCGAGCCCACCGGCTGATGCGCGCCGCGCTGGCCCTCGCGCTGGCGCTGGCGCCGACCGCGGCCCGCGCCGACGACCACCACCCGATCAGGCCCGACCCACGCGCGGTCGCCGCCGCCCGCGAGGCCAACCTCGAGCCCGAGTCGGTGCGCGAGGGCTTCGCGATCGGCGTCGCCGTCGGGCCGGCGGTGCAGCTGGCCTACGGCATCGGCACCGCCACGGGCAGCGGCGCCGGCTTCAACCTCCGGCTCGGCACGGTCGCGTCGCCGCGCTGGGTGTGGCTGCTCGAGCTCGGCACCACCGCGTTCCCCCACGGCGACACCGCGAACCAGAGCGCCGTGGTCACGTTCGGCGGCCAGCTCTACGTCCGCGAGGCGTTCTGGCTGCGCGGCGGCGCGGGCTTCTCGTCGTTCACCCGCCGCGCCGGCGACACCGAGACCGAACAGTTCGGCGGCCTCGGCGCGCTGGGCGCGGGCGGCTTCGACCTGTTCCGCCGGCGCGGCCTCGCGGTCTCGGCGGAGGGCGCCACGACGCTGGCCCTCTACCGGGGTGGCTCGACGGTGATCGGCGTGTCGCTGCAGCTCGGCGTGTCCTGGTACTGACGCCGCGCCTCACCGCGCCCGCCGCGCGGCTGGCCGACGCCTTCGCCGCCGCCGCGTGACCACCGCGCCTGCGGGACGGTCGCGCATGCCCCATCGGTGGCACACCGCCGGCCGGTGCCCCCGCGGCCACGGCCGTGCCAGGCGCCAGACCAGCCGCCGGGCCGCGCCGGCCGCGATTTCGGGCCCCGCGGCCGGCACGGTTGTCGCTACCATGGGCGGTCGATGGGCAAACCCAAGGCCACGACCCCGGCGACCGGCCCCGCGGCCAGCCCGTTCGAGACGCCGGACGCCGCGCAGGACGTCGGCCGCGACGCCGCGGTGTCGCTGGTCGGCAGCAACACCGATCCGCTGTTGCTGGGCCTGATCATCCGCGGCAACCCGCGGCACGCCGACGCGATCTTCGCCTACCTCTCCGAGCAGCACGGGATGGCGCTGGTGCGCCAGGTCAGCGAGTACGCCACGGCGCTCACGGCGCAGAGCGGCGACGGGGCGCTCGATCTCGGCGTCACCAGCGCCGCGGGTCGACTGGCCAGCGAGCAGGGCGTCGTCGCGGGGCCCGACGGCAAGCCGGTGGCGACCGCCGATCCCAAGGAGAAGCTGCCCTACGACAAGGCCGGCGGCTGGGACGGCGCCACGATCTGCGCGAAGCTCGGCCAGAACGACAAGCTCGCAGGCACCGACAGCGACCGCGAGCGCTGCACCTTCGCCGCGGCGCTGGCGGCGCACGTGCTCGCCGGCCCCACCGCCTGCGCGCGCTTCCTGGTCGGCTTCGCCAACGAGCACGCGCCCAAGCCAGCCAAGGGCGCCGCGCCGACCATGACCCTCCGGCAGCGCGCCGCGGCCGAGATGATGCTCAGCGTCGCGAGCACGGTCGGCGCCGGCACGGGGACGTTCGGCGACCTGTCCTGGGCTCAGGAGGCCATGCACGCCTACCTGACCACCGACGAGCACGCCGGCGGGCGGGGCGGCACCGACGTGATCGTCTCGAGCATGGAGACCTACGAGCCGCTCAATCTGAAGATCGCGACGATCGACGCGCTGCTCGGCTTCGGCGAGGACCTCGGCGAAGGCCAGTGGCTGATGGTCAGCCTGCACTGCGAGTACGATCGGCCGAAACAAGGGAAGGGCGACGCGGCCAAGGGCGACGACGCCACCGGCGCGGCACCGTCGCCGAAGGACTACATCCACCAGCTCATGCTGATCCGCCAGGATGGCCGCCTGCTGATCTACGACTCCGATCAACCCAGCGGGCAGAACCTGTGGCCGGCGACCAGCGGGCGCCTCGAGCGGTACCTGAAGGGCGACTACGACGCGCAGTACTTCATGATCCAGGGGCAGGTGACGCCGAAGACGGCGGACAAGGCGCCGACCTAGCGCGCGCGGGGCCGCTACCCGCCCAGCCGCGCGACCACCGCGCGGGCCTCGGCGATCACGTCGGGGAGCTGGTGCCGCTCGAACTCGGCCATCGTCGCCAGCGTCTGCAGGTCGACCCGATCGACGAACAGCACGCCGTCGAGGTGATCGACCTCGTGCTGGTAGGTGGCGGCGGTCAGGCCGACGACCACCTCGTCGATCGCCGCGCCGTGGCGATCCCACGCCTGCACCCGCACCCGCGCCGCCCGCGCCACCCGCCCGCGCAGCGCCGGCACCGACAGGCAGCCCTCGGCGTGGGCGAAGCGCTCGTCGTCGACCGGCGTCAGCGCCGGGTTGACCAGCACGGTCAGCGGGATCGCCGGCCGGTACGGGTGGGGCGGCTCGGCCGGGACCTCGATCACCACGACCCGCACCGACTCGCCGACCTGCGGCGCGGCCAGCCCGGCCCCGCGCGCGTCGTGCATGGTGTCGATCAGATCGTCGATCAGCGCCTGGAGCGCGGGCGACGCCAGCTCGGCGTGGGTCAACTCGCGGGCGCGCTGGCGCAGCACCGGCGCGCCGATCTGCGTGATGGGACGGACGGCCATGCGTGATCCTACTCCGCCGCCGGCGGCGGCGCGCCGTGCTCGCGCTTGCGCAGCGGGTGGTTGGGCAAGGCCAGGGTCACCAGCAGCGCGGCGATCGCGATCAGCGCGCACAGCCGGTAGATGCGCTCGATCGCGTCGGTGAAGGCCTGCTTGATGCCGCGGCCGGTGCGGTCGACGCCGGCCAGCGCCTCGGCCCGCGCCGCCTCGAGGGCCGGCCGCGCCTCGGCCGCCGCCGCCTGCAGCTTGGCCGCGAACTGCGCGGTCAACTCGGCCTTGATCGCCGCGGCGTCGAAGCGGGTCGGCGCTGGCGCGTCCTCGCCGCCGCTGGCCGTCGGCCCGTGAGCCGGCGCGTGCCCCGGGGCCGGGGCCGCGGCCGGCGCCGCGGGTGGCCCGCCGCCGCCCAGCTCGTGCTGCATCCGGGTGGCCAGCGTGCTGGCGAACACGGTGCCGATGATCGCGATGCCGATCGTCGCGCCCATCGAGCGGGAGAACGTCGCGGTCGAGGTGGCGACGCCGATCTGGCGCAGCTCGACGGCGTTCTGCACCGCCAGCGTGTACAGCGGGATCGTCGGGCCCAGCCCGAGCCCGACCAGGATCATCTTCAGCGACACGTCGAGCTGGCCGGCGTCGGGCGACAGCGTGAAGCCCATGATCACGAACGCGCCGATCAGGATCAGCAGCGCGGTGATCATCACCGGCTTGAACCGGCCGACCCGGGCCACCACCTGCCCCGAGATGATGTTCGCCGCGACGATCCCGAACGTCAGCGGCGTCGTGGTCAGCCCCGAGCTGGTGGCCGACAGCCCGACGACGTTGACCATGAACAGCGGCAGGAAGGTGATCGCGCCGAGGAACGACAGCCCGGCGGTGAACGCCGCGCCGCAGCCGACCGCGAACGCGCGGTTGCGGAACAGCGCGAAGTCGAGGATCGGCTCCTTGGCGCGCCGCTCGATGACGATGAACGCCAGGATGCCGAGCGCGGCCACCGCGAACAGCGCGAGGATCTGCCACGCGCCCCACGGCCAGCCGCCGGCCAGGGTCGAGTGCGCGCCGCGGCCCAGCGACAGCGCCAGCAAGAGCGGCACGGTGCCGACGATCAGCGCCAGCGCGCCGGCGACGTCGATCGACGCCGGCCCCGACCGCGGCCGCTTGAGCATCGGCATGTTGGTCGCGGCGAAGCCGATCGCGACCGCGCCCACCGGCAGGTTGATGAAGAACACCCAGTGCCAGCTCACGTGATCGGTGAGGAAGCCGCCGACCAGCGGGCCGACCACGCTCGCCAGCCCGAACACCCCGCCGAAGATGCCCTGGTACTTGCCGCGCTCGGCCGGCGCGAACAGGTCGGCGACCACCGCGAACGCGTTGGTGAACAGCGACGCGGAGCCGACGCCCTGCACCGCGCGGAACAAGATCAGCTGCAGCGGCGATTGCGCCAGCCCGCACAGCACCGAGCCGAGCAAGAAGATCGACATGCCGGCGATCAGCACCGGCTTGCGGCCGTACAGATCCGACAGCTTGCCCCACAGCGGCACCAGCACCGTCCCCGACACCAGGTACGCGGTGGTGATCCACACGTACAGCGACGGATCGATCCCCAGGTCGTGCTGGATCGTCGGGCCGGCGGTGGCGACGATGGTCTGGTCGAGGGCGGCCAGCAAGAGCCCGAGCAGCGCGGCGACCATCGTGGCGACGCGCTGGCGGCGGGTCAGGGCTGGCAGCTCGGCCGGTGCGGACATCCGGCGCAGGGTGGCCCATGGGGCCGCCGACGGCAACCGCCCGGCTACGGACAGGCGCCGAACGCCGGCAACGTGACGTCGCCCGAGCCCGCCACCGTCACCGTCGTCGTGGCGCAGCGGGTCGGCGTCTGCTGGCCCGGCGTGTAGATCCCCGCGGTCACGGTGTAGGTGCCGTCGGGGATCGTCGCGACGCCGGTCAGCGTGCACGGGTCGACGCCCTGGGTCTGCACCGCCGCGACGAAGCTGAACGGATCAGCGGTGACCGGCTGGCAGATGTTGCCGAGCGGGCCGCCGTCGAGCCGCCCGACGAACGCCAGCACGATCTGGTTGCTGGCGCCGGTGATGCCGCTGCCGCGGATCCAGACCTGCCCGGTCGCGGCGTCGAGCGGGACCGCCGCGTCGATCGCCGCGTCGATCACCGGGGCGTCGATGGCCGCGTCGATCACCGGGCTGCCGCCGTCATCACCGCAGGCCGCGGCCAGGGCCACCACGAGCACGCTCCAGACACGCTTCGACATGGATCCTCCCCCGAGGTTGTTGCCACGATCGTACGCGCTGGGGGGGCCCGGTCCAGCGGAACCCGCTGCGGCTGCCGGTCGCGGCCGCGATCGCCCCGCCCGGCTCCGGAATCTCGCGGGTTTGGGCCGGGGGGGCTTGCGCGGCGCGCGCGGCGAAACTATCGAAACGGCACCATGACCCAGGGCGCCGAACGTCACGAATTCCAGGCCGAGGTGAAGCAGCTCCTCGACCTGATGGTCCACTCGCTGTACTCCGACAAGGACATCTTCCTCCGCGAGCTGGTGTCCAACGCCTCCGACGCGCTGGACAAGCGCCGCTTCGAGCAGGTAGCGCGGCCCGAGCTGGCCGACGCCGCCGCGCTCGAGGTCCACCTCGCGGTCGACGCTGCCGCGCGGACGCTGACCATCAGCGACAACGGCATCGGCATGAGCCGGGACGAGGTGGTCAAGAACATCGGCACGATCGCGCGCTCGGGCACCAAGGAGTTCCTGGCCCAGCTCAAGGCCGCGGCCGCCACCGACGCGCCGGGGCTGATCGGCCAGTTCGGCGTCGGCTTCTACTCGGCGTTCATGGTGGCCGACCGGATCACGCTGGTCACGCGCAAGGCCGGCGCCGACGGCGCCACCCGCTGGGAGTCGACCGGCGACGGCACCTACACCATCGAGGACGGCGACCGCGCGAGCGCCGGCACGTCGATCACGCTGCACCTCAAGGCCGCCGACCCCGAGCACGGCCTCCACGACTACGCCACCGAGTCGGTGCTGGCGACGATCGTCAAGCGCTACTCGGACTTCGTCGGCTACCCGATCCGCATGGCCAAGGCC
>Ga0073899_10001564_pt1 | contig 20983 bp, 24 predicted proteins | sample KloWWTmetaKNB5Ph_FD_88975 | JGI IMG/M metagenome (GOLD analysis project Ga0073899, IMG submission 88975) | Active sludge microbial communities from Klosterneuburg, Austria, studying microevolution and ecology of nitrifiers - Klosterneuburg... | ecosystem: Engineered > WWTP > Aerobic digester >... | reverse complement strand
CCCGGCTATGTCGGCTACGAGGAGGGCGGCCAGCTCACCGAGAAGGTGCGGCGCAAGCCCTTCAGCGTCGTCCTGTTCGACGAGATCGAGAAGGCGCACCCCGACATCTTCAACTCGCTGCTGCAGATCCTGGACGAGGGGCGCCTCACCGACGCCCAGGGCCGGGTGGTCGACTTCAAGAACACCGTCATCGTGATGACCACCAACCTGGGCACGCGGGACATCTCCAAGTCGGTCAACCTCGGTTTCAGCCAGTCCAGTGACGTGGCCGGCGGCTACGAGAAGATGAAGGCGAAGGTCTCCGACGAACTCAAGCAGCACTTCCGTCCGGAGTTCCTGAACCGGGTGGACGAGATCGTGGTCTTCCACCAGCTCTCCAGCACCGACATCGAGCACATCGTCGACCTGATGGTGTCCCAGATCGAGGTGCGGCTGCGGGACCGCGACATGGGGATCGAGCTCACCCCGGCGGCGAAGTCGCTGATCGCCAAGCGCGGCTTCGACCCGGTGCTCGGGGCCCGTCCGCTGCGGCGCGCGATCCAGCGCGACATCGAGGACCTGCTCGCCGAGAAGATCCTGTTCGCCGAACTCCACTCCGGCGAGATCGTCGTGGTGGACGTGGCGCCGGAGGGCTCGGAGTACCCGTTCACCTTCACGGGCGTCCCGAAGGCCGCCCTGCCCGACGCCCCGACCCCGGAGCTCGGCCACCAGGTCGGCTGAGCCCTCGGACTCAGACCTCGTTGTCGGCGGCTCAGCCGCCGGCGGCGAAGAGGACGATGCCCAGGACGATCAACGCGAAGATCAGGGCTGAACCCACGGTGACGATGATCCCGAGCACCATGCCGACCGTCATCATGCCCCCGGACCGCCAGCGTCCGGGGGCATGACGCACCTGGCGTCCGCCCACCGCGCCAAGGATCCAGGCGACCGGAGCGGTGATGCCGGTGAAGAACCCGAGCACACCCAGCACCAGAGTGATGACCGCGTAGGGGTGTTCGGGCAGCGGTTGGGCGTACGGCGCGGTGACGGGAGCGCCCGGGAACACCGCGGGCAGGGACGCGACAGGGCCGGGCGGCTCCTGGGGCCAGCCGGAGTACGGGGGCGGTTGCTCGAACCGCTGCGGCGGACCCGGTTCCGCCCGTGCCGGGGCCTGCGGCTGGGGCAGCGGTTGCGTCGGAGCAAGCACCGGGTTGGAGTAGCCCTGGCCGGGAAGCGGAGCGAACGGGTCGACCGCCGTCGGTTCGTTCCACGGCCCGCTGAAGTTCCCATAGCCTGCATCCGGCACCATGGGGATCGTCGGCTGCGGCTCGGCTCCGCGAGGGGCCTGCTCCGGATCGGTCATCAACGCTCCTGTGGTCACGACTGGAACTACACGCTACCTGCTGACCGGGCCGGGCCGGCGGCCGAGACCGGGATCAGAGCCGGTACCACCCGGGCCGGTCCACGCTCACCAGCTGCTCGGCGAGCAGAGCGGTGAGGCAACGCCGGGCCTGCTCGGGGTCGTGCCAGGCGGCCAGCAGGTCGGCGGCGGCAGCCACCGGCCGTGCCCGCAGCACGGCGAGCAGGGCGCCGCGGCACTGCCGGTCGGTGCCGTGCCAGGCCTGCGTCCGGCGCGGCGAGGGTTGCTCCGGCCGTCCGGCGGCCAGCCAGGCGCACGAGGCGGCCACGGGGCAGTCACCGCACGCCGGGGCGGTGGCAGTGCAGACCCGGGCTCCCAGTTCCATCGCGGCCACCGACCACCGCGCGGCCGCCGCCGGCGTTTCGGGCAGCCACTGGGCCGCGGCGGCGCGCTCGGTTTTCGTGAGGCCGGCCGGCGGGTGGGCCCGGCCGTCGGCGAGCCGGGCGAGGACGCGGCGCACGTTGGTGTCGAGCACGAGCTGCCGCTGGCCGAACGCGAAGCTGGCGATCGCGGCTGCGGTGTACTCCCCGACGCCGGGCAGGGCACGCAGCGCGACGGGATCGGCCGGCACCTCGCCGTCGTGTCGGTCGACGATCTCGACCGCCGCCCGGTGCAGTCGTTGCGCACGGCGGGGGTAGCCCAGTCGTCCCCACGCCCGGACGGCCTCGCCAGCGGGAGCCGCGGCCAGCGCGGTGGGGGTCGGCCAGCGCGCCAGCCACTCCCGCCAGACCGGCAGCACCCGCGCCACGGGGGTCTGCTGGAGCATGTACTCGCTCACCATGACGCCCCACGGGCTGGCGTCCGCGGCCCGCCAGGGCAGGTCGCGGGCAGAGCGGTCGTACCACGCCAGCACCGCGCTCACCTCGGGTCGCACCCGGCTACGGTAGCCGTCCCCGGCGTGTGCTGCGCGTCCGCGGGAGCCGCAGAACTAGCCTGAGCACCATGGGTGCCCTGCTTCGTCCCGTCGGCCCGGAAGAGCCGCAGGTCTACTGGGTCCGCCGCGGCCTGGTGGCGGTGGCCGTCGTCGTCGTGGTCGGGCTGCTGGCCTGGGCCCTGCTCCCTCGCGGCCAGGCGCCGGTCAGTGCCGCGCCAGCCCCGACGACGCCGACCGCCAGCGCGCCGGCTCCTTCGCTCTCGCCCACACCGAGCGAGTCGCCGACCGGTTCACCGACCCCGACCGGCCCGGTGGCGTGCGAGAACCGGTACGTCGATGTGGCGGTCGCCGGCTTCCAGCGGGTGAAGGTGGCTGCGAAGCAGACCTTCAAGGTCGCCATCACCAACACCGGCCCCCAACCCTGCATCCTCAGCGTCGGGCCGCAGAGCTTCGTCCTCACCGTCAGTTCCGGCAGCGACCGCATCTGGAGCACGGCTGACTGCGTCAAGTGGGTGCCGTCGAAGAAGCTCACCGCCAAGTCGGGCGCCGGCTACGAGTTCGACGTCGCCTGGTCGCTGCGGCGCTCCGCCGAGGGCTGCAAGCTGGGCAAGGACACGCTGCGCCCCGGCACCTACGTCGCCAAGGGTGTCTTCGCCGACGGCCCGTCGGCCACCCAGGTGATGCAGCTCGTCAGCTGATCGGACGGGCTCAACCGGGCAGGTCGAACCGGTCGTAGGACTCGGCGAGCCGTCCCAGCCCGTCCCGGATCACCCGGGCCGCGGCAGGGTCGACGGCGGGGACGCCGAGCAGGTCGGCCAGGCTCGCGCCGAGCAGCGCCTGCAGTGAGCCGAAGTGCCGCACCACCTCTTCCGCCACGGTCGCCGACAACCGCGGCAACTGGGCGAGCTGGCGGTACCCGCGCACCGGCAGGCGGGCATCCAGTGAGCCTGGCACCAGCCCGACCCGGCGGGCGACCACCACGGCGTCGAGCAACTCCTCTGCGGCGAGTTCGCCGAGGGAGTCGAGGCGCAGGCGGCTCGCTCCGGTGCCGTAGTCGCGGGCCAGGGCCGTGGCCGTGCCGTCCACCCCGGCCAGCAACTCCTGCACCTGCAACTCCACCATCCGGCCCTCGGTGCCGAGTTCCACGACCTCGTCGTCCAGCTCGGCTGCGAGCCGGAGCACCAGCTCCAGCCGGCGCAGCACGACCGAGACATCGCCGACCGTCACCGTGTCCTGCAACTCCAGGGCGGTGAGCCGGTTGGCGGCCTCGGTGAGCCGGTCGCGGTAGCGCGAGAGCGTCGCCAGACCCTGGTTCGCGCGGGCGAGCAGGTGCTCGGGCTGACGAATCCGGGTGCGCTCCCCGTCGAGGAACAGGGCGATCGACGACATCGAGGCCGACACCGTCACCACTCCCACGCCGAGCTGCCGCGACACCATGTCGGCGGTGCGGTGCCGGGTTCCGGTCTCCTCCGTCGGGATGGACGCCTCCGGCATCAGGTGGGCGCCGGCGTGCACGATGCGATCCAGGCCGTCGCGCAGCAGGATCGCCCCGTCCAGCTTCGCCAGTTCGCGCAGGCTGGTGGCGGTCAGCGGCACGTCCACCGCGAACCCGCCCGTGACCAGCGGCTGGACCGTCGCGGTGTGGCCGAGCACGATCAGCGCACCGGTGCGGCCATGGACGATCCGGTCCAGGCCGTCCCTCAGCACCGTCCCGGGGCTCACCAGGGCCAGGTGGTCACGCAATCTCGAGCGTCTGCTGGCGTCCACACCTGTCCTCCCGCCGGGGTGCGGCCCATCGTAGGGGACGCCCGCCCGGGATCAGCCGGTCACCCCCCTCCGGCGAGCCGCAGCACCGGGCCGTCGGAGGCCGCCCGGCGTTTGCCGTCCTCGCGTCGCAGTTGCAGGGCGCCCAGAGCACTGCCCACAGTGGGCACCTGCACCACCCGCAGGCCCTCCACCCGGGCCGGGGCAGCTCCCTCCGGCACCAGCGCCAGCCGGTAGCCCAGCCGTGCCGCCTCCGCCAGCCGCCGATCCAGCCCGACCACTCGCCGCAGTTCACCCGACAGCCCGACCTCACCCAGGGCGATGACCGGGACGTTGAACGCCCGGTCAAGGCTCGCCGAGGCGATCGCGACGGCGATCGAGAGGTCGGCCGCCGGGTCGGCGAGCCTCGCCCCGCCCACGGTCGAGACGTACACCTCCTTGGTGTGAAGCCGCAGCCCGGCCTTGCGCTGCAGCACCGCCAGCAGCATCGACACCCGGCCGCTGTCGATGCCGTGGGTCACCCGGCGCGGGTTCTGCGCCGCGCTGGGGGCGACCAGCGCCTGCACCTCGGCGAGCAGTGGACGGCGCCCCTCCAGCGTCACGGTGAGGCTGGTGCCGGCCGCCGGTTCGGTGTGGGAGGAACGGAACAGCCCCGAGGGGTCGGGCACCTCGGCGATCCCGCCGGCGCCCAGCTCGAAGCAGCCGACCTCGTCGGCGGGGCCGTAGCGGTTCTTGCTGGCGCGGAGCATCCGGAAGCCCGAGTGCCGGTCGCCCTCGAACGAGAGGACGACGTCGACGAGGTGCTCCAGGGTGCGCGGACCGGCAACGGCGCCGTCCTTGGTGACGTGCCCGATCAGCACCACCGGCAGGTTGCGCTGTTTGGCGACCCGCACCAGCGCCGAGGTGACCTCCCGCACCTGGCTCACCCCGCCCGCCACCCCCTCGGCGGTCGAGACCGTCTGCACCGAGTCGAGCACCAGGAGCCCCGGTCGCAGCGACTCGATGTGCCCGAGCACCGTGCCGAGGTCGGACTCGGCGGCCAGGTACAGGCTCTCGTGCAGGGCCCGGGTGCGTTCGGCCCGCTGCCGCACCTGCGCCGCGGACTCCTCCGCGGTCACGTACAGCGTCGGACGGCCTGCGCGGGCCCAGCGCGCCGCCACCTCCAGCAGCAGCGTCGACTTGCCCACACCGGGCTCGCCGGCCAGCAGTACCACGGCTCCCGGGGTCAGCCCGCAGCCCAGCACCCGGTCGAGCTCGGCGATCCCGGTGGGCACCCCCGCGGTGGTGGCGGCGTCGACCTCGGTGATCGGCACCGCCTGCTCCGCCGGCCGGGCCGGACGGGTGAGCGGCAGCGCGGCCCTGGCCTCGGCCACGCTTCCCCAGGCCTGGCACTCGCCGCAGCGCCCGACCCAGCGCTGGGTCTGCCAGCCGCACTCGCTGCACCGGTAGGAGGAAGTCGGTTTCGCCATGTCGGAAAGGCTAGGGGCACCCTCTGACAGCGCCTGCCGACGGTCGCGGTACCCCGGTCTCAGATCCGGACGAGGCCGCTCTCGGTGCGGAAGGTGGCGGCGGCCAGCCCGGGCTGGCCGTTCTGGGAGGTGAAGTTGAGGGCGACGTCGTCGAACTGCTCACCGATCCCGACGCCGAGCCATTCCTCGACGCGCGTGCGGGTGCCGGCGATCTCGATCTCGACCAGCTCGACCGTGCTGTCGCTGGAGAGTGCGGCCGGCAGCACGTCGGCGGGCGACTCCCAGTGGATGAAGTAGGGCAGCTGGGGGTCGGCGAGCAGGCCCTTGACGCCCACCTGGCGCCACTCCAGCAGCCGTCCGTCGGGGAAGTGCCGGGATCCGGGTACCGACTCGCGGTGCAGTCGCTCCTCGAAGGGGGCCAGTTCGTCGACCGACACCACCCAGCCCATCCAGCCGCCACCGAGCTCGGACCGGGCACGGACGGCCTGGCCGAACGGCGCCTTCTCCGCGGCGGGGTGCTCCAGCACCTCGACCACCTCGACGTAACGGTCACCCGCCAGCGGCAGGATGTTGTTGCGGGTGCCGAAGCGGGGGTGGAACCCGCCGTCCCTCGGCCGCACACCGAGCAGCTCGCCGAGCCGAGCCGACTCGGCGGAGAGGCCGGCCGGTCCGACCGCGAAGACCAGATGATCGACATGCATGGCGCCATTGTTGCCCCCTCGGCTTGGCGATTGGAAATCGAACCGTTTCAGCGGACCCGGCGCGGGGCCGCCACAGGCTGCGCCTACCATGGGGAGGTGCCTCGCTCACCCCGGGTCTGCCTCTCCACCTCCTCGGTGTATCCCGAGCCGACCTTGCGTGCCTTCGACCTGGCCAGGGAACTCGGCTACGACGGCGTCGAGGTGATGGTCGGCATGGACGCCGCGTCCGCCGACCTCGCCAGCCTGGAGCGGGCCCGGGACTACTACGAGATGCCGGTCACCTCCGTCCACGCGCCCTGCCTGCTGCTGACCCAGCGCACCTGGGGCACCGACCCGTGGGACAAGCTCGACCGCTCCGCGGAGGCCGCGCTCAGGCTCGGGGCGGACGTGGTGGTCGTGCACCCGCCGTTCCGCTGGCAGCGCAGCTACGCCGCGGGCTTCACCGAGGGCATCCGGAGGTTGAAGGAGACCACCGGGCTCGTGTTCGCGGTCGAGAACATGTACCCGTGGCGAGGCCCGGCCGGCACCGAGGTGCGGGCGTACGCGCCGACCTGGGATCCGGGCGAGCTCGACGTCGACCACCTCACCCTCGACCTCTCCCACGCCGCGACCGCGCGGCAGTCGTCGCTCGGACTCATCCACGCCTGGGGCGAGCGGCTGGCGCACCTGCACCTCACCGACGGCACGAGCCAGGCGGCGGACGAGCACCTGCTGCCGGGTGAGGGCGAGCAGCAGGCCGACCTCGTGCTGCAGGCGCTGGCCGCCCGGCGGTTCACCGGCCAGGTGGTGGTCGAGGTGAAGACGAACTCGGCCGGCACCAGCGCCGAGCGCGGCCGCCAGCTCGCCGACGTCCTCGCCTTCGCCCGGACGAACCTGCGGGTGCCTGCGGACACCACCGCGTGACCGTGGTGGAGGCCGCGCCGGGGACGCGGGCGCGACCCGGGCTGGAGATCCTGCTCGTCCTCGGCCTCTCGCTGGGCAAGTCGGCGGTCTACTCGGTGCTCTCGATCATCGAGAAGCTGACCCGGAACGTCCCGCTCAACCAGCAGACCACCACCATCAACAACTCCGTCGTGCCCGACCGGCCCTGGCTCGACCTCGCCTACCAGGTCGCCGCGATCGCGTTTCCGGTGGTACCGGCCCTGCTGGCGCTGTACCTGCTGCACCTGGCCGGGCAGCGGAGCTCGATCGGCTTCGACCTGCGTCGGCCGGGCCGGGACCTGGCCTGGGGGTTCGGCCTGGCCGCGGCGATCGGCACTCCGGGGCTCCTGCTGTACTTCACCGCGAGGGCGTTCGATTTCAACACCACCGTGGAGCCGGCCAACCTCACCGCCGTCTGGTGGACGGTGCCAGTACTGGTCGGGCTGGCGCTCATGAACGCGGTGCTGGAGGAGGTCGTGATGATCGGCTTCTTCTTCGCCAAGGCGCGCGACCTGGCTTGGCCGACGGCGGTGATCCTGCTGGCCAGCGCCGTGATCCGGGGTAGCTACCACCTCTACCAGGGGTGGGGCGGGTTCGCCGGCAACATCGTGATGGGCGTGGTCTTCGGGCTCGTCTACCTCAAGGTCAGGCGCGTGATGCCCCTGGTGGTGGCGCACCTGCTGCTCGACCTGTTCGCCTTCGTCGGGTACTCGCTGCTGGCGCCCTACACCGACCTGTTCTGATCCTCGCAGTTCGCACGCTCACTGCTCGTCAAGACTCCTCCCTCCCCGCCGCTGACGCGACATGGCGGTCGTCGTCTGATCCTCGCAGTTCGCACGCTCACTGCTCGTCAAGACTCCTCCCTCCCCGCCGCCGCTCGTCACTGCACGTGGCTGCGTACTTCTGCCATGACGCCCTGGCCCGCGCGTCGTCCTACGCTGCTGCGGTGGAGGATTCCGGCGGGATCCCCGACGTCGAGGTGGTGGTGATCGGGGCCGGCCAGGCCGGTCTCGCCGTGAGCCACGAACTCTCCGATGCCGGCGTGGAGCATGTCGTTCTCGAACGGGACCGGGTAGCCAGTTCCTGGCGCCGGCGATGGGACTCGTTCACCCTGGTCACACCCAACTGGATGATCCGACTGCCGGGCGGCGCCTACCACGGCGACGACCCGGACGGGTTCCTGGACCGCGGTCAGGTGGTCGACCACCTCGCGGACTACGCCGCGCACGCCCGCGCGCCGATCCTGGAAGGCGTGGCTGTCACCGGCCTTGAGCCCGCCCCGGGCTCCCGACTGAGGCTGACCACCTCGCTGGGAGCCGTGACAGTGGGGTCGGTGGTGGTCTGCACCGGCTCCTTCGCCCGAGCGGTCCGTCCCCTGGCCGAGGCGCTACCGGCGTCGATCCAGCAGCTGGACGCGGTCGACTACCGCAATCCCGACGATGTCGCCCCGGGCACGGTGGTGGTCGTCGGGAGCGGGCAGACGGGCTGCCAGCTGGCCGAGGAGCTCCAGCTGGCCGGACGCGACGTGGTGCTCGCCTGCGGGCGGGCGCCCTGGATCCCACGCCGGCTCGCCGGCCGCGACACCCTCTCCTGGCTGGCCGACGTCGGCTTCCTGGACGCACCGTTGGCCTCCCTGCCGACGCCGGCGGCCCGGCTGGTGTCCAACCCGCAGGCGACCGGACGCGGCGGCGGGCACGACCTGCACTACCGGACGCTGCAGGCCATGGGCGTCCGGCTGGCCGGGCGGTTGGCGACCGTGGACGAGACCCGCCTCGGGTTCGCTGACGACCTGGCGGCCTCGGTCGCGTTCGGTGACGCCCGCTGGGCCGACCTCTGCGCCCTGATGAAGGCCAAGCTCCCCGAGCGGGGACTGCATGTGCCCGACCTCCCGGTGCCGCCGGCGTTCCACGCCTCGCCGCTGGAGCCGGTGCCGGTCCGGGAGGTGTCGGCGGTGCTGTTCACCAGCGGCTACCGTCCCGGCTACGTCGACTGGGTGCGGGCCCCGGTCTTCGACGACCTGGGCTTCCCGGTCACCACCGACGCGGCCACCGCGGTGCCGGGGCTCTACTTCTGCGGTGCCCACTTCCAGCGCACGCGGGGTTCGGGGATCCTCTACGGCGTCGGCCAGGACGCCACCGGGATCGCCGAGGCCGTCGCACTCGGGAGGCTCCGTTAGGCTTGCGCCCATGCGTGTTGGAGTGTTCGGGGCCACCGGCCAGGTGGGGCGCGTGATGCGCGCGCTGCTGGCCGAGCGTGGGTTCCCCGTGGATCAGATCCGGTTCTTCTCCTCTGCCCGCTCCGCGGGCACCGTCCTGCCGTGGGCCGGTGGCGAGGTCATCGTGGAGGACACCGCCACCGCCGACTTCTCCGGCCTCGACATCGCGCTGTTCTCGGCCGGTGCTGGCACGTCGCGGGAGTTCGCGCCGAGGGTCGCCGGGGCCGGGGCGATCGTGGTCGACAACTCCTCGGCGTGGCGCAGCGACCCCGACGTCCCGCTGGTCGTGTCCGAGGTGAACCCCGAGGACGCCGTCAACCCGCCCAAGGGCATCATCGCCAATCCGAACTGCACCACGATGGCCGCGATGCCGGTGCTCAAGCCGCTGCACGACGCAGCCGGGCTGCGCCGCCTCGTGGTGGCCACCTACCAGGCCGTCTCCGGCTCCGGGCTCGCCGGGGTGCAGGCGCTGGCCGGGCAGACCGCGGCGGCGATGACCCACGACGTCACCGGGCTCGCGCTGGACGGCGCGGCCGTCCCCGCCGGCGACCCGGCGCCCTACCTCAAGCCGATCGCGTTCAACGTGGTCGCGCTGGCCGGCAAGCTGGTCGACGACGGCAGCGGCGAGACCGATGAGGAGCAGAAGCTCCGCAACGAGTCCCGCCGCATCCTGCACCTGCCGGAGCTGGCCGTGGCGGGCACCTGCGTGCGCGTGCCGGTGTTCACCGGGCACTCGCTCAGCATCCACGCCGAGTTCGCCGAGGAGATCAGCGTGCACCGGGCCACCGGCCTGCTCGCAACCGCCCCCGGCGTGGCGCTGGTCGACATTCCCAACCCGCGGGAGGCAGCGGGCACCGACCCCAGCTACGTCGGACGGATCCGCGCCGACGCCTCGGTGCCGGGCGGCCGGGGGCTGGTGCTGTTCGTGACCGGGGACAACCTGCGCAAGGGCGCGGCGCTCAACGCCGTCCAGATCGCAGAGCTGGTCGCCCGGTGAAGACCCTCGCCGTGATCGGCGTCGGCGTGATGGGGAGACCCTGATCGCCGGGCTGCTGCGCGCCGGCTGGGACCCGTCCCGGATCGTGGCCTCCGACCGGCACGCGCCGCGCCTTGCCGAGATGGCGCGCACCCACGGCATCCGCACCGGCGACACCGCGGAGGCGGTCGGCCAGGCCGACACCGTGGTGGTCGTGGTGAAGCCCCAGGACGCCGACGAGGTGCTGCCCCAGGTCGCGGCCGCGCTGCAGCCGGGGGCGCTCGTGGTCTCGCTCTGCGCGGGGCTCTCGACCTCCCGGATCGAGGCGGCGATGCCAGCCGGCGTGCCAGTCGTCCGGGTGATGCCGAACACCCCGGCGCAGGTGGACGAGGGGATGGCGGCCATCTCGGCCGGCGCCACCGCCGGCGCCGACGACCTCGAGCACGTCACCGAGCTGCTGTCGGCGGTCGGCAAGGTGGTCACCGTCCCGGAGAAGTACCAGGACGCCGTGACGGCGATCTCCGGCTCGGGGCCGGCCTACCTGTTCTTCGTGGTCGAGGCGATGATCGACGCGGGAGTGATGCTGGGCCTGCCCCGGGACATCGCCACCACGCTCGTCGTGCAGACGATGTACGGTTCGGCGAAGCTGCTCGCCGACTCGGGCCTGCACCCGACGGTGCTGCGCGAGCGGGTCACCTCGCCGGGCGGCACGACGGCGGCGGCCCTGCGCGAGCTGGAGGACCACCGGGTCAAGGCGGCGTTCATGACCGCCATGGAGGCTGCCCGCAACCGCAGCCGGGATCTCGCGAAGGCCTGAGCGCGTGGCCACGGCCGCTCCGCAGCCGTTCTGGCTGACCGTCTTCCTCGACTTCCCCGCGCCGGCTTTCGACGCGGGGACGGGGTTCTGGCGCGGCTACACGGGCTGGCGGCTCTCGGCCGTCCGGGGCGGGGCGGGGGAGTTCGCCACACTGCTGCCCGACGCCGGCGACGCGTGGCTGCGCGTCCAGCGGCTCGGCGGCGGAGCCTCCCGGGTGCACCTCGACCTGCACGTGCCCGACCCCTGGGAGGCGGCCGCGGTCGCCGAGCGCGGCGGCGCCGAGATCGTCGCCGACTCCCCGCACAGCCACGTCGTCCTCGCTTCGCCGGCAGGATTCCCCTTCTGCTTCGTGCGCGGGGCGGGTTCCGTCCGACCCTCGGCCCGGCGGTGGCCGCACGACGGACGGCTCGCGCAGGTGTCGCTGGACGTGCCGCGGGTTCGCCTCGCCGAGGAACTCGCCTTCTGGCAGGCGACGCTCCCGGGGGAGTGGGACGAGGCCGGGGGCCGGCACCACCGCGCGCCCGGCGGGCTCCCGGTGGGCCTGCTGGTGCAGCCGGTGGAGCTCGCGCGCGAGGCCAGCGCCCACCTGCACCTGCTCACCGACGACGTCGTGGCCGAGGCCGGGCGGCTGACCGAACTGGGGGCCCGGATCCGGGCGACCCGTCCGCAGAAGGTCGTGCTGGAGACCCCCGGCGGTCTGGTGTGCTGCCTCGGCGAGGACGGGTTCGACCTCGGGCTGGAGTGACGGCGTCCGGCCCTGACCGCTCAGGCCCAGGCCAGGCGCACCGACTCCCCCGGACGCACCTGCGCGAGCCGGTCGGCGGCGGCCGCGGACAGCACCGCGACGACCGGGTAGCCGCCCGTGGTCGGGTGGTCCGCGCCGAAGACCACGGGCAGCCCGCCCGCGGGCAACTGGACGGCGCCGCGCACCACCGCCTCGCTCGGCAGTTCGACGCCTTCGAAGCCGGAGGCGCGGAGCAGCGGCGGCGAGCTCGCCGCTGGCAGCAATCGGACACCCACGCGGTCACTCTCCGGCGAGACCTGCCACGGCCGGGCCAACGCGGCGGGGTCCGCCAGCCAGTCGGTGCGCGGGCCGGGCAGCAGGGTGAGGACGACGGGCCCGTTGCCGGGAGGATCGTCGAGCCCGGTGCCGGGGAGCACGCCGGCCGCGGATGGGCCGGCCGCGGGTGGGCCGGCGAGCGGCCCGGCAATCGGGCCAGGGCCGATCTCGAGCACGTCCCCGGCCCGCAGGGGCGCCGGGCCGATCCCGGCGAGGGTGTCCCGGGAGCGGGAGCCCAGCACGGGCTCGGCCGCGATCCCGCCCGCCGCGGAGAGGTAGCAGCGCAAACCGTGCCGGGGGATGCCCAGCCGGAGCACCTGCCCCGGCCCCAGCTCGAAGGGTCGCCCGGGCGGCACGGCAGTGGAGTCCACTGTCGCCGGGCAGACCGCCCCGGTGAGTGCCAGGCCGACCGGTCCGTCCAGCGCGCGCAGCACGAGGCCGCCCAGCAGGCACTCAAGCGCGGCCTCGTCTCGGTTGCCGACCAGGGCCGCGCCGAGCCGGTAGGCGCCGCGGTCGGCGGCCCCGGAGCCGGTGACCCCCAGCGCCGCGTACCCGGGCCGTCCCGCGTCCTGCAGCAGCGTGAGCGGGCCGCTGCGCACCACCTCGAGCCGGGTCATCCGGCCGCCTCGAACCGCACCCACCAGCCCGGACGCAGCAGCGCGGGGGGCTCGACGGCAGGATCCCACAGCACCAGCGGAGTGCGGCCGAGCAGTTGCCAGCCGCCGGGGGAGGCACGCGGGTAGACGCCCGAGAACTCCCCGGCCAGCCCCACCGACCCCGCCGGGACGTTGGGTCGCGGCTCGGCCCGCCGCGGCACCCGCAGCCGCGGATCGCCGCCGGCCAGGTACGCGAAGCCCGGGGCGAACCCGCCGAAGGCGACCCGCCAGGGTGTTCCGGTGTGCGCCTCGACCACCCCCGCCGGGCCGAGGCCGGTGAGGCGGGCCACCGCGGCCAGGTCGGGGCCGTCGTAGACCACCGGGACGACGACCGTCCGCCCCGGCTCGAGCGCGGGAGCCCGCTCGTCCAGCCCCGCGAGCAGGGCGGTGAGCGACGCCCGGTGCCGGTCCGGGGCCGCCGGGTCGGCGAAGGCGATCAGGACGGTCCGGGCGCCCGGCACCAGGTCGAGCACGCCGCGGCCGACCGCCCAGCGCTGCAGTGCCGCGGCGAGCGCGGCCGCGGCGGTTCCGTCCGCGACCTCGACCAGTACCGCGGATTCCCCGGCCGGCAGCAACCTCGCGCGCATGGCGCCACCGTAGCGCCGCGGGCTGGTGGCCGCGGTGTCCCGCCGTGGCCTCACCGGACGGCTCACGGGGGGCTCGGAGGCCCGCGACGCTACACGTCCGTGCGCCCCGCTACCGTTCCTGCGGTAGCGAGGCGCTGGTATGTGTAGCGTCGCGGCCGACCCTTCGACGGGTTCGGGGTTCGGACGATTCCGGGTTCGGACGGGGTTCGGGGTTCGGACGGGTTCGGGGATCCGGGCGGTCAGGCGAAGGCGCCCACCTCAACCCCGGCGGACTCCAGGGCCGCGCGCACGGCCCGGGCCATCGCGACCGCTCCCGGGGTGTCGCCGTGGACGCAGACCGAGTCGGCCCGGACGGGGACCAGACCCTGGCTGCTGCTGACGTACCCGGTGGTGACCAGCCGCACCACCCGCCGGGCGACGTCGTCGGGGTCGCTGAGCACGGCGCCCTCGCTGCCCCGGGGCAGCAGGGAGCCGTCGGGGGCGTAGCCCCGGTCTGCGAAGGCCTCGCAGGCCGTGGGGAGGCCCGCTTCGGCCGCCAGGTCGAGCGCGAGGCTGCCGGAGGGGCCCAGCAGCACCAGCGCCGGGTCGAAGGCAGCCATCGCCGCCACGACCGCTTCCGCCTGCCCGCGGTGCCGGCCGATCGCGTGGTACAGGGCGCCGTGGGGTTTCACATAGGCCAGCCGTGTGCCGGCCACCCGGCAGATGCCGGCCAGCGCGGCGAGCTGGTAGGTCACCTCGGCACGGAGGACGGCCGGGTCGACGTCGAGGAACCGTCGGCCGAAACCGGCCAGGTCACGGTACCCGACGTGCGCCCCGACGCTCACTTCGTGCTCGGCCGCCAGCGCGACCGTCCGCACCATGGTCGGGGGGTCGCCGGCATGGAACCCGCAGGCGATGGACGCTGAGGTCACCACCTGCAGCAGCGCCTCGTCGTCGCCCATCCGCCAGCTGCCGAACGACTCCCCGAGGTCGGCGTTGAGATCGATCATGGCCCTACCGTCGCGCGAGACGACGCCGCGCGCAACAATCGGGCCATGGACGACCGACTCCCGGCCCTCGCGCCCCTCCTGGCCGCGACGATCGGCGAGGTCATCACCCGCGAGTACCCCAACCACCTCGGCCACGTGCTGTCAGGTCCCGACGACCGTCCGACCCCGCGGCAGCTCCACCCGGCCTTCTACGGGTGCTTCGACTGGCATTCCGCCGTCCACATGCACTGGGCGCTGCTCAGGCTGCTGCCGCTGCTGGCCGAGCCGGACGCCGCCACCGCCCGGCGCCTGCTCGAGCGCCACCTGACCCCCGCGAACCTCGCCGCAGAGCTCGCCTACCTGCAGGCCCACCCCCACTTCGAGCGACCCTACGGCTGGGCGTGGACGCTGCAGCTCGCCGCCGAGCCCGGTGCCCCTGCCGCGCTGCGACCGCTCGCCCTGCACCTGGAACAGGCCGCCCTGGGCTGGCTGGCGAACCTGCCCGGTCCCGTCCGACACGGAATGCACCTCAACACCGCGTTCGCGCTGCGCCGCATGCTGGCCTGGGCCCGGCTCGCGGCAGCGGAAGGACGTCCCGGCCTGCAGGAGCGCATCGAGGCGTCCGCCCTCGGCTGGTTCGGCGGCGAGACCGACTACCCGCTGCGGTTCGAGCCCGGCCCGCACGACTTCCTCTCGCCGGCGCTGGCCGAAGCCGACCTGGTGGCCCGGTTCCTGCCCGCGGCGGGGTTCGCGACCTGGCTGGAGCGCTTCCTGCCCGTCCTCGGCACCCTGGGCGACCCGGTCGAGCCGCCCGATCGCAGCGACGGCCAGTTCGCCCACCTCGACGGCCTCAACCTCTACCGCGGCCACGCCCTGCGCGCCCTCGCCGCCCGGCTCCCGGCCGGTCACCCCCGGGTACCGGAATTGCTGAGCGCGGCAGAGGCCGGCATCTCCGCGGGCCTGGGACGGGCGTGCGGTGGCGACTACATGGGCGAACACTGGCTCGCCACCTACGCCGTGCTGGCCCTCGCCGACCCGAGCTGAGCCGGCGGCCACCAGCGGGGTGGGCGGAGTTGTCCATCCCGGTCCGACCGGCCCCCGGGGCCCGTTACTCTGGCCGGGTGCCCTGACGCGGGCGGTCGTGCAGATGGAGAGTGACGATGAACGACTCGGTGGGTCCCCTGGGAGCGGTCCGGTTCCTGAAGGTCAGCGAGGTCGCCTCGTTGCTGCGGGTCTCCAAGATGTCGATCTACCGCCTGATCCACGCCGGCGAGCTCGAAGCCGTCCGTTTCGGACGCAATTTCCGGGTGCCCGAGCGTGCGGTGGACGCGTACCTGCGCGACTCCTTCTACGACGTCGGCTGAGGCCGATTTCGCCTCCGGCCGCGGAGTTCAGTAAGATCCGTTGCTTGGCTGGGTTGTCCAGCTGATCCCTGCGGGCGCCTGGCCCGCATTGTCACCGCCGGCTGCGCAGCCGGCACGCGAGAGGTCTGCCAGTGGGTTCGGTCATCAAGAAGCGCCGCAAGCGGATGGCGAAGAAGAAGCACCGCAAGCTGCTCAAGAAGACGCGCATCCAGCGTCGCCGCGCCGGCCGGTAACCACCGCCGGTGGTGGTCGTCCTGGTCCGTGACGGCTGCCACCTCTGCGTCGAAGCGCTCGCGACCGTGGCGGCCACCTGTGCCGACCTGGGAGTCCCCTGGAAAGCCGTGGACGTCGACAGCGATCCCGTCCTGCGGGAACGCTGGACGGACCACGTCCCCGTCACCTTCGTTGCCGGGGTCGAGCACGCCCGCTGGTTCGTCGACCCCGTCGCGCTGCGGGGCGCCGTCGAGGCGGCCCGCTGAGGGCCGGGCACGTATTGTGTGAGCCGGTGAGGAGGTCGGAATGGACATCGTCCACGTGGTGCGGCACGGGCAGGTCGAGAACCCTGACAAGGTGCTCTACGGGCGGCTGCCCGGGTACGGGCTCTCCGAACTCGGGCGCGCGATGGCCGACCGGCTCGGCGAGCACTTCGCGCAGGCCCGGCTGACCTGGCTGGTGAGCTCCCCGCTGCAGCGGGCGCAGGAGACCATGGCCCCGATCGCGGCCCGGCACCCCGACCTGGAGGTGCACCTCGACGAGCGGGTGATCGAAGCGGCCAACCGCTTCGAGGGCAAGTCCTTCGGCACCCGCAACCAGTTGCTGCTCAAGCCCAGCTCGTGGTGGGCGCTGCGCAACCCGCTGCGCCCCAGCTGGGGCGAGGCGTACGTGTCGATCGCCGCCCGGATGCAGACCGCGATCCGGGAGGCCGCCAGCCACGCCCGCGGTGGTGAGGCACTGATCGTGGCCCACGAACTGCCGATCTGGATGGCCCGCCGCTCGGCGGAGAACCGCATCCTCGTCCACGACCCGCGCAAGCGCGAGGCCCGGCTCGCCAGCGTCACCAGCTTCCGGTTCATCGACGGACGGCTGGTGGGCGTCGACTACGCCGAACCGGCGGCCGACCTGGTGCCGCCGAAGGTGAAGCGGTTCCGGCCCGGGGCATGACCAGGCTGCTGCTGGCCGCGGTGCTCGCCGCGACCCTGCTCACCGGCTGCGCGGGCAGCAGTGCGGCACCGGCCGGTTTCGTGAGCGGCGACGGCAGCATCACCGTCATCGAGGTCGCCGACCGCAAGCCGGCACCCCTGGTCGAGGGCGAGACCCTCGACGGGAAGGCGTGGAGCAGCACCGGCTCGGCCGGACGGGTGCTCGTCTACAACGTGTGGGGCTCCTGGTGCGCCCCGTGCCGCGCCGAGGCGCCCGCCCTCGAGGCCACCGCGATGGCGACCGCCGACGTCGCCGACTTCGTCGGCCTCAACACCCGCGACCTCGACCGGTCGGGGCCGCAGGCCTTCGTCCGCGGCTTCGGGATCGGCTACCCCAACCTGTACGACCCCGACGGCAGCCTGCTGCTCGGCTTCGCCCCGGCGCTGCCGGCTGCCGCCATCCCCAGCACCCTCGTCGTCGACACCGAGGGCCGGCTCGCCGCCAGGATCCTCGGCGGCACCACCGAGACCACGCTCACCGCGTTGGTCCGCGACATCGCCGAGGGCCGCTGATGGAGTGGGTGCAGCCCGCGCTGGGGGGCTCCATGCTGCTGGCGTTGCCAGTGGCGATGCTGGCCGGGCTGGTCTCCTTCTTCTCGCCCTGCGTGCTGCCGCTGCTGCCCGGCTACCTGAGCTTCGCCACCGGGCTGAGCACCGCCGAGGTGCGCGAGGGCCACGCCCGCGGCCGGGTACTGGCCGGCACGCTCGGGTTCATCGCCGGCTTCGCGCTCGTCTTCGTCTCCTCCGGCGTGCTGCTGGGCGGCCTCGGCCAGGCCCTGCTGGCCTGGCGGCGTCCGATCACCGTGGGCATCGGGGTGCTGTGCATCGGCCTGGGGCTCATGTTCGCCGGCTGGCTCCCGTTCCAGGGCACCCGCCGGCTCCAGGTCGTCCCGCGGGTCGGGGTCGCGGCCTCCCCGCTGCTCGGCATCGTCTTCGGCCTCGGCTGGACGCCGTGCATCGGCCCGGCGCTCTCGGTGGTGCTGACGCTGGCGCTGAACGAGGGCACGGCGCTGCGCGGCGGCGTGCTCGCGCTGGCCTACGCGCTGGGGCTGGGGCTCCCGTTCGTCGCGTGCGGGCTGGCGCTGAGCCGCCTCACCGGCGCCCTGGAATGGGTCCGGGCTCACCACCGCGGCATCCAGCGGGCCGGCGGGCTGCTGATGGTGGCCGTCGGGCTGCTGCTCGTCACCGGCTGGTGGGACGTGCTGATGGCGGGCCTGGTGCAGTGGGCGAGCTCCTTCCAGGTGGTGATCTGATGGCCCGCTCCCCCCGTGAACCAAAAGGGGACGGTTCCCTTTCAGTTCATGAACCGGAAGGGAACCGTCCCCTTTCGGTTCCGGGGGCGACGGACTCGAGCGGGGACGCCGAGCCCGCCGGCCGCGCCCGGATGAACCCCGCCGCCGGGCTGCGCCAGGGCACGGTGCGCTGGCTCTGGGCCAGCCTCACCTCGATGCGGACGGCGCTGGCGCTGCTGCTGCTGCTCGGGCTGGCGGCGATCCCGGGCTCGGTGCTGCCGCAGCGGCCCACCAGCCCGTTCGGTGTGGCCGACTACCTCACCGCCAACCCGACCTGGGGGCCGTGGCTGGACCGGCTGGGCTTCTTCGACGTGTTCGGTTCGGCCTGGTTCGCGGCCATCTACCTGCTGCTGTTCGTCTCGCTGGTGGGCTGCATCATCCCCCGGATCGGCGTCTACGCCCGCGCGCTGCGCGCCCGTCCGGTACCGGTGCCCGCACGGCTGACCCGATTCACCCACCTCACGGGGACGGTCTCCCGCGCCCCCGACGAGGTGCTGGACGCCGCCGCGGCGCACCTGGGGCGCGCCCGGGTGCGGCGGGAGGCCGACGGGATCTCCGCCGAACGCGGCCACGCCCGCGAGGCCGGGAACCTGGTCTTCCACCTCAGCCTGGTGGTGCTGCTGCTCGGGCTGGCGGCGGGGTCGCTGTGGAGCTTCCGCGGCACGGCGATCGTGGTCGAGGGGCAGGCGTTCTCGAACACCCTCACCCAGTTCGACGAGTTCTCCCACGGCGCCGCGTTCACCGCGGCCCAGCTCACCCCGTTCACGCTGGCGCTGGAGCAGTTCGACGTGCAGTTCGAGACCGGGCCCACCCAGCGTGGCGCCGCCCGGCTGTTCCGCGCCGAGGTTAGCCTCACCGTCGACGGGGTGACCCGGCAGGAGCCGCTGGAGGTGAACGCCCCGCTGTTCGTCGGGGGCACGTCCGTCCACCTGCTCGGGCACGGGTACGCGCCGGTGGTCACCGTCCGGGACGGCAACGGCGACGTGGCCTTCGCCGGCCCGGTCGTCTTCCTGCCGCAGGACTCCAACTTCACGTCCAACGGGGTGATCAAGGCCCCCGACGGACGCCCCGAACGGCTCGCCTTCGAGGGCGTCTTCCTGCCCACGGCCACCGTGGACGCGACCGACGGCATCGTCTCGATCTTCCCCGACGCGTGGAACCCCCAGCTGCTGCTGAACGCCTGGGCGGGCCCCCCGAAGCAGGAGACAGGCACCCCCGAGAACGTCTACGTGCTCGACCCGACCGGGCTCACCCAGCTCACCCGGCCCGACGGCGACCCGCTGCGCGCGGGCCTGCAGCCGGGCACCACCTTCACCCTGCCGGACGGCCGCGGCTCGGTGAGTTTCGACGGGCTGCGCCGCTGGACGAAGCTGCAGGTCTCGGGCAACCCCGGCGGCTGGGTGGTGCTCGGCTCGGTCCTGGTCGCGATCGCCGGGCTCACCGTGTCGCTGCTGGGGCGGCCCCGGCGGCTGTTCGTCGCAGTCGCGCAGGCCCCCCGGGGGACGTCCGTCACGGTCGCCGGTCTCGACCGGGTCGAGGGCCGACCCGGGCTGCCGGAGGCGGTGGCAGCCCTGGCCACCGCCTGCGGGCTGGACGCCGGAGTGGCCGAGGTCGACCCTGCGGTGACAGGCTCGGGCGTCAACGAGTCCGACCCACCCGTCCCGGAACGCAGCGAGGAGAAGGCATGACCGCGTCCTATTCGAACCTCGCCATGGTCACCTCGGCGGTGCTCTACCTGCTGTCGCTGGTGGGCTACTCGGCGCAGCTCGCGCTGGCCCGCGGCCCCGAACCGGCCGCCACGGGGTCGCGGGAGGAGATCGCCGGACGGGTCGGGCTCGCCTTCGCCATGGTCGGCGCGGCCGTCCACGTGCTCGCGGTGGTGCTGCGCGGAGTGGCGGCGCAGCGGGCGCCCTGGGGCAACATGTACGAGTTCGTCACCTCCTCCCTCGCCGCGGTGGCGGTGGTCTTCCTCGTGCTCGTCCTCGGCGTGGGCTGGCGGTGGCTCGGGCTGCCGGTCACGCTGCTGCTCTCGGTCGGCCAGGGGCTCGCGGTGACCGTGTTCTACGTGGACGTGTCGCCGCTGATGCCGGCCCTGCACTCGGTGTGGTTCGTGATCCACATCGCGGCCGCGGCGCTCTCGGGGGCCGCGTTCAACGTCGGCGGGATCGCGGCCGGGCTCTACCTGCTGAAGGCGCGCGCCGAGCAACGGGACGGGGCCGGGGCGGCCCTGCCGGGCTGGGCCGCGCGGCTTCCGTCCGCAGCGGCGCTGGACCGGATCAACTACCGCTTCCACGCCTTCGCCTTCCCGCTGTGGACGTTCACCATCGCGGCCGGCGCGATCTGGGCGGAGTTCGCCTGGGGCCGGTTCTGGGGCTGGGACCCGAAGGAGACCTGGTCGCTGGTCACCTGGATCATCTACGCCGCCTACCTGCACGCCCGCGCCACCGCCGGCTGGAAGGGCCGCCGCGCCGCCGTCATGGCCCTGGTCGGGCTCGCTGCCTTCTGGTTCAACTTCATCGGCGTCAACCTGCTGTTCTCCGGCCTGCACTCCTACTCCGGCATCTGATCGCCACGTCGCCGTCGCTGCGGCGACGGGGGAGTGGACACGGTCTGTGGGCGGGGGCGTGGAACAATCGGCCCATGCAGCACTTCGACCTCTGCGTCATCGGGTCCGGCAGCGGCAACGCGCTGATCGACAAGCGGTTCCGGGACCGCAAGGTG
>Ga0073899_10001563_pt1 | contig 20987 bp, 18 predicted proteins | sample KloWWTmetaKNB5Ph_FD_88975 | JGI IMG/M metagenome (GOLD analysis project Ga0073899, IMG submission 88975) | Active sludge microbial communities from Klosterneuburg, Austria, studying microevolution and ecology of nitrifiers - Klosterneuburg... | ecosystem: Engineered > WWTP > Aerobic digester >... | reverse complement strand
ACCTGTGACTTTGGCACTTTGCCGGGGAGATCCTCCCCGCAAAGCGCCAAACATCCGGGTAAAGCAGGGGCCGCTACTGCTCTCGCTTGTAACGCCGATAGGTCACCTCAGCAGGCTCAGCACCAAGCGTGCGGATCACGAAGGTGCCATGACGGATTCCAGTGGTGTCGAGCCACGCAGTGCCATCTTCGGGGTCACTGCGGCTCAGCGACACTGCGAAGCTGCGATCGGCAGCTAGCCGCATCTGACGATCGGTGAGTTGCACCTGGTGGTGGGCATAGTCGCCCGACTCCATCCACCGGCTGAGCCACTGCACCGAGGCGTAGTCACATGCGGGCAGCACCCCTTGGGCCACGATGACCTCATCGTCATCAAGGTCGTCGAACCACGCCCCCGAGTAGCCGATCGCCGGGGTTGGTTGCACCCGATTGATCACACTCCAGTCGACCTCGCCTTCGCCAGCGGTCGATCCAGGCTTGCGGATCTCAGGTGGAGCGGTGGTTTGGCTGATCGCACTAATGGTGGTCTCGACTTCGAGCACATCGCGCACATATCGCCCGGCGGCGACCAATCGGTCTGCGAACACTGATTCGCTCAAAGCCGGCGGTGCACCCCCGCCCACCACCTCAATGGAGTACGTCGCCTCAGCCTGCGCCGACGGATCATGGAAATACTGTCGAATCAGCAAGTCGGTGGCATCAGGCTCAAGGGCGAGGAAGCTGGCACCAGCTGGCAAGTCCGATGGACGACTGGCCGCTAAGTGCAACTCAAAGGACCCGTCTGCGGAGTACTCCACCTCGCTATCAATCGCCCCCGCAATCCTTCGCGACCCACCTTCACCGGTGCCATAGATGCACACCCCGATCCAGGTGGTGCCGCCCCGATTGCCGCGCAGCACATAGTGCAGTGAGGGGTCTAACCAGGCGGATTCATAGATGGTGCCGGGGTTGTCGCCCATCATCTTGCGATGCGGGTTCATCCATCGAGTGAGCTCTGGGTGAGCAGGATCGCCCTTCTCCACGATCATTTCCAACGCGATCGAGGTCAGCCGGGTGAGATGACGAAACCCCTCAGCACGCTCGCGATCATCGACGGCCCCATTAGGCCCGGTGATCAGTTCGGCTGCCGAAGCCAGGCTCGCCAGAAATTCGTCGTACGCCGCTTTCGCGTCCATCAGTCCTCCATCGCAACTTTGAAGCGGTCGTTGTAGTCGGCGAACGCATGACCCACTTCGGCCCGCGTCAATCCGAAGTCCTCAATCGAGTAACTGTGCAATCCATGCTTGTCGCGCGGGTTTTCGGCTAGGTAGTCGCGAACGCCTTGGTCAATGGCTTCGGTGTGAGGCAAACCAAAGTGGTCATAGATGCGGCGCACCGTGCCCATCGGGTCGTTCAAGGTGTCCTCAAAGGCGACGTCGATGACGCGGTCCTCTGGCAGGGTTTCGCGGAACTTCATCATTTGCCCAAGGCCCCATTGCCACTGCTCAAACTGTTCGCGCCCAATCTTCTTGGCGTCGCTGTGATCGCTCATGGCCGCGTTGAAGGTGGCATAGAGCGAACTCACCGAGCCCAACACCTTGGCTGGGTCGCGGTGGGTTTGGATGAACAGCGCATCGGGGAATTCCTCGAGCAGTTGATCGGGCCACATCAGGTGGGCGGGCGACTTAAGCAGCCAGTGGTCGCCGCCGTACCCACTTTGCATGTGCTGAAGGAACCACCGTTGGCGCGCGTATGACTGGCGGATGCCGTCTTCGCGCAGCCAGTTGAAGTAACCAGGCACGGGGAACGTGACGACGTACTCGTACGAGCGACATTCCATGCTGTGAATCGCGATGCACTCTTGGGGAAGCATGCCGGCGATGGGGTGGATCTGTTGTACGTCGGGGGCGATCTTGTTAATGCCTTCGACGTTTTTGTCGAAGGCGGCCACGCGAGGGTCGTAGGCCGCCGCGCCTCGCTCAGGAGGCGGCACCGGTTGGTCGATCTCCCAACTTGTGGGCGATCTCAGTGCAGGGTTGCTGGCCAAGAGGCCATAGAGAACCGTCGTGCCGGTGCGCGGCAGACCCAAGACAAAGATGGGTCGTTCGATCTTTTCCGCATCGATCTCCGGGTGGTGTTTGCGCCACTCCACTACTCGGAGCCTGGTGGCCAATCGGCTGCCCACATTGCCGGCCGCAGCGATACGACCGATGGTGTTCAGCCGGGCTTCGCCGTTGAGGCTTTCGCAGATCTTCTCCAGACCGACTCGGAACTCATCGCCGCCGAAGTCACTCAGGCCAGCTTGTTTTTGAGCCGCGGCGATCAGTGCATCAGGTTCGAGCGAGGGCTTCACCCCCACCTTGCCCAACACCCCACCGATGGCGTTGACGGCCTTGATTCCAAAAGGTCGGTACGGAGTTGGTGCGCTCACGACATTGGCCCCCTACTGAAACATGTTCTAGTTATGGGCGACTATGTTGCCTACCCCGGGGTTGGTCAAGCATCCAGGCGAAATACCTGAGGAGTTCAGTAGGTAGCGTGGTGCCCCGTCCCGCCCTCCGATCCAGGCAAGAAGGTGAGCTGACGTGAGCGCCTTGGTCTCGGTCATCACGCCGTACGGCGAAGGCATCGACCAGACGCTGAGATCGATCGCTCGCCAAGAATCGACCGAGCATCTGATCGTGGTGCCACCAGGTCAGCAACCAAAGTTGGATAACTGCCGCTTGGTGCCGGGCACGTCATCTGATCCCATCAGCATGTGCAACGAGGGGCTTGCCGACGCTCAAGGTGGGCTAGTGATGTGGCTCTTGCCTGGCTTGCAGGTCTCGCCTGGATTCGCGCCGGCGGCCGCCCAGGCTTTGGCGGCCGAGCCAGAACTCGCCCTGGTTGCCACCGGCCCCTTCGAGATTGGCCGTCACCTCATCGGGGGTCGGCACCCGCAAGCATTTGTCATGCGACGCGAACATTGCGGTCCGCTCGACGAGACCCTCGGCCACCTCGCAGTCTGGGACGCCACGCTCAGCGCCCTCACGCACGGCCCTGGGATATCGACTCCCGACCACTGGGCTAAAGGCCGATCAAGCGACACTCACCCGGAATCCACCCAGGCGCTTCACGACATTTTCACCCGTCACCAAGGGCTCTATGCCACCCACGCTGAGGCGTTCTGGCGAGCGCTGTTCGAGCAACGCGAGCGTCGCTTTGAGCTCAAGAGTCGCTATGCGACCAGCGAGGGCGTCGTACGGAAGATCAAGTCTGCACTTCGGCGTGGGGCGGGGGCGCGCTCATGATCGTTCCGGGCCGCGTTTCGGTCATCACCGCCTGTTACAACGACGGCCAGTGGCTGCGTAGCGTGGTCGAGTCAGTGCGTGAACAGACCTATCACGACGTCGAGCACATCATCGTCGATGACGGATCGACCGACCCTGAAACCATCAGTCGCCTCGACGAACTCGAGACCGAGGGCGTCATGGTGGTTCGCGTCCCCCACGGCGGACTCCCCTATGCGCGCAACGCTGGGGTCGAGGCAAGTTCCGGTGAATTCATCATGCCCCTCGATTGCGACGATCTGATCGATGCGCGCTACGCCTCGAGCGCAGTGGCCCTCTTCAACGAGCACCCGACAGCGGCCTCTGTCTCTCCTGGGATGCAGGTCTTCGGAGCGCGCGATGAACTAGTCGTTCCGGTGAGGCTTGATGGGGGAGCCGCACTGAGAGACCCCAGCATGGTGGTGGCGACCATGATCCGACGCAGCGCCTTTGACGCTTTGGGCGGGTACGACGAAACCTTCACCTTCGCCGAGGATCTTGAGCTCTGGATCCGGTTGATCCACCAGTTCCCCAACCGACAGTTTCTTGATGAACCGATGTTGCATTACCGCGTACGACCCGGCCAGATGACGCAGGTAGGCGGCGACCGGCGTACTCCCGCAGTGGCGCGAGCCTTCGCCAAAAACATCGAGATATTTGCGGCACACAGTGGCGAGTTCATGACCTATGTCCGCGAGGAACAGCGATTTGTGAGCCACCTAGAACGTCGATACGCGTTCATCGAGCGAGTGCTGGGAATGAAAGCCTCATGGAAGTCGCCGAACTAAAGGGCTAGCTGCCGCGCAGTTTTTCGCGTTGCCGGTTCACAAACTTTCGGGCTTCGTGGAGCAGGTGATCAAATGGGCCGTAGCGGTTCCGATAGTGCTTGAGCAGTTCGGATCGTTTGTACTGGAAGTCGACGTACTCAGCTGCGAAGCGGGCAAAGAGTTCGTGATTCTCAGCGAAGATGAGTGCCTGCGGACCATGCCAGTTGGATGGATTGCGCGTCACTTGGCCGGGCCATTGGCGGTACCAAAAGAGCTGCTCAGGCAAAATCTCCACCTCGCGCCCAAGCCGAATCAGCCGCAACCACAGGGCATAGTCTTCAAGCACGGGTAGGTCCTCGCAATAGCCCCCCACGACCTCCCAGTCGTCGCGCCGAAAGGCCGCCGTGGCGGCAATGATGTTTTCGTGGAGCATGCGGCCCATGTCGAAGGGGCCAGTACCAAAGGTGGCATCCGACTCTCCGAAATAGCGCCCCACGGACGACACGATGCCGACCTCAGGCCGCGCATCAAGCACCTCAGAGGCCTGCTGGGCAAAGGTGGGTTCGATGCGATCATCTGCATCCAGCGGCAAGATGTAACGCCCCCGTGCTGCCGGACATGCAGCGTTTCGGGTCGCACTGACCCCAGCGTGGAGGGCGTTGATCACATGCGCACCGCGCTGCTCCGCCTCCTTCAACGCATGAACTGTTGGGTCATCGTCAGAACCGTCGTTACAGACAATGACTTCAACCTCCACACCCACCTGCGCCAAGGCTGAATCAACCGCATCGAGCAAGATCGAGCCGGTCTGATAGACGGGGATCACCACCGAGACAATTGGGGCCTTTGTCACCATATGTCCCATTATTGGGGTATCTGAAGTCAAGAACAATCGCACTGGCCCGACTCTCAACTAAGCCCGGCAAAGGCAACAGGGCCCGACCGGAGTCGGACCCTGCTGTTGATGTCTATGCGACACATGGCGGTGGCGGCGGGATTTGAACCCGCGGTGGGCTTGCGCCCACAAACGCTTTCGAGGCGTTCTCCTTAGGCCGCTCGGACACGCCACCGCGGCAGAGAGTACTAGACCTCGCCGGTCGTCTCGAAATCGTCAACGGCCGCATCGATCTTGGCGGCCAACTTCGCCAAGGTGGCCAACTCGCTAGCCCCCAGGGCGTCGACGACCATGTGGCGTACGGCGTTGACGTGACCTGGTGCTGCCGCCTCGATGACTCGGCGACCCTCATCGGTCACGACGGCATAGCTACCGCGGCCGTCATCGTCACAGTCGGCTCGGCCAATCAAGCCCCGCTGACCCATGCGCTTGAGGTGGTGCGAGGGTCGACTGCGCTCCCAATCGAGCGCCTGAGCCATATCGGTGATGCGCAATTTGCCGTCAGGCACGTCGGTGAGCAGAACCAGCACCTCGAAGTCAGGAATGCTCAAGTCTGAGTCTGTGAGCAACTGCCTGGCTAACGCCGCATTGAGTCGCCTTTGAGCGAACATGAAGGTCCGCCACGACGTCTGCTGCTCGTCTGTTAGCCACTGAGTCACCTGCACATCGTATGCCTGTCACCTTCGGCACCCTGGGGCGCACTAAGAAGTGCGAATTTCTTTTGAGATGGGGAATAGAAGGCGCGGCGTACTCGGTTAGCCTGGTACATGACACATCACCTATCCACCAAAGGAACCTTCATGAGCCTCAACGAGTACGCAGGTACCTACACCATTGACCCCGCACACAGCAGCATCGGCTTTGTCGCCCGCCACGCCATGATCACCAAGGTCCGTGGCGCATTCAACGACTTCACCGGCGAAGCCACCCTCGCCCCCGTGGTCAGCGACTCATCAGTCTCCGTGACCATCCAGGTCGGCTCAGTCGACACCCGCCAAGAGCAGCGCGACGGCCACCTTGTCTCAGGCGACTTCTTCGACGTCGAGCACTTCCCGACCATCACCTTCGTCTCCACCGCCGTGGCCGAGACCGCTGAGGGCATCGACATCACCGGCGACCTCACCATCAAAGACGTGACCCAGCCCATCACCGTGCCCTTCTCATTCGAAGGAGCAGCCGTTGACCCCTTCGGCAACCACCGCGTTGGTTTCGAGGGCTCAGTTGTCGTGAACCGCAAGGACTACGGCCTCTCGTGGAACGCAGCCCTCGAAACAGGTGGCGTGCTCGTGAGCGAGAAGGTCACCTTGACGTTCGAAATTTCGGCCATCAAGAGCTGATTTCTGCACTGCGAAAGTCACAAGTAAACCTGTGACTTTGGCGCTTTGCCCGGGAGATCCTCCCCGCAAAGCGCCAAAGTCCCGGGTTAAGTACGGCGCCTCCAGGATCACCGCTGCGCGGCGAAATAGTCCGTGAGAAGCCGCGACGACTCAGCGGCCAAAACCCCGCTCACCACTTCGGGGCGGTGGTTCAGCCGGCGATCGCGCACCACGTCCCACAGCGATCCAACAGCCCCCGCCTTTTCGTCAAAGGCACCGAAGACCACCCGCGAGATGCGCGACAAAACGATGGCACCCGCGCACATGGTGCAGGGCTCAAGCGTGACCACCAAGGTGTGATCAGCAAGGCGCCACTCCCCTAGCGCCTCCCCGGCCTGCCGCAGCGCCAGAACCTCAGCGTGGGCAGTGGGGTCGGCATCGAGTTCACGACGGTTGTGAGCCTGCGCGACCACTTCACCATCGGGTGAAAGCACGAGTGCGCCCACCGGGATTTCGTCGTACGTCGCAGCAACCCGGGCTAGTTCCAGGGCCGCGCGCATCGGCTCGACCCAGGGGCTCAATTGCCTAGACCCGCCAGTTCATCGAACCGAGGACCAAAGCCAAGCTTGGAAGCGATATCGCTGAGTTGCTCGTCGGGATACAAATCGAGGTCGTCGAGCATGAGGCCCATGTCCATCGCCGGGATGCCCATGTCGGCAAACATGGCGAGGTCGCCAGCAGGAGCCGGATCGTCATCGTCTTCGACGGGCACTCCCACGAAGTCGGTGACCGATCTGGCCAACGACCAATCGGTGGCAGCCGATGCATCCGACAACAAGACGGTGACGTGAGCGCCACGGGCGCGAACGATGACAAAGAAGTCTTCATCGACGCTGAGCAATCCAATTGCTCCGTTGTCACCGGGGTATCTACGCAACTCGCGCGCTATCGAATCGACCGACTCAAGTTTGGCTTGATCGAGCGTGTGAAGCTGCCAAATGCCTTCCTCACGGTAGGCCGCGACAGCGAAGTCAATCGCTTCGGTCTCAGATTCACTGCCATCGGCCATGTCACCAGGGTGACAGACGCGCCGTATCCCTGCCACCTCCGATAGCTTTGGGCCATGGACGTGCACGTAATCGATCACCCATTGGTGGCCCACAAGCTCACGACTCTGCGCGACCAGCGCACCGACTCAGCGACCTTTCGCAAACTAGCCGACGAACTCGTCACGCTCTTGGCCTACGAAGCCACTCGAGGGGTTCGCGTCAACGACGTCACCGTCACCACGCCCGTGGCCGAAGCGCCGGGCGTCAACTTGCGTCATCCTCGCCCCCTGGTGGTGCCAATCCTTCGTGCAGGCCTAGGCATGCTCGAAGGCATGGTCCGGCTGATCCCGACGGCCGAGGTGGGATTCCTGGGCATGGTCCGCAACGAAGAGACGCTTGAGGCATCGACCTACGCCGAGCGTTTGCCAGCTGACCTCTCTGGTCGCCAGTGCTACGTGCTCGACCCGATGCTGGCCACCGGTGGCACCTTGGCGGCCGCGATCCGCTTCCTGGTCGACCGTGGCGCCGATGACATCACATGCATCTGCTTGCTTGCCGCGCCCGAAGGCGTTGAGAACCTGCGCGCGGGTTTGGCTGGCGTCGACGTACCCGTCAACATCGTGACTGCAGCCATGGACAGCCACCTTAATGAGCTCGGCTACATCGTTCCCGGCCTTGGCGATGCCGGTGACCGGTTGTACGGCGTGGCTCACTAACTCACCATGCGCCCCTTCAGCACTCTTGGTCTCGCACTTGCACTAGCTGCAGTGGCCCTGACCCCGGGTGTCGCGCAGCCCCACAGCCGCGTCGACGACCCGACAGTGCTCGAACTGCCTGTGCCGATCGCGGCCAGCAGCAAAGGGGCCACCCGCATCCTTCGGGCCCGCCACACCCCCAAGTTTGGGCTTGTGGGCGTGACCTGGGCTCTCGGAGCGCAGCCGAGTCGGGTTCAGATCAAGTACCTGCGTCACCACCAGTGGTCACAATGGCGCACCCTTCGCGCTGAGGACTCCTCCGGTCCGCGCCTGGGCACCGACCCTGTGTGGATTGGTAAGGCAACCGGCATCACCGTGCGTATTAGCGGCAAGGTTCGTGACGCCCGGGTGGTGTTGGTCGATCCAGGCAAAGAACTATCGCCCTCATCGCGTTTGGCGACGGCACGCGTGGATGGGGCGCCGGCGTACACACCTCTGCCCGACTACGTCTCTCGCGGCGCCTGGGGTGCGCGAGCTCCGACCAATTGTGATCAGCCACGGCTGGCAGATCATCTCGAAGGCGTGATCTTCCATCACACCGCCGGATCAAACCGCTACGCCAGATCGACCTCAGCGCGCATTGTGCGAGGCATTCAGGCCTATCACATGTCAGGTCGCGGCTGGTGCGACATCGGCTACAACTTCCTCGTCGACAAGTACGGCCAGGTCTTCGAGGGGCGCGCTGGCGGCGTACTCCCTCAGGTGCGCGGGGCCCACGCTGGCAACTTTGACGTGAACACCTACGCCACCGGGATCTCGATGATGGGCAATCTCGACCGCGTCCGGCCCACCGACGCCATGAAGGCCGCCGCAGTGAGACTGATCGGCTGGAGACTCGCCACCAACTACCTCGGCGCGACCGGGAGCTACTCCGTCGATGGCCACTCGCTGCCCCGGATTGCGGGCCATCGCCAGGTGCACATGGCAGGTTTCAATCCCTCCACGGCCACAGCGTGCCCCGGACGCTATGCATACTCGTGGCTGCCGACCTTGCGAAGCCGCGTCGCCACCTACATCTCGAACTACTCCACACTCATCCGCTCCCGGGCCGAGGAGATGGGGGCGTCGGTGACTGGGCGCGTAAGGGTGGGTGAGTACCCAACCTCAGGTGGGTTCAAGACTGTGTTCGGCAACGGCGCCATGTACTCGCGCTCGGCCGCCTATTGGGTGAGCGGAGCCATATTGGCCGCCTATTCGACGTACGGCGAAGAGAGCGGAGCTCTCGGCTTCCCCATCTCAGATGAAACCGGCACCGACACGGGCAGCGTGCAGGAATTCGAGCACGGGACTCTGACGTACGACGCCTCCACAGGGCTCGTCACCCGGAGTTGACGTCTGATGAACTCCCTGGACGATATTGAGAGCGCACTCTGGTCGATGCTGTCCACGTTTCGCCCGCCACTTGTGGACAGCACCATTTATGGGATGCCCAGCCTGACGTGGCCAGGTGTCACAGGACACGGCTATTTCGCTGCGGTTAAGCGAGCCGCCAAGCACGTGAGCGTGTTCCTCATCATCGTCGAGGCTTATCCAGAGACGCTGGAGGCTGCCTCGCCGGACCTACTCAAACGACGTACCGGCAAAGCCACCTTCAGGTTCTCCACCCTCGACGCCGCGTTGGCAGCCGATTTCGAGGCCCTGCTGGGTCGACTGTTTGAGGCCTACCAGGCCGATCACCTAACCGATTTGGGTTCCGACAGCTAAACCGATCAAGTGGGTCACGATCATCGCGAACATGCCGCCACCGATGTTGCGGGCAATCGCTGGTACGACGGCCGCTCCACCAAGCTTGGCGCTCAGATGGCCGGTGCCACCCAGCGCCCAGGCAACCGCCGCCAGCGTCACATAGAAAGCAATGCTGGGTGGAGACAACAAGATCGCCGCAACCGGCAACAAAGCACCGACTGTGAAGGCGGCCATGGATGCCCACGCAGCGTGCCAAGGGTTGGCCAAGTTGTTGGGATCAATGCCCAATTCCGCTTCGGCGTGCGCACCCAGGGCATCGTGAGCCGTCAGTTGAACCGCGACATCCATCGCCAACTCAGGGCTCAACCCCTTGCCTTGATAGATAGCGGCCAACTCGGCCAACTCTTCCTCAGGCTCCTCCTCGAGTTCGCGCGTCTCCTTCGCGATCAGCGCAGCCTCAGTGTCGCGCTGGGTCGAAACCGAGACGTACTCACCCGCCGCCATACTCAACGCCCCCGCTGCGACCCCGGCCACCGCAGCCATCGCAACCGCCTTGGGATCGTTCTGCGTGCTCGCTGCCACGCCCACCACGAGGCCAGCCACCGACACGATGCCGTCGTTCGCGCCCAGCACCGCCGCCCGCAACCAATTCAGTTTGCTGGCGTGATCTCCATGGGGTTCGTCCTCGTGCGGGCCAGCGGTCAGATCGGCGGAAGTCATGGCGCCATTCTGGCTGAAAAGTCACAAGTAAACCTGTGACTTTGACACTTTGCGGGGGAGATCATCCCGGTGAAGCGACAAAGTGCCGGGCAAAGCAAGCCGGAGTACCGTCGCCCCATGACCCTTCAAGGCGAGTACGAACCAAGCAGCAGCGAGTGGGTGCGCAACCATGTCGCGGCCTTTGAGGCCAGCAATGGCATGGAGGCCAACACGCTGCCAGGCACTAACGACGCGATCGTGGTGATCACCTCCGTGGGCGCCCACTCAGGCAACCTACGCAAGAACCCTGTCATGCGCGTCGAGCGCGACGGCTCTTACGTAGCAATCGCTTCCAACGGAGGTGGCTCTGAAGACCCCGAGTGGGCACACAACTTCAGGGCGCATCCGGTGGTTGACCTCCAAGACGGTCCTAGCAAACGCTCCTTCAGCGCACGTGAAGCATCCGGTGAAGAACGAGCCAGTTGGTGGGCGCACGCCGTGGCGACGTGGCCGACGTACGCGGAATATGAAACGAAGACCGATCGCACGATTCCGGTGTTTGTGCTCGATCCGCTCTGAGGTCGAATGGGCCGGTGCTTTGCCCGGAAGTTTGACGCTTTGCCCGGGAGATCCTCCCCGCAAGGCGCCAAAGTCACAGGTTTACTTGTGACTTTGACACCCACAAAATGTCACCCAAGCGCGCGAGTGATGCGCGCGGCGAGGCCGGTTGCACGCCGGGCCGGTCGAGCGACAGCAGCACGCAAGGACTCCTCGGTGGTGATCACTCGCACTTTGCTCTGGGCGCGAGTGAGTGCGGTGTAGAGGAGTTCGCGAGTCAGCGTGCGCGAATCTGGCTCGGGCAGCAAAACCGTCACCTGGTCGAACTGACTGCCCTGGCTTCGGTGCACCGTCATCGCGTGTGCGGTGTCGACTTCGGCCAACCTGGTCAAGCTGAGCACGCGCCCTGCCGCGGTGCCGTCGGCAAAGACGGCGTGGAGCCCGGAGGCGGCGTTGCCGCCACGGAGTACGACGCCAGTGTCACCGTTCCACAACTTGAGCCCGTGATCGTTCTTGTTCACGATGAGTGGCTGGCCGGAGTACCAGTAGGGAAACCACTCACGTCCAGTGCGCTCAAGCAACCAGCGCTCAATTTGGCGGTTCCAATGACCCACCCCATAAGGCCCATCTCTGTGAGCACACAGGAGGCGGTGAGACTCCAGGGCAGCCAAGGAGGCGCCGATGTCGCCGGACTCGGCCGCAACGAGCAGGGCCAGCGAAGGGGGTTCGATCGCGGCACGGATCGCCTCGATATCGGAAGGTTCGATGAGTTCGACTCCCTCATCTCCCGAACACAGCAGGTCCCATGCGGCGTCGGCGTCCCCTTCGCGTACGGCGGCGCTGAGCCGTCCGATCGCATCACCAAACCGGAAGGCTCGGGTGAGTTCACTCACCGGTGAGTCAACGGTGGGGCCGAAGCCACTGACGAGGTCTTGCAAGACGGCACCAGCTTCGACGCTGGTCAACTGGTGGGGGTCGCCGACCAGGATCAACCTGGCGTCGGGTCGCACCGACTCGATCAAGCGAGCCATGTGGGTGATCGAGACCATTGAGGTTTCATCGACAACAACCACGTCGTGGGGCAGTCGGTTGTGCCGGTCATGCCGGAACCTGGTTGAGGACTCGCGGCGATAGCCCAAGAGTCGGTGCAACGTCGAAGCGCTCAGGTCGTGAAGCCCGTCTCGGTAGGCGACTGGAAAGTCTGGTTGGGCCGCGGAGTCGGCGATTGCCTGGGTCATTCGAGCCGCCGCCTTGCCAGTCGGTGCGGCCAGTGCGATGCGCAACGGGCGCAATGATAAGGCCTGCAGTGCAGCCAGGAGGCGCGCCAAAGTGGTGGTCTTGCCGGTGCCCGGCCCACCTGTGATCACCGAGGTGAGTCGGCGCACCGACGCCTGGGCCACCTGGCGTTGCTCGGAGTAGGTCTCCCCCACGAACAGTTCGTCGAGGGCGTGTTGGAGTCTGGCTTCGTCGTACGCAGCCACCGAACCCGAACGGCGCGCTAACAAGTCGGAGACCACAGCGCCTTCTTCGCGCCAGTAGCGGGAAAGGTAGAACAGGTCTCCCTCAACGCAGATCACCCCGGTGCGCACGAGGGCCGAGTTGGTCACCGCCGCACGCCACCCATCAGGGGTGATGCTGGGGCCCTCAGGGAGTTCGGCTGGCTCACTCAAACTCAGACACACGGACCCGAGTCGGGCGGCCCGAACCAGCATCGCCAGCGCCAACAGCGCAAGGTCGTCAGATTCGGCTGCCAACGCGCCCACACGTCGAGCCACGTGCACGTCGGCCGCTTCGATCAAGCCCGCCTTGTTGAGGCGGGCCAGTTGGTCATCACCGCGCAACACCAACCTGCGGTCGTAGGCGTCGGCTGGTTCAAAGAGCTCGCTCACGACGCACCTCCGTCGAGCAAGTCGGAGAGTTCCTCAACGAGCGCGACTGGCGGATGCCAGACGAAGACCCCGCAGGGTTGGCCACCAATGATCGGGGTCTCGGGCCCGCACATACCGCGGAGGTAGAGATAGAGCACCCCACCAAGGTCACGCGTCGGGTCATAGTCAGGCAGCCGCCAACGCAAGAAGCGGTGCAGCACCACGGCATAGAGCAGTGCTTGGAGGGGATAGTCACTGCGGCCCATGGCGGCATCAAGTGCTGCCGGGGTGTAGGCAGCCGAGGTCAGGGGTTCATCGAAGGTCCCCAACCAGTTGGTTTTGTAGTCGACCACCAGGTAACGGCCGTCGACTCGCAAAACCACGTCAACAGACCCGGTCAGGTAGCCGCGCAGATCTTGTTCGCCGAGCAGTGGATTTGCCAAAGCATCGGCCCAGGCGCGCACCGGGTCATCCTCGTTGAGGTGCTTGCGCAACAGCGGAGCAACATCGCGCAACTGCACGCCAGCCGTGCTCAAGCCGAGGTCACCACCGCCCAAAGGCAACTCGAAATCCAGCTCACAGAGCCTGTCGCGCAACGGGATCTGCGCAAGAGTGCGCCCTTGTGCGGCGGGACCCAAAGGGGTCTGGCACACCGCAACCAACGCATCCGCTAAAAGATCCCGATCTACCTCTTGAGGCCAGTTGATCCACTCGTCGTCAATGCGAGCCGCAAGTTCGGCCCGCAAGTCACCCCCATGACCGGTTGGGTCAGCGTGCTCAAGCACCGCATGCACCAACGAACCAAATTGCGCACCAGAGGGTAGGTCGGCCATCGGTGACGGCACGTGTTCGGCACCGTCTGCCTGGGCAACCACTAGCACTTCAGGCAGGCTCTCGTCGTCGAGCACCTCGACCTCCGGCTCACTCCCGACTGCGGCATCGTGCGCGGGCGCGGCCAGGGATGAGTACGACGTGCGACGCCAGCCATGATCGATCTCTCGATCAAATCTGCGGCTTGAGAGTGCCGCCGCCGGTGGCGCCGCAATGCCGGGCACCAGTGACGGAATGTCGGCCCGCTCCAAGCTGAAGGCCCCATGGTTGGCCCAGGCACCCATCCACAAAACAGCAGAGGTGTCATCGAGCACGGAATGCGATGTGGGCACCTCAGCTTGACCACGTTTGCGGCCGAAGATCAGCCGGTTGAGTTCGGACGTCGCGGTGTTATTGGTCGGCGCCCACCAGGCGATCAGTTGCGCTTGGGCACGCGTCATTGCGACGTACAACAACCGCAGCCGCTCACCTAGCTCTTCTGCGTTAGCCCGGCGATCCAGCGCGTCGGGGCGGTCTTCGTGCCCGCCAACGTGGAGCACACGTTGCCCGGCGTCATCGTGGTACTCAATGAGTTCATCACGGCCCTCACCTGGCCATCGATCAAAGGTGAAGGGCAACATCACGATGGGGTACTCCAACCCCTTGCTGCCATGGATGGTGACTAGTTGGACCGCATGCGCGTCACTGTCGAGGCGTCGGGTGCGCTCGCCGCTTACCTCGTCTCGATCTTCGCGGATCTGCTCTTGAAGCCAGGCGACCAAGGCAACGGCCCCCGCCCGACCATCAATGACTTCACGGTGCAACACCTCGGCCAAATGCCGCAGGTCGGTGAGGTCGCGTTCGCCATTGACGGTGCCTAGTAGGCGTGCATCCATGCCAGCCTCTAGTGCGGCTTCGAACACCGCCGCAATGCCGCGCGATCTGAAGAGGTCGAGCCAGTCGCGCACCGCCGAGGCCAACTCCTCGGTCAATGCTTCACCGCCTGCCGCAAGCGAGTCGATGGTGTGCCCGAAGAAGGGTGTGAGCGCTGCGGCGCGCACGCGGTCAGTGCGGTGTGGTTGCTCGACAGCCTGCAACAAGGTGAGCCAATCGGCGGCCGCACTTGTGCCAAACACCGTGCCCGACCCGCCGAGCACCGACGGGATGCCCAACTGCGTCAGTTGTTCCCGAACGACAGCAAGTTGATAGCGCGCATAGGCAAGTACGGCGATGTCACCAGCATCGAGCACCCGGCGCTCCGGAGTTCCGTCGGCCCGGGTGGCTTCAAAAGTGGTGCCGTCGTTGAGCAGATTGTGAACGCCAGCCGCTAGGTCTTTGGCGACATGGGTTCGCGCCACAGCGATTGACAGTGGTTTGTCGAGCGCAGCCTTGTCGACCATCGAGCGCGTCAAAGCTCGCAATCGGAACGGCAACGTGTTGGGCCCGGCCAGTCGTGAGACCTGCTGGTTGGCCGCGACCCGGCGCACGACGATTTCGGGATCACCCAACTGAGCACCCTCGAGCAGCACATTGACGCAATCGAGCACGGGAGCGTCGGTGCGGTAGTTGCGGGTCAAGGTCGCGGTGTCGACCGCCACCTGCTTGGCCTGCAGGTAGGTGAACACGTCACCACCCCGGAAGGCGTAGATCGCCTGCTTCGGGTCACCGATCAACACCAAAGTCGGCTTGTCTTCCCCTGGCGGAACATCGTGGAACGCTCGCTCAAACACGTTCCATTGAGTGGGGTCGGTGTCTTGGAACTCATCGACCAAGACCACGCTCCACCGGTTACGCATGCGTTGACGCGCCAACGAGTCAGGGGCCTCCAGGGCGTCAGCGAGTTGCTGGAGCAAGTCGTCGTAGGAGAGCAAACCGAGTCGGCGCTTGCGGCGACCGAACTCCTCGCGCACTGCCTGAGCAAATCTCACTTTGCGTGCTGCCGTGGATGCAGGGTGCGCATCGACAGGCTCGAGTCGGGCCAGCGGATTGCTCAATGCTGCTTTGATCGCCAGTTGTTTCGCGGTTTGGACGCTCAATTGGGCCGCAACTTGGGCAGCGTCAGGCCCACGGACCTCGGCGAGATAGAGGTCATCGACCACTTCATCGAGAAGATCGTCAAGGTCGTCGACAAGCCGGGCGTTGGGATCGGTGTCACCGGCAACGCCGAGGCCTCGCAACACGGTGTGGCAGAACTGATGGATTGTCACGATGGCGGCACCGTCAAAGCCAGACAATGCCTCACGAAGGCGCTGCAACCTCGCCATCCGCTCGGTTTCGTCCACAGCAAGCAGGAGCTTGAGCAAGACGTCCCCACGGTCATCTTGATCTGCCAACGCACGCTCGGCTTCCACCAGTCTGGCCCGAACCTTGTCGCGCAGCTCTTGGCTGGCAGCTCGCCCAAATGTCACGACCAGCATGTCGTCAAGTGCGACGTGGCCCTCGGCAACATAACGAGCGACCAGCGCAGCGATGGTCCACGTCTTGCCAGTGCCTGCGCTGGCTTCGAGCACAGTCACACCCGGACTGGGCATCGGGCCAGTGATGTCGAACTCGCGCATCAGTACTGCCCCTTGGTCAGATGAAGAAGTGGACCCCATGCGCGCATCGCCCACGAGTCGAGCCCGGCCGCAAGGAGGTCATCGATCGTGGTGTTGGCGCCGTAGACCCGTGAAAACGCAGCGTCATCGATTTCTCCTGGGACCACGGCACGCGGGCCTGGGTCCCACACCTTTCGCGCCTTCCACCACTGGTCGCGTTCGCCGTGTCGACGTGCCCACGCCAGGCCAGTCCTCAGCGGCAACGGGATCGGCTCTCGTTGGCCCTGGTCGAGACTGCCAGCCAATGTCTCAAGGTGGGTCAGGGCGTCTGCGGGTGAAATCGGACCGAGGTTGACCCGCCTCGCACCCTGGCCATATCTCGCGTGGATTACCGCGCGAGCTGGCTGGTCTGTTTGCGCCGCAAGGGCGAGTACGTCGACCCAGGCATCAGCAATCAACCCAGGCCCCATCGAGGAGTAGCTCAAGGCAACAATCTGATCGCCGCGTACCTGCGGCACATAACCTTGAAGTCGTCGGCTTGCCAGATCGAGCCCAATCTCGACGTCGATCGCTGGTGCGGCCAGGTCGTTGCTAGCGGCCTGGACGACACGGCTAGCCGTCGACACGATCTTGTGGATCTCGCCATCACCGAGTTGTCCGGGCGGAATGTTGCCGCGCAGGCGTTCGGCGTGGAGCACTTGCTCTGGCGACGTACCCGAGGAAAGTGCCTGCACCGCCCGCGCTCCGATCGCCCAGCGTTGCAGGTTGTCTAGCTCAAGGGGGATTGCGTCGTTGAGTTGCTCTTCGTCGAAAGCTAAAGCCACGTCTTGAGCACGCAGGAAAGCCCGAGCCGGGTTGCGCCACCAGGCCTTGATCGCCTCTAGCCCGACCTCGGCATCTGCCACTTTGTCCAACACGCCCGCAACCAGCGGTGCACCAGGTTGCTGGTGGCGTCTGGCCAACGCACCGGTGAGGCTGATCGCGTCGAAGGAGAACGGTCGGTCGTGTCGCACACTGTCTGGCTGGTTGCTGGTGTAGTTGCGCTCGCTAAAGGGCTGCAGTGGGTGATGCACCAGGATCTGAGCGCGCACCGGGCCTGAGGCGGTGCGCTCGAGGGCATCGATGAGTTCGCCGACGGGCACGGCGGGCGGCCGCGACTGACCTGAGTGCTCGCTGGCCCCTGAGTAGGTGATGATCAACTGCTGCTGGGCTGACATCACCGCATCAAGCAACAGTTGGCGATCTTCGCTGCGCGGGTCTCGCTCACCGGTCATGGGCGCCCGGGCCATCACATCGTCGCCATCAACTGTGTTGACCCTGGGGAAGGTGCCGTCATCGAGGCCGAGCAGGCAGACCACCCTGTGCGGCACCGACCGCATGGGGGTCAGGGTGCACACCGTCAGGGTGCCCGTGCGGAAGTTGGAACGAGTTGGGCGGCCATCGAGGCGAAACTCAAGCAGGGAGCGAACATCCGCCAAACTGATGTGCACCTCGTTGGCCCCGGTGCCCTCATCGGCGATGTGCATGAGTTCTCGATCAAACTCCGCCTGCATCCAGGCATCGCGAAGCGACACCGAGGTGATCGAATCAACCGTGGTCCGTAACGCCGCCATCCAGTCTGGCGCTGGACCGGCGTTAAGCATGGCCTCGACACCTGATTGCACTCGTGCAACGAGCTCTGCCAGTTTGCCGGCCAACTCGATGTCGCCAGAAGACACCGAGTCGAGCGGGAGCAGGTGCCCGATCTCCGGCGCCCCGTCTTCGGTCATCGTGACCCCGAGGAGAATGCGGTTGATCCCCTCAAACCATGTGTTTTGCCCGATCCAGTCCAGACCATAGGGCGCGCGATGCTCAGCGCTGAACCCCCAGCGGATGCCCGAATCTCGAAGCCATGCGGACGTGCGCTCCAGGTCGTTCTCATTAAGTGCGAAACGACGGCGAACGGGCTCAGTGCTGATGAGATCGAGCATCTGAGTCACGCCGGCTCGTCCACTTGCGATAGTCATGAGTTGACGCGCCACGCCCAACAGCGGGTTGGTGGTGGCGACTCCTCGGTCGGCCAGTCGCACCCGCAAACGGTGGGCTGGGTGTGACCCGACGCTGGGGAGTCCCGCATCGGCCCCCAGGCCAAAGGAGGCCTGGATCAATGGCGCGTAGGCCTCCACGTCAGGACACATGATGACGATGTCGCGAGGCTGAAGGTCTGGGTCGTCTTGCAATAGCCCCACCAGGACCTCGCGCAACACCTCAACTTGTCGAGCCTGCCCGTGGCACGCGTGAATTTGCACGCTGTGGTCGTCGGCATCCAGCACCCGCTGTGGGGCATCTGGAGTGACATCGGCCGCGAGGTCAGCTTGCAGCCACGAGAGAAGGCTGGGGGGCCCCGCCGCGACGGGGCTGGTGTCGATGGGGGCGCGCTCGCCCACGTGAGCCAGGCTCCGGGTGAGCTCCCGTGTGTCTCGCCCGAGGCTGGCTAGAAGCGGATGCCCAACAATCTGCACCGATGTGTCATCGGCCCGTCTTACCGGCCCTGCCTCGACGGCCAACTCGAGTCTTGCCGTGAGATCCGCAGACACTTCAGGCAGCCACAGATGCACGTCATGATGGACACCCAGCGCCTCTAGCAATTCGATCTCGCTGCGCGCTAAGCGGGTGTGTCCAAACAGCGAGAGGCGCTCAGGCACGCTGGCCTGCGGACCCTCTCGAAGTGACTCAAGGGTTTCGGCGTGGCGCTCATGAGGAGCGGGCAGGGAGACCTGATCGATCACCCGACGCCACAACTCCGGCTGCCACAGCAAGTCATCGGCCAGTTGCCCGCCGGCGCCATCGCTCTGTTGTCCGGCTTGCCACTGGGCTAGAAGGAGGGGCCTCTGCTCGGCGTAGTTAGCAAACAGGCCAGCCAATCGTCGGGCTAGGGCGTATCGCCGACTGCGGCGTACGTCGGCCTCCACGCCAACGTGGAAATGACCCAGGTGCGTAGCAATCGGGCGGCACCAGGGCTGATCAAGAGATGAGTCAATGACTCTGAGCACGGGCCAGACCAGTCGATCAGGGCGCCAAGGATCCTCACGCTGTGTGCCATTGAGCAGCGCAACTAGAGACGAAGGACGGACGAAATCAACAGCTGCACAGACCCCGTCGCCGCCCCGCTCACCAACACCGAGCCGGTGCGAGAGGCGCTGAGTTAACCAACGCTCGATGCCCTTGGCCGGGACGACCACCAACTCACGCGCAAACGGATCGGTCGGGCGCTGGGCAAGCAGCGTCGCAAGTTGATCAGCTAGCGCATCGGTGCGCGCAGCACGATGAATGTGCAGAGCCAAAGGTCACCTCCCGTGAAGGAGGCTAGTGGGCGGCACGGACTAAAAGGTCAGGATTTGGAAATGGATGTGGACAACCCACACAGGTGCACCAGACGAGCCAGTTCGGAGTCCAAGATCTCCGGTCCACCACGCCGGGCGATCACAACCATTTCGTTGCCGTTATCGCGCTCGATGGGGCAGGCCGCCAAGATTACGTCCGTCCAAGGGTCAGGCAACTCAAACCTGGTGCCGGCAGTGAAATTGGTGGGCCAACACAACCCCTGCGGCACTGCCTCAGGAGCTGCCGGCGTGCGGTGCACGATCGCAAAACCTTCACCGTCCCTGCGCAAGCGCATGGCCCAGTCGACTCGGAAAGTCTCAGGAATGAGGTCGACCATCTGGTTTGTCGCGTTCGCCGGGTTGAGGGTCATCTCCTCCACCGCTTCAAGATCCAGGGTGAGGTTTGCTCCAGCGGCGTACCTCGAAATCCACAGCACGCGCACCCCATCAAGGCCATGCAATGCGCTGACGATCGCGTCCGGCATAACGCCTTGCTCAGCGCGCACAAAGACGTCGTCGACAGCTGAGTCGCCCAACCCGTGCTCAACGATCTCGATCGCTTCGATGTTGCCGCCTGCCAGACCAATCGCGGTCGCTACGCGCCCCAGTGACCCGGGTACGTCGGGCAACTCAACGCGCAACAAATAGGACACGACAAACCTCCTGGTAACACCTATGACGATATCGCCCCGTACCTGGGGTGAGGTGCTGTTGTCACGATGTGGTCACGGCGAGAGCGGTGCAAAAGTCACAAGTAAACCTGTGACTTTGGCGCCTTGCGGGGGAGATCCTCCCCGCAAAGCGACAAACATCCGGGTAAAGCAGATCGTGCGTGGAAGCAGCCGATCGTTGGGGGATCAGAGTCCCAGGTTACGCCCGATCAGCATCTTCATGATCTCGTTCGATCCGGCCCAAATCTTCGTCACTCGGGCGTCACGCCATGCTCGGGCAACTCGGTATTCGTTCATGTAGCCGTATCCACCGTGCAACTGCACGCAGTGATCGAGTACGTCGTTTTGCACCTGCGAGGTCCACCACTTCGCCTTCGCTGCATCTACCGGGGTGAGTTCACCCTTCATGTGGGCGATGACGCATTGGTCGACGTACGCCTGAGTGACCTCAACTCGGGTCACCAGGTCAGCGAGAAGGAACTGGTTGTGTTGGAACTTCCCAATGGGCTGTCCAAACGCACTGCGCTCCTTGGCGTACTGAATCGTCTCGGTCAAAATCTGCGCCGCGTGGGCGAGGTTGGTGACCGCCGAGCCCAGCCGCTCTTGGGGCAGGAACTGCATCATCGAAATGAACCCGTTGTCGAGTTCGCCGATCATGTCGTCATTGCTGACCCGGACATTTTCAAAGGCGAGTTCGGCGGTGTCGGACTCATCTTGACCGACCTTGT
>Ga0073899_10001562_pt1 | contig 20988 bp, 18 predicted proteins | sample KloWWTmetaKNB5Ph_FD_88975 | JGI IMG/M metagenome (GOLD analysis project Ga0073899, IMG submission 88975) | Active sludge microbial communities from Klosterneuburg, Austria, studying microevolution and ecology of nitrifiers - Klosterneuburg... | ecosystem: Engineered > WWTP > Aerobic digester >... | reverse complement strand
GGATGATGAAGCCGCCCTTCCAGCCCGCTGCCAGCGTCACGGTGGTACCGAGGAGCTTGGCCGCCATGGCGACCGCCAGCGCCCCAACGCCGATGCGGACGTCGAGGAGTTCGGAGAGCTGCATCTCGCCGAAGGTGAGCGCGTAGGGCGACCACCACCCGAGCAGCCCGAGGGCCAGACCACCGAGGATGTAGCGGGCCGAGACCGGCACCAGGCCGAATGCCCATCTGCCGAGGTGGGTAGCACCGGTGAAGATGGCGGCGCCCGCCGCGCCGATGAGGCCGATGCCGGCGGCAAGCACCAGATCGTGGACGGCAAGGTCGCCGACGGGAGGGAAGTTCCAGATCGAGCTGACGCCCAGGCCGCTGAGCCCCAGGTAGACGCCATAGCCGCACAGGGAGCCGACGACCGCCGGCAGGAGGGCCTCGTAGTACTGCAGTCCCCGGCGGTGGAGGATTTCCAGGGCGAAGAGCGCCGATCCCAGCGGTGCGCCGAACAGAACGGTGAACCCGGCGGCCATGCCGGTGATCGTCAACACCCGGACGTCGGTCGTCGAGTGCCCCCTGCGCGAGCCCAACAAGGTGCCGAACGCGCCGGTCGTCTGGACCAGCGGCGCCTCCGGGCCCATGCCGGCCCCCGAGGCGACGCACAGTAACGAGGTGGGGATCAACGGTCGAAGCGAGCGGACATCATCGGCACCGCCCATCACATGGATGTTGTCGACGAGCAACTCGACGTTGCCGGTCTCTCCCCACAGCCGGGTGATCAGCGCGACCAGCCCGCCCACGGCGATGAAAATCAAGAGTTGGATTCCGGCGGCGTGGTGCTCCGGCCCGATCACCCGGCCGAGAACGTGCAGCGCCCCCACGTAGGCGGCCCCGATCGCACCGCCGGCGATCCCTACGCCGACGATGGCGAGTCCGAGCCCCTGTCGGACACGGATGGAGGCTTCGTCGAGCATGACCGGGAGTCGCACTCCCTTAAAATATCGTAATGCGATATGCCTCCCCAAGTCGCCAGGCGGCGAAAGGTGTCACATCGTGGCGGTGCGTTGTAACCGCCTACAGGTAGCTGTTGCGCTGGAGCCACCTCATGGCGATCCAGCCCCACAGCGGCGGGAGGTAGTAGGTCGTCGCCCGGAACAGCAGCGCCGTCGCCGTCGCGGTCGGCGCCTCGATTCCGGCGGCGACCAGGCCGGTCGCCAGGGCCGCCTCCATCACGCCGATGCCGCCGGGCACGGGCATGAGACCGCCGAAGAGCGCGGCCCCCACCGAGATGACCAGCAGCGTGGCCAGGTTCGCCGACGCGCCGAAGGCCTGAAGCGACAACCCGAGTGTGGCGGCGAGCACCAGCTCGGTCACGAAGTTCCCTCCGAACAGCTGCGCCAGCTTGGTCGGCGTGCGCAGCGAGGCCAAGGTCGACCTGGCGTCGGCGACGATCGGCCCGACGCGATCGCCGATGCGGGTGCGAAGTCGGGGCACCGCAACGGCGACGACGGCACCCACTGCCACGAGCGCCGCAAACACCCCGAGCGCGGTGGGGATCCACTCCAGTTTGGAACTCGTCGACGTCAGGTCCAGGTGGAGGTCCACCTGCCCGATCCCGACGACGAGCGTCAGGAACAACAGCGAGATCTGGATGAGAAACCCGCTGAAGCTGTCGATCGCCGCCACGGACATCGCTGTCGGGGCGGTCATGCCCTGGCGCTGAAAGAACCGGATGTTCATGGCCAGCCGCCCGGCGGTCGAGGGGACCGCCAATGCGATGAACGCAACCGCGGTCTGCAAGATGGTCAGCGGGCCGAGTGGAAGGTCCTTGGGTGAGGCCCCTTTGACCGAGAACGCCCTGAACACGAACACGATCTGGGCCACGCTCAGGGCTGCGATCGCCCACCCCGGTGACATGCCGGCGATCAGGTCGGCGAGCTCCTCCAGGTCGAGGTCGCCAAAGGCGCTGAAGAGCGCAAAGGCGACCAAGGCGAGCAGGCCGACCGTGGCGAGTGACTGGGGCGAAACCCGTCGCAGTCTGGCGGTATCGGGCGGCTCGACCGAGATCTCCGCGGCCAAGGCGGCGCGAAGTTCGCCCAGGTTGACGTCGGAGGCCTTCACGGCTCGTCGAAGGTCGCGGCCGAGCGCTGGGAGTTGCAGGTACGCCAGCATCGTTTCGACGCCGGCCGATCCCAGTTCCTTGGCCGCCAGAGCGACCGCAGCGTCGATCCCGAGCAGCGTTGCGGTGATGCAGGTCAGCTGCGCCCAGTCGGTCGTGCGCGCCTCATCGCTGATCGACATGGTGGCCGGGGCCAACTCGCGCAACACCGCCGCTCCGTCGACGATGCCGAACGCGTCGAGGCTCAGCTCACCGTGGACGATGCGGGCGCCGTGAAGGCGGCGCACCAGCCGCCAGAGTTGTGGCACGGCGTCGACGCGGCTGAGCTCCTCGACGGCGCTGAGCGGTCGGCCCGCGTCCCGGACGGCGATCACGGCGTCGCCCTCGGCGGTCATCCCGGCCACCGCCACGCTGGGAACCGTCACGCCGGAGGTGGCGGCGAGCAGGGTGATGAAGGCCTCATGTTCGACCTGTCGTTCCCGGCTCCCCGAGAACGATGAGTCGTTGCTGTACCACATTCGCCGCCAGATGGCGTTGAGCAGCTGAGCATCGCGGGCGTCGCGCCCATAGACCTTGACGCGAACCTGATCGCCGGCTGCGTCGACACCGTTCATGGCCACCACCCCCGAGGACTGGCGGGGCGAGGTGGCGAGTCCCGTGACCACCAGATCCAAGGCACGCAGTGCGGTCTCGGTCTGCTCGACGGTCGGCCGGCCGGCGGAGGTTCCGAGGCCCAGGTGCACCAGTGCGGCAGCTGCCACGCCCAGGAGAACGCTGAGGGTCGCCCCAACGGGGGTGGTGGCCCCCAGGATCACGGCCGACGTGACGCCGATGGCGACGCTCGATCGGCCGGAGGCGCGCACGGGCTTGGTGAGGTGGGGGGAGGAGGCGGACGCCAGCGACGTGGCCGCAGCCAGGAGCATTAACGGAACGGCCCCACCTCGGCCGCCGGTCACCACCTGATCGATGCTGGGCCATCCGCCGTTGACCCGCTGCCACATCAGCAGCCCCAGGCCGAGGGCCAGGACCGCGCTCAGCCCGATCTCGGCCACGACGCCCCATCGTCGCTGAAGCATCGCTCCGAGGATCACGACGAGACACCAAAAACCCAGCCCGACGAGGCTGAGGCGCCACAGCACATCCAGGGCGCCGGGTACCGCGTCGAAGAGTGCAGCGACCGACCGCTCGAAACCGGATTCGGGTACCGCAATGCGCGACAGCAGAAGGGTGGGAACCAACGTGAAGATTGCCAGGGCCAGATCCGAGGCCGAGCGTTCCCGGGTCCCCGACGAACCACTCGAGAACAGCCGGATTGAACGCCCGGGTCGTGGAGCCGTCACCATCATCACAAACTACGAGATGGACGCTGCGGGGGTGGCTAGAGGGCTGGGCCTCAGCCCTTCAACTCCGTGAGGTCAAAGCGGTGTTGTTGACCCGCGCTGAGCTCAACTGTTTCGTCCTTGACGGCCACGTGCACGGGATCAGACACCGATGCCTCGCAGCGCACCGTGAGCGTCCGATCGTCGATGTGCACCCACAGGATCCAGTGGGTCCGGAATCGGATGGAGAAACGAAGCGATGGGACCTCCTCGGGGAGTCGTGGGTTGAACCTGACGATGTGCCCGTCGATGGTCAGGCCGCTGTAGCCTCGCTGAACCATGTCCACGGTACCGGCCATGGCGCCCAGGTGGATGCCTTCAGCGGTCGTACCGCCCTGAATGTCGGAGACGTCGCTGGCGAGCGCCTCCTGGTAGGCATCCCAGGATTCTGCGCGGTCGGTGCGCGCCTGTACCCACGAGTGCACCACCCGTGACAGCGTGGAACCGTGAGAGGTGCGAGCGACGTAATACTCGACGTTGCGGGGGATGTCGTCGGGTTCGAAGGCGTATCCCAGTTGGGTGAATACCCCCACCAGTTCGTCGGCCGTGAGCAGGTAGAACAGCATGACCACATCGGGTTGCTTGGAGGCCTTGTAGCGATTGACGGTGTCGTTCTCGGCCTCGAGGATGCGGTCGAGGCGTGAGATGTCGCCCAAGCGGTCCCGGTAGCCCTGCCAGTCGAACTCCTCCAGCGCACCGTAACCCTCGAACTGCTCGATGATCCCATCGGGGTTGAAGGGCACGAACAGGGTCGTGCTCACAGCGTTCCAGCGAGCCAGGTGCTCGTCGTTGATGCCGAGTTTCTCGGTCAGCTCGCGGCGTCGCAGCGGCGGGAGTTGGTCAAGCATCCAAAGTGCGCGGCTCAGCAGCCAGGCCGTCATCACGTTGGTGTACGAGTTGTTGTCGAGTCCGGGCTCGCCGGCGTCGGGGTAGCCCGTGTGGTATTCGTCGGGCCCGAGCACACCTTCGATGACGTAGCGCTCGCGGTTGGCGTCCCAGCGGGCGAGGTCGGCGAAGAAGTCGGCGATCGACAACAGCAGCTCGGCCCCGACGTCGTGGAGGAACTCGTCGTCCGCGGTCACCTTCCAGTGGTGCCAGACGTTGAAGGCTATGGCCAGGCCGATGTGGCGTTGGAGGTGCGTCACATCGGCCAACCAGCGTCCGGATCGCGGGTTGAGGTGCCACTGCTGGTTCTCCTCGCGCCCGGTGCTGCCGCTCTGCCAAGGGAACATTGCGCCCCGTCGGCCCTCCTCAGCTGCTGCTCGGCGCGCTTCGGGGAGACGCCGGTGCCGGTACCTGATCGCGGCACGCGCTCGATCGGGGAACTGGTAGTCGAACAGCGGTAGCACGAACAGCTCGTCCCAGAAGATGTGGCCGCGGTAGGCCTCGCCGTGCCAACCCCTGGCGGGGACCCCGACATCACGATCGGTGCTGTGCGCCGTGAAGCTTTGGTGCATCTGGAAAATGTGAAGAGCGAGCACGGTATCGGCCCAGTGGTCGCCGGCGTGGAACTGGATGTCGCTGCGCGTCCACAACGCGTCCCACGCTCGCTCGTGACCCAACAGGAGGTCATCGAAATCCCCGGCGAGGTCAAGGCTGCGGTGCACGTCGACCAACGGCTGATAACCCGCTGGATCGAGCGAGGTGTGCAGCGTCACGACCTTGTCGATCTGGACGCGTGCGGAGGGAGCGCCGATCGCCACCACGTCGACCCGTTTCTCCTCGGTCAGGGCGCGGGTGTCGACGTCGTCGAGACCGTCGATGCGGACCGTGGCACCCAGAGCCACCTCCAGCCCACTCGACAACGTCCGGGTTCGCAGCCACACCCGGTTCTCGTGACCGCCGGTTTCGAGAACCTCGTTGTGGTGGTGGTTCAGCTTCTCGTAGCGCTCGACCCCATGGTTGTCGATCTCGCCGTCGATGCCCGCACGAACCTCCAACGATTCGATCGTCGATGGGTCATGTACTTCGATGACCATGCGCTGGGCTGCCAGGTGGGCGTTGGCCATGTCGACGAACCGGGTCTCGGTGACCCGAATCCGGTGTCCGGCCCGATCGATGATCTCAACGTGTCGTTCCAGCACCCCGCGTCTCAGGTGCAGCTCTTGGCGGTACTCGAGAATTTCCACGTCTCGCAGGCCAAACCACTCCGATCCATCGATTCGGAAGGTGATGGGGAGCCAGTTCGCCTGGTTGACCAGGTCCTCGTTCTCGACCTCGCGACCGTCGACGGCGCTGGTGGCACGGCTGTACCCGCCGGCCAGGTACGTTCCGGGGTAGTGCACCTCATCGGCCTGTGCCCATGCGGCCGCTCCGCGGGTGACGAACACACCGTTGCCGAGCGCGCACAGCGCTTCTCGCAGGCCCTCCTCCGCTGGAACCCAGGCGTCGTAGGAGAGGATCCGAGTCATAGGTAGCCAGCCGGCTCGAGGCGCATGCGCGGACCCTAACGGAACAGGCGTGGGTCGTGGTACGTGAGCCGAGGCCACAGACCCCGCCATGATCGAAGGGGCGGCCCGGTTGATCGTCCCGGGAAACGATGAAACCCTTGGTCTGGAGCCGAGAGCGGCCCAGACCAAGGGTTTCGGTACTGGCACCCCCAACGGGATTCGAACCCGTGCCGCCACCTTGAGAGGGTGGTGTCCTAGGCCGCTAGACGATGGGGGCAGGACGGCGGGTCACGCTAGCGACGCCACCGGGAGAGCGAAAAATCGCATCCCGGCCGACCATTGTGGTCGGTCGCTCTGGCGGGCGTGGCCCGTATGTAGTTGTTGAGCTCGGGGGGGAGGACTCGAACCCCCAATAGATGGACCAGAACCACCTGTGTTGCCGATTACACCACCCCCGAAGGGCTCGATGAGCTTAGCGGCAACCCCGCGCGGCCGCACACTCGGGTCACCGTCCCGGTTGGACGGCGCCTCAACCGAGGCGGAGCAACCTGCGATACCCGATCAGGCGACCGAGTGCGACTGCGGCAGTCTCCCCGGCGAGCTGGCGCAGGCTGGCCTCGGCACCGGTCGAGGACACGCCGGCGGAGAGGCCGAGTTCCTCAGCGGTGCCGAGCAGCCGTTCGTTGTGGTAGGGGTCCGACACCAACACGATCCGGTTGTCGCCTTGCGCTTTCAGCTGACGGGCGGCGGCAGCCAGGGACTCCCAGGTGTTGGCGCCGTCGGAGATGATCACCAATGCGTCGTCGGGCACGCCCGCTTGTCGCAGGTACTTGAACCCGGTGAACGCCTCGGTGAACCGGTCGCCGTCCCGCTTTCCGCCGGTCAGCACGATCTCGGGGGCCACATCCGCTCGGTAGAGCTCCAGGGCATGGTCGAGGCGTCGCTTCAGCACGGGGCTCGGCCGGCCGTCGTATTGCGCCGCGCCCAGCACAACGATGGCATCGACCGGCGTGCGATCGTCGCGTCCCGCAGCGCTGCGAACCTGAACGAACGTGATGCCCAGGTACCCGACGACCAACACCGGGATGGCGAGCAGGACCCACCAGCGAGCACGGCGAGGGCGGGGCACGACCCGCTAGCCGCCGGTGAGCGCACGGGCGCGCTGCAACCGGTCGATCGTGGCGCTGCGTCCGAGAAGGGCGAGCGCCTCGAACAGCGGTGGTCCGACCGTGCGGCCGGTGACCGCCACGCGGATGGGCGCCTGGGCCTTGCCAAGCTTGAGCCCGTTGGCCTCGCCGAGGGCCAGCGTCGCAGCGTGGAGCGCTTCGGCGGTCCACTCGATGTCGGCGAGGGCCGCGATGGCACCGTCGAGCAATGCAGGTGCCGCCTCGTTGCCGGTGAGGGCCTTGGCGACCGATGCCTCGTCCATCTCGGGCTGATCGAGAAAGAGGAAGTCGACCATCGACGGAACCTCGGCCAAGGTCTTCACCCGGCTCTGCACTTCGCCGGCCAGCGCCAGAAACACGTCTCGGTCGAAGTCGTCTGCGTTCCACGGCCCCTGGGCCAGGTAGGGCTCCGCCGCGTCGAGAAACTCCTCCGGGCTCAAGGCGCGTACCTTCTCGGCGTTGACGTGGGCCAGCTTCTTGGGGTCGAAGGCGGCCGGTGCGGGGTTGATGCCCTCCAGCGTGAACTGCTCGATGATCTCGCCGACCGGACGGACCTCGATGCCGTCGTTGGGCCCCCAGCCGAGCAGGGCCAGGTAGTTGACCATCGCCTCCGGGAGGTACCCGGCCTGCCGGTAGTTCTCCACCGCCACGTCGTCGCGACGCTTCGACAGCTTCTTACGTCCCTCGCCGACGATCAGCGGCAGGTGGGCGAAGACCGGCTGGTCCTCGATGCCCATCGCCCGGCGCAACAGCACCGCCTTGGGGGTGGTGTTGAGCAGGTCTTCGCCGCGAACGACGTGGGTGATCCCCATGGCGGCGTCGTCGATGGCGTTGGCGATGAGGAAGGTCACCGACCCGTCGCTGCGGGCGATGACGAAGTCCTCCAGGTTAGAGCATTCGAAGCTGACGTTGCCGCGGATCACGTCGTCGAAGGCGACCGTTCCGGTATCGGGGGTGGCAAAGCGCACCACGGTGTCCTCGCCGACCGGCAGGTCGCGCTCACGGCAGAACCCGTCGTAGCCCGGCGGTCGGTTGGCCTCGGCGTTGCGGGCATCGACGTCGCTGCGCAGGCAATCGCAGGCGTAGGCCTTGTTCTCCTCGAGCAGCCGGCCGACCGCCTGGCGATAGACGTCGGCGCGCTCGGACTGGCGCAGCTCCTCGCCTCGGTTGTCCCAGTCGAGGCCCAGCCATTCCAACGTGTCGAACACCATCGTCACCAGCTCGGGTCGCGACCGCTCGGCGTCGGTGTCCTCGATGCGGACCAGAAACTCGCCGCCGACCGCTCGGGCGAACAGCCAGTTGAACAGAGCGGTCCTGGCCGAGCCGAGGTGCAGCGAGCCGGTGGGGGACGGGGCAAAGCGAACGCGGGTGGTCACCTGGCCGAGGGTAGCGCCGCGTCGCTCCGGTTCACGACCAACGGTCGTGGTGGATCACGTTGGACTTGTCGCGACGCGGCCCGGGCTTGAAGTCGGTGCCCAGGGTGTAGGCGGTCGGAATGAGGGCCACCTGGGTCACCCGGTCATAGGGGATGTCCAACAGCTCGGCGGCCTGCTTCTCGAAGGGCAGGTGCAACGTGGTCCAGACCGTGCCCAGGCCTCGCTCGCGAGCCGCCAGCATGTAGCTCCAGGTCGCCGGCAGGATCGACCCGTACAGCCCGGCCATCATCGACTGGTCCAATCCCTCCGGTCGGCCGTAGATGCACGGGATGAGGTGCACCGGTACCTCGTGCAGGTGTTCCGCCAGGTACTCCGCTGACGAACGGACGCGATTCTGTACCGAGCCGTCATCGGTGTCACCCGCTTTGGCCGCCGCCTCTTTTTGCATGGCGATGTACCCGGAGAACGCCTCCCGGTACAGCTCGGCCAGACCGAGACGCAGCTTCGGATCCCGAACGACGAGAAAGTGCCACCCCTGGGCATTCGATCCCGTCGGGGCCTGAAGCGCCGCATCGAGACACTCGTCGATCACCTCGGGCTCGACCTCCCGTTCGAAGTCCAAGCGCTTGCGCACGGCGCGCGTGGTGGCGAGAAGCTCGTCGCTGGTCAGGTGGAGTCGCATGTCTCCTGTGTAGCCGCTGTCAAGGCGCAGTGTCGGCGAAATCAGGGCGACGGCGCTAGCCGAGAGAGGCCTCGATCGTCCGGCCTACGGTGGTGGCCAGCCTGGCCGGCAGCACCGCCCGGAGGGCGAGACGCTGGTCGTCCAGGTCGGGGTAGCGGTCGAGCAGCCAGCGGGCGAAGGCACCTCGGTCCATCCAGCGGGCGGCGGAGGGGCTGAGCTCGGACCACTCGGCCCGCCCCGCACCCACGGCGAGACGTATCCGGTCCCATCGGAATCGGCCCAGGTCCCTGGAGGCGGCGCTGAGCTGCATCGACGTCGGGGCGGACGCGCCCAGCGGGTGATGGCGGACCGCGTCGGCCCAGGTTCTGACCCGTCCCGGGTGGAGTGCACCGGCGGCCAGCAACCGGTCCACCCACATCGAGCAGACGAGGTCGGCGGGGGTGCGGGCTTCAGGCGCTGTCGACAGCCCCAGGTACAACAACACGGCATCGACGGCAGCGCCCCGTCCGGCGACCGTCGTCGTGCCCTCACGCCAGTTGCCGACGGTGACCGCATACTCGCCGCATCGCGTGGCGGCGACCGCCACGCACATCGGCGCACCCGGCTCGCCGCCGGTGCCCGCAGAGTCGGGGCCGGGAGCGACCAGCGCATCAACGGCAAGGGCGACGAGCTCGACGTCGGGAGCTGCTCGGCGGCACCACACCAACTGGAGGGGGTCGGGCGAACCGGCCTGGCCGTCAGCGGTGCGACGGCCCGGTTGGGGCGACCACCAGCGAAGCAGCCCGGAGGCGGTGATTTCGACCAGTGCGTGCCGGGGATCACCCAGGTCGACCAGCGCTGCGGCCCAGGCGGCGGGGGAGCGGCTGGACAGGGGCAAAGCCGCCTGTCGACCGGGGGACAACGGGAGTACCCGGCGGCCGGCCGGTGCAGGTTTGGTTGGAGGCGGAACCGCTGGGAACTGATTGTTTGGGGTCTGGTCGTTTGAAGACATGCGAACTCCCGAATGGGGGGGCGGCGACGAACGCCACCTGTTTTCGAGACCCGGGAGTGGGCGAGTCCGACCCGTGGCACCATGATCGCCATGGCCAGTGACAGCCAGACCGACGCCAACCGTGCCGATGATCACCGCGACGACGAGAGCGCAGCTGCGGCGTGCGTCTTCTGTCGTGTCGTCTCAGGCGCCGACCCTGCCCACGTCGTGTTCTCCGATGACGTGGCCGTCGCCTTTCTCGACCGGGTTCCGCTGTTCCACGGGCACACCCTGATCGTCCCCCGGGCGCACGTCGACACGCTGTCCGACCTGCCAGCGTCGTTGGTGGGCCCGTTCTTTCTACGCGTGCAGCGCCTGGCCGACGTGGTCGAAGAGGCCTTGGACGCCAAAGGCACGTTCGTGGCGATGAACAACCGAGTCAGCCAGTCGGTGCCCCACCTCCACACCCACGTGGTGCCCCGTCGACCCAAGGACGGACTGCGCGGGTTCTTTTGGCCGAGAACCCGCTACGACACCGACGAGCAGGCCGCCGGGGTGGCGCAGCGGCTGGCTGCCGCATGGGCGGCGAGTGGCCAGCGTGACGGCCTGCCCGGGCTCAACCCCTCAGGCGAGTAGCATCTCCGCCCGTGGCGGACGCTTCAGCCCCCAAACACCCGATCTTGCAACGACTGAGCGGCTCGGCCGTTCGGTTGGTGATGGTGGCCGTCATCGTTGGCGCGGTCGGCCTGGGTATTGGCCAGGCGATGGGGCAGGCGATCTCCAAGCTGCCCGACCCCACCGAGGGTGCCGTCGTGCTCGATCAGCTCAGCCTGGGCGGCATCGATCCGACGACGCTGCTGTTGGAAGAAGGCGACCTGCCCGCCGACTGGAAGGTCGCCCCTTCATTCCCCGGCCTGGTCGGCGGAACCTGGTGCGGTGAAGAGGTGGAGACGACCGGCATGCGGTCCTCCCCGATCGATACGGCCACCTTTCTGTTTCCCGAGAACAACAGCGTGTTGGTCTCCGAGGTCGCCAGCTTTGATCGTCCCCAGTTCGCCGCGAACTACGTGAGTGACGTCACCGAGGTGATGCTGGACTGCCCGAGCTACTTCGAGCCTGGCTTCGACGGAAAGTCGAAGGTCAAGGTCGAAGTGACCGATCTGGGTACCAAGCAGCCGATCACCGACTACGTCAGTCGGGTTTTTCAGGTGGAGGGCGGCGGCAACTACGACATCAGAACCGTGTTCCAAGTGGGTTCATCGGTCGTTGCGCTTCACTATGCCGGGTCGGAGCGACCCAGTCGCAACCTGATGTCCGACGTCGAGGAGACCATCCTCACCCGGGTCAGCCCCGACGACTTCGGCGACACGTCGACAACGGTCGCCGGGGTGACGCCGCTTCCGCCGCAATCGACCAACAAGCTCGACGACGGCAAGCTGGAAAAGGCCCCGGCCAACGAGACCGACGACGGCATCCCTCCACCGACCACCGTGGGCTAGAGCGCCGACGCTCGGTGCGTCACAGGTCATCCATCAGCTTGAAGACCTCGCCGAGCGCCACCCCGAACGGATGGCCGGCCTCGGCGAGCAGGCGGCGTTCCCGGTCGACGAATTCGGCGTGCAGTTCCGCCGGGTCCAGTCCGGACCCGGCGCCCCCCACCCGGTGGTAGTGGGTGGTTTCGAACTGGGAGCGATGTGCCTCCAGCGCAGCGATCCGCCCCCGGAGGTGTTGGGGCTCGGCCGGTTCCACGTGATCGACCTCGTCGGCCTCGAAGAGCAGCAGCGCACTCGGGCGGTGGCGCTCCAGGCCGAGCTCGGGCAGGAAGTGGGGGTCCCGAGCGGCGACGATTCCGTCGATCGTCAGCCAACCAGCGGCCCGGTGATCGGGGTGGAGCCGGTAACGCTTCCACGGGTCGTGTCCCAAGATGACGTCGGGCCGGACGGTCCTGATCGCCGCGACCACCTCCGACCGGGTACCGGCATCGTTGGCGAGCTCGCCGTCGATGCGCCCGAGGAACGTCACCTCGCCGGTCCCGCCGAGACAGCGTGAGGCCGCTCGCTGCTCCTCCTGACGTCGGCGCACCAGCTCGGGAAGGTTGGCGGACGGGTCCCACGTGCCCTTCGAGCCGTCGGTGCAAATCAGGTGATGGATGCGGGTGCCGGCGGCGGCCCAGCGGGCCAGGGTCGCTCCGCAGCCGAACTCGACGTCGTCGGGGTGGGCGCCGATCGCCAGCGCCACGTCGGGCCGGGGCAGCCCGAGAGCCGAGGCTGGCCGGGCCGCTGGGGACTGCCCCGGTGGGGCAGATGTGACTTGGTGAGACGTCGGCGGCGGAGACGCTGCCGGGGGAACCTCTGGTGGGGTCACGGGCGAACCTCTGGTGTGGGTGTGGGTGTGGGTGTGGCCGTGGGGCGTGGCAGCTCGGGCGGCCAGGCCCCGAGTTCCTGGGGCGGCCACAGGTCGTCGGAGCGGTCGACGTCCCAGGCCAGGGTCGGGACGTCGATCGAGTCGACGCCCAGACCGAGCCGCCTTGCCTCCGCTCGGTGCCGTGCATAGGAACGGGGGCCGTAGGCGGGCCGGAACCCAACCGAGGTGGGCAGGCACATCACGTTGGTGCCGTCCCGGTGCCGGTCGGGCACCAGCACAGCTCGGCCGGGGCGCACCAACGACGGAAGGTCGGCTGCGAAGGGCAGGTCGGCGTGTGCGATCACCGCTTGGGACGCCCCGGCACGCTCGGCTCGGGAGAGCGCCTCGGCGAGGGCGCCGTTGAGGCCGAGCCCCGGGGTCCAACACACGTCGGCCCTGTGGAGGCGGGCGAAGCCGGCCACCTCCTCGTCGTCGCAGACCACCCAGACCGCAGCGGGTGCGGCAGCCTCGATCACACGGGCGGCCATGCCCCGGGCCAAGGCGGCACGTTCGTCGGGGCCGAGCACCGGCCCGAGGCGAGCCTTGGCGGTGGCGAACGACTTCACCGGGATCAGAACGACCATGTCGCTCGACACCCGATCCTGAGCGTGGAGGTTGACGAGGGTCTCGTCGGTGCGCACGTGCGGGCTCGTCATCTCGCTCGCTCGCTCGCCATCCACCTCGATCGTAGCGGCGAAGGTACCGACGTTTGGGCGGAGGTCGGATCGTTGGCTGAGGTACCCTCGGCCAACCTCGGCTCGGCCACGTCGCCGCAGGTGGTGAGCTGTCGTCGGTCAACGTGGTCACGACGTAGAGGGGTCCAGACATGAAACCAGTTTCGGTATCGGTCATCGGGGGCGGATCGTGGGGCACCACGGTGGGCCACTTGGCGGCGCACAACGCCCAGACCCTGTTGTGGGCGCGCTCGGAAGCGACGGTGTCCGACATCAACGACTACAACGCCAACCTCCGGTATCTCGAGGGCTACAACCTCCATCCGGGCCTGCGAGCCACTTCGGACCTGGAGGAGGCGGTGCGCTGCGCCGACGTGTTGGTGATGGGCGTTCCGAGCCAGGCGTTTCGCGAGACGTTGGGGCAGGTGGGGCAGTTCCTGCGCCCATGGGTGCCGGTCGTGTCGCTGACCAAGGGCCTCGAGCTGAGCACCCGCAAGCGCATGAGCCAGGTGATCCACGAGGTGTTGCCCGGTCACCCGGCCGCCGTGTTGACCGGGCCCAACCTGGCCAAGGAGATCCTGGTGGGTGATGCGGCCGCCACCGTGATCGCCACGCCGGACCCGGTGGTTGCCGAGACGCTGCAGGCGGTGTTCGCCACCGAACGTTTTCGCGTCTATGCCAACCCGGACGTGATCGGCTGCGAACTGGGTGGCGCGCTCAAGAACGTGATCGCCATCGCCTCGGGCATGGCGGACGGGCTTGGCACGGGCGACAATACGCGTGCGGCAGTGATCACCCGGGGCCTGGCCGAGTTGACCGCTTTGGGGGTGGCGATGGGTGGCCAGCAGGTGACCTTTGCCGGCCTGGCCGGCATGGGCGACCTGATCGCCACCTGCATCTCGCCCCAGAGCCGCAACCGACACGTCGGCGAGCAACTGGGTAAGGGCCGCAGTATCGAGGAGATCGTCGACGAGATGAACATGGTGGCCGAGGGGGTCAAGACCTCCAACGTCGTGATGGAGTTGGCTCGCGAGTACGAGGTGGATGTGCCGATCACCGCTCAGGTGCAGGCGGTATGCCACGAGGGGCGCTCCGCAGCCGACGCCTACAGCGGCCTGCTGGGCGGCCGGACTGGCGTTGAGCACCTGGGCTACGAGTGAGCACTCCCAAGGGAGTGACGGGCCGCCTCCGCACCGTCGGACGGTCCGCTCGATCGGTGTCGCCCCAGACCCGGGTGGCCCCCGGTTGGTGGGTCCGCCAACACGACCCCGAGTCGTCGTTGTACCTGCCGACACCCCTGGCGGCCCGAAACCGCCTCGAGGTCGGTTGGTCGTTGGTGTCCACGCTCGACGGGGCCGGCGCCGCGGCGCTGGACCGGCGCGGCGTGCTCCAGCTACCGGACGCGTCCTGGGTGCTCGACTGGTGGTTCAACCACGACGGCACCTGGGAGCGGGCGTCGAGCGTCGGTGGTGTCCGCCAGCGGCGCACCGATGGTCTACCGGTGGCTGACACACGGGTCCGTGTGGGGCCCAACGAGCTGATCGTGCGTCACGGAGCTGCCCCCAGGACGGGCCCGCCGGGGGCTGCCTGGGTGACGATCGAGATCGAGGTCGATGGTCCGGACCCGATTGGTCTGGCGATCGTCGCAACACCCTGGACGCTGAGGGATCAGGGCCGGATCGACCACGTGCAGGTGGAGAACGGCCTCCTGACGGTCGATGGTCGGCCGGCGTTGGTCGCCGAGCGACTTCCTCGTGCCGTGCACGTCGTCGAGGTGGCCGATGAGCTGGTCGATGAGCTCGCCGTGATCGACCAACCCGCCTCGGCGGGCGAGGGTTCGGCCCGGGAGGTGGCGGCCAGCACGTTGGTGGCCCAGTCGCCCGACGGTGTGGCCGGCGCAGCGCTCATCTGGCCGATGGCGCATCGCAGCACGCTTCGCCTCGGTGTGCCGATCGGGCCCTCGGAGCCTGGCGTCGAGCTGGATCCCGACGAGCTGACCGGCCTGGGCGACGTTGATGCCGTTGCCAAGGGATGGGCGCTGCACCTGGCCGCCGAACCGACGATCGAGTTGCCCGACGCGACGCTGACCGCCGTGGCGCGGGCTGCGTTGGCCCAGCTGTTGGCGGCGTCCGACGGCGCTTGGTTCACCGGGGCGGACGCCCACTCGGCGGCGATCGCCGCCGGGGCGGTGGCCAGGGCCGGGCACGGCACGTTGGCCCGGGGCGTGGTCGGCGAGGTGGCCCGCCTGACCGACGACGATCCGGCTGGCTTGACAGCGGTGTTGGAGGCGTGTGTTGGCCTCGGCATCACCATGTCGGCCGACGAGGTCGCCGATGCGCCCGAAGACCTGCTCGTGCACCTGGCGCGGGCGCTGCACGTATGTCGGCGACGGCTGCGCCGCTACGGCGTCGGGTGGTGGCCGGCCGCCGGTCGCGACGAGCTGCGGCGTCTGGTCGCCGTCGCCACCGTGCTCGCCGACGGCTGGGACCAGGACGGGGTGGCGGACAATGCCCGGGCGGTGGCCGAGCTGTTGGTGGAGGGGGCAAAGACGGAGCCTGTGGCACCTGTGATCGCCGAGGCTGTGGACCCCGAACGGTCGTCCGTCGGGGCAGCGCGCGCCGACGACGGGGCGACCGTGGACGGGGTATCCGACCCGGGGGATCAGGAGCTGCAGTCCGGGCTGACGACCGAGGTGCGCTGGGTACGTCGAACCCCGGGCGCCGATCTCGATCTGCCGGCCACCCTGGCCGCGGCACGAGCCGATATCGCTTGCGGTGACCCCGCCGGGGCGGTGACCGTCGCTGCGGTGGCCTCGCTGCTGAACCGTCTGGAGTGTTGGCCCGACGCAGTGCACCCCATCCGTCCGTTGGGCGTGGGCGAGGACGGAGCATCGGTGGCCACGATGGCACACCTGCTGGCGGCCACCTTCGAGCTGTCGGCGCCGATCCAGGCGGATGGCTTGGTCGTGTTTCCGGCGTTCCCGCCCGAGTGGTGGGGCAAGCCCGCTCAGTTCAGCGCGATGGCGGTGCTCGGCGGCTCGGCCTCGTGCGCCCTGCGCTGGCACGGGGCACGCCCGGCGCTGATCTGGGAGCTGAGGCCCGACGCAGGTCGAGGGGCATCGAAGCGCTCCGAGGGCCGCCGGCTGAGCGCACCGGCGCTCGACCCGGCGTTTGCGGCCGAGGATCTGGACGGCGAGGCCCTTCTGGCGATGCCCCCGGGAGCCGCCGAGTTCCTCACTGCCAGGGCCGAGGCCGCCCAGGCAGCCGAGGCCGCCGCGGAGACCTCGGGGACGGGCACCCCGCAGGAGGCTGGTTCGTCGACCGACGACCGCGGCGCTTCAGCTGGTGAACCTCAGACCGGTGATGGCCGGGCTGGCGGCGGGGTGACGATGAACGTCGGCATCCCCACGCGGCGCCGCTCCGACGGCGCCTGAGTCGCGGCGCCGTTCCGCTGGCAGGAGTCGGGGGTACCGCGCCGCCCGGGCCGCGCCTCGCTGCGCCGGTCAGAGTTCGAGGCGCTTAGCGGCGGCGAAAGCGGTCGGCTAGCCGGGCGAAGAAGCCCCGGCGCTGCGGTGCCGCCGCCTTGGCTTCATCGATCGCCCGGCGAAGTCGACGAACCCCCGAGTGGTCGGGATGGGAGACCTCCAGGTGGCCGATGAGGGCGTCGGCCCGCTTCAGATGGCCCCGGCGGCGCGCTACCTCGGCCTCACCCAGGCGCCCCTCGGGCTCCTCGGGGGCCAGGCGGCCGAGGGCGGCCGAACTCGATTGGGCCGCATCGAGGTCGCCGCAGCTCAGGGCTGCGCGCACCAACGCCTTGTGGTAGGCGGGCACCAGCGGTTCGCGGTCGACGGCGGCTTCCGAGGCGGCCAGGGCCGGTGAGGCCTGCCCGAGTTGCAACAGCACCCGGGCTCGCAGGTGGTGGCCCTCCGGGTTGTTCGGCTCCGCCGCCACAACCGCATCGGCGGAGCGCAACGCCTCCTCGGGCTGATGGAGGCTGAGGAGCGTGGACGCCAGCAGTGCCTGGGCCTCGATCGAGCGCGGTTCGCCCTGGAGCAGCCGACGCAGCCGGATCACCGCCAACTCGCCTCGTCCATCGGCCACCAGCGCCCGCAGGGCGCTGAGCTGTTCGGCCGCCGATCCGGCGGTGTCGTCGATCACCCCCTCAGGCTAGGCGGATGCGCCACCGCCACGAAGGAGACAGGTCGGCCGTTGACGTGCGTTCGGAGCCTGAGGGGCGAGGCCGGCGGCGGGTACCGTACGGACATGCGCATCGCTTATGGGGCAGACGAGTCGACCCTCGTCACCGAGCGGATCGCCGAGTGGATCGGCGGCCAGGGGCACGAGGTGGTCATCAACATGATCGATCGACCGTGGCCCTCCGTGGGCGCCGGTGTGGCCCAGGCGGTGGTCGACGGCGAGTGCGAGGCGGGCATCGTGTGGTGTTACACCGGCACCGGGGTGTCGATCGCCGCCAACAAGGTGGCCGGCGCGCGGGCTGCGCTGTGCGTCGATGCGGCGACGGCGACCGGCGCTCGCCGCTGGAACGACGCCAACGTGCTCGCCCTGTCGCAGCGGCTCACCACCGAGGACGTGGCCAAGGAGATCATTGCCGCGTTTCTGGCCGGCGAGCCCGATGCCGATGAGGTGGCCACGATCGCCGCCGTTGAGCCGGCGCGCACAACGGGCGATGGCGATGCCTGAGGGCCCGGGCCCGACGGGCGGGTCCGGTGCGGTTGCCAAGGCGTCCCGCTCGGCGTCGGCAGGTTCGCGCCGGTCGGGCAAGCGGGCGGTCAGCACCAAGCGGGCGCCCAGCCTGGAGTTCGAGCGTCGCTGGTGGGATGAGGGCGCCGAATGCGTCGTCGGTATCGACGAGGTGGGCAGGGGCTCGTGGGCGGGCCCGCTCACCGTCGGGGTGGCGGTGTTGGCCACCGATCGGCGGGTCAACGGCGTGCGTGACTCCAAGATGCTCAGCGAGGCACGTCGCGAGGAACTCTTCGACCGGGTGGCCGAGCGGTGTGCGGGTTGGGCGGTCGGCCACGCCTGGCCGGGAGAGTGTGACGAGCTGGGTATGTCCGCCGCCCAGCGGTTGGCCGCACGTCGGGCGCTCGACGCGCTGAACCTCCCGGTCGATGCCGTGCTGCTCGATGGCAAGTGGGACTTCGTCGGACACGAGAACACGACGATGCTCGTCAAGGGCGACGCCCGCTGCCGGTCGATCGCCACCGCCTCGATCCTGGCCAAGGTCAGCCGGGACCGGATGATGCGGGCAGCGGCCGCCGATCACCCCGGCTACGACTTTGAATACAACAAGGGCTACCCGTGCCCACGTCACCAACTTGCCCTGCTCGGCTACGGCCCGACTGCGATCCACCGGCGCAGCTGGTCGTTCTGCGACGATCTACCGTGGCCTGGTCAGCGCTACGTGCGTCCCGACCCGCAGCTTTCCCTGTTCGGGTGACGAGGCCCGGTAGCGTGACGGCGTGAAGTGGGACGAAGAGGCCTCGCCGGACATGACCAACGTCGACGATCGGCGGGCCGATGGCCCCCGCTCGGGTGGCGGCCTGCGGTTTCCGTTCCCCGGTGGTGCCGGCGGCCGCGGCGGGTCGGGTGGCCTGCCCATCGGCAAGGGCGGCGGCATCCTCGGCCTGGTGATTGCCTTGGCGGTGGTGTTCGTGCTGCCCCGGCTGGGAGGGGGCGGGGAGGGGCTGCCCTTCAATGTCGACGGTTTGGACCTTCCGGGTTCGGTGCCGCAGGCATCCGGGCAGGGTGGACGGGTTGACGATGTCCCGCCGACCGATGAGGCCGGACGTTTCGTGGTGTGGGTGTTCAACGACGTGCAGCGCACGTGGACGAAGCAGTTTGCCGACGGCGGTCGAAACTACGAGGACGCCAAGCTCAACCTGTTTCGGGGTTCGGTCGACAGCGGTTGCGGCCGGGCGTCCTCAGCGATGGGTCCGTTCTATTGCCCGGCGGACTCCGAGGTGTACATCGACGAGACCTTCTTCGACGAGCTGTCCAGCCGTTTCGGTGCCCCGGGTGATTTTGCTCAGGCCTACGTGGTCGCCCATGAGGTTGGTCATCACGTTCAGAACCTCGTCGGTACCTCCGACGAAGTGCAGCGGCTCAGCCGGAAGCACCCCGACGAGGCCAACGCCCTCTCGATCCGGTTGGAACTCCAGGCGGATTGCCTGGCCGGTGTGTGGGCCCGCAACGTCTACCAGGACGACTCCTCGGAGCGCGGGCTGGAACCCGGCGACATCGAGGAGGGCCTCGGCGCGGCGGCGGCCGTGGGCGACGATCGCATCCAGGAGCAGGCGACCGGTCGCATCGACCCGGAGTCCTGGAACCACGGCAGCTCCGAGCAACGGGTGAGGTGGTTCCGGGTGGGCTTCGACAGCGGGGCGGCCGAGCGCTGCGACACCTTTGGGGTGGAACGCCCCTGAGCCGGTACGATCTCGGTCCATGGGTCAGCCGGTCGTCGTTACGCAGAAGAATTCCAGTCGCCCGGGTGTGGTTCGTTACGAGCTCAACCGCACGCTGACGGGTACCGGTCACGAGGTGTACCTTCCCGACTCGCCGATCTCCGGCCACCGGCCGCCCGACCTCCTCGCCCGACGGCTCTTTGAGCAGGTGCGCGGCCTCGAGTCGATCCACATCCTCGGGGGCATGGTCACCGTCGAGATGGCCTTTGGAACGGACGCGGACGTCGCCAAGGCGATCATGGAGGAGCTGTACACCTTCTATCGTCCGGGCGTCCCTCTGCCGAGCATCGAGGTCGAAGAACCCGTCGGTTAACGCCGTTCGAACTCTGCGTTTGCGTGCCGAGTGGCCGCCGAACTTCCTACACGGCAACCCCGAGCAACGTGTGGATGCCGAGTACCGCCACGCCGAGACAGCCCAGCATCCGCCCACGGTGGATGAGCTGCGGGGTGAGCACCCGGCCGAGGGCGTCGCCGAGCACTAGGAAACCGCCGTGGACCAGCACGGATGCCGACACGATGCCGAGGACCCACCCGGGGCCCAGCGCGGCGCCGGCGCTCATCGCCAGCGTGGCAAACGCCACCAACGTCAGCGGGTTGATGGCGCACAACGCCGCGAACCGGGCGGCCAGCCCGACGGGGGCTGGGCGAGGCGCATCCGCTCGTCCGGCGGCGCTCGCCGAAGGTGTCGGGAGTGGTCCGGATGAGCCCACCGGCACCGGCACCGGCACCGGCACCGGCACCTGAACCGCCATCGGCGCCGGTGCCGAATCGGTTGGCCCGACGCTGTCGGCGCCGCCCCGCTGGGAGCGGGCGTGGATGAGCAGGTAAGCGGCTAGGACCATCAGCGCCAGACCTCCGCCCCATCCCAGGGCCTGCTGATGCTCGTTGAGCAGCCGCTGCAGGCCCAGCCCGGCGGCGGCGGTGGCCGAGGCGTAGGCCAGGTCGACGCCGGCGACGCCCAACGGCGCCGGCCAGCCGCCTCGCACGCCGGTGGTCAGGCCGGTGTCGAGCACCATCAGCGAGACAGGGCCGACGATCAACAACAAGGGGAGGGAACTGGTGAATCCCACGATCAATCCGTTCATGACCGCAGTCTGACCACAACGACCCCGTGGCGATCGGGGTCAACAGCGGCTAGAACGAGTGTATGACCGTGGAAAACGTGGAGTTAGACGATATTGACCGTGCTCTTGTTGGACTTCTCCGCCGAACGGGACGGATGTCATACCGCGATCGGGGCATGGAGGTGGCCCTTGGGGCCAGCGCCACCGCCGATCGGGTGAAGCGGCTGGAGCGCGCAGGGGTGATCGCCGGTTACTCGGCGGTGATCGACCCGGAGACGATCGGGCGCACACTGCGGG
>Ga0073899_10001561_pt1 | contig 20995 bp, 16 predicted proteins | sample KloWWTmetaKNB5Ph_FD_88975 | JGI IMG/M metagenome (GOLD analysis project Ga0073899, IMG submission 88975) | Active sludge microbial communities from Klosterneuburg, Austria, studying microevolution and ecology of nitrifiers - Klosterneuburg... | ecosystem: Engineered > WWTP > Aerobic digester >... | reverse complement strand
CCTCGCGGCTTCTCAGCGGCCGGTGATGCTCACCTCGGCGATGCCGCCGCGGAAGTAGCCGTCCCCAACTCCGGGTAGCGAGGTCAGATAGAGGAGCAGGTACCGCGACTTCGTGCCGTCCGGAAGGTCCAGTTGAGTGCGCGCGGCAGCGTCCTTCGCCGCAACCACGACCGTCCACTGGTCGTTCGACTTCATCGGGACGCCGTCCGCGCTCTTCGGCACCCGCACCTCCAGATCGGTACCCGCACCCTCGAGTTCGACGCTCAGCTGGGTCAGCGTCCGTTCCTCACCCAGGTCGAGCACCAGGCCCACGCCCGGCTTCAACCCGCCGAGTGCGGCCAACTTGCGGTAGCGCTCGGTCGTCCAGGCGGTCTCGGGGTCGCCGTCGATGGCGAGCTTGACCTGCTTGGCGTTCTCCGCGCCGCTGCCGCCGTCCGACTTCGGGTCGAAGTCGTCGGCCTTCGCGATCTTCAACACCGACGGTGCCGCGACCGCCTTCTGGGTCTCGGCGGGCTCGCCGCTGAGCGTCATCGCGGCCACGATGCCCACGGTCAGCACCAGCCCGATGGCGCCCACCAGGAGCGGCATCCGGGGCACCCTCCGGCGTGCCGGCTCGTCCTCCGTCTCGGCGGCGGCGGACGGGGGCGGCACCGGCGTGAAGGACTCCGAGCGGCTCAGCACTGAATCTACGAACGGCTCGGTCTCGTCGCCGTACTCGTCGTCCAGCTCGTCTTCATCAGGCAGCGTCGTGGACGCACTGAAGCGGCTCGCCACCGGTGTCGGCACCGGCGGCGCGACCCTCGACAACGGCGCCGGCGGTGGCTCCGACGCGGCCGGGTGCAGTCGGGCCGACAGGTCGGTGGCCGCACTAGTTGGACCCAGCACCAGCGACAGTTCGGTGGTCAGCTCCTGCGCGGTCGCGATCCGGGTCGCGTTTGCGCGCGGGGTCGGCGCGAGCACCCGGTCGGCGAGCTGGTCCAGCGCCGGTGCAACCCCGGGACGGACCTGCGCCGGCGACAGCAGTTGGCCGTCCACCACCGGCGCCGCGGGCATCCCGAACCGTTCCGCGTCCGGCCAACGCCGCACCAGAGCGGCGTAGAGGACCCGACCCAGCGCCTGAACGTCCGCTGCCTCGCCGTTTCGTGCCGATTGCGGTTCCTCGATCACGCCCGAGCCCAGCACCTTCACGTTGCCCGACCCCGTGATCAGCAGCGTCGCCGGGCTCAGATGCCGGTGGTACAAGCCCTGCGCGTGCAGCCAGATCATCGCGTCCGCCACCTCGCGGACGATCCACGCCGTCTCCACCCCGGTCAACGGCCCGCCCTGAAGCACCTTCTCCAGCGACTGCCCGGACGCGTACTCGTACACCAGGTACGGACCCGCTCCCGGTTCGGACGCGACCACGTCGAGCACGCGCAGGAACCGCGAATCGGTGGCCGCCGCCCACTCCCGGGCCAGGCGTAGCGCGTCGGCGGTGTGCGGGTCGGCCGCGGACAGCAGGTGCACCAGCACCGGCCGGCCGAGAACCAGGTCGTGCGCTCGCCAGGTCTGCGTGCGGCCCCGGACGGCGAGTTGTTCCTCCAAGCGGTACCGCTCGCCGAGCACCCGTCCGGTCTCTTCGGCGGACGCGTCCACGGCCGGCTGCAGTTCGGTTGGGGGCGGTTCCGGAAAATCGAGGACGTCCTGTGGCGGGGGCGCGAGCTTCGCGACCGGCACGAACACGCCGGTGCCGTCGGGGTCGAGGTTGGGCAGGTCGGTAGGTGCAGCGAACCCTGAGGTTCGGGCGGGAGCAAGGTCGGCGGACCCTTCGTCAGGCTCAGGGGTCGTTCGACGCTGGGGCGGCCCTTCGTCAAGCTCACGGGTCGTTCGACGCTCAGGGACCGATGCTCGTTGGTGGCCCTCCTGGTCGGACTCCTCGACGATGGCCTCGACCGCGTCCGAATCACCTTCGTCGCCCTTGTGGCGACGCAGGACGCCGATCAGCGTGGTCGCCTCGGGAATTCCCAGTCGCTTGGCGGCGAAGAAGAACGCCAGCACGGCGAGCAGGCCGGCCAGAGCGAGGCCGACGATGCGAAGGAGCGCGCTCGGGTACTGGGCGAACCACCACGTGACCACCCACGCCAACGCCGCCGCGGGCACCGTCGCCCACAGCAACCGCACCAGGTACTTCCAGGTGGCCCGCCCGTCCAGTTCGGGCAACCGCTTGCGAAGCGCCCGATGGGTGAGGAAGGCACCAAGGAAGTAGGCCAGTGAATACGAAAGGGCCAACCTCGCGGCCACGGTCGAAGGTTGATCCCAGGCCCACACCAGCGCCACCGCGAAAAGAGCGTTCGCGCCGCTGATCCAGATCTGCAGGCCGAACGGGGTCTTGGTGTTGTCGAGCGCGTAGAAGGCTCGCAGGTACAGGTACTGGACGGTGAACGGCACCAAGCCGATCGCGAAGGCCAGCAACGCCCAGGCGACAAGGTGGTAGTCACGGGCACCGGAGCCGTTGCCGAAGATCAGCCGGGTGATCGGGTCGGCCAGCACGGCCAGCCCGATGCTGGCCGGCACGATGAAAGTGCAGGCCAGGCGCAGTGCGCGGTTCGTCTCGGTCGCCACACCGCCAAGATCGCCGACAGCGGCATGCCTGCTCGCCATCGGCAGCATGGCGGTGGCCAGGGAGACCGTGAGCAGTGAGTGCGGCAGTATCCAGATCAGGTAGGCCTGCTGGTAGACGTTCACGCCACCACCGACCACCTCGGCGGCTCCTGCGGCAGCAGGGGCCGCGGCCGACGCCAGGTTGGTCACCACTACCTGGGCCAGCGTGGTCAGTGCGACGTAGCCGACCATCCACTTTGCGACATGGAAGGTGCGACCGAGTCCCGTCCCCTTCAGATCGAAGCGCGGACGGTAGGTGAAGCCGGCCTTCTTCAGGTAGGGCAGCAGGACGATGGTCTGGACCGCGATACCCAGGGTCGAGCCAACGCCCAGCAGCCACACCTGCTGAGTCGTGAAAGCCGTGTCAGCGGGATGCGATCCCCAGACCCACAGATAGCAGCCCAGCACCGCGATCGACACCACGTTGTTGACGATCGGTGCCCACATCATCGGGCCGAACTTCTCCCGGGCGTTGAGCACCTGCCCGATCAGGAAGAAGACGCCGTAGAAGAAGACCTGCGGCATGGTCAGGTAGCTCATCAGCAGCAGCGACTGCCAGGCGTCCGCCATCTCGGCCGTGCGCCAGACCGACTTCGTGTAGATACTCATCACCAGTGGCGTCGCCACCGTGAAGACGATCGTCAGCGCCCCGAGGATGATCAGGAAGCCGGTCATGATCCGATCGACGAACGCCTTGCCGCCGTCCTCGTCGTGGTTCACCGCGCGGACGATCTGCGGCACCAGCACGTTGTTCAGGGTGCCGCCGGCCAGCAGCAGGTAGAGCGAACTCGGCACAGTCATGGCAAGGGTGAACACATCCACGCGCAGGCCGCTGTTGCCCAGCACGAAGGCGATCAGCATCGCTCGCACCAGCCCGAGGACGCGGGACACCATGGTGCCGGACGCCATCACCGCCGTGGCATTGAGCAGGCGACGACCGCCACTCTCCTGGGTTTCGCTCATGCGTCCTTCCCTGGAGTCTGGGTGGCCGCGTCCCGGCGGCGCACCTGGCGGATGCGCCACGCGGTTGCGCCGACCAGCACCACTGCCGAAACCCCGACGATGATCCAGGCGACCACGCCGAGGTCGGTGACTTCGATGATGATGGCGGTGTCCGGCGTGATCCGTCCGCCGCTCTCAGTGGCCACGTACGCGTTCGCCATGACCGGACCGTTGGCGGTCGCCTGCGGCCGGATGTTCGCTGTGACGCTCTGACCGGGCGCCACCGTGAACGGCTCGGACGCGGGCACGCTCAGCCGCTGCGGATTGTCGGTCGTGACCACGACCTTCACCCGGATCGGCTCGGTGAGATTGTTCGTCACAGTCACCGGGAACTCGTTGGAGCGCGACGACATCAGGAAGCGTGGGCTCGCATCCAGCTCAACCGAACGGCTGATCGCGGGCCGGCTGACCAGGTCGCGAAGGCCGTCGAGGTGGTCTTCGAACGCGTCCGTCTGACCGATGAAAGCGGCGGCGACCGCCCGGCTCAGCGCGGCCTCCGAACCCTCGGTCAGCGTGGTTTCGGGCACTAGTTCGGTGTAGGTGTCGAAGTCCTCGGCGAGCTTCTCGACCGCGCCGAACTGGGCCTTGCTGAGCCGCGCCGGCTTGGTGGACGTGAACTCCATGCTTCGCGACGGTGCGGACGTGAGCAGGTCGCCGAGCAGTCTCCGCTGCATCCAACCGGTGATGGTCGCGGCGTCCTGGGTCACCTCGTCGGCGCTGGACAACAGGCGGACGACGCCGTCCGGACCGGCAATGACCGCTGCTGCGAGCGCCTCGTGCTGGAGTTGCAGCGCCGACTTGGCCGCGTCGGCACTCGTGCTCGGCAGCGCGGACGCGGCCAGCACGAGCGGCTCCCCAGACCCCTTCTGCAGCGCACCGGCCTGGGCGGAGTTGCTGGCCAGCACGGCATTCGCGCCGGAGTCGGCGAGGAAGGCGTAGGTCGACTTGTTCAGCGTCCGGCCACCGGGAACCACGACCAGCGGCAGGGCGTCGATACCGTCCACCTCGTCGGCGGCCTCGTCGGCCCGCGGGATCACGTTGGCGTTGCCGGCCACCCGGGCGCCGTTCACGTCGGGGTTCGCGTAGAGCGTCCGACCTCCGGCCTGGGGGTTCAGCCCGGCGTAGCGGGCGAGCCAGGCCGCCGCGACCGGTGCGCCGGTGCCCTCGACGGCCTTCGCGCCGACGCCGACCCGGTATCCGTCGGCCAGGTCACGAACCTCGTCGAGCAGGGCGGGGTCGATCAGCCAGCTCATGCCTGGTTGGGCGGCCGCGGTGAGCAGTGCGTCCAGACGTCCGCTCAGTTCGGCGATCAGGCTCTCGTCGCGGAACACGTTCTCGACGATCTTGGTCGGCGCAGCGCTCAGCAGCACGATCGACGTGAGCGGGACGGGGTCGTCCGCGGGTAGTGCGACCACCGTCCGGAACTGCCCGGCGACCTGGTAGTCGCTACTCATGTCGGCGGTGGCCAGCACCTGCGCACCCACTGCGTACGCGGCGCCGCGAGTGTCGAAACCGAAGTCGGCGAGAGTGCCGTGCAACTGGATCGCGCTCGTCGCGCCGGGCTCGAGGGCAACGGTCGACCCGGTCACGTAGGCGATGTGCTCAGGCTTCGACCACAGCAGCGAACCCCATCCTGCCGCGCTGTTGGCGACGGCCTGGTTGAGGGTCGGCAGGTCGTCGATCGGGTCCTGGGAGCGCCACAGCACCACATGCACCCCGTACGCGGCAACGTCACCGGTGTTCGTCACGATGCCGGTGAGGGTGAGCTCATCGGTCGGTTTCGTACCAGCGATGGCTAGGTTCGAGACTTCGAGGTTCACCGCCAGCGTCGCCGCATGGGCTTGAGTCGGCGCCGCCGCGGTCAGCGCGAGCACGCTCGCCCCCCACGCCAGGACGAACGCCAGGGCGCGCCGAGTGCTACGCCTGGTGCCGCCGGTCACCGTCCCATCGTACGGGGACGGCGGACGGCCGCCCCGCGCCCCCGCCGACGGCCCCCGTCTCCCCTAACCTCCCGAGCCCGTGCAGGGTCCGACCCGCCCCCACCACGCCGTCCGTTTCGGGAGTTGCCGGAAACGCTCCCTGAGGAGACTTGTGAGGAACAACCAAGCCGTCACGAAGGGCGTCCGCCACCCGCTACCCGAGGCAGGCCGCGACCCTTCGCGACGCCGCCCGCACCCCGTGCCGCGATCTGGACCCGCAACGCTCGCAGCCGACCAGGCGCAGCGCTCAACGACCGCGCCACGGGCCGAATCGCGGCACGGTTGCCGGAAACGCTCCCTGAGGAGGCTTGTGAGGAACAACCAAGCCGTCACGAAGGGCGTCCGCCACCCACTACCCAAGGAAGGCCGCCCGCACCCCGTGCCGCGATCTGGACCCGCAACACTCGCAGCCGACCAGGCGCAGCACTCAACGACCGCGACACGGGGCCGAATCGCGGCACGCGCTGCCCGAAACGCTCCCTGAGGAGGCTTGTGAGGAACGAACAAGCCGTCACGAAGGGCGTCCGCCACTACCCAAGGAAGGCGGCGACCCTTCGTGACGCCGCCCGCTCGTCCCTCACGGGCGGCTCCTCAGTGTCCGATGAAGATTGGGGGGCTCGTCCCTCACGGGCGTCTCCTCAGCGAAGTTGGGCGAAAGTGCTGGAGGAGCGGTTCGGTAGAGTGACCGGTCGTGCCGACCCTGACCGCCGCCCAGCGCGCAGCCCTCGCGTCCGTTCTGGCCGCGGGGCCGAAGGTGCGGCGGCTCACCGATTCGTTCGCGAAGGCCGGTCACGAGCTCTACCTGGTGGGCGGATCGGTACGGGACGCAGTGCTCGGCCGGTTGGGCAACGATCTCGACTACACCACCTCGGCGCGTCCGGACGAGATCGAGGCGCTCGTCCGCCGGGCGACCAAGGCCGTGTGGGATGTGGGCCGCGACTTCGGCACGATCGCGTGCAAGATCGTCGAGGACGACGGAACCGACTGGCTGGTGGAGATCACCACCTTCCGCGCGGACACCTACGTCGACCACACCCGCAAGCCCGAAGTGGTGTTCGGTGACCACCTCGGCGGTGACCTCGTGCGCCGCGACTTCACCGTCAACGCGATGGCACTGCGCACCACGGACGGCGAACTGCTCGACCCCTTCGGTGGTCTGGCCGACCTGGTCGCAGAGGTGATCCGGACGCCGGCCGCGGCCGAGTTGTCATTCTCCGATGACCCGCTTCGGATGCTGCGGGCGGCGCGGTTCACGTCCCAGTTGGGGTTCGTGCCTGCGTCCGACGTGGTGGCGGCGATGCGCGAGATGGGTCAGCGCCTTGAGATCGTCTCGGCGGAGCGGATTCGCGACGAGTTGGTGAAGCTGCTGCTCACCGACAACCCCCGTCCTGGGCTGAACCTGCTCGTGGAGACCGGGATCGCCGAGATCGTGCTGCCCGAGTTGCCGGCGCTGCGGATGGAACGCGACGAACACAACCGCCACAAGGACGTTTACCAACACACGCTGACCGTGCTCGACCAGGCGATCGCGCTGGAGAAGTCCCGTGGGCATGCCCCGGACATCATCAACCGGCTGGCCGCGATCTTCCACGACGTGGGCAAGCCGCGCACCCGCCGGTTCGAGGCGGACGGGAAGGTGTCGTTCCACCACCACGACGTGGTCGGCGCGAAGATGGCGCGTGCGCGCATGCAGGAGCTGCACTTCTCGAACGAGGAGATCAAGGCCGTCGCCAAGCTGGTCGAACTGCATCTGCGCTTCCACGGCTACGGGGACGGCCAGTGGACGGATTCCGCGGTGCGCCGCTACGTCCGCGATGCCGGGGACGAACTGGAGCGGCTGCACATCCTCACCCGCTCGGACTGCACCACTCGCAACGCCGCGAAGGCGAACCGGCTGCGCCAGGCCTACGAGGAACTCGAATGGCGCATCGACGAATTGGCCGCCCAGGAGGAACTCAACTCGATGCGGCCAGATCTGGACGGGACGCAGATCATGGCGACCCTCGGCATCGGCCCGAGCCCGGTGGTCGGCGAGGCCTACAAGTTCCTGCTCGAGAAACGGATCGACGACGGCCCCTTGGGCGAGGAAGCCGCGCGCGAGGCCCTGCTGCTGTGGTGGTCGGAGCGAAATGCCTAGCCAAACGCTCCCCGAGCCTGTCGAGGGGCCCGACTCCAACCAAACGCTCCCCGAGCCCGTCGAGGGCACCCAAACGTTCCCCGAGCTTGTCGAGGGGAGGGTGAGCGCGAACCCCCGGTCTGACCCCTCGAGAGGCTCGGGGAACGTGGTGGACTCCGTGCACACGGCGAGAGGGCTGAGCCGCCATCCAGCGGCGATCGTGTTCGACAACGACGGCCTGCTGGTCGACTCCGAGACGTGCTGGCACGAAGCCGAGCGCTCGATGTTCACCCGGCGTGGCCTCACCTACCCCGACGCGTTGCGAGCCGAGGTGCTCGGCAAGAGCGTCCCGGCGACCGCGATTCTCCTGGCACCCGCGCTGGGCGAAGTCGGGCGCGAGTCGGCGCTCGTCGACGAGATGCTCACCGCTGTGGCGGACGCCATCGCGGCCGACGTGGTGCCGATGCCCGGCGCGGTCGAGTTGGTGCGACACCTGCACGGACGCATGCCAATCGCGGTGGCGAGCAACTCACCGCGCTACCTGGTCGAGTTGGCGCTCGACCGGACGGGTCTGCGTCCGTTCTTCGAAGTGGTGGTCTCGCGCGACGATGTGGCCGCAGGCAAGCCGGCCCCCGATCTATACCTCGAGGCGTGCGCACGACTCGGCGCGGAGCCGTCCGAGTCGGTGGCTTTCGAAGACTCGCTGGTCGGCCTGGCCTCAGCCCAAGCCGCCGGGATGCGGGTGGTCGGCGTGCCGACCGACCGATGTCAGGATTTCCCAGCCGACCTGGTGGTCGGGTCGCTAGCCGATCCGCGGCTGTTCGACTGGCTCTGACCCGATCCCGTCGGCCTTTGGGTGCGCTCGGAGCGCCCTACTTCTTGACCTTCACTTTCAAGGTCTTCTGGGACTTCTCCAGCCGCGAGTCGCCGAGGTACACGACCTTGATCTTGTGCGTGCCGGCCTTCTTGATCTTGGGGTACTTGAGGGTCACATCGGTAGTGGTGGCCTTCAGCTTCACGGACTTCACCAATGACTTGTCCAGGTAGAACTTCACCTTGCCGGTAGGCACCACGCCGGTCGCCGAGACCACCTTCGCGGTCACGGTGGCGCGAGTCTTCTTCGCCTTCAGGGTGGCCTTGGACGCGACCAGCTCGATCCCGCTGGCTGCCTTCGCGACGGTGGTGGTGAAGGTGGCTGACCTGGTCACGCCGTTCTCGGTGTAGCTCACCTTGACCGTCGGCTTGCCGGTCTTCGTCGCCGTGAAGCCGGTGATCGACGCTTTCGGGGTGACTACTCGCGTGACCCCGCTGAGGTTGTAGTACGCGGTCACGACCATGCCGGTGGCATCAAGGTTCTGTCCTACGGCGTACTTCAGGGTCGTCGGTTTGGTGATCTTGATCGACGTCAGTACAGCCGTACTCGGCGGCGTCTTCAGCAGCGCGCTGTATCCGGACAGGACGCCGAACACGCTGGCCACGTTGGAGGAGATCGTGCTGTGGGTCGCGTCCGATGCCTTCGGGGTGATCGCCTTGTCGGCGAAAGCCACGTTGGAGATCGCGGTCATCGGCCAGGCGGTGCCCGTCCGGCTCTGAATGGCTGTAGCCGCGGCGTCGAACAGGACGCCCGCGCGCCGGATGTGGGAGGCGTCCGAGATCAGTGTGTAACTGGTGAACTGCGGCTTTGCCTGGAGGATCGCCATCGAGTTTGTGGCGTTCGAGATGGTGCTTGAGGCCTTCTTCTCCACCAGGATGCGGGTCTCGGGAATGCCCGCGGCCACCAGCCAGTCGTGCATCACCTGGCCCTCGGTGAAGCCGTTCTTGGGGGCGCCGCCGGTCACCAGCACGGCCGAGTTCGGATACGCGGCCAAGGCCTTCATGGCCACCTCCAGCCGGCGCACGATCTTCGCCGAGATCGCTCCGGTCGACTTCAGCGCCGAGCCGAGCACGACGAAGACGTGGCCCTCGGCCGGCAGATCGGCCGGCACCTCGGTGTTGATCTGCGTGTTGGCGTTGGCCGCGTCCCAGCGGGCGAGGAACTCCGTCCACAACTGGCCCTGCCACGGCGAGGCCGCGGTGATCGAGTCGACGGTTGCCTGCCGGTTCGGCAGGTCGTTGATCCGCTGGTAGTAGAGGGCGCGCGTCTTGAGGTCGGTGAGGCTGATCGAGGCCGCGGTCGCGGGCGGCGCGAGGGGGGTCGCGACCGTCCCGCCAAGAACGGCGAGGGTCACCACAATGACTCGCACAACAGCACTGATCCGCTTCATTGGTGTCCTTACCGGGGGAAGAGCAACTCGACCGCTTGCGCGTCCGGGCTGCCGGGATGTTGGGGACCTTGGGTCTTCAACGTAGCCATCTGAGCGCGTCCGCGTGGATTTGGTTGAGAGTTACTTAGCCAAGCTAATGAGCTAGGCTAAGGATCGTGGATTCCTTGATCGCCCTTGCCGCAGACCTGCGCATCGCCTGCCAGCGGGTCAGCCGGCGGGTGCGGTTCGAGTCCGGAGACCTCGCGCCGCACCTGGTCAGCGCGATGGCCAACCTGCGGCACGGGCCGGTCACACCCGGCGAACTCGCCGAGGTGGAGCGGATCAGCGCGCCCAGCATGACCCGCACGGTGAACTGCCTCGTCGATCGCGGTCTGGTCGCGCGCGAGGACCATCCGAGTGATGGACGCTGCAAGGTACTCACGCTCACCGCGTCCGGGCACGACGTACTCGATGAGGTGACGCGAGCGCGGAACGACTGGATGGTTCACCAGCTCGAGGGTCTCAGCGTGGCCGAGCGGCTACTCCTGCGCGAGGCCGCCGACCTGCTGAACCGGGTGGTGGCACAGTGACCGCTTTGGCGACCGACCGCGTCCCGATGTTCTCGTCGTTCGCGCTGCGCAACTACCGGTTGTTCTGGACGGGCGGATTCGTCTCGAACGTTGGCACCTGGATGGCCCGGGTCGCGCAGGACTGGCTGGTGCTGACCGTCCTGACCCAGAACTCGGCGCTCGCGCTGGGACTGGTGACCGGGCTTCAGTTCCTGCCGACCGCGCTGCTTTCGCCGTGGGCGGGGACGTTCGCCGACCGCTTCCCGAAGCGTCGGCTGCTGATGTTCACCCAGGTGGGCATGGCGGTGACCGGGACGGTCCTGGCGGTGCTGGTGATCGGCGGCTGGGTGACCCTGTGGCAGGTCTACCTGTTGGCGTTCCTGCAGGGCGTGGCTGCGGCGTTCGACGCGCCCGCGCGGCAGGCCTTCGCCCCGGAAATGGTGCCGAAACACCTGATCGCTAACTCGGTGGGGCTGAATACAACGTCCTTCCACGCCGCGCGGTTGGTCGGGCCGGCGGTGGCCGGACTGACGATCGCGTGGTGGGGAGTCGGTCCGGCCCTGCTGCTGAACGCGCTGAGCTTCGTGGCGGTGCTGGTGGCGCTGGTGCTGATGGATCCGGGTCAGCTGACGCCGGCGCCGCTGGCATCCCGGAACGGCGGAGTGCGCGAAGGACTTCGGTACGTGCGGCGGCGTCCGGACATCATGCTGGTGATGTTCCTGGTCTTCATGCTCGGCACTTTCGGGCTGAACTTCCAGCTGACGAACTCGCTGATGGCGACCGCGGTATTCCAGGTCGGACCCGAACAGTTCGGGCTGATGGGCTCGATCATGGCCATCGGCTCGCTGAGCGCCGGCCTGATCGCGGCACGACGGACGCAGATTCGGCTGCGGCTGATCCTGGGCGCCATGCTCGGCTTCACCGTGACGACCGGTCTGCTGACGGTCGCTCCGAACTACCTCTGGTACGTGGTGCTGCTGCTGCCGACCGGCCTGTTCGCCCTGACCGTGATGACCGCCGCGAACACGTCCGTGCAGATGGCGGTGGCGCCGGTGATGCGCGGCCGGGTGATGGCGCTGTACATGGCGATCTTCCTGGGCGGGACGCCGATCGGCTCGCCCCTGCTCGGCTGGGTCGGGGACGCCTTCGGCCCCCGCTGGACCATCGCCATCGGCTCGTTCGCGTGCGGCCTGGCCGTCCTGGTCGCCGGCCTGTATGTGCTGCGCGGCAACGGCTGGGATTGGCCGTGGCGCCGTTCCCTGGACCCCACCGACCTAGTCGAGGTCCCCGACGAGCCTCGCTGAACGAAAAGGGGACTGTCCCCTTTTCGTTCAGGCGGGTCGCACCACCGGGCGCGGCCGAAATTGCGGTCGAATGATGAGCTTCGACGAGTGTTCTCTGAACGGTCGGGGACGGTTCTTTCTCGTTCAGGTTTTCCACAGGCCCGCTAGGTTGGAGATCTTCTCGAAAGCGAAGGTGAGCTGCATGCCCATTCTCGACACCTACCTGCCTGACCCCGGTCGCTACGACGGACGCATGCCGTACCGTCCGGTCGGGCGCAGCGGCTTGAAGTTGCCCGCCATCTCGCTGGGGCTGTGGCACAACTTCGGCGACGACACCCCGTTCGCCAACCAGCGGGCCACCCTGCGTCGGGCGTTCGAACTCGGCGTGACCCACTTCGACCTGGCCAACAACTACGGCCCGCCCTACGGTGCTGCCGAGACCAACTTCGGCCGCCACTTCCGCGAGGACTTCAGGCCCTACCGCGACGAGCTGATCATCTCCAGCAAGGCCGGTTGGGACATGTGGCCCGGTCCCTACGGCGACCTCGGCTCGCGCAAGTACCTGCTCGCGTCCCTCGACCAGTCGCTGGCCCGGATGGGGCTGGACTACGTCGACGTCTTCTACCACCACCATTACGACCCGACGACGCCGATGGCGGAGACGATGCAGGCGCTCGACACCGCCGTCCGGCAGGGCAAGGCTTTGTACGTCGGCATCTCGTCGTACTCGGGCGAACGGACGCGCGAAGCGGTGGCGATCGCGTCCGAACTGGGGACGCCGCTGGTGATCCACCAGCCGTCCTACTCGATGCTGAACCGCTGGATCGAGGAGGACCTGCTGGACGCGCTCGGCGACACCGGCCTGGGCTGCATCGCCTTCTCGCCGCTCGCGCAGGGCATGCTCACCGACAAGTATCTGGCTGGGATACCGGTCGATTCGCGGGCAGCGCAGGACAAGTCGCTGTCGCCCGACCTGCTCACCGAGCAGAACCTCGCCCACATCCGCGCGCTGCACGAACTCGCGTCCGGACGCGGCCAGACCCTCGCGCAACTGGCGATCGCCTGGGTTCTGCGGGACGCGCGGGTGACATCTGCGCTGATCGGCGCGTCCAGCGTCCGCCAGCTCGAGAACAGCGTGGCGGCCGTGGCGAACCTGGCCTTCACCGCGGACGAACTCGCGCAGATCGATCAGTACGCCACCGAAGGCGGCATCAACCTCTGGCAGGGACCGAGCACCGCCTAGGCTTCGGCGGCCAGGAGGCGAGCGATGGTTCGCCTGGCCATGCGACTCATCGCTGGGTTGGTGCGCTGGTAGTACCAGCCGGCGCCGATCGCCTGTTCGAACGCCCAGGCGCGACCGCGCTCCCACTCAAGCTCCCCGCAGCCGAGCTCGTCGCGGAACACGGCGCGCGGACCAACCGCGAGCAGATGCCAGGCCCCGACCAGATCCAGCGCCGGATCGGCGGGCCCGAATCCGCCGACATCGAGCACTCCGACGAGCCGTCCATCACGAACCAGTACGTTGCCTGGAGTCAGATCGCAATGACTCATCACATCCGGCCCGGATCTGGGCAGCTCCCGCCAGGCCGCCCAGCGCCGCAGCAGCTCAGGCACGTCGAACAGGTCACCACTACTACGCAGGCACGACTCCACCCAGGCATCGTGGTTTGTGAGTTCGCCACCTCGGCCGCCCGCGGAGAACGTTCGGCCGGCGGTGTCGATGGCCCGCAACTCCTTCATCAAGCGCGCCAGATCGTGCGCGAACGGAACCGATTCGCCGGGGTCGTCGGTGAACCCGTCCCGTCCAGGCAGCCAGGTCTGCACGGACCATGGCAGTGGGTAGCCGTCCCCAGGTTCACCGTGTGCCACCGGGACGGGGGTGGGTGCGGTGATGCGTCCATGCAGCTCGGCCGCCGCGGCCGCCTCGCTAGCCAGTTGCCGACGGACGGCATCGACGTCGCCCGGAACCAAGGGGAACCTGGCCACCAGGCCGTCCCCCAGCCGAAAAAGTGCGTTCACCGTCCCCGCGGACGCGACCGCCCGCACCGGCAGGTCGCCCCACGCCGGGAACTGGTCGGCGACCAGTCCGCGCACTTGCTCTGCGGTGATGGCGAGTTGGCCGGCGTGCATCGCCATCAGCGCAGGAACAGCGAACGCAGCCGCCTCGTCGTGAACGCGATGCCGAGCACCGACATGACCAGGAAGTAGCCCAGGTGAACCCCGGTGGACGGTTCGAAGTGGCCCACCGACAGCTGGCGCATCAGCTCCACGCCGTGCCACAGCGGCAGCGCCATCACGAACCACTGCACAACCTGCGGGAACACGCCGATCGGGAACAGCGTGGCCGAGAACATGAACATCGGCAGCAACGCGATGTTGATCCAATCCATCTGCTGGAAGGTTGTGAAGTAGCTGGTCACGGCCATACCGAGCGCGGCGAATCCCAGTGCGATCAGCAGCGCCACCGGGATCATCGCCAGCGCCCACCACGACGTCGCCAGCCCCAGCATCGCGATCACCCCGGTGAAGCCCAGCGCGTAGAGGAAGCCTCGGAACAGGGCCATGAAGATCTCGCCCGCCGCCACGTCCAGTGGGCCGAGCGACGTCGCCAGCATGCCCTGGTAGAGCTTCGCGAAACGCAGCTTGAAGAACACGTTCCAGGTCGAGTCGTAGATCGCGCCGTTCATCGCGGACGTGGCGAGCAACGCAGGTGCGATGAACGCGGCGTACGAGATCGGACGCCCGCCCGGACCGAGCACGGTGCCGATCATGGCTCCCAGGCCGAGCCCCATGCTGAGCAGGTAGAGCACCGGTTCGAAGAAGCCCGAGACGATGATGATCCAGTTCTGGCTACGGATCACCTTGAAGCCGCGCTCGATCACCGCGCCGAGGTTGCCGGACGAGTTCGCCGCCAGCCAGCCGCGGACGCCAGGGGTGCGAATCGAGGTCTCGACAAGCTCGACCAGCCGATGCCGGGTACTCACTTGGCCAACCTCCGCGTGAAGTTGCGCATGGCCAGCACGGTGCCGACGCCCAGCAACACCAGCAGGAAGCCGAGGTGCAGCGCGACCTGCCACCCAGGAAGGGGCAGGCCGAAACTCGCCAACCGGGCAAGCTGGGTGCCGTGCCACATCGGCGAGATCCAGCCGATCCACTGCAGGTAGAGCGGCATGGTTTCCAGCGGGTAAAACGTGCCGGCGAACAGGAACATCGGCATCACCACGAACCGCTGGATCATCGAGAACTCGAAACCCTCCTCCTCCAACGTCGCCGAGAACGCGAGCAGCGGCGCTCCGAAAGCCATACCGGCCAGGGCAGCGACCGGGATCATCACCACCGACCAGCCCAGAGTGGTGGCGCCCAGCAACACGAGAATCAGCCAGAAGAGAGCCGCCTCGGCGAGCATCCGAATCGCCACCGCCACCAGCTTACCAGCAGCCACCTGCATCGAGGACGCAGCCGTCGCCCCCCGCGCGTAATACGCCTTGCCCCACTTGAACCCGTCCATCACCGGGAACATCAGCTCGTTCGCCGCGGACATCACCACCGTGCTCACCAGCAGCCCCGGAGCCACGAAGGTCAGGTAGGGCACGCCGGAAACGCCGCCAGTAGATGCGTCCACCAGCGCGCCCAGGCCGATCCCCATGGCGAGCACGTAGAGCAACGGCGTGAGCACCGCACTGCCCACGACCGACGTCCAGTAAGCCTTCATGCCGAGCAGGCGCCATTCGGCCTGGTACCACCAGCCCCAGCGGCGGGCACGCTCGGCCTGCTGGACGGAGGTCAGCGCCCGTCCCGAATAGGCGAGGGCATTGCTGTCCATGGTCCTTGCGCCTGCTGAAGGGCGGGCTTCGTCAAGCTCAGCCATCGTTCTGCCCGCCTACCCGGGCTTCGTCAAGCTCAGCCATCGTTCTGCCCGCCTGCCCCGGCTTCGTCAAGCTCAGCCATCGTTCTGCCCGCCTGCCCCGGCTTCGTCAAGCTCAGCCAACGTTCTGCCCGCCTGCCCCGGCTTCGTCAAGCTCAGCCATCGCTCTGCCTGCCTACCCCGACTTCGTCAAGCTCAGCCATCGTTCCGCTCACTCCTAGTCAACGAGGCTCCGTCCGGTCAGCCGGAGGAACACGTCCTCCAGGGACGAGCGGCGCACCAGGGACGTGAGCGGGTTCAGCCCGTCCCGCCGGACGGCCTCCAAGGCGGCCTCGCCGTCGTCGGTGTAGAGCAGGACGCGGTCGGGCAGCGGCTCCAGACGCTCGGCGAAGGCCTGCAGGTGCTCGACCAACTCGGCGTTCCGGTCGGACCCGAATCTGAGTTCCAGCACCTCGCGGGTGGCGAAGCGCCGGATCAGGTCGGCCGGACTGCCCTCGGCCACGATCTGGCCATGGTCCATCACGATCAGGCGGTCGCAGAGCTGCTCGGCCTCGTCCATGAAGTGGGTGGTGACGATCAGGGTCACCCCCTGCTCCTTCAGCCGGAACAGCCGGTCCCACAGGATGTGCCGCGCCTGCGGGTCGAGGCCGGTGGTCGGCTCGTCCAGCAGCAACACCCGCGGCTCGTTCACCAGGGCGCGCGCGATCGTGAGCCGCCGCTTCATGCCGCCGCTCAGCGCGTCCACCTTGGTCGTCGCCTTCTCGGTGAGCTGCGCGAACTCGAGCAGTTCGTCCGCCTTCGGCTTCAGGTACGAGTACGGCAGCCCGAAGTAGCGGCCGTACATGATCAGGTTGTCGCGGACGCGCAGTTCGGAATCGAGGTTGTCCTGCTGGGGCACTACGCCCAGATTCGCCCGTACTTCCGGCCCCTGCACCTCAGGATCCATACCGTTCACGAGCAGCTTCCCCGAGGTGCGCAGGCTCGTGCCGCCGATCATTCGCATGGTGGTGGACTTACCCGCTCCGTTGGGTCCGAGCAGGCCGAAGGACTCCCCCGGGCTCACCTCGAAGGAGATCGCGTCCACCGCGCGCAGTTCGCCATAGGTCTTGGTCAGTTCCACGGCTTCGATAACAGGCACGTCCGCCACGATAACCACGGGCTCTGACAACCGCCCAATCAGCCCGCGAACCAATCCGCGAGCACGGCCACACTCTCGCGCAGGTAGTTCGCGGCCCACGAGAACCACGGCGGCTTGCTGCTCAGGTGGGTGGCCGAAAGCCCAGCACGAACGGCGATCCGCTCGGCCCGGTAGACATGGAAGTCGTCCGTGATGAACGCCACCTTCATACCCGGCTGAAAGTACACAGCCAGCGCGGCCTTGCTGAATCGGAAGTTCTCCTCGGTCGAGGTGGAGAGCGGCTCAAGCACGATCCGATCGGACGCGACCCCGCGCGCCAACAGGTAGTCACGCATCGCCACGGCCTCGGGAACGTCCTCCTGGGCGCCCTGCCCACCCGAGACCACGATTCGCGCGGTCGGGTTGCGGTGGTGATAGGCGACCGCTCGGTCGAGCCGTCCGGCCAGGATCACCGATGGCTCCCTGCCGTGCACGGCGGCACCCAGCACGATCACGGCCTGCTCGTCGTAGTCGACGGTGTCCCAGTTGCCCACCGTCGCGAGGAAGCAGGAGAACGCCACCACTACGGCTGTCACTGCGATCGCAGCCAGGTTGAGCCACCGGCGCCCGCGCAGCGCCGGAAACCAGATCGCCCCCACCAGCAGCCCGAGGGCCACCGCGAGAACCAGAGCCGTGCCAAGGGTGAAGTTGGCCATCACCGCTAGCCAGCACGCGTTGGCGGCGAACGCCAGCCCGGCGGCGAAAAGCAGCCCGCGCGTCAGCCACGTCCCGAGAACGGGTGCCTCCCTGATCGCCACCGCCCCAGGCTAGTGCAGCCTCTCAGAACTCCTGGTGAATTGCCGGGTCGGCGTCGAACAGCCGTCCATCACCTCGGCCCAGCCCGCTGATCGAAGCCATCTGGGCGTCGTCGAGCGTGAAATCGAAGACGTCGAGGTTCTCCTGCTGCCGGTCAGCCGAGGACGCCTTGGGCACCGGGATCGAACCCAGTTGCACCTGCCAGCGCAACACCACTTGGACGGGAGTTCGCTCCACCGCGTCCGCAACCGCCAACACCGCTGGTTCGTGGACGACCCCGCCGGCCCGGCCGATCGGGCTCCAGGACTCGGTACGAATACCGAGTTCGGCGTTCACCGTCCGCTGTCGCTGCTGCGGGAAGTGCGGGTGAAGCTCGACCTGGTTCACCGCGGGGGTGACCCCGGTCTCGCCGATGATTCGACTGAGGTGCTCGGGCAGGAAATTGCTCACCCCGATCGAGCGCAGCACACCCTCCTTCTGCAGGTCGATCAACGCCTGCCAGGCCTCGACGTAGCGATCCTCCAGCGGGTTCGGCCAGTGGATCAGATAGAGCCCGATCTGGTCTGTGCGCAGCCGGTACAGCGACTCGTGCACGCAGGTGCGGGCCTTGGCGTAGGCGTGGTGGCGTCCGGGCAGCTTCGAGGTGAGGATGATCTCGTCAGCCGGCACTCCGGAACGTTGGACGGCCTCCCCGACCGCACCCTCGTTCTCGTAGTTCACCGCGGAGTCGATCAACCGGTAACCGGCCTGCAGCCCCGAAACGATGGACGCGACCCCCTCCGCGCCCCAGAGCGCATAGGTGCCCAGGCCGATCGCCGGGAGTTCATGGCCGTCGTTGAGTGTGTAGCTCGGAATCGGCTCGCTGGAAGTCATGGCCCGACGCTACCTCAGCCTCGATCCACCGAGTGAGCGCGGTATCGACAACCTCGACCAGCCGATTGGTGGATCCGTGCTCAGCGCCGCGGGCGTGCCGTCAGCAAGCCAGGATGTACCAGTCGGCGAGCTGGTGGCGACCGGTGGAGCTGTCGTAGGCAACCTCGATCGTGCCGATGCCCACGTTGCAGGTCCAGCGATAGTCGTCGTAGCCCGACAGTTCCGTACACGAGCTGAACTTCTTGTCCTTGCCCAAGTCCTTGTACCAGCGCAGCGCCGACTTGGCTTTCGCCTTGCTGCCCACCACCTTCGAGACTGCGGACGTGCGTCCGGACTTGAGCGCGCTCAGCAAGCGCTTGACCTGCCACACCTCGTGCCGGATCACGCGGCTGATCACTTTGAACGCGCCGTTGCGGTAGGCGATCTTGATGGTGGCGCTAGCGCTACCGAAATTGGGCGACTGGCTGCCCCGCGCGATTCCGGTCACCTCCACAGTGGTGACGCCCTTGCTCACCTTGACCGACTCGGCTCGCGGACGCTCCTCCATGCCCTGGTCGTCGAACACCTCGCCGAGGTCGATGGTCCCGAGCACAGTGGGGCCAGGCCCGTAGAGCACGATGTTGTCCGGCCACGAGACGCCGCCGGCATAGCAGCTGATGATCGCGGCGGCACCGTGCTTGACTTTCGAACTGATCTTGCCGAGGGCCGAGTCCACGTACCAGACGTTTCCGGTGCCCACCTCTTCAGCCAACAACTGCCCGTCATGGAGTTGGCCGGCTGGGTGCCAACACAGTTCGGGAACGGGACCGTTGCGCAACTGGTCGGCCGTCACTCCTGCCGCAGCCGCGGCAGTCAGCGGCGTCGCACCAACGATCAGGACCGCCGCCGTCAGCGCAGCAACCAGCGCACGCATTTTCTCTCCCCTTCATTAGTTCCTGTGCGGAGGCTAACCGGGCCGCGCTTGCCGCGATGCCGATCAGACGTACGAACCCGTATGAACTCGCCGCCCGTTGCCGGTCGAGGTCAGCCGCGATTCGTCCGGTACCTCAGGGAGTTGGGACGGCAAGCGCACTCGGTGGAGATCTTGAGATCGCCGAGCAGCCGCCGGTCGCGGAGCGCGAACAGCGCGGGCACCAGGCGATCGCGCAGGGCGTAAGGATCAATCGTGTTCAGGTAGATCTTGGTCGCGCCTTCGAAGCCGGCGATGGTCGAGTTGCGCCACTTCAGCATCACCCGCCACGGCATGGCCAGGTCGGTGTCCACCGGACGGTAGTGCCACTCCTCGTTGGACGGCACCGCGACCCCCGACGCAGCGTGCATCGCGTGCACCAGATCAGAGACGCCCCGGATTTCCTCGGGCGTGTGGTTCCAGGGGTCGCAGGCCTCGGACTTCGAGTAGATCTCGATCGTCGGGTAGCGGTGCCCGAAGCCGGCGAAGGCGACCGCGTGGTCGTTCTCGGCGAGCACAAGGTTGTGGTAAGCGGCGTAGTTGGCGCCGTACTCGTTGTAGATGTTCGGGTTCGTGCGCAGCCGCTCCATCGCCAACTCGTGCTGCGTGCCCCGCTCGTCGATGGCCACGAGTTGTTTGTGCAGGTGGTCGAAGGACGCGCCCGCGGGCTTCAGCCAGTTCTGGAACACCGCGACGTATCGCGCGTACCGGTTCAGGTCGAACAGGGCCTGGGTCGACTCCACGGTGAACGCGAAGAAGCGGTAGTGGTCCTCTGGAGTCAGCGTGCCCGAAGCCGCCAGTTGGGTGTTGTCGGTGGCCCCGTCGATGAAGTGCCGCCGCGACACGATGACGTCGTGACCGCCGCCGAAGAACCCGGACGCCGCCTCGAGCTGGCCGTCCTCACCGAGGGCATCGATGGCCGCGTCGGTGCGTCCGCCTGCCTTGAGCTTGTTTCGGACGACCGACAGCACATGGTCGCGTCCGGCGGGAGAGGCGAGGTATGCGGCCTTGCGATCGCGGACGCGGGCAGGCAGTTCGTAGCCGTAGTTCAGGTTCCAGTAGTCGTAGGACAGGATCTCGAACAGGTTTGGGATACGCCGGAACTCGGCCACCGTGGCGTGCAGGTCTTCGGCGGCGACCCGGTAGCGGGTCTCCCAGTTGCCCTCGGCGTGGTGGATCACCCGGGACTTCTCCGGCGGCGTCTCCAGATAGCGCCCTTCGCAGAACGGGCAGTGGTGCCCGGATTGCGCGGGGTCGAGCGGCACCGGATCGGGCAGCACCACGCCCATCGGACGGTTCCCTCGCCCTGCCACCGTCCACACCTCGGTGCCACTGAAGGGGTTGAGCTGCTTGACCGTGCCGTCCTTCATCTGACTCACGAACTCCGGCTCGCGGAGGAATGGCTGCACCACGACTCGCCCCTTCTGACATCGCCCACTCCTGGACCGATTCAGAGTAGTCCGTTCCGGCATCCGGTTGGGCGAGGCGAGAGCCAGACTCTCGACAAGCTCGGGGCGGGCTGGCTACGAAGCCAGTTCGACCT
>Ga0073899_10001559_pt1 | contig 21017 bp, 15 predicted proteins | sample KloWWTmetaKNB5Ph_FD_88975 | JGI IMG/M metagenome (GOLD analysis project Ga0073899, IMG submission 88975) | Active sludge microbial communities from Klosterneuburg, Austria, studying microevolution and ecology of nitrifiers - Klosterneuburg... | ecosystem: Engineered > WWTP > Aerobic digester >... | reverse complement strand
TCGATCCCGGCTTTGCCGGGATCGAGAGGAGGTCTGGCGACAGACCTCCCTAGAACCAGTTGAAGCCGACGCCGATCGAGCCGCCCGAGACGTCCTGGCCCTGATCGTAGTTGCCGACGATCATGCGCAGCTGGGCGTCGATCGAGAAGCGCGGCGCGCTGAGCAGCTCGTAGCCGACCGCGCCCATCGCGGCGCCGCCGTCGGCGATCGACTCGGAGTCGCTGTTCTGGCTGCTGCCGTTGTCGTACGAGTAGCCGAGGTTGGCGCCGCCGATGCCGCCCTTGATCCACAGCTGCGGGGTCAGCCAGTACTGCACCGCGACCATCGCGCTGGCCTGGACCAGGCTGGTGGCGCCGAACCGGTTCTCTTCGACGGTCTGGGCGTTGCCCTGGACCTCGAACATGATGCCGAGGCGCTCGTTGAGCATGCCGCCGATGTGGAAGTCGAACTCGCCGGCGACCGGATCGTAGTCGCAGCTGGCGCAGTTCACGTCGGCGTCGCCGACCTTCATGCTGCCCAGGCCGAGCGAGAAGCCGAGCATCATCCGACCGCCGCGCTCGTGGTACCCACCAGCGGTGGTCGGCTGCGGGTTGGCCGGCGCGTATCCGATCGGCTGCGGCTGGGCGGCCATGGGCTGGGCCAGGGCGGCGGCAGGAGCGAGGATGGCGGCGGCGGCGAGGATGAGCGTCGAAGTCTTCATAGGAACCCCTTCCAAGGAGATCGTAAGGTCGTGCCCGGTGACAGTGCAAGCCTGGGCCCAAAACCCGCGCCGCGCCGCGCCAACGCTGGTCGCGAGTGAGTCTCGCTGGTTAGCACGCGGCGTCGAGTGGTTCGGCCACTGGCTGTGAACGGCGGTTGGAGGGCGCGGCGTGGAGTGAGTCGCCGGTACTACTGATCGGCGACCGCGGTGAGGGTCACCTCGACGCCCCGCGCGAGGCCGAAGCGGACCGCGGTGCCCACCTTGACCCGCAACAGCGGGCCGATCAGGCTGGTCGCCGGACCGCGGATGTCGTGGCCGTCGATCGTGGTGACGAGGTCACCGACCGCGACCCCCGCGCGCACGGCCGGACCACCGGGGTCGAGGTGGCTGACCGACAGCGCGCGGGCCCGGGGGTCGGCGTCCGGTGCCGGATCGACGAAGGTCATGCCGAAGCTGCCGGCCTCGTCGCCGGGCTGCATGCGTCGCTTGACCACCGGGATGTCGCCGACGTCGACCTCGGGGCCAGCGCCGAGCTCGACCACCCACCGCGACAGCGCGTACGGGCCCGTGCGATCCACCTGCCGCCCGCCGACCTGCGCCAGGCCGATGGGCGCGTCGACCACCACGAAGCGCCCGTCGGGGCCGCTGATGTCGCGGCGATCCTCGGCGCCGGCGCCGAAGAACGAGCCGGCGTCGTCGCCCTTGACCGGGCTGGCGAACGCCCGCAGCCCGGCCACCGGCGCGCCGCTGTCCAGGTCGACGAAGCGGCCGACGACGCGCAGGTTGGGCGTCAGCGTGAACACCACGCCGGCCTTGTGCTCGCCGCCCGCGAGCTCGAGCGTGGTCTGCACCCGGGCGCCGGCCGCGCGCGCGGTGGCGACGAAGCGCCCGGCCGGCAGCTCGCGCAGCGCGAAGCCGCCGTCGGTGCGGTAGAACGTCTCGCTCCGCGAGAAGCCGGTGACCTCGTCCTCGAGCGCGACCGAGAACTCGTCGAGCGGCCGGCCGTCCGCGGTGACGACGGTGCCGACCACCGACCCGGTGGTGGCGATGGTCAAGCGGGCGTCGCGGGTGCCGACGGCGACGTGCTCGGCCACCGCCTCGCCGCCGCCCTTGCGGAACGCGCGCAGCGTGTAGGCGCCGGCCGCCAGCTGCGCGATGGCGAAGGTCCCGTCGACGCCGGTGACCACCGGGCGCTGACCGCCACCCCACGCCCAGCGCCCGACCCGCTGCGCGTCGCCCGCGGCGGCGCCGGCGGCGTCGGACTCGCGGGTCGCCGAGATCCAGGCGTCGCCGACCGGCTGGCCGCGGTCGTCGCGCACCGCGCCGGCGATGACGCCATCCTCGGCCTCGACCACCAGGCGCACGGTGGCGCGTCGCCCGGCCACCACGGTCACCGCCTCGCCCTGGAGATCGTCGTCGGTCGTCCCCGGCCGGCGCAGCTCGTCGAGCCAGCCGCGCCGTGCGGTCACCCGCCGCACACCGGGCTCGACCGCTCGCAGGACGAACGCGCCGTCGTCGCCGGTCAGCGCGTCGTTGCCGAACGACCACGACGTCGCGGTGGAGCTGACCCGGGCGCCGACCACCGGCGCGCCGGCGGTGTCGACCACGGTGCCGCCGATCTCGCCCGACGCCGGCAGCACCACGTCGAGCACGCCGTCGCCGGTGGGCGGCACCGTGGCGACCGGCGGCGGCGCCGCCTGGCGCGCGGCGGTGGTCCACACCGTCACCGTGTACGTCCCCGGCAGCAGGCCGCGCACGACGTAGCCGCCGTCCGGACCGCTGGTGGCGTTGCCGTCGACGCGCTGGGCCCGTGGATCGCCCGCCTTGGTCCGCACCGACACCTGCGCGTCGACGACCGGCGCGCCGGCGCTGGTGGTGATCGTGCCGCGCAGCGCGGCGCCCGCGGCCACGGCGAGCGCGACGCCGGTGACGTCGCGATCGACGACGTCGATCGGATCGTAGCGATCGCGGGGCACGTAGCCGACGCAGCGGACCCGCGCGACGTAGTGGCCGGGGCGCACCGCGGTCGCGGCGAAGCTGCCGTCGGCGAGGAGCTCGGCGCTCGCGTCGCGCCCGGTGGCGCGGTCGGTGAGCCAGACGTCGCCGTCGGCGCACGGCGTCGGCGGCGCGCCGTCGATCAGCACCTGCCCGCGCACCGCGAACGCGGCGGCGACGACGATCTCGACCCCGTCGACGCTCTGGCCCAGGCCGAGCAGCACGCTCTCGCGCGGCTCGCCGTACCAGCCGTCGCCGGTCGCGGTCGGCTTGTAGCGCCCGGGCGCCAGCCGCGTCAGGCGGAACCGGCCGGCGTCGTCGGTGCGCGTGGTGGCGCTGCCCGCGCCGGACATCCAGGCCTGGGCGTCGACGATCGCCCCCGCCACCGGGCGGCGATCGTCGGCCGTCACCACCACGCCGGCCAGGGTCGACTCGGGCGTCAGGTAGAGGGTCACGCGCGCCGACGGCGCGGCCGCCTGCGCGGTGCCGTCGGTGTAGCCCTCGGCCGACGCGGCGATCGTGACGGTGCCGGGCTCGGTCCACACGGTGAAGCGGCCGGCGTCGTCGGTGTGGGTGATGCTGGTGAGCGCGCCCCAGTAGCGCTGCCCGTGCACCCCGACCACCGCGCCGACGACCGGGCCGCCGCTGACGTCTTCGACGACGCCGCTGACCTGCACCCCGCCCCGCTCGAGGACGAAGTCGACCCCGGCCTTGCGCTCGCCGGCGGCCAGCTCGAGGCGGGGCCGCCGATCGCGCGGATCGAGCCAGACCCGCGGCAGGTGACCGGGCGCGCTGGCGGCGGGGCGGTGCGTCGCCGGCACCAGCTCGTCGAGGAGGTAGGCGCCGGTCGCGTCGCTGCGCGCGCAGCGCGGCTCGTGGCCGTCGTCGTCGGTGATGCCCTTGCCGCTCCACGCGGTGCACACCTGCGCGCCGGCGATGGGCGCGCCGTCGGCCTCCCGCACCACGCCGGCGATGCTGGCCCGCGCCAGGCCGCGCGGATCGCTGGCCAGGCCGCGCACCGCGGCGCCACCGCGCGGATCACCGCCCGGCCGCGCGGTCGCGACGGCGGGCGTCGACGCGGTGGGCGCGCGGTGGCCGCGCCACCACCAGAGCACGAGCCCGACCACGACCACGGCGACCACGGCGGCGAGCGTACGCTTCGACATGCGCCCGCATCGTTCCGCGACCGCCGCCGGCCGACAAGCCCCCAGACCGAACGTCGGTGGACTACCTGCTGGCCCGCGTCACCGGCAGCAGCGGAAGCCGACGTTGGGGAAGAAGAAGGTGTCGCCGGCCGAGGTGAAGGCCAGGTCGCAGGTGATGCCGGTGCCCTCGTTGTTGGAGGCGCCGCCGCGCAGCGGGTTGATGCCCGGCAGGCGCGCCATCGTCCACTCCTTGACGTTGCCCGACAGATCCTGGATGCGGTTGGCGCCGCCCCAGTCGGCGTAGCAGCTGGCACGGTTGCCGCCGACCAGGACGTCGTCTTGATCGCCGGCCACGGCGCCGTTGGTGTCGTAGTTGTCCTCGTTGCACACGCCCAGCTGGTAGGTCGTCGGGTTGGCCGCGTACGACCACGTGCCGCCGTGCGTGCGGGTCTCGGTCGGGGCGGTGGTCGAGGTGTTGCGGGTGACGACGATCGCGTCGACCTTGATGCCGTCCTCCTGCATCCAGATGTTGAGGTAGCGGTTGCCGCCCGCGGCCGGGATCGAGAACGCGGTCGACCGCACCCACACCCACGCGCCGTTGGTGGGCGTGACCATCTGCACGGTCGGCGTGCCTGGCAGCGCGGTGTTGATGCCGATGCGGATCGTGTCGTCGGCGCCGACCGCGCTGTACATGCGGACCCACACGTAATAGTTGGTGGCGGCGGCGGTGGCCGGGAAGCCGAGCTGGTAGTCGAGCCGCGGCGACTGGGTCGGGGCGTTGGCCGCCGAGACGTTGGCGCCGATGTTGGGCGAGGCCCGCATCGCCGAGATGCCGGAGTAGTCCGACGGCGCCGAGTCGGGCACCCAGGCGTGGACCCCGGCGCCGGTCCCGACGACGGTGCCGGTGGTCGAGCTCAGGAAGTCCTCGGCCTCGATGAAGACGTAGGCCGGCGACGCCCCGGGCGCGGCGACCGGGTAGGTCGACTTGGAGACCACCGAGCAGGCGCGGTGCCAGTCCTGCTCGGTGCACAGGTCGGCGCCGACGGCCTGGCAGGCGGCGCGGGCCTGGCCGTAGGTGACGTTGGTCCACGGCAAGACGCCGCTCTTCGAGCAGGCGCGCGCGGTGACCGCGCCGCCGGCGGTGGCGGTGGCGTCGGGGTGCGAGGCCTCCCACTTCATGACCTGGCGCCCGCCGCCGATCGACACCCAGTCCTGGGCGGCGTTGTCGTCGATGGTGCCGTTGCAGTTGTTGTCGAGGTTGTCGCACAGCTCGGCCGACGCGGTGCCGCCGGGCTGGGTGATGTTGCAGGTCACCGCGCCGGTCGGGTTGCCGGCGTCGCAGACGTAGGTGCCGCGGCCCTGGCAGACGCCGACGCCGCTGTCGGTGCAGGCCGTGCCCTTGAGCGGGTGGCCCTCGTCGACCCGGCCGTCGCAGTCGTTGTCGATGTTGTCGCAGCGGTTCTCGGGGACGACGTCGCCCGCGGCGTCGGTGCTGACGTTGGGGCCGTAGGCGCAGTCCCAGCCCGCGGCGGTGCACACCGGCATCGTGCCGGCGCAGGCGCCGAGCGACAGGCAGATCGCCGGCGGGGTCAGGCTCTCGTCGACCTGGCCGTTGCAGTTGTCGTCCTGCTGGTTGCACGCCTCGGTCGGCCCCTGGTACTGGCAGCCGTACTCGCAGCCGTCCGCGGCCATGCCGTTGACGTTGTAGAAGTCGGGGTCGCAGTTGGCGACGGTGCAGTTGCCGCCGCCGCAGCCCTCGACCGCGTGGGGCAGATCGCACACGCGGTTGCAGCTGCCGCAGTTGCGCGGGTCGGTGTTGAGGTTGAAGCCGTTGGTCGGGTTGCCGTCGCAGTCCTGATCGAGCGTGTCGCACAGCTCGAGCGTCGGGCCGACGTCGCCGACGCAGGTGGGCACGCCGCCGACGCAGGTCAGCGTGCCGAGCGCGCACTCGCCGACGCCGGTGGTGCCGCACGAGCCGAGCGGGGGCAGGCCCTCGTCGAAGTTGTTGTCGCAGTCGTTGTCCTTGCCGTCGCAGATCTCGGGGTTGCCGCCGACGGTGCCGACGTCACCGACGCAGTCGATCGCGCCGCCCACGCACGTCGTCGTGCCGGCGACGCACTCGCCGACGTCGGTGCCGCACGGCACGCCGCCGCCGGGGTTGCCCTCGTCGGCCATGCCGTTGCAGTTGTTGTCGAGGCTGTCGCAGGTCTCGGGGCTGCCGCTGACGCCGGTGCAGCGCAGCGCGCCGGCGGCGCACTCGATGACGCCGGCGGAGCACTCGCCGACGTCGGTGCCGCAGGGATCGCCGACGGTGGCGACGCCGTCGTCGACCATGCCGTCGCAGTCGTCGTCCATGCCGTTGCAGGTCTCGACGCCGGTCGGCACGCACGCGTCGGGCGGCGTGACGTTGCCGTCGTTGCCGTCGGCGGTGGCGTCGCCGACGATCGCGTCGCCGTCGCCGGCGTCGGTGCCGCAGTTGAGGCAGTAGTCGTTGACGCCGCAGCCGGCCGCGATCAGCGCGCCGGCGGCGGTGAGGGCGAGCGCGAGGCGGTGGATCACTGGCCACCTCCCGCGGCGCGGGCCGCGCGGCGCCGGCGCAGGCCGAGCGCGAGCGCGAGCCCGAGCAGGAGCCCGCCGGACGAGCCGCCGCTGGTCGAGCAGCCGCCGCCGCCGCCGGTGGTCACGCGGTCCTCGTCGACCGGCCCGGCGTCGACCGGGGGCGGCGGCGTGGCGCAGGTGCCCTGCACGCAGATCTCGTTGGCACCCGGGCAGGTGACACCCAGGCACGGGTCGCGCTCGCAGATGCCGTTCTGCGGGTTGCACGCCTCGCCGGTGGGGCACGGGCGGCCCAGGCACGGGTCGTTCACGCAGGTGTGGCTGGTCTCGTTGCACACCTGGGTGCCGGGGCACGGACCGCCGCACGGGTCGGCCTCGCACATGCCGCGATCGCAGCGCTCGCCGGTGGGGCAGGTGACGCCGGTGCAGCTGCCGACGCACTGGCCGCCCTGGCAGTACTGGTTGCCGCCGCAGGTGACGCCGGCGCACGGGTCGTCGACGCAGGTGCCGCCGACGCACTGCTGGGTGGCGCTGCAGCGGTCGGGGAACGTGAGGCAGTTGTCGGGGCGGCACTCGCCCAGGCTGCCGACGCAGACCTCGCCGGCGCCGCAGGTGACCTGATCGCAGGCGCGCACGCAGGTGCCGGCGTCGCACACGGTCTGGTCGCCGTTGGGCAGCGGGTCGCAGGTGACGTTGAAGCACGGATCGGCGATGCAGAAGCTGTCGACGCAGACCCGGCCCTCGGGGCACGGGAACTCGCCCGATGCGCACGGCAGCGCGCACTGGCAGTGGGTGCAGGTGGCGCCGCCGCCGCACAGCGTGCCCTCGTCGACCTGGCCGTTGCAGTTGTCGTCCTCGCAGTTGCAGGTCTCGGTCATCGCCGGCTCGCCGCCCTGGCACACGTAGGTGCCGCCGACGCAGCGCAGGACGCCGGGCATGCACAGCGGCTCGCCGCCGGGGCCCATGGTGCACGGGCCCATGTCGGGCACGCCCTCGTCGATGAGGCCGTTGCAGTTGTCGTCGAAGTCGTTGCACACCTCGGGGCCGCCGCCGGTCGAGCCCTCGCAGGTGAGCACGCCGTTGGTGCACACGGTCTGGCCGACGCCGCACGAGCTCGAGCAGTCGGCGCCGCCGGTGCCCTCGTCGACCATGCCGTTGCAGTTGTTGTCGATGGTGTCGCACGACTCGGTGGCCGGGCCGACCTCGCCGACGCAGGTGCCCCAGCTGCCGGTCGAGCAGGTCTGCATGCCCGGGTGGCAGATGCCCGCCATCGGGTTGCCGCCGGGGATCGCCGAGCAGTCGCGGACCAGGCCGTCGACGACGCCGTCGCAGTCGTCGTCGCGGTTGTTGCACGACTCGGCGACCGGCCCGGTGCCGGTGCACGTGCCCCAGCTGCCCGCCGCGCAGGTCTGGGTGCCGGCCGAGCACTCGCCGACGTCGGTGCCGCAGCCGCGGACCAGGCCCTCGTCGATCTGGCCGTCGCAGTCGTCGTCGGCGTTGTTGCAGATCTCGACGCCCGAGCAGCTGCAGATCAGGCCCTCGTCGATCTGGCCGTCGCAGTTGTCGTCGATGTTGTTGCAGATCTCGGTGGTCGGCGTCGCGCCGGGGTTGGTGATGTTGCAGGTCGTGCCGGCGCCTGACGCGGTGCAGACGTAGGTGCCGGTGCCCCGGCAGCGCCCGAGCAGACCGTTGTCGCAGGCGCCGCCGCGGTTGGGGAAGTCCTCGTCGATCAGCGTGTCGCAGTCGTCGTCGAGGCTGTTGCACTGCTCGAACTTCACCGCCTCGGCGAGGATCGTCGAGATCGCGACCTGGAGCTCCTCCTCGTTCGAGGCGTAGAGGCCCTCGTTGCCAGCGCCGTCGGCGGCGCCGCCGGCGTGGGCCACGCCCTCGATCTGGGCGTTGCCGGGCGTGACGCCGAAGCCGATGGGCTTGGTCTCGATGCGGTACGTGCGGGTGTCGACGGCGGTCGTCAACAGCGCCGTGGCGGCGGCGGTGGTGTTCCCGAACGTCGTGCAGGTCTCCTCGCCGTCGGTCAGCGAGATGACGATGTAGGGTCGGCACTGCCGACCGCTCGGCAGGAAGACGTTCTTGAGCGGGTCGTTGCGGATCGGGTCGAAGCCGGGCTGCCCCGACGCGAGGAGCGTGGTGCCGTCGGTGGCCTGCAGGCCCTGCCAGTAGCGCTTGGCGCCCTTGAGCGAGCCGGCGATCGGGGTCCAGCCGGCGATGTAGATCTCGGGGTTGTTGGCGATCGCGGTGCTGGTGCAGGTGCCGGCGGAGAAGTTGTTCCAGGTGACCAGGTCGCTGTTGTTGCCGTCGTACATGCCGGTCAGCACCTCGAGGCGAGCGTCGCTCGCCATCGCGGTGGTGCAGCCCGAGCCGGAGGCCTCGTCGCACGCGGTGCAGTCGATGCCGTTCATCGCGCAACCGTCGCCGGGGGTGGTGTCGGTCGACGTCTCGCGGAACCGACCGAGCCCGAGCACCATGTCGCCGTAGCTGTTGGCGATGCCGGCGATGGCGCACTTGGCGTGATCGAGGCGGGTGTCGGTCGAGCCGGGACAACTCGGCGGGCCGAAATTGGTGGCGGTGTCCATCGACCCCGAGGTGTCGACGATCAAGAAGACGTACGGCTTGAGCGGCTCGCCGGCGTGCGAGACGCGGACCAGCGCGCACAACAGGAAGAACGTGGCGGCCCCGCGCCACGCGAGCACTCGTTGCATAGCCCAAAATTCTACAGCCAGCGCCGGGTACCCCGCAGCCGATCGAGATCACACCTACCCCACCGACATCCCAACCCGACGAGGTAGGTGCGGCTGCGACTGGCCCGCTGCGGCCCCTACTCGTGGCGGAGGGCGACGATGGGATCGAGCCGGGCCGCGCGATGCGCCGGGTACCAGCCGAACACCACCCCGACGGCCCCGGCGACGCCGACGGCCAGCGCGACCACGTCGAGCCGCACCAGCAGCGGGAAGCCGAACTTCGCGGCCATCCCCTTGCCGGCCAGCACCCCGGCGGCGATGCCGACGACGCCGCCCACCAGCGACAGCACCACCGCCTCGATCAAGAACTGCTGGCGGATGTGGCGCGGCCGGGCGCCGACCGCCATGCGCAGGCCGATCTCGCGGGTGCGCTCGGTGACGCTGACCAGCATGACGTTCATGATGCCGATGCCGCCGACCAGCAGGCTGACCAGCGCGACGCCGGCGAGGAGCGAGGTGATGGTCGCGGTCGACGCAGCGCGGGCCTTGGCCACCGCGGTCAGGTCGCGCACCGCGAAGTCGTCGGCGGCGTCGGCCCGCAGCTGGTGCCGGCCGCGCAGCAGCTCCTCGATCACCGCCTTGGCGTCGGCGGTGCGGTCGCGGGCGGTGGCCATCACCATGATCTGCCCGGTGAGGAAGCGCGCGTTGGACGGGGCCAGCTTGCCGGCGAACGCGGTGGTCGGCACGACGATCAGGTCGTCGTTGTCCTGGCCGAAGCCCGACGTGCCCTTCGGCTCGAGCACGCCGACCACGGTGAACGGGGTGCGGGCGATGCGCACGGTCTGGCCGATCGGATCGACGCCGGGGAACAGGTTGTCGACGACGGTCTGGCCCACCACCGCGACCTTGCGCGCGCCCGCGACGTCGGCGTCGGTGAAGGCCGCGCCGGCCGACACGTCCCACGACCGCACGACGAACCACGCCGGCGTGGTGCCGTTGACCTGGGTCTGCCAGTTGCTGATCTCGGACACCGCCTGGGCGTTGGTGCGCAGCTGCGGCGCCGCGGCCGCCACCTCGGGCAGCGCGGCGATCGCCGCCAGGTCGGCCCAGGTCAGCGTCGGGCGGCTGCCGGCGCCACCGCGGACGCCGCCGCTCTGGGTCGAGCCGCTGGTGACGATCAGCGTGCTCTGGCCCATCGCCTCGAACTGCTCGGCGACGCGGACCTTGGCCCCCTCGCCGATCGCGACCATCGCGATCACCGCGCCGACGCCGATGATCACGCCGAGCACGGTCAAGAGCGACCGGGTCTTGGTGCGCGACAGCGCGGTCAGGGCGATGGCGATGGTGCGCAGCAGGTTCACGACGGCTCCTCCGGCAGCGCGGCGAGCGCGGCGGCGGCGGCGGCGGCGACCTGGGGGCGATCGCCGGCGATGCGCCCGTCCTTGACCACCACCACCCGGGTCGCGAACGCGGCGATGTCGTGCTCGCGGGTGACCAGCACGATCGTCATGCCCTCGCGCGACAGCTCCTGGAACAGGGCCATGATCTCGAGGCTGGTGCGGGTGTCGAGGTTGCCGGTCGGCTCGTCGGCGAGGATCACCGCCGGGCGGGTCACGATCGCGCGGGCGATCGCGACGCGTTGCTGCTGGCCCCCGGACATCTGGTTGGGGTGGTGCAGCAGGCGGTCGCCGAGCCCGACCCGCTCGAGCGCGGCCCGGGCCCGGGGCCGGACGTCCTTGCGGCGCACGCCGGCGTACAGCAGCGGCAGCGCGACGTTGTCGAGCGCGGTGGTGCGCGGCAGCAGGCTGTAGTTCTGGAAGACGAAGCCGAGCGTGCGGTTGCGCAGGTCGGCCTTGCGGTCGGCGGACAGCGTGCCGACGTCCTCGCCGTCGAGCAGGTAGCGCCCGGCGGTCGGCGCGTCGAGGCAGCCCAGCAGGTTCATCAGCGTCGACTTGCCCGAGCCCGACGCGCCCATGATCGCGACGAACTCGCGGGCGCCGATCGCCAGGTCGACGCCGCGCAGCGCGTGCACCGCGTGCTCGCCCTCGCCGTAGACGCGGGTGACGCCGTGGAGCTCGATGACCGGGTGGGGAGAGGTGGCGATGGCGGTGGCGGGCATGGTTGGCTCGGTGGTTCAGAACATCGGGGGCGGGCCCGGCGGGCCGCTGGTGCGGTTGCTGCCGCGGCTGGCGCTGCCGGCGCCGGCGCCGCCAGGGGCGGTGCGGGCCCGCGAGTCGGCGGTGATGATCGCGTCGCCCTCGGCCAGGCCGGCGCCGACGACTACCGTCGAGGTGCCGTCGCTGAGGCCGGTGGTGACCGCGACCCGCGCCGGCGCGCCGTCGCGCAGCACCCAGACGCCGGGGCTCGGGCGGGCGCCGCGGGTGGGCTTGGCCGTCGCCGCGGTGGCCGGCCGGTAGCGCAGCGCCTTCACCGGCACCACCAGCGCGTCGGCGGCCTGGTCGACGACGAAGGTCGCGGTCGCGGTCATGCCGGGCCGCAGGCGGCCGTCGGGGTTGGCGACCGACACCACCGCGTCGTAGGTGACGACGTTGTTGGTGGTGACCGCCTGGTTGCGGATCTGGCGCACCGCGCCGGCGAACGTGCGCTCGGGGTAGGCGTCGAACGCGAGCTCGACGCGCTGACCGTCGGCGAGCTGGCTGACGTCGGCCTCGGCCACCGACGCGTGCAGCTCCATGCGGGCGAGGTCGCCGGCGATCACGAACAGCTCGGGGGCCTGCAGCGAGGCGGCGACGGTGTTGCCGGGATCGACCGAGCGCGAGATGACGACGCCGGCGATCGGCGCGGTGATCGTGGTGTAGGTGAGGTTGGTCTCGGCGTTGCGCACCTGGGCCTGGGCCAGGACGATGCTGGCCCGGGCCGAGGCGACCGCGGCGTCGGCGACCGCGGCCGCGGCCTGGGCGGCGTCGACGTCCGCGGTCGACACGGCGCCCGACGCGATCAGGCTGGCGGTGCGCCGGGCGGTGACGTGGGCGTTGGCGGCGGTGGCCTTGGCGCGCACCAGCTCGGCCTGCGCGGCCTGCAGCCGCGCGCGGGCCTGGGCGCGCTCGCCGGTCAGCACCTGGGGATCGAGGCGCGCGAGCACCTGGCCCTGGGCGACGCGATCGTTGTGATCGACCAGCACCTCGATGACGCGGCCCGACACCTGGCTGCCGACCGTCGAGATCTCGACCGGCGACAGCGTGCCCGACGCGGTCACCGAGCGCACCAGCGTGGTGCGCGCCAGCGGCGTGGTGGTGTAGGTCACCGGCGCCGCGCCGCCACGCCAGCGCTGCCACCCCAGCCAGCCAGCGACCGCCACGGCCACCAGCGCCGCCACGGTCAGGAGCCGCCGCGTGACGGCGGTGCGCGCGTAGGTCGGATGCGAGGCCATGCCCGACGAGATTGCAAGCCCCGTTCCGTCGGCGAGCGCCCGCAAGAGGCGCGGTTGCGCGGGCGTGCTGCAGGTCCTGCATGCAGACCTGCAGCGACCGGCAAAACCCCGCGCGCTACTCGATGCCGTAGCGCTTGAGCTTGTCGTAGAGCGTGCGCTCGGCGATGCCGAGCACCTCGGCCGCCTTGCGGCGGTTGCCGGCCACCGACGTCAGGGCGGCGACGATCGCGTCGCGCTCGAGCTCGACCAGCGGCCGCGCGGCCGCGACCGGCGGCGCCGGCTCGGTCGACGCCGGCGGCGGCGCGCTGGCCTCGAGCCACACGTCGCCGGCGCCGATCACGTCGCGCTCGGTGAGGATCGCGGCGCGCTCGAGCGTGTTGGCCAGCTCGCGCACGTTGCCCGGCCAGTGCCACGCCACCAGCCGCGCCTCGGCGTCGGCGCCCAGCGTCAGCACCCGGCCGCGCACGCTGGGGCCGATGCGCGCGAGCAGCGCGCGGGCCAGCGGCACCAGATCGCCCTTGCGCTCGCGCAGCGGCGGCAGGCGGATCGGGAACACCGCCAGCCGGTGGTACAGGTCGTCGCGGAAGCGCCCGCCGGCCATCATCGCGCCGAGGTCGCGGTTGGTCGCGGCGATCCAGCGCACGTCGACGTCGAGGCTGCGGGTGCCGCCCAGCCGCTCGAAGCGCCGCTCCTGCAGCACCCGCAGCAGCTTCGCCTGCAGCTCGAGCTTGAGCTCGCCGACCTCGTCGAGGAAGAACGAGCCGCCGTCGGCGAGCTCGATCTTGCCGCGGCGGCGCTCGACCGCGCCGGTGAACGCGCCGCGCTCGTGGCCGAACAGCTCGCTCTCGAGCAGGTGCTCGGCCAGCGCAGCGCCGTTGACGGCCAGGAACGGGCGGGCCCGGCGATCGCTCCTGGCGTGGATGGCGCGCGCCGCGACCTCCTTGCCGGTGCCGGTCTCGCCGAGCAGCAGCACGCTGGCGCTGGTGCGCGCGACCTTCTCGATCGCCGACACCACCGGCGCCATCGCCGGATCGCCGTAGGTCAGCGGCGGCAGGTTGTCGTCGGCGCTGGCGCCGGCCTTGGCGTCGAGCAGCCGGCGCCGCTCGAGGGCGCGCTCGACGACCAGGCGCAGCTCGTCGGGGCCGCCCAGCGGCTTCTGCAGGTAGTCGAACGCGCCCAGCTTCATCGCCGCGACCGCGGTGTCGACCGCGCCGAACGCGGTCATGACGATCACCTCGACCTCGGGCTGCTCGGCCTTGAGCTTCTTGATCAGCGTCAAGCCGTCGACGTGGGGCATGCGCAGATCGGTGACGACCAGGTCGAAGCCACGCTCGTCGAGCTTCTTGATCGCGACCCGGCCGTCCTCGGCCTCGACGACGTCGTGGCCGTCGAGGCGCAGGCTGTCGCCCACGAACTCGCGCAGCCCCGGCTCGTCGTCGACCACCAGGACGCGCGCCATCACCGCACCGCCTTGGGCAGGTCGATCGTGAACGCCGCGCCGCCGCCGTCGGGGTTGGTCGCGGTCAGCGTGCCGCCGTGCAGCTCGACCAGCCGCTTGCACACCGCCAGGCCCAGCCCGGTGCCGTGGGTGCGCCGGGTGAAGAACGGCTCGAACACCCGCGCCAGCTCGCCGTCGGGGAGGCCAGGGCCATGATCGCGCACGACGAAGCGTAGCCCGGATGGGCCGCGCGTGACGGCGGCGTCGATCCGGCCGTCGCTCATCTCGGCGGCGTTCTCCAGCAGGTTGACCAGCACCTGGCGCATGCGATCGGCGTCGAGCGGCCAGCTGCGCGGCGCGTCGGCGTCGGCGAGGTCGACCCGGCCTGGCGCCGCGGCCTCGGCGGCCGCGCGCAGGAGCGCCACCGGATCGGCGGCGGCGACGCGGATCTCGCCCGAGCGGGCGAACGCCAGGAGGTCGTTGGTCAGGTGCTCGAGCCGCACCGCCTCGTCCACGACGCGGTCGGCCTTGGCCCGGGCGCGATCGCCCTCGGGCAGCGCCCGCGCCAGCAGCTGGGCGTTGCCCTTGAGCGAGGCCAGCGGGTTGCGGATCTCGTGCGCGAGGATGGCCGACATCTGGCCGAGGTTGGCCAGGTGGCGGGCCTGCTCGACGGTGCGCACGCTGGCCGCGCGGCCGAGCGACCAGCGCACCAGCACCAGCGCCAGGCCGATCAGCGTCAGCGCGGCGGCGACGCCGATCGCCAGCGACCAGGTGGCCACGGTGTCGAGGTGATCGACCTCGGCGGGATCGATCTCGAGCAGCACCTCGCCGGGGCCGCGCCCGGGCGGGCTCGGCCGGTTGGCCCGCGGCGGGCGCTTGTAGACCACGCGGATCCGCGCGCCGGTCACCACCGGGACCGCGACCGGCGCCGCGGCGAACCACGCGAGCAGCGCCTCGGGGCTGGCGCTCGGCGTCCCGGCCGCGGCGACGATCCGCCCGTCCTCGATCAGCGCCAGGTAGCGGACGTGCTGGGCCGCGGTGGCCTCGAAGGCGTCGCGCACCCGCGCGGCGGGCGCCTCGTGCTCGCTCTCCATCATGCGCGCGCGCACGGCTGCGCCGGCGTCGGCGGCCAGCCCGCGCAGCATCGTCGCCCGGGCGTCGACCACGCTGGCGTGGGTGATCCACACGATCGCCACCAGCGCCGCCCCGACCACGCCGATGGCCAGCACCACCGCGGCGCGGGACAGGCGCGGGAGCCAGCGGAGCGACACGTCGGTGATCACTGTATCCCCGTGAGCAAGCGGCGAGCCAGCGGCCGCGCCCGCCCCGAGGCCGCCGCGCGGACCTGCCCCTGCGAAACCTGCAGGCCCTGCAGCGCTCGCAGCCTGGCCGCGCGCGGCGCGTCGCTTGCACAGGGTCGGCGCATGCGACCGCGCAGCTTGATCGCGTCGATGCTGGTGTCCGGACTCGTACAGTCGGCGTGCGCGGGCGGACAGCGCCCGGAACCGCGCACGCCGATCACCGCGCTCGGCCAGTTCTCGACCACCGGCGCCCGCCCCGCCCCGCCGCGGTTCTGGACCGCGTTCGGCGACCCGGCGCTCGACGCGCTGATCGATCAGGCGCTGGTCGACGGCTTCGACGTGCCGATGGCGTGGGCGCGGCTGCGCCAGGCCGACGCCGCGGCGCGGGCCGCCGGGGCCGCGCGCGCCCCGAGCGTCGACGCCAGCGTCGGCGGCGGCGCGGCGGCCAGCGGCTTCGACGGCGCGGCGACGCGCACCAGCGTGTCGGTCGGCGTGGCCGCCAGCTACGAGCTCGACCTGTGGGGCGGCGTGGCCGCGGGCCGCGACGCCGCCGCCGCCTCGGCCCACGCCGCGCGCGCCGACGTCGACGCCGCGGCGATCACCGTCGCCGCGCAGCTCGCGACCGCGTGGTACCGCCGCGCGACCGCGGTCGCCGAGGTGGCCCTGCTCGCGCAGGACCTCGCCACCAGCGAGGCGACGCTGGCGCTGGTCGCGGCGCGGGTCGGCGGCGGCGTCGCGCCCGACAGCGATCGCCTGCGCCAGACCCAGGCGGTCGAGGCGCTGCGCGGCCAGCTCGCGGTCGCGCGGGCCGCGGTGCGCACGCAGGTGCACGCGATCAACGCGCTGCGCGGCGCGGCGCCCGACGCGGCGCTGCCGGCGGCGCCCGCGCTCCCGACGCTGCCCGCGCTGCCCGCCACCGGCGTACCGGCGACGATCCTCGGCCAGCGCCCCGACGTCGCCGCGGCGTGGGCGCGCGTCGAGGCCGCCGATCGCGCGGTGGCCCAGGCGGTCGCGGAGCGCTACCCGCGGGTGTCGCTGTCGGCGAGCCTCGCCTCGACCGGCCAGCTCGAGGGCTGGCTGGCCAACCTCGCCGCCAACCTGGTCGCGCCGCTGGTCGACGGCGGCAGCCGGGCCGCGGCGGTCGATCGCGCGCGCGGCGGCGTCGACCTCGCGCTGCTGGCGTACCGGCAGGCGGTGGTCGCCGCCGCGGTCGAGGTCGAGGACGCGCTGGTCGACGAGGCGGCCCAGGCCGACCTGGTGGCCAGCCTCGATCGCCAGCTCGCGCTCGCCGCCGCGACCTCGACCGCGGTGCGCGCGCAGTACGTCGCCGGCGCCACCGATCAGCTCCACGTGCTGGCCGCCGAGCAGAGCTACCAGGGCGTCGCCCGCGCGCGGCTGGCCGCCGCCACCCAGGCGGTCTACGCGCGGATCGCGCTGTACCGCGCGCTGGCGGGGCCGTTCCCGCTAGCGGCACCGGCGGAACCTGCAGTCGGCACGCGGAACCCGCAGGCCGCCGCCGCGCCCGCGCCTGCGCCGTCGCGGGGATAGCGTTGGCGCGGCGGGTGCAATCACCGCGGGCGTCAAGGAGGTCACGATGTCCCGCTCGATGCTGTCCACGCTCGCCCTGGCCGCCACGCTGCTCGCCGGCGCCTGCACCGAAGACGCCGCACCGACCACCGGCGCCAGCAGCCGGCTGGCCCCCGACGAACCCGCCGCGCGGCACCGCGGCCGCCACGGCGGCGATCGCGATCGCGGCGATCGCCCCGATCGCGCCGAAATGGAGGCGCGGCGCGCGGCCCACCACCAGGCGATGCTCGATCGCTTCGACGCCGACCACGACGGCGCGCTGTCGGCGGACGAGCGGGCCAGCGCCCACCTGGCGCGCGTGACCGAGCGGATCGCGATGCTCGACACCGATGGCGACGGCGCCCTGTCGGCGACCGAGTTCGCGGCGCGGCCCGGCCCCGGCCACCACCGCGGCCCCGACTTCGCGACGATCGACGCCGACCACGACGGCGCGATCAGCGCGGCCGAGCTGGCCGCGGTGCGCCCGCCGGGGCCGCCGCCGGGCGGGCCACCCGACGGCGACGACGATCGCCCGCCGCCGCCCGACGAGGCGCCGCCCGAGTGAGCGCGCGGCGCGCGGTCAGGCCTTGCCGGCCAGGAGCGCCCGGCCGACCACCTTGAGCGCCAGGATCGGGCGCACGCCCTCGAAGATCGGCAGCACCAGCGCGTCGACGACGTAGCGGCTGATCGCGTACTCCTCGGCGTAGCCCCAGCCGCCGTGCAGCACCTGGCCGAGCTGGGTGATCTCGACCGCGGCGTCGCACGCGAACAGCTTGGCCTGGGCTGCCAGCGGCGCCGCGGCGCGCTCGTCGGCGTCCATCGCCAGCGCGGCCTCGTAGGTGATCGCGCGCGCGGCGGCCAGCCGGCACGCCATCCGGCCCAGCTGGTACTGGGTCAGCGGGTAGTCGATGATCGGCTTGCCGAACTGGCCGCGCGCGACCACGTACTCGGCGGTCTTCTCGAGGGCGGCCTGGGCCACGCCGCACGCGCGACCGCCGGTCTGCAACCGGCCGGCGGCGAAGCCCGCCATCTGCAGGTAGAAGCCGCGGCCGAGGCCGCCGGCCTCGCCGACCAGGTTGGCGGCGGGGACGAACCAGTCGTCGAACGCCAGCGTGAACGAGTGCATGCCGCGGTAGCCCGGCGTGCGGTCGGCCTTGCCGGTGAGCCGGCCGCCGCCCGGCTGGCTGGCGCTGAACTCGTGGCCATCGAACCGGGGCTTCTCGACGATGAACAGCGACAGGCCCTTGGCGCCCTTGGCCGGATCGGGATCGGTGCGCGCCAGCAGCGCGATGACGTCGGCGCGCCCGGGAACGTGCACCACGCCTTGGCGCCGGTGATCGCGTAGCCGGCGACGCCGTCGACCGTGGCCGGGGTGGCGCGGCACGCGACCGCCGCGACGTCGGAGCCGACGTTGGGCTCGGTGACCGAGATCGCCACCATGATCTCGCCGGCGGCGATCCGCGGCAGCCACGCGCGCTTCTGGGCGTCGGTGCCGCCGGCGAGCAGCGCCTTGGCCAGGATCTCGGGGCGGGTGATGAGCGAGCCGGCGCTGGCCAGCGACGCCCGCGACAGCTCCTCGGTGGTGAGGATCATCGCCAGGTTGCCCAGCTCGTGGCCGCCGAACGCCTCGGGCACCGACAGCCCGAAGTAGCCCAGCTCGGCCATCGCGGCGATGAAGCGATCGGGGACGAGCTCGTCGGTGCGGTGGATGTGCTCGGCCTGCGGCGCCACCTCGCGGTCGGCGAACTGCCGCACGCTCGACCGCACCTCGGTCAAGGTCGCGTCGAGCGGCCACGGGTTCTTGCCCTTCGTCGCGGCGACCGCCTGGCCGATCGCGCGGACCGCGTCCTCGCGGCCCAGCCGCCCCAGCGCGGCGCGCTCGTCGGCGGTGTACGCGGGGTCGGGCAGGCCGAGCTCGGCCGCGACCGGGTCGAGCCGCTCGCGGGCGCTGCGCGCCAGCTCGGCGATCGCGACCTGCGCCGGCGCGACGAACGCCGCGTCGGCCCGGGGGTGCGCCGCCAGCGCGGTGACGAGCGAGCGGGCCACCCGCGCGTCGGTCGCCGCCGACGCGACCTTCTCGACCACGACCTGGTGGTCGTCGATGCGCTCACCGCCGGCGGTGAGGGTGGTGGCGGCGGCGAGCGCCTGGGCGGCCAGGCGCTCGAGGGCCGCGGCGACGGTGCGGACGTCATCGGCAGGCGTGGGCTCGGACATCGGCAGCAGCCTACTCGGTCTGACGCAGCGTGACACCACGAAGGCGCGTCACCGGGCGCGGCGTGGTGTCCGGGGATCGGGTAGCGTGAGGGCGGAGGCCACCATGACCAAGCTCGCCGTCGCGTTCGCCCTGCTCGCCGCCGCCTCGATCGCTCGCGCCGACGCGCCCGAGCACGTGATCAACGACGCGGCCCAGACCGTGACCGTCGACTGCGGCGACGGCGGCAAGGTCGTGGTCAACGGCTCGAGCAACGACGTCACCGTGACCGGCGGGTGCGCCAAGGTCGCGGTCAACGGCAGCGCCAACACCGTCGCGATCGACGCCGCCGACAAGATCGCGGTGACCGGCAGCGGCAACCGCGTGACCTACAAGAAGGGCTTCACCAAGAAGTCGCCCAAGGTCGCGCGCACCGGCGTCGGCAACAAGGTCAGCCGGGCGAAGTAGGCGGCGGGAACGCCGCCAGGATCCCGCGGCACGCGGCCAGGCAGACGTCGAAGACCTGGTCGAACGCGGCCTGGTCGCCGTAGTACGGATCGGGGACCTCGGCGTCCGGCGGCGCCGTGGGATCGAAGCTGCGCGCCAGCCGGATGCGCTCGCGGTGTTCGGGCGATGCAAGATTGGTGAGCGCGCGTGCCACCGGCACGTCGACCGCGAGCACCAGATCATAGGTGGCGAAGTCGTTGCGCGTGAACTGGCGACCGAGGTGATCCAGCGTCACCCCGCGACGACGGGCGGTCGCGACCGCGCGTGGATCGGGCGGCTCGTCGACGTGCCAGCGCCCGGTGCCCGCGCTGTCGACCTCGATGTCGGTGCGCCGCGCTTCGCGCAACAGATGTCGGAGGATTCCCTCCGCGGTCGGGGACCGACAGATGTTGCCGAGGCAGACGAACACCAGGCGCATGGCGGGCGGGCGCGATCGTGTACCATGCCGCGAGAGGATCCGATGCGGCACCCGCTGTCTCTGTGCGTGTTCGGACTGATCGCCGCGTGCTCGTTCACGCCCAACGGCGCGAGCGGGACGATCGACGCCCCGCCGGCCGACGGCGCCGAGGTCGACGGCGCGGCGGCCGACGCCAGCGGCGACGCCGCGGGCACCGACGCCGCCGCGATCGACGCCGCGGGCACCGACGCCGCGGCGATCGACGCCGCCGCGATCGACGCCCCGCCGATCGACGCCCCGCCCATCGATGCCCCGCCGATCGACGCCGCGCCGCCCATCGACGCCGCGCCGCCGGTGGTGATCGCGTACCTCATCGACGTCGACGCGGTGGTCGGGACCGGCGACCTGACCATCCCGACCACCGGGCTCAACACCGACACGCTGACGTTCACCAGCGCGATCACGCTGCCCGCCGGCGTCACGCTGACCGCCGGCACCCAGACCAGCGGCGGCGCGGTGGCCGTGCTGCACGTCCGCAACCTGGTGGTGAGCGGCACGCTCTCGGTGCGCGGCAGCCGACCGCTGGCGATCGTCGCCGGCGGCACGGTGTCGATCAGCGGCGGCATCGACGCTGGCGCCGAGTTCGCGCGGCCGGGCGGTGGCGGCTTCGGCCCCGGCATGGGCCCGACGATGGGCAGCGCCGGCGCCACCAGCGGCAGCAGCGACGCCGGCGGCGGCGGCGGCGGCCACGGCACCCCGGGGTTCCGCGGCGGCAACGTCGGCGGGACCGGCAGCCCGGTCAACGGCGGCGCCGGCGGCGGCGCGATCGGCCCCGGCATCCCCACCGAGCTGCGCGGCGGCTCGGGCGGCGGCGACGCCCCACGCAGCTGCACCACGCCGGCCCGCGGCGGCGGCGGCGGCGGCGCCGTCTTCATCTACGCCGCGACGTCGATCTCGATCACCGGCCGCGTCCACGCCGGCGGCGGCGGCGGCACCACCGGCGCCGGCTGCTCGGGCTCCAACGGCGGCAGCGGCGGCGGCGCTGGCGGCCAGATCGATCTGCAGTCGCCGTCGATCACCGGGCTCGGCCTCCTCACCGCCAACGGCGGCGGCGGCTCCGGCGCCGAGGGCGCG
>Ga0073899_10001557_pt1 | contig 21023 bp, 16 predicted proteins | sample KloWWTmetaKNB5Ph_FD_88975 | JGI IMG/M metagenome (GOLD analysis project Ga0073899, IMG submission 88975) | Active sludge microbial communities from Klosterneuburg, Austria, studying microevolution and ecology of nitrifiers - Klosterneuburg... | ecosystem: Engineered > WWTP > Aerobic digester >... | reverse complement strand
GACCGCATTGGCAACCTGCTGTGCCCGCTGCTGGACGCACACGACGGCCTGCTCGACCTGCATTCCTTCCAGAGTGCCGGCGAGGCCTTCGTGATGATCGGCCCCGAGGACAACACCGGCGCGCTCGAACCCTTCGCGCAGGCCGCCGACGAGGCGCGGCTGGCGCTGCACTTGGGTGTGCGCCGCATCGTCGACGGCTGGCTGTCGGTCTACGAGGCCGGCGTGGCGCGGCGGCGTGCGCGCGCGCAGCGCATCGGCAGCATGCTCGATGCCGACCCCAACTATGGCGTCGGCACCACCGAAACCATGCGCGCGCGCGGCGGCTGGGCGATGACGCTGGAATGCGGCCAGCACGATGACCCGAAAGCGCCCGAAGTCGCCTACCAGGCCATCCGCCAGACGCTGGCGCTGCTGCAGCTGGCCGCCCTCCCGCTGGCCCCGGCGCGCACCGACCACGAGGTGCTGCGCCTGATGGAGGTGACCGACCGGCTGCATGTCGACGACCGCTTCGTGCGCGAATGGGCCAGCTTCGACCCCGTGCGCGCCGGCGAGCCGATCGGCGTGCGCCACGACGGCCATATCGTTGCCGCGCCGGCCGACGGCCGCATCGTCTTTCCCAACCACCGCGCCGAGCCCGGGCACGAGTGGTTCTATTTCGCGCAGGCCAGCGGGCGGCGGCTGGTCAGTCGACCGCCGGCTCCAGCAGCGTGAGCGTGCGCGCCTCGGTATCCAGGCGCGCGCGCACGCCGATCGGCAGCGTGAACTGGTCGCGCACGTGGCCGAAGCTCAAGCCGTAGACGGCGGGCACGCCGGCGGCGCCGAAGCGCGCGTCGATGGCCTGCGCCAGCGCCATGCCGGGCTGGCCCGGCGGGTGCTCGCAGTCGCGGAAGACGCCGCCGATCACGCCGGCCGCACCGCGTGTCAGGCCGGCCAGCTCGAGCTGCATGAGCATGCGGTCGATGCGGTAGGGCAGCTCGCCGACGTCCTCCAGGAACAGCAGCGCGCCGTCGGACTGCGCGCCATACGGCGTGCCCACCAGCGCGCTCAGCACCGACAGGTTGCCGCCCACCAGCGGGCCTTCGGCGCGGCCCGCGCGCACGGTGCGTGTGCGGTAGGCCGGCTCGGTCGCCTCGCGCTGGCCATGTTCGGGCGAGCGCTCGAGGCGCAGCTCGCCGCCGCGCGGCGCCATCAGCACGGCGCGCAGCGCCTGCACGCTGTAGGGCGAGAAGGTCGAACTGCCGGCCAGGGTGTGAAAGCTCACCAGCCGCGCGTGGCGCAGCAGCGCCAGGTGCAGCGCGGTGACGTCGGAAAAGCCCAGCAGCGCCTTCGGGTCGCGCCGCATCGCCGCATAGTCCAGGTGCGGCAGCAGCTGCGCCGTGCCGGCGCCGCCGCGGATGCTCCACAGCGCCCGCACCTCGGGGTCGGACCACAGCGCATGCAGGTCGTCGACGCGTTGCGCCACCGTGCCGGCATAGTGCCCGTGGACCGCGCGCACGTTGGGCGCCAGCCGCGGCTGCAGGCCCAGGGCCTGCACGCTGGTCATGGCGCTGGCGATCCAGGCCTCGGTCATGCGCGTGGCCGAGGCGAACAGGCCGACCACGTCGCCGGGGCGCAGCCGCGGCGGCTTCATCAGGGGAGCCGGTGCGGGCGCTGGAGCCGGCGCAGGAGCCGGGCAGACCGGTGCATCCACGGCTGCCGGCGGTGGCCCCGGCGGCGGCGCTGGCGCCGGGGCGGGCGCCGACGGCTGCACGGCGCAACCCGGCAGCGCGAGCACCGCCGCCGCGCCGGCGAGCAGGCGGCGCCGCGTGGGCAGGGCGGCGGGCGCGTCGATCAGAAGAATTTGTAGTCGATCTGGAAGGTGAACGAACGCCCGCGCGGGTCGGCCACGCGCGGCTCCCACGAGCTGCCGGCGCCGGTGTTGCCGTCGTAGGCGGCCGAGAAGGGCGGGTCCTTGTCGAGCAGGTTTTTCACGCCCAGCGTCAGCGTCAGGTTCTTGATGCCGGTGTAGGCCACGCTGGTGTTCCACAGCTGGTAGGCCTTGACCTCGGGGCTCCAGTTCGGCGGCACGATGGTGCCATTGGCCACGCCGGGCAGCACGTAGTCGTCGTAGCCGCTGCGGTACAGGTGCTGCAGCGTGCCCGTCCAGGCGCCGCGCGTGTAGGTGCCGGTCAGGCTGTGCTTCCAGCGCAGGCCGAGGTCGCCGGCGCGCGTGAACACGCCGACCTCGCTGGCGCCGAAGGGGGCGCTGGCGATCAGGCGCGACTTCTTCTCGAGCAGGTAGCTGCCGTCCAGCACCACCGCCCAGCGCGCATCCGTCAGCCGGCCCTGCAGGCGGGCGTTGATGTCCACGCCCTTGGTCATGGTCTGGCCGGCATTGACCCAGCGTGAATCGATGGCTGCCAGGTTGCCGGCGGCGTCACGCAGGAAGTTGCCGGGGAACAGCGTGTAGTTCTTGACCAGGTCGGACAGCGCCAGCGACTGCACCGTGCCGTCGCGGCGGATGTCCCAGTAATCGACGCTGACGTTGAAGTTGGCATTCGGCTCCCACACGATGCCGGCCGTCCACTGCTTGCTCTCCTCGGGGCCGAGGTCGGGCTTGCCGCCGGTGTAGACGATGGGCGTGATCGATTCGCAGCCCGGCGTCGCGCTGACGACGCCGCTGGCGCACCGGGCCGGGTCGACCAGGTCCTTGCCGGCGTAGGTCGACTCGGTGATGCCGAAGAACAGCTGGTTGAAATTGGGCACGCGGAAGCCCGTGTTGTACGAGCCGCGCATCACCAGCTGGTCGACCGGCGCGAAGCGCAGCGACACCTTGGGGTTGGTGGTGCTGCCGAAGCCGGTGTAGTCGTCGTAGCGCCCGGCCAGCGTCAGCTCCAGGCGTTTGGTGATCGGCACCTGCACCTCGGCGAAGACAGCCTTCACCTCGCGCTTGACGGTATCCAGCGTATTGATGCTGTCGAAGGGCGCGTTGAAGATGCGCCGCTGCGTGTCCAGGTCGGTGGCATTGCCGTTGAAGCGGTATTTCTTGGTGCGCATGTCCACGCCCACCGCGGCCATGACCTCGCCGCCCGGCAGCCGGGCCAGCGGGCCGCTGACCACGGCATCGACCTGGTCGACCGCATATTTGCCGCCATACAGCGTGGCGCCGCGCGCCTTGACGCCCTCCAGCGCCGCCAGTGCCTCGGGCGTCTGCGTCAGCGAGAAGGGGTTGAGCAGCCCGGAGTTGATCAGCGCCGCAAATTCACGCCCGTAGAAATAGCCGTCGCCCAGCGTGGAGGTGGTGTCGCTCTCGGCGCGCGAGACGCCGGCGCGGTAGTCCCAGCCGCCGCCCAGCGGGCCATCGGCGGCCAGCAGCAGGCGCGAGGTGTCGCTGTCGGTGTCGATCTCGCGCGGGCCGCAGGGCATGCAGCGCCAGCGCATGGCCAGCGGCTGGCCGCGGTTGGCCTCGAGCTGCGGGAAGGTGGCCACCAGCTGGTTGAAGACCTCGTTGTACGACGCGCCGGTGCTCGGGTAGGCCAGGTTGAAGAAGGGGCTGGTGGCCGAGGTGCTGCTGGAGATCTGGTTGGCCGAGAAGCTTTTGGCCGAGCGCACATCGGCACCGGTGAACTCGCCGACGAGCTGGTGCTCGCCCAGGCGCAGCGTGCCGCGCGCCACCACGCTGGTGTTCTTCACCGGCTGCTGCAGCACCGCCGCGCGCCCGGTGTCCCAGGCACAGCCGAAGCGCGCTGCCGGGCTGGCCCACAGCAGCTCGTCGTAGGCCCCCATGCCGTCGACGCTGTTGCAGCCGGCGCCGCCCGGCAGGTCGAGCACGTTGATGCCGTTGTAGGTCTGGCTGCCGCCGCCGGGCAGCGTCGGTCCGGTGCTGCGGCCGGCGTTGTTGAGGTTGTCGCGGCTCAGCGCGCTGTAGAGGCTGCCGATCGCGAACAGCGTCGCGTAGGGCGTGCCCCGGGTGTCGACCGACAGGCCGCGGTCGGGCTGGAAGGTATTGACGAAATCGCGCTGGTCACCGCGCAGCGCCTTGTTCTCGCTGTGGGCCAGCGAAACCAGCAGGTTGAAGTTGTTCTTCTCCAGGTCGCCGAAGCCGCCCGTGACCTTGAAGCGGGTGATGTTGCCGCCACCGGCCTCGGTGACGTCGGTGAAGGCCTGCGCCTCCAGCCCGCTGTAGTTCTTTCGCAGGATGAAGTTGATGACGCCGCCGATGGCATCGGTGCCGTAGATCGCCGAGGCGCCGTCCTTCAGGATCTCCACCCGCTCGACCGCGCCCATCGGGATCGACTGCAGGTCGACGATGCCGCCGTTGAGGCCGTGCGCGGCGATGCGCCGGCCGTTCAGCAGCACCAGCGTCGCCGCGGCGCCCTGGCCGCGCAGGTTGGCCGCCGACAGGCCGTTGTTGCCGCGCGCGGCGCCGGCCACCACATCGGCATTGGAGGCCAGGTTGTCCAGGCCGGTGCCGTTGACCGACAGCGAGCTCAGCAATTGCTCGGCGGTGACGATGCCCTGGCGCTCCAGGTCCTGGCGCGTGATGATCTGCACCGGCAGCGCGCCTTCGGCGGCGATGCGCTTGATGCTGCTGCCGGTGATCTCCACGCGCTGCGGCGCGGGCGTCTGCGCCAGCACGGCCGTCGACAGCCCCAGCAGGGCGATGGCGGAAGCCAGGGGGGTGAGTTTCACGGGGCGAGCTCCTGCAAGAAGGGGTGGGGACTCGAGCATCCGCGACACACGGGCGATGCCAGGCCAGAACCTCGGGTCAACGGGTCAGGGTAGGCAGCGCTCGCGGCAGCGGCCAATGAAAAGGCGTGCGCTGTGCATAACCGCGTGGAATGCCCGGTCGCGGCCGTCGAGTCGCCGCGCCCGCGCGGCCTGCGTAGACTGTGGTGACCCAACCCGATGCACCCCCGCCAGTCCCCGGACGCGGCGTACCCTGGATGCCGATGCCGCGACCACCCGCCACCGCCTGCCGCACCTGGCTGATCGCCCTGCTGGCCTTGCTGCCCGCCGTTTCGGCGCGTGCCGAATTGCCGGCCGCGCTGGCGCGGCAGCTGGCCGAGCTCGGCGTGCCGTCCGATGCCGTGGGCCTGGTGGTGGCCCCGGTGGCACCCGGGCCGCGCTTTCTCGCGCACCAGGCCGAGCGGCCGTTGCAACCCGGGTCGACGATGAAGTTGGTGACAACCCTTGTGGGGCTGGAGCAACTGGGCCCGGCCTGGCGGGGGCACACGCGGCTGCTGGCGGGCGGCCCGGTCATCGGCGGCGTGCTGCACGGCGACCTCATCCTGCAGGGCCAGGGCGACATGGACCTCGATGCCGATGCCCTGCGCGCCTTGCTGCAGCGCGCCCGCCACCGCGGGCTCGCCGAGGTGCGAGGTGCGCTGGTGCTCGACCGCAGCGCCTTCCAGCCGACGCGGACGGACCTCGGGGTGCCGCCTTTCGACGAGGCGCCCGAATTTGCCTACAACCTGATCCCCGATGCGCTGCTGGTCAACCAGAACCTGCTGCGCGTGGACCTGTTCGTCGACGAGCGCGGGCTGCAGGTGCAGCCGCTCACCCGCCTGGCCGGCGTGCGCGTCACGCACGAGATGCAGCTCGTCGACGGCGACTGCAGCACCTGGGACGAGGGCTGGCAGCCGCCGCGGGTGAAGCCGCCGGGCCCGGGCCGGCAGATGGACGTGGTGCTGCGCGGCACCTGGCCCGTGCGCTGCGAGCGCACGCTCGCGCTCAACGTCATCGGGCGCAACGACTATGTCGGCCGCCTCTTGCGCCAGCTGTGGGCCGAGCTCGGCGGCCGCTGGCGCGGCCCGGTGCGCGAAGGCGTGGCGCCGGCCGACGCGGCGGTGCTGGCCGAGCGCAGTTCGCGCCCGCTGTCGGAGCTGGTGCGCGCCATCAACAAGCCGTCGGACAACGCCTTCACGCGCACGCTGTATCTGGCGATCGGCCGCGCGGCGCCGGGCGACGCCACCGAGCCGACGCTGCAGCGCGCCGAGCGCGCGGTGCGCAGCTGGCTGCGCAGCCGCGGCATCGCCGACGAGGGCCTGGTGCTGGACAACGGCTCGGGCCTGTCGCGCAGCGAGCGCCTCACGCCGGCGCAGCTGGAGGCGGTGATCCGTGCCGGCCTGGCCAGCCGCTGGGCGCCCGAGTTTGTCGCCAGCCTGCCGATTGCCGGCGTCGACGGCACGCTGCGCCGCCGCCTCACCGACAGCGCCGCCGCCGGCCAGGCGCGGCTGAAGACCGGCACGCTGAAGAACGTGGTGTCGCTGGCCGGCACGATGAGCGACGCTGCCGGGCAGCCGCTGGTGGTGGTGGCGATCTTCAACCACGACCACGTCAAGCCGCGTGCGCTGCGCCCGCTGGCCGATGCGCTGGTCGACTGGATCGCGCAGCAGCGCTTCGCCCGCGGCAGCGTCGATACCGCGGGAAAGGATCCCGATCCGGGTTTCCCGGTCGGGATCGCTCCCCCGTGGGGGGACCGGCCCGGAGGGCCGTAGGGGGCCGGGTTCAGGTGATGCGGCGGAAGCTGCGCCGCACCTCGTCGCGGTCGCCGCAATCGAAATGCCACCACTCGGTGCTGATCGGTTGCCAGCCGCCATGCAGCATGGCGGTGCGCAGCAGGCGGCGGTGGCCGAGCTGGGCCTCGCTCAGCGCACCCGTCGCCGCATGCAGGTGTTCCAGCGTCGGGTGCGACAGCTCGGTGGTGTCGTCGAAGGGCGTGCCCATGTCGAGCTCGGCGCCCTGCGCATCGGCCAGCGTGAGGTCCACCGCCATGCCGAAGGAATGCATCGAGCCGCGCTCCGGCGGCGCGAAATACGCTTGCATCCGCGTGCCCCTGACGTGGCGCCAGAAGAGCTCCTGCACGCGCTGCGGGCGTGCGGCGTCCAGCACCAGCAGGTGCAGCGCGGGCCGTTCGCGCGCCAGCCAGTCGGCGGCGCGCTGCAGCGCATCGGCGGCCTGCGCGTGCAGCCAGGCGCAGTCGTGCGGCGCATAGAGGTCGCGGCCCAGCAGGTTGCGCGTACCGGCGTAGCGCAGGTCGACGCGCACACCGCGCAACGTGCGCAGGGGCACGAAGTCGGGGTCGCCGGCGAGGGCGTCGATCGCGATCGTGAGCGCCATGCGCGGGTCAGCGCCAGCCGGCGTCCAGGCTGCGGCGGGCCACCGCCGCCACGCACTGGACCAGCTCGCGCGCGCCGTGCGACAGCGGCGCCTGGCTGGCACTGAGCACATACAGCCGCACCGGCAGCAGCGGCGTGATCGGTCGGCGCTCCAGCGGCCCGGGCGCCGGCAGCGCGGCGCTGAAGGGGTCGACCGCCGCCACGCCGCCGCCGGCCTCGACCAGCGAGCGTGCCAGCTGGTAGGTCTGCACCACCGTGCGGTAGACCGGTTGGCGGTCGGCGGCCTCGAAGGCGCCGGCGATCAACTCGCCCAGCGGGTCGCTGCCCGGCAGGCCGATCAGGTCCTCGGGCAGCGCGCCGATCTCGATCGGCTTGCCGCGCTGCGACGCCGGCCAGGTGCCGGCGCGGCCCAGCGCCACCAGCGGGCCTTCGGCCAGCGGCTCGGCGACGATGCTCGGATGGCGCGGGTCCTGCAGCGACAGCGCGAGGTCGGCCTCGCCGATGCGCAGGATGTTGACGATCTCGTCGGTGTGCTGCGTGCCCAGTTCGCACTGCGTGTGCGGAAAATCGGCGCGCCAGGCGGCCAGCGCCGGCGGCAGCACGCTGAAGGCCAGCGAGGGCGTGGCCACCAGCCGGATGGTTTCGACCGACTTGTGCTTCAGCGACGCCGCCAGGCGGCGGATGCCGGCGAGGTCGCGCGTGAGCTTTTCGGTCTCGGCAAACAGCCGGTGCGCCTCGGGCCGCGGGTAGAGCTTGCCGCGGATGCGCTCGAACAGCGGCAGGCCCAGTTGCAGTTCGCAGTGCTGCAGCACCTTGGTGACCGCCGGCTGCGAGATGTGCAGCACCTGCGCGGCGCCGCTGATGGTGCCGGCCTGCATCACCGCGTGGAAGACTTCGATGTGGCGCAGGCGCATGGCAGTGTCGGGGCTGGCCGCATTCTACGAAGCGGCCCCGCCTGTGCCGCGTGCATCACGGCTGCGTCAGCGCCGCCAGGATGGCCGCCGTCTCGGCATCGGGCTCGCCGTCGTATTTCGCCGGGCGAAAGCGCATCTGGAAGGAGACCAGCACGTCGCGCGTGGCGCTGTCGATCAGCCCGGTGGCGCCGTCCAGCGGCACCAGGTAGCCAAATTGCGCCAGCCGCTGCTGGAACCAGCCGAGATCGGGCAGCTGCTGCTCGTACGGCGGGCGCAGCGCGGCGGCGCGGGCCTCGTCGAACCAGACCGCCAGCCCTTCGTCGGCCAGCCGCTTCCACGGAAACATCGGCCCCGGGTCCTGCTTGCGGCCGGGGGCGATGTCGGCATGGCCGACCACGCGCTCCTTCGGGATGCCCCAGCGCCGCACGATGTCGCGCACCAGCGCCACCACGGCGTCGATCTGCTGCGGCGGAAACGGTGCATAGCGCTCACCCTCGGGCGTCTGGATGCGGCCCGGGTTGACGATCTCGATGCCGATCGACGACATGTTGAGCAGCTGGCGCCGCCCCCAGGCGCTGAGGCCGGCGTGGTTGGCGCGCCGGTCCTCGGGCACCAGGCGGTAGATGGTCGGCGGGTCGACGTCGACCAGGTAATGGCTGCTGACGACCTGCTGCGTCAGCACGCGCAGCGAGTCCTCGAAATTCAGCACCGTGTAGTGGATGACCAGCAGGTCGACACGCGGGCCCTGGCTGATGGACATGTAGCGCGTGTCGATGCGCGGCCCGGCGCAGCCGGCCAGCGCGGCCGCCAGGGCCGTCAGCGCGGCCAGCGTGACGCGGCGTCGGGCCGTCATGCCGCCACCCTGGCCGCGGCGCGCGCGGCGATGCGCGCCGCGGCATGGTGACCGTGGCTCACGCGCAGGCGCATCGGCACCCCGGCGGGCACCATCGCGCGGCAGGCCTGCTCGATCACCGGGTGCAGCTGGAAGACGCGCCCGGCCAGTGCCACCGGCCGCGGCCCGAAGCGCCGCACGAGGATCTGCGCCAGCCGGCCCAGCTCGCGGCCGGCCGACTGCAGCAGGTGCAGCGCCGCCGGATCGGTGCCGGCCGCGGCGGCCACGGCCAGTGCCAGCTTGCCCATCTCGCCGCGGTCGACGCCGTAGGCGAAGGCGCGGCTGTGGTGCCAGTCGCTGCCGCCGACATGGTCGAAGACCTCGCGCGCCATCGGCGAGGCCTGCCAGGCGCCGGGGGCCTCGTCCTCGGTGCGCCAGATGTGGCGCAGCGCCTGGCGTGCGATCCAGAAGCCGCTGCCGCCGTCGTCGATGACGCCACCGCGGCCACCGGCGCGGTGGAAGGTGCCCGCTTCGTCGATGAAGGCGGCGATCGACCCGGTGCCGGCATGGACGAGGTAGCCCTCGCCGGGCTGGAAGACGTCGAGGTAGGCGACCTCGATGTCGGTGACGAGGGTCACCGCGTCGGCCGCCAGGCCCAGCGGCGTGCGGATCAGGCCCGACAGCGGTTCGGGCACGCCGCCGTAGCCGGTGAGCCCGGCATGCACCTGCGCCGGGCGGCCGACGGCCAGCACATCGGCGGCCAGCGCCGCCAGCGCATCGCGCACCGCCTGCTGGCCAGCCTTGGTGGCCAGCTGCACGCCGCTCATGCCGGGCGCGCTGCCCTCGGCCAGCAACTCGCCCGCGGGCGACGCCAGCGCCCAGCGCGTGCGCGTGCCGCCGGCGTCGATGCCCAGGCCCAGTTCGGGCCGGCCTGCCCTGGCCGACGATGCGCTCAAACCCTGACCCCGCGAGCGTGGAAGAGGGCGCAGGTTAGGCAGGGTCCGTGGCGGCGGCCAATGAAAGCATGGGCAGCGGGCATAACCGGCGGGAATGCCGCGGCGTCTCGGTGACCCGTTGACGGGCGTCAGCCCGGCAGCATCGCCCACAGCGGCACTGCGTCGATGCCGGGCGCCAGCGGGTAGCGCCGGTCGCCGGGATAGACGACATGCAGCGCATCCAGCCGCAGGTCGCGCTGCGCGATGGTCATCGACGGCGTCAGGGTCGGCGCATCGCTGCGCTTGATCTCGACGCCAACGCGGCGACCGTCCTTGAACAGCAACAGGTCGAGCTCGGCGCCGGCATGGGTGGACCAGAAGAAGGCTCGATCGGGCGCCGCGACGGCCAGCAGCTGCTCGATGACGAAGCCTTCCCAGGAGGCCCCGCTGCGCGGACGCAGCAGCAGCGCCGTCGGGTCCGCAATGCCCAGCTGCTCGTGCAGCAGGCCGGTGTCGCGGAAGTAGAGCCTGGGCGACTTGACCTGGCGCTTGCCCAGGTTCTCGAACCAGGGCTGCAGCTGGCGCACCCTGAACAGCTGCGTCAGGTGGTCGAGGTAGCGCCGCCCGGCACAGCGGCCATCAGGGCAGGGCGGGCGATGGGCGTCGGCATGGACCGTCGTACCTTGAAATTGCCGCTGTCGGAGCGGGATGTTCAAGGTCCAACTCGAGTTCAAATCGCCAGCAGCGGGCGCGGCTGGCTCTCCAGCCCCGTGCGGCCGATGCCCAGCAGCCAGGCGGCTTCGGCGGCGTCCGGCAGCGGCAGGGGCTGCGCCTGCGGCAGCGGCTGCGCCTGCCACTGCCAGCGCCCGCCCTGGCGCGTCCACAGCACGGCCTGGCGCAGCGGCGGGCCTTCGCCCTGGCGCAGTGCCAGGCGCCGCGTGCGCGCATGCCAGGTGAATGCCGGCGGCTGCGGTGGCGGCTCGGCCAGCCAGGGCGTGGCCGGCGTCAGCGCCGGCTGTGCATAGGGGCCCGCGCGCAGGCGCTCGGCGATGCCGTCGCGGTTGTGCAGCAAGGCCGCCATGCTGAAGTGCAGGTGGCCGTCGTCGGCCGCACCGTCGCGCCGCGTCAGCGCCACCTGGGCCAGCACCTCGTCGGCGTCGTAGGCGTTGCGCTCGGCGCCCAGGCGGCTGGTGAACAGGCCCGGCCACAGGTGCCGGCCCTGCACGTTGCCGGCGCGCCACGCTGCCTGCAGCACCGGGAAGGCCTGCGCCGCCTGCGCGATCGGCCAGTACAGCTGCGGCGCCAGGTAGTCCAGCCAGCCTTCGGCGAGCCAGCGCTCGACGTCGGCGTGCAGCTGGTCGTACTGGCTGAAGCCGCTGATGCCCGGCGGCCGGCGATCCGGGCGCGGCAGGCCGAAAGGGCTGATGCCGAAGCGCACCCAGGGCCTGGCGGCGTGGACCTCGCGGTGCAGCCGCTCGACCAGCGCATCCACCTGCGCGCGCCGCCAGGCGGCGCGATCACCCGCGCCGCCGGCGTCGAGGTGGCGCTGCCAGGCGGCGTCGTCGGGGAAGGGCAGCTCTGCACCCTGCGCGTCGTGGACGGGGTAGGGGTAGAAATAGTCGTCGATGTGCACGCCGTCCACGTCGTAGCGGTGCAGCACGTCCAGCACGACGTCGAGCATGCGCTGCGCGGCACGCGGCTCGGCCGGGTCCATCCACAGCCATTCGCCATAAGGCCGGACGATCGCCGGGTCGGCGACCGCCACGTGCGTGGCGGCCGGCTCGCTGCGCGCCGAGGGGTGGCGCGCGCGGTAGGGGTTGAACCAGGCGTGCAGCTCCAGCCCGCGGCGGTGCGCGCCGTCCACCCATTCGGCCAGCGGGTCCCAGGCTTCGTCGGGCGGCTGGCCGCTGGCGCCGGTGAGGTATTCGCTCCAGGGCTCCAGCGCCGACGGGTAGAGGGCGTCGGCGGCGGGCCGCACCTGCAGCACCAGCGCATTCAGGCCGATGGCCTGCGCGCGGTCGAGCAGCGCCTGCATCTCGGCGCGCTGCTGCGCGGCCGGCAGCCCCGGACGGCTGGGCCAGTCGATATTTGCCACCGTCGCCACCCAGGCGGCGCGGAATTCGCGTGGCAGCGGCGGTGGCGGCTCGCCGTGGCGCGGCAGCGTGCATGCAGTCAGCCAGGGCACCACGGCGGCGGCCTGCAGCCAGCGGCGGCGGGTCGACGTCACGCGCTGTCCCCGTCGGCCTTGCGACCGAATTCGCGCGGGATGCGCAGCCGTGCCGCCACCGCCACCGACGGCAACGTGCACAGGCACACCCAGGCGAAGAACAGCGGGTAGCCCAGCTGCTGTTGCAGCCAGCCGCTGGCCATGCCCGGCAGCATCATGCCCAGCGCCATGAAGCCCGTGCACAGCGCGTAATGCGCGGTCTTGCTGGGGCCCTCGGCGGCCCAGATCATCACCATCAGGTAGGCCGCGAAGCCGAAGCCATAACCCATCTGTTCAGCGGCCACCACGGCGGCGACGAGCCAGGGGTTCTGCGGCTGCCAGGCCGCCAGTGCGATGTACAGCAGGTTGGGCAGGTGGATGGCGGCGACCATCGGCCACAGCCAGCGCGCCAGCCCGTGGCGCGAGATCACCCAGCCGCCGAGCAGCCCGCCGATGGTGAGCGCGCCCACGCCCACCGTGCCGTAGACGAGCCCGACCTGCGCCGTGCTCAAGGACAGCCCGCCGCGGTCGGTGCCGTCGAGCAGGAAGGGCGTGAGCAGCTTGACGAGCTGCGCCTCGCCCAGCCTGAACAGCAGCAGAAAGGCCAGCACGAGCACGATGTCGCGCCGGCGGAAGAACGAGGCGAAGGTCTCGGCAAAACCGGTCCACAAGCCAGCGCCCGGCGCCGCGGCGCGGTCAGCCGCGGGGCGCGGCAGCAGCGCCTGGTGCCACAGCGCCAGCGCCACGAACAAGCCCGCGAGCAGGCCGAAGACCAGCTGCCAGGCCAGCACCACGTTGCCGCCGGCTTCGGCCAGCCGGCCGGCCGCATAGACCAGGCCGCCCTGGCCGCTGATCATCGCCGCGCGGTAGAACAGGCTGCGCACGCCGACAAAGGCCGCCTGCTGGTGCTGGCGCAGCGCCAGCAGGTAGAAGCCGTCGGCGGCGATGTCGTGCGTGGCCGATGCAAAGGCCAGCAGCCAGAAGACCGCCAGGCTCATCTGCAGGAAGCCGGCCATCGGCAGCGTCAGTGCCACCGCCGCCAGCGCCGCGCCCACCACCAGCTGCAGGCTGACGATCCACCAGCGCCTGGTGCGCCGCAGCTCGACCAGCGGCGACCACAGCGGCTTGATCACCCACGGCAGGTAGAGCCAGCTCGTATAGAGCGCGATGGCGGTGTTGTCCAGGCCCAGGTTCTTGTACAGCACCACCGCCAGCGTCATCACCACCACATAGGGCAGGCCCTGGCCGTAGTAGAGGCTGGGGATCCACCACCAGGGGGAACGGTTCACGTCGGTGCGGCCAGCGCCTCGCGCACGCTGCCGCGGCAGGCCTCCAGCCGCGCGCCGGCCTCGTGCACCGACACCCCCGCGCGCAGCGCGACGATGGCCACCTTGACGCGAAAGCCGCTGTCGCGCAGCGCGCGCTCGGCGGCCAGCTCGTCGGCGCCGCTGGCGTGCATCGTCAGCGCCAGCGCGCGCCGGCGCAGCTTGGCATTGGTGGCGCGCAGGTCGACCATCAGGTTGCCGTAGACCTTGTGCAGCCGCACCATCAGCGCCGACGAAAAGGTATTGAGCGCGATCTTCTGCGCCGTGCCCGCCTTCAGCCGCGTGCTGCCCGAGATGGCTTCCGGCCCGGTGTCGAGCACGATGCCGATCTCGGCGTCGCGCGCCAGCGGCGAGCCGGGGTTGTTGGCGATGCCGATGGTCAGCGCGCCCGCGGCGCGGGCGGCCTGCAATGCACCCAGCACATAGGGCGTGGTGCCCGACGCGGCGATCAGCAGCACGACGTCGTTGCCGCCCACCTCGTGCAGCCGGATGTCGATGGCGCCTTGCTCGCTGTCGTCCTCGGCGCCTTCCACCGCCTCGACCAGCGCCCCGCGGCCGCCGGCGATGAGCGCCAGCACGCGGTCCTGCGGCCAGCCGAAGGTGGGATTGAGCTCGACGCTGTCCAGCAGCCCCAGCCGCCCCGACGTGCCGGCACCGGCATACACCAGCCGCCCGCCGGATTCGATGCGCGGCAGCGCCGCCTCCACCGCCAGCGCCAGCTTGGGTGCCGCGTCGCGCACGGCCTGCACCGCCCGCTGCTGGTCGGTGGCCAGTGCCTGCACCAGCTTCAGCGTCGGGTAGCAGTCGAGGTCGGCGTGTTCGTCGCTCGGTGATTCGGTCTTCAGCATGACCGCAGGCTATCGCATCGGGGCCGCGGCCGACAGCGCATGGCGGTGCACGGCCGTCAGCGCGATCTCCTGCCAGCGCGACAGCGCCGACCAGTGGCCGGGATGCGCCTGCGGATCGACCCCCGGCCCGGCGACGATGACCACCATGCCGCGGCGCTGCAGCGGGTCGAGCGCGAAGACACCCATCAGCCCGTAGGCGTCGCCGAAGTGGCCCCAGCCGGTGAAGCCACCCCCCTCGACCAGACGGTCGCCGCAGCCGGCCTCGGCGCGGTCGGTGAAGCGCTGCACACCCAGGCCCCAGGAACAGGCGCCGACGTTCTCGCCGCCCGGTGCTGCGCCGTCGCGCCGCCATTGCTCGCTGGCCAGCAGTGCCACCGACGCGGGCTGCAGGAAGGGCCGGCCCTGGTGGCGGCCCTGGTCGAGCAGCACCTGCATCAGCGTGCCCAGGTCGCGCACCGAGATGCGCAGCCGCCCCTGCGGGCCGAACAGCGTGCCGTTGCGGCCGATGACGTAGCCGTCCAGCCCTTCGGGCGGAGCCGGCGGCCGGTGGCGAAAGTCATCAGCCTGCACGACCCAGGGGCCGGCCGGATCCCAGATGTCGCGCTCGCCTTCGCTGCGGCGCTTGCGGTAGAGCGTGGCGATATCGGTCTGGTCGGCGGCGGGGAAGTCCGCCGGGTCGAAACCACCGCGCAGCCCCAGCGGCTGCAGCACCAGGCGCTGCATCAGGCGGTCGAAGCGCTCGCCGCTGGCACGCTCCATCACCTGCGCGATGACGCCGAAATTCAGGTTGACATATTCGAAGCGCGTGCCGGGTGCCACGTCGCGCGACCAGTTGCGGCCGTCGGCGTAGAGGCTCCCGCCGGGCTGCAGCACGTCCTGCAGCGCGGTGCGGCCGTCGAAGGCATAACGCTCGCCGCCGTCGGACAGCCCCGAGCGGTGGCTCAGCAGCAGCCGCAGCGTGATCGGCAGGCCCGGAAACTGCGGGTGGCGCAGTGGCCAGCCGAGCGCCACGCTTACATCGGCATCGAGGTCGAGCAGGCCCTGCTCGACCAGCCGCATCACCCCCACCGCCACCACCAGCTTGCTGATCGAGGCCACGCGAAACAGCGTGCGCCCGGTCACCGGCAGCGGCGGCTCGCCGGCGCCGCCCAGGTGGCGCCAGCCAAACTGGCTGGCATGGACGATGCGGCCGTCGCGGATGGCGATCGCGGCCACGGCCAGCACCGGCTGCCGCGGGTCGGTGACGAGGGCAGCAAGCTCGCGGTCGAGCGCAGCGGCAGCGGGGCCCGGCGCCGGCCCGGGCGCGTCGGCCGGCAGCATGGTGCAGCCGGCCGCCAGCGCGGCCAGCCAGGGCAGATGACGGATCGCTCGCATGGCGGCCCGCATGCTACGGGACCGCGGCGAGAAGGCGGCGTCAGGCGAAGGTATCGGCCATCAACGCCGTAAACCAGGTGCCCATGTCCTCGAAGTGATTGCCGTTCCAGCCGACCGAGGCGCCGCTGCCCGCGGCCACCGGCTTCATGCTGGCACTGGCGGCGTCGTACTGGTACAGCGCATGCAGCCACGAGGCCTTGCTCATGGTGATCGTCGAGTAGCAGGCCGAGTTGGTCACCGGTGCCGGGTCGGGGCTGCCGCCGGCAAAGAGGCGCGCCAGCGCATCGGCGCAGACCTTGGCCTCCTGGTTGGCGATGTGGCCGGCCTTCGGCTGCGTGGTGGCGCTGGCGTCGCCGATCACGTGCGTGGACGGCGCCGCGGTGCTGGCATAGCTCAGCACGTCGACCGCCGCGAAGCGCCCGCCGGTGGCGTTCAGCAGCCCGGCGTCGGCCAGCAGTTGCGGCGCGCGCTGGCGCGGGATCAGGTTGACCACGTCGCCGCGCACCGCGCCGCCATTGGTGAACAGCGTCCTGCTCGTCGGGTCGACGCTGTCGATGATCACGTTGGTGCGGTATTCGATGACGCGACCGTGCAGGTCGAAGAAGGCGCGGCTGAAATTGTCCTTCTCGGTCACGAAGTCGGGGTTGGCGTCGAGCACGATCAGCCTGGCCTGCGGCTTCCGCAGGCGCAGCCAGTCGGCGATCAGGCAGGCGCGCTCGTAGGGGCCCGGCGGGCAGCGGTAGGGCACGGCCGGGATCGTCAGCACGGCCACGCCGTTGGTCGGCATGGCGGCGAGCTGGCGCGCCAGCAGGCTGGTCTGCGGGCCCGCCTTCCACGCGTGGGGCATGGCGTCGGGCTGCGTCAGCCCCGGCACCTCGTCGAAGGCGATGCCCGGCGCCAGCACCAGGCGGTCACCCTGCAGCACCGTGCCGCCCTGCAGCGTCACGCGGCAGGCCACGGGGTCGATCGCGACCACCTCGCCGAAGACCGTGCGCACGCCGTAGCGGGTGCGCAGGTTGTCGTAGCCGAAGGCCAGGCTGCTCATGCTGCGCTGCCCGGTCAGCACCAGGCTGCTCATGATGCAGGAGGTGTAGCTCGGGTTGCGATCGACCAGCGTGACGTCGACCGCGTCGCCCCACATCCGCAGGTATTTGGCGAGCGTGGTGCCGCCCATGCCGCCACCGAGCACGATGACGCGGGCCTTGGGGCTGGTCGGCGCCGGCAGGGCCTGGGGCGTGCTGCTGCCGGACTTGCGGCGGGTCTTCCGGTCGTCGTCGGCGAGGGCGAGCAGCGGGCTGAAGCCCGCGGCAGCGCCGGCCACGGCGCGCAGGAGTTGTCGGCGGTCCATGGGGGGCTCCGGGTCAGCGTTGGGTGGCGAAATAGGCGGCGATCTCGCGCAACTGCGCGTCGCTGTACCCCAGGGCATGCCTGGCCATGATGCCGGGGCCTTGCTTGCCGTCACGGAACTCGATCAGCTCGTGGTAGATGTCGCTGGCCGACTTGCCGGCCAGGCGGTCGAAGCCCGGCCCCTTGCCGTTGGTGCCGTGGCACTGGAAGCAGTTCGACGCCAGCAGGCGGCCCGCGGGCACGGTCTGTGCCGGGGCGGCTGTCGCCAGCAGCGCGCAGGCCGCGGCGGCGGCGCAAGCGCGTGCGGATCGGGGGAGTCGGAACACAAACATGGTGACCTCGGTCGTTGGGCCCGGCGGGCTTCGACGAACATGGTCCGGGCCGATGCTGAAGGCCGGCTGAAGTTCGTCCGTCTGCTGACAGACGGATACCGCTGTCACCCCCACCGGTATCGAAACTGACCTCGATCAAGGCCCGTTGGGCGGTGTTCCCCGCGGCCACAGCACCCACCAGCGCAGCGGCTGCTTCATGCGGCCGGCCAGCAGCTCGGCGTCGGGCTGCCAGCCGAAGAAGAGGTCGGCGCGCACGGCGCCGGTGATGGCGCTGCCGGTGTCCTGCGCCATCGCCAGGCGGCGCAGCGGCGTGCTCGACAGCGGCTCGGTGGTGTCCAGCCACAGCACCGCGCCCAGCGGCACCGCCAGCGGGTCGACAGCCACCGAGCGCCCCGGCGTCAGCGGCACGCCCTGCGCGCCGCGCGGGCCCTGTGCAGGGTCGAGCAGCGGCTCCTCGCGGAAGAAGACGACGCGCGGGTTGGCCCACAGCAATTCGGGCAGGCGCTTCGGGTCACGCCGGGCCCAGGCCTTGATGGCGGGCCACGAGGCCTGGTCGGCATTCAGCTCGCCCTGGTCGATCAGCCAGCGGCCGAGCGAGCGGTAGGGTTGCTCGTTGTGCGCCGCAAAGGCCAGGCGCACGCGGCTGACGCGGCCATCGGGTTCGGTGATGCGCAGCCGGCCCGAGCCCTGCACCTGCAGCAGCAGCGCGTCCAGCGGGTTTTCGATCCAGGCGATCTCCAGCCCGCGCAGCGCGGCGCGCGCGGCCGGCAGCGTGTCGAGCTGCTGGCGCGTATACCAGGGCTTGCGCGGCGGCGGGCTGGCCATCAGCTCGGCCGGCGCTGCATGCAGCGGCACGCGGAAGTTGCCGCGCGGCTGGCGGCTGGCCTCGAGGCTGGGCTCGAAATAGCCGGTGGCCAGGCCTTCGGCCTTGCCGTCGGCCGCCTCCACACGCCAGGGCTGCAGGTGGCGGCCCAGCCAGCGGCGCACGCCGTCGTCGCCCGCGGGCGGGTCGAGCAGCGCGCGTGCGCAGGCCTCGCTCCAGCCCGGCGCCGGGCGCGCGCAGCCGGCCAGCAGCGCCGGCCACAGCTCGGTGGCGCGGTCGGCGGCAAAGCCGGGCAGGTCGGACCAGCGGGCCGCCACCCAGCGGGCCCGCGCTCGCTCGATCACCGGGCCGGGCGCAGGGGCGGCGGGTGCCGACGCCACGGTTGCCGGCGCGGGCGCGGCAGCGGGGAGGCGATCCACCACCGGCGCCTGGGGCTGTGCCGGCGGTGCGCTGCCGCAGGCCGCCAGCGCTCCTAGAATCGCGGCCCCTGCAACACGCTGGCTCGCCCGGATCATGTGGCTGCTCATTGTCGAAGCGCTGGCGGCCCTGGTCATCCTGGTCTTGATCGTCTGGTGGACCATGTTTGCCGGCCGGCCCAGGGGCGAGCCCGGGCGCGAAGAGCCGCCGGAATAGCGCGTCAGGCCCGCGGCCAGATGAAGCTCAACGGGTCGCGCCGCAGGCGCGCCTGGATGGCGGCGCCGATGCGGTGGCGCTCGCGCAGCTCGATGCCGCGCGAGCGCAGCGCCACGCGGAAGGCGAGCCAGAAGCTGACCGTCAGGTTGAGCACCGCGGTCACGGGAATGGCCGCCGCGCACCACCAGAAGGCCGGCATCGACAGCGCCTGCAGGCCCAGGCCGCCGAGCGCCGCGGCCAGCTGGCCGGTTGACAGCGTCACGTGGCGCACGTCCAGCGGCACGCCGACGAAGCCCAGCAGCGCCGGCACCAGCCCCAGCATCATGCCCAGCGACGCATTGGCCGCCACGCCCGAGATGTTGGCGCGCCACCAGGTGGCCCAGCGCAGCGCGCGTGCCGCCCCCAGCCGCGCGACGATGCGCGGGTTCCAGGCGATGGCGCTGTCCAGGCGGTGGAAGACGAACCAGTTTTCCGCCCAGCCCGCCACCAGCGAGCTGGCAAACAGCAGCACGCCGGTGAAGGCCGCGAACAGCGCCGTGGGGCCGAGCAGCGTGAGCGAGTGCAGCACATACTGCGACGGCGGCTCGCCCACCAGCGGCTGCCCGAAGACCGCCACCGCCAGCCACTGCACGGCCAGCACCAGCGGCGCGCAGGCCAGCAGGTTGCCCACGATGCCGGCGATCTGCGAGCGGATGAGCTGCACCACGCGGTCGACGAAGGCCTCGAGCGTGGCTTCGTCGTTGCCCTCGCCGCGCGGCAGGCTGTCGGCCAGCGCCGGCGCGGTCATCGCCGGCTGCTTGGTGGCCACCGTCCAGTGCAGCAGCATGACGACGAGAAAGCTGACGGCATAGTTGGCGCCGGCCCAGAAGCCGGTCCAGAACGCCGACAGCCCGATCGCCACGACGGCGAATTTGACGAAGGTGGTGCCGGCGATGATGGCGCCGCCGCCCAGGGCCATGCGCAGCATGCCCAGGTATTCGGCCCGGTCGCGGGTGATGTAGTGGCTGCCGGTCTCGGCGTGGCGCTCGGCCACCCGGCGCGCCAGCAGCGAATAGTGGCGCGCCATCACGGCGCGGATGCCGCGCTGCTGGCCGGCCACGCGCACCAGTTCGCGCAGCAGGCGCAGCAGTTCGGGCTGGGGCTGCGGCGCCAGCAGGGCGTCGAGCAGCAGCTCGATGCGGCGCGTGCGCGCGCGCAGCTGATCGACCTCGTAGACGATGTCGACCGATACGCCATAGGCTTCGAGGTGGTCGGACACGCTGGCCGCGGCGCGGCGGCAGGCGTCGAGCAGCGTGCGCAGCATGCGCGAGTGCTGCAGCACCTCGTCCTGCGAGCCGTCGGCCAGCGCCTGGCGCAGCGCGTTGCTGCCTATCGTCAGCTGGCGGAAGGGCTCGTTGACGAGCAGCTCGCGGTCCATGCGCAGGCGCAGCGCCGGCGCATAGCCCGAGGCATGCACCGCGCTGACGAGGATGATGACGGCCTCGGTCAGCGCCGCGCGCCAGGCGGCATCGGGCGTGGCCAGCAGCGCCGCCACGCGCGACAGCGTCGATTCGTCGATGGCCTCGATCCAGGAGAGGTCTTCGGGCTCGAAGAGCAGCTGGAACAGGTCGGCCAGGTCGGCCGTTTCCGGCGTGCCCGGCAGCAGGCGGCGGCGGATGCGGCCGAGCAGTTCGCTGCGCAGCGACAGCCGCGAGCCGAAGCCGAAATCCGCAAACAGCGCGGCGGCGTCGATGTCGCGCCAGAACGCGCTCAGCAGGCCCTGCACCTGCGCGCGCACCGCCGGGTGCTGCTCGACCACATTGAGCAGGTGGCGCAGGCGCAGCAGGGGCAGCGGCGTGCGGCCTTCGCCCGCGGCCGGCGCGGACGGGGCGGTGGGCGCGTGGCGCAGCCATTCCATCAGCCGCACCAGCCACAGGTGGCGCTCGGCCTGCGGCGCGCGCGCGTCGGCGGCGTTGACCAGCGCGGTCAGGTCCCAGGTCGAACCCATCAGTGCAACAGGCCGGGGAAGACGAGCTGGAATTCGGGCACCGGCGCCTCGAAGGCGCGCGCGTCCTCCGTCATGCAGAAATAGGTGCCGCGCATGCTGCCGTGGGGCGTGGCGATGCGCGTGCCGCTGGTGTATTCGAAGGTCTCGCCGGGCTTGAGCAGTGGCTGGTGGCCGACGACGGCCAGCCCGCGCACCTCTTCCTGCCGGCCGTTGGCGTCGGTGATCAGCCACTGGCGGCCGACCAGCTGCGCGGTGACGCTGCCGCTGTTGCGGATGGTCACGGTATAGGCAAAGGCGAACGGCCCTTCGGGCGGCTGCGACTGTTCGGGCACGTACTGCACGCGCACCTCGCAGGTAAAGGCGGGTC
>Ga0073899_10001555_pt1 | contig 21036 bp, 16 predicted proteins | sample KloWWTmetaKNB5Ph_FD_88975 | JGI IMG/M metagenome (GOLD analysis project Ga0073899, IMG submission 88975) | Active sludge microbial communities from Klosterneuburg, Austria, studying microevolution and ecology of nitrifiers - Klosterneuburg... | ecosystem: Engineered > WWTP > Aerobic digester >... | reverse complement strand
GTGGCGGCGACCTCGGCGGCCCAGCGCGCCACCGCGCGCCAGCCCAGGCGCTGCTTGACGTGGTCCTTGATCACGAACCGGGTCTGCAGCAGCAGCCAGCCGCGCAGCGGCGTGCCGGTGGTGAGGTCGGCGTCGGCGGCCGGCGCCGGCGGATCGTCGGGCCCGCCCGCCAGCCGCGCCAGCCGCTCGACCAGCCCGGCCTCGTCGTGCTCGGCGGCCTCGTCGCGGGCGGCGGCCTCGGCCGCGGCGGCGTCGCGCTGGTAGGCCAGGTAGCGGCGCAGCGCCGCGAAGTCGCGATCGCACAGCCGATCGATCACGTCGACCAGCACCGCCCGCGGCTCGTCCTCGCCGGTGAGCCCGGTGCGGCGCAGCGCCGGGCTGCGCGCGGCCCAGCGCTCGACGTGCGGCGCGACGTTGATCAGCAGCCGCTGCCACGCGCGCTCCCGGGTCGTCGCGGCCGGGCCGGCGCAGACCTCCTCGACCAGCGCGTGGCAGGCGCGCTCGAACGCGGCGTCCCAGGCCGGCATGGACGCCATGGTAGCATCGCGCACGCGGCGGCTGACGTTCGCTGGTCGCGGTGCCGCTTCGATCTCGGCCATGCCGCATCCGTCCGTGCACGACCTGCTGGCCGCCGACGACCCGGCGGTGGCCGACCACCTCGCCGGGTGCGCCGCCTGCCGGCGGGTGGTGGCGCGGGCGCGCCCGCTGACCGCGCCGGTCGAGGCGCCGGCGGAGGACGCGCTGCCGCTGGTCGACCCCGCGGTCTACGAGCGCGTCGACGGCGGCGAGGCCCGGGGCGGCATGGGCCGCACCTACCGCGCGCGCGATCGCCGGATCGGCCGCGAGGTCACGCTCAAGCAGCCGCTGGGGCCCGCCGAGGTCGCCGACCCGGTGCTGCGCGCGACCCTGCGCGCGCGCTTCGAGCGCGAGGCGCGGCTGACCGCGCGGCTCGAGCACCCGGCGATCGTCGCGGTCCACGAGGTCGGGCGGTTCGTCGGCGGCGACGTGTTCTACGCGATGCGCCGGGTGCAGGGCGCGCCGCTGGGCGAGTTGATCGCGGCGCGGCCGCGGCTGGCCGAGCGGCTGGCGCTCCTGCCCAACCTGATCCTGGTGGCCGAGGCGCTGGCCTACGCCCACGGCCAGGGCGTCACCCACCGCGACGTGACGCCGGCCAACATCATGATCGGCGCGTTCGGCGAGACGGTGCTGATCGACTGGGGGCTGGCGGCCGACGCCGAAGGGGCAGGCGCGGTCGACGCGGCGCCGTACCGCGCCGGCGAGCTGCCGCTCACCGCGTACGGCGTCGGCACGCCGGGCTACATGGCGCCCGAGCAGGCGCGCGGCGTGCGCGCCGACGCCCGCGCCGACGTCTACGCGCTCGGCGCGACGCTGTATCACCTGATCGCCGGGCAGCCGCCGGAGCCCTCGCCGCGGCCGCTGCCGTCGCGTTGCCCCGACGCGCCGCCGCCGCTGGTCACGTTGATCGCGCGCGCGATGGATCCGGATCCGGCGGCCCGGCCGGCGTCGGCCGCCGAGGTCGCCGCCGAGCTGTCGCGCTTCACCGCCGGGCAGCTCATGGCCAGCCACCGCTACTCGCCGGGCGAGCTGGCGCGTTACTACCTGCGGCGCTTCCGGCTGCCGATCGCGATCGGCGGGCTCGCGCTGGTGGTGGTAGCGGTGATCGGCGGCCTCGCCGTGCGCGGCCTGGCGCGCTCGCGGGCGTCGACCGAGCGCGCCCGCCAGGCGGCCGAGACCAGCGAGCGCGCCGCGCAGCAGGCGCTGCGCCGGCAGCTCGGCGTCACCGCGGCGCAGCTGGCCGATGAGCCGGCGCGCCGGATCGACGCGCTCGCCGCGGGCGTCGCCGCGGTCGCGCCCGAGGTCGCGGCCGGCCAGCCGCCGCTCCCCGAGGCGTGGCACGGGCTGGTGGTCGCGCTGGCGGCCGCGCCGATCGCCGCGCCGCTGCCGGGCCGGGTGACGATCAGCAACGCGGCGTTCTCCGCCGACGGCCAGCGGCTGGTCACGGTCGGCATCGATCACCAGCTGCTGCAGTGGGACGCGGCCACGGGGCGCGCGATCGGCGCGCGGCCGCTGGCGCTGGATCGCCCGCTCACCGTGGCGCTGGCCGCCGCGCCGGCGCGGGCGCTGGTGTGCGGCCTCGATCCGGTCGCCGAGCTGCACCCGCTCGACGGTGGCCCCGCCGTGGCGGTGCCGCTCACCGCGCCTGACGCCCGCTGCGCGATCGACGCCGGCGGTCGCGCCGTGGTGGCCGCCGGGCGCGAGGTGCTGGTCCTCGATCGCGCCGGCGCCGTCGCGCAACGCGGCGCGCTCGACGCCGCGGCGACCGCGCTGGCGATCGCGCCGGACGGGCTGATCGCGATCGGCACCGTGGCGGGTGCGATCGCGCTGTGGCGCCCCGCGGCCGGCGCGCCGGTGGCCTTCGCCGCGCACGCCGGCGGCACCCAGGCGCTGCGCTTCGCCGACGGGGGCGGGCGGCTGATCTCGGGCGGCGCCGACGGGCGCGCGCTGGCCTGGCCGATCGCCGGCGATCGCGCCGGCGCCGCCGAGGTGCTGGTCGACGGCTGGCCCGGGCCGATCTCGATGATCCACGACGGCGGCGGCGGGCGGATCGCGCTCGGGGCGCCGCGCAACCGCACCGATCAGCGCGCGGTCGACACCGTCCTGATCGACGGCGCGGCGCGGCGCACGCTCGTGGGCCAGTCGGTGGTCGCCGACGGGCGCGGCGACGCTCGGCTGATCGCCAGCACCACCGTCGATCGGGTGCGGCTGGTCGATCCCGCCGACGGCGGCGACGCGCTGGTGCTGCCGCCGGCGGCGCCGCACGTCGTGGTGCTGGCCCGGTTCGGCGCGCGGGCGCTGGTCGCCGCGGCCAGCGGCGAGGCGCTGCTGTGGGACCTGCGCAGCGGCGCGGCGAGCGGCACGCTGCTCGGGCACACCGGGTCGATCGTCGGCGCGGTCGCGCTCGGCGAGACGCTGTGGACCGCCGCCACCGACGGCACCATCCGCGCGTGGTCGCTGCGCGCCGGCGACGCCGACGCCGCGCCGCGGACCTTCGCGCTGGGCGCCGAGGCGCTCGCGCTCGCCACGACCACGGACGGCGACGCGGCGCTGGTGATCGACACCGACGGTGGGATCTGGCGCCTCGGCGGGCCCACCGGCGGCGCGGCGCTGGTCCATCGCGATGCTTCGGCCGGCTTCGCCGCGCTCGGGCCCGACGGCGCCACGCTGGTGTTCGGCGGCGCGGGGGGCCGGGCCACGCTCGCGCCCGCCGGACGCGCGGTGGTCGCGCTGATCGTGCCGGGCGCCGCCGATCTCACCGCCGGGGCGCTCGCGCCCGCCGGCCGGACGATCGCGGTGGGCGCGGCCGACGGCACGGTCGCGGTGATCGACGCCGCCACCGGCGCGGCGCGCAGTCAGCGGGTGCTCGCGGCCAAGCCCGAGGCCCGTCCCGTAGGCATCGCGCGGATCGCGTTCACGCCCGACGGCGCGACGCTGATCGTCGGCGACGCGGCGGCGCACGCCTGGCTGGTCGACGCGGCCACGCTCGCGGTGCGCCAGGCGATCGACGCCCGGCTCGGCGGCGCGGCGACCGACGCGCTCCACCGCCGCGGCCTGCAGGTCGGGTTCGCGCCCGACGGCGCGGTGCACCTGTACCCGCTGGCCGGTGGCGCGCCGACGGTGTTGCGCGGGCACGGCCGCGCGGTGGTGGCGGCGGCGGCCAGCGCCGACGGGGCGCGCCTGGCCACCGCCGACCTCGACGGCGAGGTCCGGGTGTGGGCGCTGTCCCCGGCGCCGGGCGCGGCGGCCACCCTGGCGCTACCGGGTCGCGGCGCGGTCACGACGCTGACGTTCGTCGACGGCGATCGGGCGATCGCGATCGCCGGCGCCAGCGGCGGGCTGCAGATCGTGCCGGTCGATCCGGCGCTGGCCGTGGCCCGGGCCTGCGCCCGGCTGGCTCACTTCGGGCGCGCCGCCGACGGCTGCGCCAGCCCGTGAGCGGCGAAGCCGGCGAACCAGATCGCCCCGCGGTCAGCCGGCGCGCCCTTCCACATCATCGACAGCCGCCCGGTGGTGGCCCGCGGCCGGAGCTTCCAGCGCGCGACGATCGCCCCGTCGATCTCCAGCGCCAGCTCGTCGGCGCGCTGGATCACCGTGACGGCGTGGGTGCGCCGGACCCGGTGGCCGGGCAGCGGGCGCCACCCGTCGAGCTCGAAGCTCGCGTCGTCGATCCACAGCCCGACGCGATCGTCGGCCACCATCACCACGCCGCCGAGCACGCCCAGCTCGAGCGCGCGCGGGTCGGCGCCGAGGCGCCGCCAGGTGACGGACGCGCGGTAGGGCACGGTCACCGGCGCGCGCCACACCAGCTGGCCCAGCGAGTACGCGGTGCGCGCGCCGTTCGTGGTCGCGACGTAGCGACCGCAGCCCGCGCCGCGCGCCAGCGCGCCCTCGACCGCCTCCCAGTCGGTCGGCGCCTGCGCGCACGGCGGGTCGGCGCTCGCCGCGCCGGCGCGGATCATCAGCGCCGCGATCGCGGCCGCGCAGGCCGCGGCGACGCGGTGGCGGTGTGGCCCCGGCACCCGTCGACGCTACCACGGCGGATCGCCGCCGCTCGTGTAAGTTGCGTGGATCGCTCGGGTCGCTAGAATTCGCGCCGCACCCGAGACAGGTCCGCCGCTCCCGTGCGAGTCCTGCGATCGAGGCCGCTGGCCTCGCGACGCCCCCCTGGCATGGTGAACCGATGAGAGTCCTCGAACTTCCCGCTGGCGGCACCTCGCGCGACTGGGGCCGCGTCCACGGCGAGTCGTACCGCGGCGAGGTCAAGGCGCTGTCCGCGATCCGGACGTACCTGTGCACCCGGGTCGGCGGCTTCGCCGATCGGCTGGCGGTGCTGGCCGCCGCCGAGGCCCACCTGCCGGTGCTGGCGCGCTACCACGCCGGGCTGTACGAGGAGCTGCTCGGCATCGCCGAGGGCGCCGCCGTCACGCCGGCCGAGATCGTCGTCGCCAACCACTACACCGACCTGCGCGACCTGTCGCCGGACCACGCGCAGTGGAAACCGGCGCCGGAGGCGGGCGAGGGCGGCTGCTCGGTGATCTGGGCCGAGACCCCGACCGGGCGCATCCTGGCCCAGACCTGGGACATGCACGCCACCGCGATCCCGTACGTGATGATGCTGCACGTGCCGGAGTCGGCCGACGGCCCCGAGGCGTGGCTGCTCACGCTGACCGGCTGCCTGGGCCTGGCCGGCGCCAACCGGCACGGCGTCGGCATCGGCATCAACAACCTGTACTCCAACGACGCCACCGTCGGCGCGGTGTGGCCGGCGGTGGTCCGGCGCGCGCTGCACCAGCGCACCGCCTCCGCCGCGCAGCGCCACGTGCTGGGCGCGCCGATCGGCTCGGGCCACCATTACTTCGTGGCCGATCGGGACGACGCGTTCGCGATCGAGACCTCGGGGGTGCTGCGCAAGACGATGTTCGCGTCGTCGCCCGAGCGCCCGGCGCCCAGCTACTGCCACACCAACCACTGCCTCGACCCCGACGTCGCGGCGGTGTCGTCGATCTCGCCGACCTCGACCACCCGCGAGCGCTACGCCTGGCTGACCGCGTCCTTGGCGGCGCGGCCGATCGCCGATCTCGACGACGTCTGGGTGCGCATGGGCAGCCAGGACGGCTGGCCCAAGAGCGTGTGCACCAACATGGCCACGCCCGAGAACCCGCACGGCACCGCCACCTGCGGCGCGATCGCGATCAACCTCGACACCCGCACCGTCTGGGCCCAGGGCGGCTTCATCACCAACGTCGTCCCCACCGAGTTCGAGTTCGACGGAGGCGCCGCATGACCGACTACCCGTTCTTCTTCACCTGGACCGCGCAGCACCAGGCCAAGCCGTTCGAGCTCGTCGGCGGCGAGGGCGCGCACTTCACCACCGCCGACGGCGGCCGCTGGCTCGACCTGGGCGCGCTCAGCTACCAGGTCAACGCCGGCCACGGCCACCGCCGGATCATCGACGCGATCAAGCGCCAGGCCGACAGCCTGTGCCTGGCGTCGCCGACCGCGGTGTTCCCGGCCAAGGTCGAGCTGGCCGAGAAGCTGCTCGCGCTGGCCGGCCCCGGCTACAGCAAGGTGTTCTTCACGCTGGGCGGCGCCGAGGCCAACGAGAACGCGATCAAGATGGCGCGGCTGGTGACCGGCCGGCACAAGCTGATGAGCCGGTACCGCAGCTACCACGGCGCGTCGATGGGCGCGCTGACGCTCACCGGCGACTGGCGCCGGCCGCCGCTCGAGCCCGGCATCCCCGGCGTGGTCCACGTCGCCGACTGCTACTGCGATCGCTGCCCGTTCGGCCACACGCTGGCCAGCTGCAAGCGCGAGTGCGCGACCAACGTCGACGCCACGATGCGGCTCGAGGGCGGCGGCTTCGCGGCGGCCATCTTCGAGCCGGTGCCGGGCGCCAACGGCGTGCTGGTGCCGCCGGATGACTACTGGCCGCTGCTCCGGCGCGCCTGCGACGCCGACGGCGCGCTGCTCATCGCCGACGAGGTGCTGTGCGGCTTCGGCCGGCTGGGCAAGACCTTCGGCCACCACCACTGGGACGTCACGCCCGACATCATCACCTGCGCCAAGGGCCTGGCCTCAGGCTACCAGCCGATCGGCGCGGTGATCGTCCACGAGCGCGTGGCCAAGCACTTCGATGAGCGGGTGCTGGCGTGCGGGCTCACGTACTACGCGCATCCGACCGGCTGCGCGGCGGCGCTCGAGACGCTCAAGGTCTACGAGGACGAGGGCATGTACGCCAACGCGGCGCGGCTGGGCCCGGTGCTGCTCGCCGAGCTGCGCGCGGTCGCCGCCCGCCTCGGCGTCAAGAGCTTCGTCCGCGGGCTGGGCCTCCTGGCCGCGCTCGAGGTCGAGTGCACCGCCGCGCAGTGGGCGGCGTTCGGCCCGGCGCTGGCGGCGCGCAAGCTGTCGCTCCACCTCGAAGGCAAGAAGACCACCGCGATCATCGCGCCACCCCTGTGCATCGCCGAGGCCGACCTGGTCGCCGGCGTGCGCGCCTTCGGCGACGCCGCGGTCGCCGCGTTCGGAGGAGCCTCGTGACGGGACGACACCACCACAAGGTCCGCGACTCGGTCGCGGCCGCGCTCGACGGTCTCGAGTCGGGGATGACGGTGATGGTCGGCGGCTTCGGGCTGTGCGGCAACGCCGAGGCGCTGATCCGCGGCGTCATCGACAAGGGCGTCAAGGACCTGACCTTGGTGTCGAACAACGCCGGCAACCTGGGCAAGGGCCTGGCCACCTGGCTGCGCGCCGACGTCGTCAAGAAGGTCATCTGCAGCTACCTCGGCACCAACGAGGACCTGCACAGCCGGATGGCGTCGGGCGCGATCGCCGTCGAGGTGACGCCGCAGGGCACGCTGGCCGAGCGCATGCGCGCCGCCGGCGCCGGCATCCCGGCGTTCTTCACGCCGACCGGCGTCGGCACCGTCGTCGAGCAGGGCAAGGAGAAGCGGACGATCGACGGCCGCGAGTACCTGCTCGAGCGGGCGCTGCCGGCCGACTTCGCGCTGATCCGCGCGCGCACGGTCGACACCTTCGGCAACCTGCGCTTCTACCGCACCGCGCGGAACTTCTCGCCGATCATGGCCACCGCGGCGCGCACCACCGTCGTCGAGGCCGATCGGCTGGTCGACGTCGGCGCGATCGATCCCGACGACGTGCACCTGAGCGGGCTGTACGTGCACCGCGTCGTCCACGTGCCCGAGCACGAGGACCCGTTCGAGTACAAGACCAGCCGCAAGCGCCCGGAGGGCAAGTAGCCATGGCGTACTCCAAGGAAGACATGGCGCGCCGCGCCGCCGCCGAGATCCCGGCCGGCGCGATCGTCAACCTCGGCATCGGCCTGCCGACGCTGTGCGCCGACTACCTGCCCGAGGGCCACGCGTTCCTGCACTCGGAGAACGGCCTGCTCGGCATGGGCCCGTTCCCGTTCGAGGGCGAGGAGGACCCGCAGCTGATCAACGCCGGCAAGCAGACCGTGACCGTGCTGCCGGGCGGCTCGACCTTCGACTCGGCGCAGAGCTTCGCGATGATCCGCGGCGGCCACGTCGATCTGGCGATCCTCGGCGCGATGCAGGTCTCGGCCCGCGGCGACCTCGCCAACTGGGCGGTGCCCGGCGGCAAGATCATGGGCATCGGCGGCGCGATGGATCTGGCCAGCGGCTGCCGGCGGGTGATCGCGGTGATGCAGCACGCCACCAAGGACGGCGAGCACAAGCTGGTCGCGACGTGCACCTACCCGCTGACCGCCGCCCGCGTCGTCAGCCGGGTCATCACCGAGCTGGGCGTGTTCGATCCCACCGCCGACGGCTGCTTCAAGGTCATCGAGCTGGCGCCCGGCGTGGATCGCGAGACGGTCGCGAAGCTCACCGGCGCGCCGCTGGTGTAGCGGTCACGGCGCGGGCAGGGCGAGCGTGACCGTCGCGGTCTGCCCGGCCACCACCGTCGCGGTGACCGGCGGCGACGCGCGATCCTCGCCGCGGCCGCGCGTGCGAGCGACCACCTGCGCGGCGCCCAGGCCGACCCGCGGCGCGCGGAAGCGCCCGTCGGCGTCGACCGGCGCGACCACGACGTAGCCGCCGTCGGCGGGCGTGATCTCGACCGAGGCGCGGCCGGTGGCGCCGCGCACGGTCCCGGCGATCGCGCCGGTCGGTGCCAACGTCAGGGTCAGCGGCGTCGCCGCCGGCAGCGTCACCGGGAGCGTCGCCGACAGCCCGCGGCGCGGGTGCAGCGCCACCACCCGCAGCGGCGCTGGGCCGCGCGGGGCCGCGACCCCGGCGACGGCGAAGCTGCCGTCGTCGCCCGTCGTCGTCGCGTACCCGCCGAGCAGCGCCGCCTTGCGCGGGTCGCCGTCGAGCCCGAACGCCTCGCCGAACATCATCAGCTGCCGTCCCATCGCGACGTCGGCGCCCGCCACCGCGGCGCCGGCGCCGTCGACCACGCGCCCGCGGACCACCGCGCCCCGCTCGACCGCGATCATGCCGAGGTCGGTGGTGTGGCCGGCGGTGACCTCGACGTCGGTGAGCGTGCGGCCGACGAAGTCGTCGCCGATGATCCGCAGGACCCAGGTGCCGGGCGGCACCGCGCCGCGGGTGAACCGCCCGTCGGGCGCGGCCCGGGCCTCGGGCTCGGCGAACGCCAGCCCGGCCTCGAAGCTGCTCACCGCGATCGCGAACCGCTCGACCGGGCGGCCGTCGCGCACGACCGCGCCGGTGATCGCGCCGGCCGCCGGCAGCTCGATCCGGACGTCGCGCGCGCCGGCCATCGCGGTGGTGGCGTCGGGCGTCAGGTACATGTTGGTCGCGGGCGCGTCGGGCCACGCCGCCTGCAGCCGGTAGCTGCCGGCGGTCAGCGGCCCCAGCTCGAAGCGGCCGGCGCCGTCGGCCACGTCGGCGGCCCGGATCAGCGCCGCCATGGCGCCGTCGGGCAGCGCGTCGATCCGCGCCTCGGGCACCGGGCGGCCGCTCGGGTCGACCACCACGCCGGCGATCGTCGCCGGCGCCAGCGTCAGCCGCAGCTCGCCGGGCGGCGTCGCGAGGTCGACGGTCGTCACCGCCGACGCGTCGCCGGCCCGGGTCGCGAACACCGCCAGCGTGGTCGCCGCCAGGCCGTCGATCCGGAACCGCCCGTCGGCGCCGGTGATCGCGTACCGCTCGTCGAAGGTCTGGGTGCGCTGCGCGGTGACGGTGGCCTCGGCGACCGGCGCGCCGGCGGCGTCGAGCACCACGCCGCCCAGCGTCGCGCCGCGGGCCAGGCGGATCACCACGTCGCCGCGCGGGGCGGCGCCGTCGAGCTCGACCTCGACCTGGCCGACGCCGGCGGGGGCCTCGACGCCGAGCGTGTAGTGGCCAGCGGCCAGCCGCGGGATGGTCCAGGCGCCGGCCGCGTCGGTGGTCACCTCGGCGTCGCCGGCCTCGCCGCGCGCGGCCACCGCCACGCCGGCCACCGGGCGATCGTCGGGGCCGACCACGCGGCCCTGGACCGGCGCGCCGCGGGCCAGCCGCACCGCGTGGACGATCGTGCCGCCCGGATCGTCGCCCAGCGAGCGCGCGATCGTCGCCGGCGCGTAGCCGTCGGCGCGGACCTCCGCGCTGTAGAAGTGCGGGCCCAGGCCGCGCAGCGCGGCGGCGCCGGCGGCGTCGGTGGTGACCGCCTGGCGGCCGTCGTCGATCGTCGCGCCGGCCACCGGCGCGTCGGTCGCGTCGTCGACCACCCGCACCGCCAGCGTCGCGCCGCGCACCAGCCGCAGCACCAGCGGCTCGGTGGCCGCGCGCACGACCAGCGACAGCGGCGCGGCGTAGCGGTCGTCCTTCCACGCCGTGACCTGGTACGCGGTCGGCAAGAGGCCGTCGATCGCAAACGAGCCGTCGGCGTCGGTGGCGACCGTGCGCGGCGGGCGGCTGGCCAGCTCGACGGCGGCGCCCGGCACCGGCTGGTCGCGCTCGTCGAGCACCAGGCCCTCGAGCCGCAGCGTCCCCGGCGGATCGGGATCGCGGGCCGGCCGCGCCACGGGGCGGGGCGCCGGCGCCGGCGCGGTGGCGGCGGGCGCGCGATCGGGCCGGTCGGCGCGGTCGGGCGCGGTCGCGCGGGTCCGCGTCCACACCGCGATCACCACCGCCGCCGCCACCGCCGCCACCAGGAGCATCCACGCGCGTCGTCCCATGGCTGATGGAACCACGCGGCCCGCGGCGATTGCATCACCACGCCGCGCGGGTGCGCGCTCGATCACGCCGCGGGCGTGGGTAGCTCGAGCTCGGCCACCAGCGGCGCGTGCAGCGAGCCGACCGGGGCCCGGCCGGCGACCTCGAGGTCGTGCTCGTCCTCGAGGGCGGCGTTGTCGATCGCGGCGTCGACCAGGTGGCGGGCCAGCGCCGGCGACGCCAGCAGGTGATCGAGCAGCAGCGGCCGGCCCCGCAGCCGCACCGTGTAGCGGCGGTCGGCGGCGACCCGCTCCTCGAGCGCGATCAGCGCGCGGCCGGCCAGCGCCGGCGCGCCGGTGTCCTCGACGTCGGCCCGCAGCAGCCGGTAGGCGGCGCTGTCGACGCCGGCGTTGAGGTCGCCGGCGACGACGATCCACGCGTCGGGATCGGCGTCGAGCCGGCGATCGACGTGGTGGCGCAGCTCGAGGGCCTGGCCGACCCGCTTGATCGTCGCCAGCAGGTAGCCCTCGGCCCAGGCCGCGCTGCTCAGCCACTGGTGGGCCGCCTTCTGCCCTTCGATCGCCGCGGCCAGCGGCGCGCGCAGGTGCGCGTCCCACACCACCAGCGTCCGCGCCCCGGGCAGCTCGACGTGGACCTCGAGCAGCGGGCGGTCCCAGCGCACGGCGACGTCCTGCGGCGTCGGCGTGGTCCGCAGGTGCACGGTTGGCGGCGGCACCAGATCGTGGAGGTGCTGCTGGGTGGCGACGATCGGCCACCGGCTCAGCACCACCAGGTTGTGGACGTCGGCCGGGCCGCCGCCGGCGGCGTGGGTGGTGGCGCGCGCGAACCCGGCGTAGGGCGTGTCCGCCAGCAGGCGATCGAGCGCGTCGAGCGCGCGCCGGCCGTCGTGGCGGGCGTGGGCGCTGACCTCCTGCAGGCACAGCACGTCGGCGTCGAGCGCGCACAGCTGCGGCCGCAGCACCGCGATCCGCTGCTCGAGCGGCACGCCGCGGCGCGACGCGTCGAGGTTCTCGAGGTTGAAGGTCGCGAGGCGCAGGCGCATCGCGCCGCCGCCTATTCCAGCGTCGAGGCCAGCGGCGCGACGGCCGCGGGCACGGCCTTGCCGATCGGCGGGCCGACGCACGACGCGATGTCGAAGAACATGAACGCCAGCGCCTTCTCCTGCGGGGTCAGCGCCGACGCCGCGCAGTCGCCCGGGAACGGGACGTTCGACGACGAGTCGGAGTCGCCCGAGACGTGCATGTCCGAGAACACCACCTTGCCGCAGCGCTGCTCGGCCGCCATCTCGTTGGGCGTCGTGAACTGGAACATCTGCGGGAACTGGGTGCCGCCGTTGTTCCAGTAGACCCAGCGCTCGGCCTTGCTGTTGTCGACCGCCTGGCAGGTGTTCTTGCCGGTGTTGGCGCCGATCTCGATCTGGGTGCGCACCGTCGAGCCGCCCACGTTGACCATCCAGTCGGCGAACGACGGGCCCTTGGGGTTGTTGGTCTCGTCGATCGTGTCGGGCGGCGTCGAGAACGTCGTGTTGTTGTTGTTCCAGGTCGCGATGCCGTTCGCGCCCGACCACACCGCCGGGGCCTGGTTGCCGCCGCCCTGGGTCGAGCCCTCGATCCAGACGTTGTGCCAGTGGGACAGGAACACGCGGCCGCCGAGGTCGGCGTAGGCCTTGAGCGCGTCCATCGCTGCCTGGGGCTTGGTCTCCGGGTGCTGGCCGCCCTCGCACGACAGGATGACGATGTCGTAGTTCTTGAGGCTGTCGACGGTGCCCCACAGGCTGGTCGAGTTGGCGAAGGCGCCGCTGCCGCCGGGGAAGCCACCCTGGAACGAGTTGGCGCCCTGGCCACCGCCGGCGCCGCTGTCGGCGAACAGGTGGATGCGCTGGGCGCCGCCGCTGGTGCCCATCTCGGCGTCGTCGATGCCGAGCTTGCGCACCAGGCACTCGAGCGCGTCGGCCGAGCCGGTCGAGATCGCGATCTTGGGCATGTGGCCCTCGCTGGCGTTCTTGGGCAGCCGGGTGTCGGTCGCGGGCAGCGTCGTCGTCGCGCACTGCGGGACGTTGGTGATGGTCAGCTCGCGCCGCCACTTGCCGCTCGAGATCACCAGCGGGATGTTGGCGCCGGCCGGCACGTTCTCGAGCCGGAACGCGCCGGTCTCGTCGGTCTGGATGTGCACCAGCGGCGCGCCGGGCAGCGTGGCGTTGCAGCGATCGCACACCGCGCCCTCGTCGAGGGCCGGCAGCGCGGCGTTGGGGACGTAGACGTCGATGCCGTACAGCGGCAGCGTGCCGTTGGGCGCGTAGACCGTGCCGGTGATCGTCGTCGGCGGCATGCTCATCGCCCCGCAGTTCGCGACCTGGCACTCGAGGCCGACGCACTGGCCGTCGTCGATGCAGCGCCCGTCGGGCGTGCAGTGGCGGCCGGCGCCGCACTCGGTGCCACCGGCGGTGCACTCGGCGTCGCAGTGGCCGCTGGCGGTGCAGTGGTAGCCGGTCGGGCACACCGGCTGGCCGCCGCCGGGGTCACAGACCGCGTTGCACTCGACCGGCACCGGATCCTGATCGCACAGGCTCGTTTGGGAGTTGCCGCCGCACGCCGCCGCCGCCACGAACACTGCCAGCAAGGCTTTGCGCATGACGACCATTCTATCGACAGTCCCGGGGCGAACGCGAGCGTCGTGCGAAGGACGCGCGCAACCAAAGTCACCGACGGCGCGCCGCACCTACATCGGTCACGCCCGCTCGAGGCCGATCAGCACCGAGCGGATCGGCCGCGACGCGTGCAACGCCACCAGCGGGATCTGTACGATGGATCGCACCCAGTCCCGGGGCGGCGACAGCACCGCCCCCGCGAACGCGACCCGCAGCAGCCGGCCGTCGGGGTCGGGGCACGCCAGCTCGAGCTGCGGGTGCAACGACCACAGCGCCTGCCGCGCCAGCCCGAGGTCGGCCAGGTTCATCGGCGCGATCTGCACCCAGATGTGGATGTTGGCCTTGGTCTCGGACGGCACGCGGTGCTCGGACGACTCGCCGCACGGGAACGGCATGGACCGCACCCAGCCGGGCTCGTCGCCACCGGCGATCGGCGGGGCGCTGGGGCGATCGGCGCGCAGGTAGCGCACCGCGCCGATGGCGGCGAGCTGATCGAAGTCGGAGGAGTGGGTCATCATGGTGCTGTCCCTGCGGCGAGGATCGCCTGGAAGAAGCGGTCGTGGCGGTAGGCCACGAACCCGAGGCGGCGGTAGGTGTGGAGCGCGGCCGGTCCGTCGAGGCTGCAGGTGTGCACCCACAGCCGCGCCAGCGCCGGATCGGCCCAGGCGGCGGCGATCGCGTGGCCGAGGAACCAGCGGCCGAGCCCGCGGCCGGTGGCCTCGGGCATCAGCCCGAAGTACGCCAGCTCGCAGCTCGCCGGCTCGCGGCGATCGAGCTCGGCGTAGCCGACCGGCGTGCCGCGCTCGGTGGCGACGTGGAGCTCGATCCGCGGATCGCCGAGCCACGCCTCCAGCCGCGCGTCGCTCCAGCGCTTGCGATCCCACCAGTGGTGCGGCGCGCCGACGGCGTCGTAGAGGTACCGATAGAAGCGCACCGACACGCTCGCCGGGACGGCGGCGGCGCCGGGCGGGGGCGGGGGCGCGGGCGCGGCCTGGTCGCGGGACATCTCCAGCGACACCTCGACCACCTCGACCTCGGCGCGCGGCCCGCTGACCTCGAGCGGCAGCGGATCGATCCGCCGCAGGGCCCCGACCGGCGCGATCGCGCCGCCGCGCAGCGCCACCCGGCGGCCGACCAGCGCGCGCCGCTCGTCGTCGGGGCGCGGCCCCAGGTCGTGCCACGCGCCGTCGTCGCCGACGATCGCGGCGTGCCACGGCTGATCGACGCCGCGGTCGCGCGCCTCGTAGCGGCCTTCGTGGTCGGGCGGCATCGGGACCCTCGATCATGCCACGGGGGCGAGCTCGACGCGCTGCCCGGCGATCGCCACCAGGCTCGGGCGCTGGGCGCCGTAGTGGTACGGCACCTCGGCCGGGTGGGCCGCGTCCCACGCGCACAGATCGGCGCGGGCGCCGGGCGCCAGCACGCCGCGATCGGCCAGCCCCAGCGCCCGGGCCGCGTGGCGGGTCACGCCCAGCCAGGCCTCGTCGACGGTCATCGCGTAGTGGGTGGTGGCCAGCCACATCTGCAGCGGCAGGTTCTCGGTCAGGCTCGAGCCGGGGTTGAGGTCGGTCGCGATCGCCAGCGGCACGCCGGCGGCACGCAGCGCCGCGATCGGCGGCACCGGCAGCCGCAGCTGCACGCAGGCGCCGGGCAGCATCACCGCGACGGTGCCGGCGGCGGCCGCGGCGGCGATGCCGGCGGGGCCGATCTGCTCGACGTGATCGATCGACAGCCCGCCCAGCTCGGCCACCAGCTCGGCGCCGCCGAGATCGGCGAACTGGCCGACGTGGGCGCGCACCGCCAGCCCGGCGGCGCGGGCGGCGCCCAGGATCGCGCGGGCCTCGGCGAGCGTGAACGCGCCGTCGTCGCAGTAGACGTCGACCGAGGTCGCGCGGCCGCGGGCCTGCGGCACCAGCGCCTCGCACAGCTCGCGCACGTAGGCGTCGCGATCGGCCCGCCGCTCGGCGGGCACCAGGTGGCACAGCAAGGTCGGCACCACCGCGATCGGCGTCGCGGCGGCGGCCGCGGCGATCACGTCGAGCAAGCGCAGCTCGCCGGGGATGGTCAGGTCGTAGCCGGTCTTGATCTCGATGGTCGTGGTGCCGAAGCCGCGCGCGCGCTCGAGCCGCGCCAGCGCCAGCGCGGTGAGCTGCGCGATCGACGCGGCCCGGGTCGGCGCGGTGGTGGCGACGATGCCGCCGCCGGCCGCGGCGATCGCCTGGTAGCTGGCGCCGGCCGCGCGCAGCGCGAACTCGCCGGCGCGATCGCCGGCGAACACCGCGTGGGTGTGGCAGTCGATCAGCCCAGGCGTCAGCAGCCGCCCGCCGAGATCGACCTGATCGTCGACGACCAGCCCGAGCGCGCCGGCGGCGGCGAGGGCGTCAGCGCCCGGGCCGACCCAGGCGACGCGGTCGCCGTCGGTGAGCAGCGCGCCATCGGCGATCGCGCCGAGGGGATCGGCGGGCGGGCCGGCGCACGTGACGACGTGGGCGCGGCGGAACAAGCAAGCCATGACCGACGCTACCGCAGCCGGCGGTGCGGGCGCGAGCCGCGGGTGATCACGCCAGGCGCTTCACGCCGGGCGCCAGGTGGCGCCGGGCAAGAGCCGGCCGGCCCGCGCCGGCGCGCCCACGATCACGCCCTCGCCGAGCCGGACCTCGACCAGGACGTCGCGCAACAGCGCCGAGCGATCGAGCTCCTGCTGAAACCGCTCGGCCAGCGCGACCACCCGGTGGCGGGTCTGCTCGTCGTCTTGCGCGCGGCACCACCGCACGACCTCGTCGTCGTCGTCGTCGCGATCCTGGGCCAGCGGGAACAAGAACGACGGGCCGTCGCCGGGGCGCACCACGGTCAGCGCGCCGGCGTCGCTGAAGGTCGCGACCGCGCGTGCGGCCACCTCGGCGAGCGCGACCAGCGCCAGCCCGGTGCCGCCGAGGTCGATCGCGCGGGCGCCGAGCGTGATCGCGATCACCGGCACCCGGGGGCCCAGGGTGCGCTGCGGGACGCGCGCGTCGGGGCGCTCGAGCACCAGCTCGATGACTTGCTCGGCCAGGCTCGGCGACAGCGGCCCGGGGCGCGGCCGGCCATCGAGCGTTCGGTCCTCGGCCTCGCCGCGATCGCCGCTGCGATCCTCGCTGGGGTCGAGGTTGCCGTGGTCGAAGCGGTCCTCCACGACCGTGTAGCCACCATCCGTCGTGACCGAGCTTGCGCGCACGTCCACCGAGGATGCATGCGGCGTACCGTGGCGCACGCGGCCGGGCTGCGCAGACTTGCCGCGCTGCGCCGCCGCCACCGTGACGCGCCGGTCTCGATCGCCGCCCCGAGGTGGCGACTCGAGGCGCCACCTGCGAGACCGGTTCAGGGGCGGCGGGGCGGGGGCTCCCAGGGTGGGGCGGGCGGCCCCGGCGCGGTGGCGATCGACCGCCTCGTGCGACCGGCAGCCGGCGATCGCGCTGGCACATCGGTTGCTGAACCTCTCGCCATCGTCCGACGCGCGGCGTCGCGAGGAGGCCACATGTACCGCTATGGCGACGGCACCCCGTTCCCCTTCGACGACAACGTCATCGACCTGCTCCCCGCGGTGATCGACGCGTGCGCGGCGATGTTCGGCGCCGCGGCGCACCTCGACGGCCTGCGCGCCAAGGCCAAGGACGCGCGGCGCGACGCCGACGCCGAGGGCGCGGAGCTGGCCGGCCTGGCGCAAGCGCTGGAGGCCGCGGTCGCGCCGCTGCGCCCGGCGCTGGGCAAGGACGCCAGCGCGGTGCAGGAGGCGGCGCAGCGCGCGCTCGACGGTGCGCGCCAGGCCCTGGCCGGCGCGCGGGCCGGGCTCGAGCGCAAGGTCGCGCAGGCCGCCGCCGAGCCGCGCCTCGATCGCGCGCTCGCGGTGAGCTTCACCGCGGCCGCCGCGCTGTTCGCCAAGCGCGCCCTGCCGCGCACCGCGTGGTCGTGGGCGTGGAAGGCCTCGGGCGGCAGCGACGCCACCGCGACCTCGGCGCGGTTCGGCATGGCGTTCGATCTGACCGAGCCGCCGTGGCCCGGGCCGGTGCGGCTCGCGACGCTGGCGCCGACGGCGGCGCTGCGGCTGCCGCGGCGTAAGCTGATCGGCAAGCCCGCGCTGGCGCGGATCGCCCTCGATCGTGCCGCGCTGCTCGAGGCGCGCAAGGACGGCGCGCAGGTGACCCTGGTGCTGCGCGAGCACGCGCACAAGCCGTCGCCCGGCTGGCGCCTGATCAGCCCGCGCGCCGACGCGCCCGAGGTCACCGCCGTGCTGCTCGACGAGCGCGGCGGCGCCTCGCGGCACGAGGAGCTGTTGAGCGGCGACGACGCCGCCGCGGTCGGCGCGCTCGTCGCCGCGGTCGACGCCGCGATGACCGTCGCGCTCCCGCACCGCAAGACCCGCGAGGTGACGCTGGGCGGCACCGAGCTGCGCGCGCTCACCGATCCCGCCGAGCCGGGCCGCGCGCTGCTCGAGCTGCTCGCGCCGACGATCCGCGGGATCAGCGAGCGCAGCCGCGTGCCCGGCGAGCTCTCGCTCAAGCGCGACCTCGGCCAGGGCCGGCGCGAGGAGCTGTTCGTCGCGCGCGCCGCGCTGATCGAGAAGTACGCGGCGCTGCCTCCGCCGTACCGCGCGCTGTTCGACGCCGCCGGCCTGGGCCGCGACGCGGCCGAGCGCCCGTCGCTGCCCGTCGCCGTCCCGATCCCCGCGCCCGACGTCGAGCTCGATCGCGCGCTCGACCGCGCGCTCGATCACGACGACGACGATCTCACCACCGACCGCCGCCCCGCCGGCCGCGCGCAGCCCCCGCCGCCGCCACCCCGCGCCGCCCCCGGCGCCCGTACCCTGCTCGCCGTCTGAGGCGGAGGGCGCCAGCGCCGGCGCCGGAGTCGGAGCCGGTCGCGGTCACCGTCGCCGTCGCGGTCACCGTCGCGGTCAGCCTGGGGCCGCGGGTCGCCACTCCGCGGCATCGCAACCGCGCGATCGCACCGCGCTGCCACGTCGGCAGGGTCCTTGCTTTGACCTCCGCGCATGGCGATCTCCAGCATCGACGCGAGCGGCATCGTGGTGCGCGGCCCTCAGGCGCGCGGGCCGTCGAAGGGCGATCGCGCGCCGCGGGCGCGCGGTCGTCGCCGGTGGGCATTCCTCGCGGTGGGGCTCGCCGTGCTCGCCGGCGGCGCCGCCGGCGTGTGGTCGCTCCGCAACGGCGGCCGTCGCGGTGGCGACCCGGCGCCGGCTGCGATCGCCGCCGCCGCGCCCCCCGCGCCCGACTGCCAGCCGGCCGAGGCGCGGGTGGCCGAGGTCGAGGCCAAGCTGGCTGCGGCGACCAAGACCATCGACGAGCTACGGGCCCGCGATCGCGCGCTGGCGGCCCAGGCCGCGGCGGCCACCGCCGATCGCGACAAGCTGGCCGGCGTCGTCGGTGCCCAGGGCGAGGTCAGCCAGCGCGGCGACGAGATCACCCTCGAGCTGGTCGACAAGGTGCTGTTCCGCGTCGGCGAGGCCGAGCTGACGCCGCGCGGCGCCGAGGTCCTCGCGCAGGTCGGCGCCGCGCTCAACGACGTGCCCGACAAGCAGATCTGGGTGCAGGGGCACACCGACGACACGCCGATGCGCGGCAGCCGCGGCGCGCCGCCGCGGTTCGCGTCGAACTGGGAGCTGGCCAGCGCCCGCGCGCTGACCGTCGTCCACTACCTGCAGGATCATGCCAAGGTCGATCCGCGGCGGCTGGCGGCGGTGGCGTTCGGTCAATACCGGCCGGCGGCGCGGCAGAAGGCCAAGAACCGCCGCATCGAGATCGTCCTGTACCCGACCCACCAGCTGGCGCGGTAGCGCCAAGGCGCGGAGCGCTAGCGGGCTTCTGCGACGGCCGCGGTGTGGCGGTCGGGCTGGCGGGTGACCGGGGGCGGACACGGCGGATTGTCCGGTGGACGTCCGAACGCCCGGACAAAGCCGGACGCCGTGTCCGAAATTCGGACAGGCGGCTCGAGGTCTCGCGGGGTTGCGGTTGGCGTGCGGCTTGCTCAAGGGGTTGGCATGGTGGACAGCGCAGCGGGTGGCCAGAGCGCGGGCGGGGCGACGTCGGCGGCTTGGTGCGCGCTGGCGACGGCCTGCCGGCACCCGCCCACCGACGGCGACGTACTGGCGACTCGCTGCGACCGCCCGCGAGCGGGCGCGGGCTTTCAGGTGGGAGGGCGCCGCTGTTCCACGTGGGAGATCGGGACGCAGCGGTCGGTGGCGCCGCTGTTCCACGTGGGAGATCGGGACGCGGCGGTCGGCGGCGCCGCCGCTGTTCCACGTGGGAGTCGAGGACGGGGAGCGCTTCAGGCGGGCGCCGAGGTGCCCCTTACGCCGCCGCCGCCGCCGCCGCCGCCGCCAAGACGTCGTGCGCGGAGCGCTCGCTACGGTTCGCGCGCGTCCGGCGCGCGCGGCACGCCCCAGAAGTACGTGCCGACGCCGCCGAACGGATAGCGGTACGTGCCGTACGTCCAGCGGAAGCGGTCGCCGTGGCGCGCGACCATGGCGCGCAGGTCGCGCTCGTCGTAGATGCGCAGCGTCGACACCAGCCCGTCGAAGGTCCCAGCGAGGAGCGCCAGCGGCGTGGCCCACGTGTACATCGCCTTGGCCAGCCGATCGGTGCGCGTCAGGAGCGGCGTCGCGGCCAGCGCCGCCAGTCCCGCCGGCGCGAAGCGCGCGAAGGCCAGCGGGTTGCGCTCGAACGCCTCGGAGATGAACAGGCCGCGGCCGTGCGCGACGGCGTCGTCGACGATCGCCTGGGCCAGCGGGGGCGGGAAGTGGTGGAACGCGTTGATGACCATGCGCGCCCGGCCCGCGGCCACCGCCGCCGGGATCGCGGTGGCATCGACCGAGTCCGCGACGTAGTCGATCACGCCGGGGTGAGCCGCGCGCAGCGGCTCCCACATGGCGACCCGCGGGAACAGATCGGTGAGCAAGAACCGCGGCGCCGCCCGGACCCGGGTCAGTTCGTCGGCGAGCACCGCCGCGGGGCCGCCGGCGCCGGCGCACACGTCGAGCACCTCGTCGGTGCCGGCGGCGGCCAGGAACTCGCGCAGCGGCGCCACCAGCCCCTCCATCATCCGGCCCCAGCGCAGCGTCCGCGACAGCGTCTCGACGATCGCGTCGCGCAGCGGCGCCGGCGTCGCGGCCAGGTCGTTCCACTCGAACCACTGCCGGCGGGTGAGCTGCATGGCGGGATCGTACGCGCGGCCATGGCGCCGGTGTGACGGATCGCCTCGGTCACCATGCCGCACCGGGCCCCAGCCGCTAGCGCTTGGCAAGGGCCCAGGACCGCCGACAATCCCGCGGTGCATCGCTTCCAGACCATCATCGAGCCGTTCCGCATCCACTCGGTCGAGCCGATCCGGTTCACCACGCTCGCGCAGCGCAGCGCGCGGCTGGCCGAGGCGGGCTACAACCTGTTCGCGCTCCACGCCGACGACGTGCTGATCGATCTGTTGACCGACTCCGGCACCGGCGCGATGTCGCGCGATCAGTGGGCCGCGATCCAGCACGGCGACGAGAGCTACGCCGGCTCGCCGTCCTGGTACCGGTTCGAGGCGGCGGTGCGCGAGTTGTTCCCGTTCACCCACGTCATCCCGACCCACCAGGGCCGCGCGGCCGAGAAGATCCTGTTC
>Ga0073899_10001554_pt1 | contig 21037 bp, 21 predicted proteins | sample KloWWTmetaKNB5Ph_FD_88975 | JGI IMG/M metagenome (GOLD analysis project Ga0073899, IMG submission 88975) | Active sludge microbial communities from Klosterneuburg, Austria, studying microevolution and ecology of nitrifiers - Klosterneuburg... | ecosystem: Engineered > WWTP > Aerobic digester >... | reverse complement strand
GCGGCGACATGAAGGAGACCTACGGCGTGCCGGTCGAGGAGATCCAGGAAGCGATCAAGTACGGCGTGCGCAAGATCAACATCGACACCGACATCCGCCTGGCGATGACCGCGGCGATCCGCAGGTTCTTCGCGGAGAACCCGGCGAAGTTCGACCCGCGCGAGTACCTGAAGCCGGCGCGCGAGGCCGCGAAGGCGATCTGCGTCGCGCGCTACCGGCAGTTCGGCTGCGAGGGCCAGGGCAGCCGGATCAAACCGGTCGGACTGGCGGTGATGGTCGATCGCTATCGCAAGGGCGAACTGGCGCAGGTCGTCAAGTGAGGCGGCGCAGGGGCTCGCCGTGTTGGTGATCGACGCGCGCCAGGCCGACCTCGGGCACGGTCTCGCGGTGCGCCGCGTGCTGCCCTCCGCGAAGCGCCGGATGGTCGGGCCGTTCGTCTTCCTGGACCATGCAGGTCCGGTGGCGTTTCCGCCGGACGTCGGGCGCAGCGCCGACGTCCGGCCGCATCCGCACATCGGCCTGGCGACGGTCAGCTACCTGCTCAGTGGCGCGGTCACGCACCGCGACAGCCTCGGCATCGAACAGGTCATCCGCCCGGGGGACGTCAACTGGATGACCGCGGGTCGCGGCATCGCGCACTCGGAGCGTTTCGAGGATGCGTCGGTGTTCGCCGATCCCGGACTCGAACTGCTGCAATCCTGGGTGGCGCTGCCCGAGAAGGACGAGGAGGTCGAACCGGCCTTCGACCACTATCCGGCGCGGAACCTTCCGGAGACCCGCGAAGGCGGCACGTGGATGCGGCTGATCGCCGGACAGGCCTTCGGCATGTCGAGCCCGGTGAAGACACGTTCGCCGCTGTTCCAGCTGCACGCCGTGCTCCAGGCGGGTTCGAAGCTCGGCGTGCCCGCCGAATACAGCGAACGCGCGGCCTACGTGGTCGCGGGTCGAGTCGAATCCGGCGGCCGCGAGCTCGTGCCGGGGCAGATGCAGGTATTCGGCAGCAAGACCGCACCGGTGCTGCAGGCGCGCGAGGCATCGACCGTGCTGCTGCTCGGGGGCGAACCGCTCGGCGAGCGACACGTCTGGTGGAACTTCGTGTCGTCGCGCAAGGACCGTATCGAGCAGGCCAAGGCGGACTGGAAGGCGGGACGCATTGCGCTGCCGCCGAACGACGCCAGCGAATGCATCCCGTTGCCGGAGGATCGTCGATGAACCCGAACGCCGGCAGGCTCCGGCTGATCGGCATCTCGGGCAGCCTGCGCCGCGGGTCGTACAACGCTGCGCTGCTCGGCGCGGCCGCGCAGATGCTGCCGCGCGAGGTCGACATGACGATCGGGTCGATCCGCGGCATTCCGCTCTACGATGCGGACGTCGAAGCCGATCCGGGGGCGCCGGAGGCGGTCACCGGATTGCGCGACGCGATCGCGCGGGCCGACGGGTTGCTGCTCGTGACACCGGAGTACAACAACTCGATTCCCGGCGTGTTCAAGAACGCGATCGACTGGCTTTCCAGCCCGCCGAAGGAAGCCGATCGCGCGTTCCTCGGAAAGCCGGTGGCGATCATCGGCGCGTCATCCGGCGGATTCGGCACGATCCTGGCGCAGACCGCGTGGCTACCGGTGCTGCGCGCACTCGGCGCCGAGCACTGGCCGGGCGGCCGCCTGATGGTTTCGCGCGCCGGCGACGCGTTCGACGCCTCCGGCGCCCTGATCGACCAGGCGGTCGCCGAACAGCTGAGGGCGTTCCTGCGGGGCTTCGCGCGGTTCGTCCGTGCATCGAAGGCCGCGCCGCGGCCGGGCTGAACCGCCCGGGTGGGGGGCCGCCCGGCGCGGGCCGGACCCGGCCTCAGCTTTCGTACTCGATCGTCTCGCCGAGCGCGTTGTCGACCACCAGCGGCGTTTCGAAGTACTGCAGCGTCGGTACGCTGCCGTAGGTGTCCATGACCCGCTGCCTCCACGCCGCGCCGTGCGCGGCCTCGGCCGCAGCGCGCGACTTCCACAGATACAGCGCGCCGGTACGCGAGTTCGCTGCGTCGTACAGGAAGGTCTTGCGCACCAGGTCCGGATTGCGGCGCCAGCCGGGCGCGACTTCGCGCATTCCCCGAACCACTTCGTCGCGGCTCAGGCCGCGCGGCAGGTCGAACATCACCAGTTCGCTGATCATCGTGTTGGCTCCTCGTCGGCGTTCGCCATCGTGCCACAGGGCGAAGGCGACAGGGTCTCGAGGAACGCGACCAGGTCGTCGATCTCGCTCGGCGACAGTTCGAGCGGCCGCAACAGGCTCTCGCCGTCGGCGTGCAGACGGTCGAGGTCGAGCGCCGAGTAGTGGCGGACCACGTCGCGCAGCGTCGGCAGGCTGCCGTCGTGCATGTAGGGCGCCGTGGCGCACAGGCCGCGCAGCGTCGGCGTGCGCCATTCGCCCCAGTTCCGATGCTGGAGAACCACGGTGCGGGTCTGCATCGCGCGTGCGCGCCCGGGCGCGGCGCCGCGCTCGTCGTTGAACGGCCCGAGCAGGTTGTACCGATCCCGCTGCACGCGCCGGATGCCGGCGTGACGGCCAGGGTCGACGCGGCCCGGCGCGACGACGAACGGCCGGCCGATGTCGTGGAACTCGCTGTTGCTGAAAGCCGGGCCGACGTGGCAGGTGCCGCAATTTCCGCGTCCGGCGAACAGCTTGAGGCCGCGGCGCGCCGCGGCCGGGTAGCGCGCGGCCTGCGCGGCGTCGCCGCGCGCGATCGCATCGCGAAACGCGTCGAAGGCGGTGCGCGGCGACCGCAGCGTCTCGAGCCAGGCTGCGATCGACTTTGCGGCGGCGACTGCGAGCGACTCGTCGTCGAGCCGCAGTCCGAACAGCGGCTCGATCACGCGCATCGCCGACGGATCGCGCCGCAGCCGCTCGGCGATGCTCGCCGGGTCGGAGCCCATTTCGACCGGCGAGAGCAACGGTCGCAGGGTCGCCGCCCACAGCGTGTCCGCACCGCCGTCCCAGCCGAACCAGCGCCAGTCACCCGCGTCGAGGAGTCCCTGCGTGTTGCGGTCGTGCGCGGCGAGCCCGATCGCGCGAGCCTTGCCGTCGGTGAAGCGGCGCGCGGGGTCGTGACAGCTCGCGCAGCTGATCGAGCCGGCGGCGGACATCGCGGGATCGGAGAAGAGGCGCTGCCCGAGCGCGATCGCCCCGGCGTCTCCCGATGCGCGATTGCTGGGGTCGCGGACCGGCGGCGGCGGCCACGGGCCGTGCGAGACGATGCGGGCGATCTCGTCGGCGTCGAAGTCGTCGGTCGCCAGCGCGGCGGTCGACGGCGGTGCGGTCGCCAGCGCGACTGCGATCGCGAGCGCGCCAGTGGCGCGCCGCGAGGCTCCCGGCGATGCCCGCATCGTCCCCGCGTTTCCCGTGCGTCAATGCACGTCGAACTCGGCCGCGAGCCGTTCGCTGCGGCCGGCCATGCGCACGTCGAAGCTCAACTGCCACCGGCCGGGCATGTGGAACAGCATGCCGTCGGCGATCCAGCCGCCGACACCGTCGGCGCGCAAGACCGGCGCATAGTTCATCCCGTGCCGGTGCTCGGGCATCGTGGCGTCGATCGCCAGTCCTTTGATCGCCGCGGCGCCGGCGCGCGGGCACAGCGCGGCCACGACCGAAAAGCGCTCGCCGACACGTATCGGCTGGGGCTGCGTCCGGTAGATCAGGACCACCTGTTGCGCCTCGAGCCGCGTCGCCCCGGGGGCCTGCGCCGCCTGCACGCAGCGCGCCGCCTAGGCCTCGGAAAGCAGGCGCTCGCGACTCGCCTGCCAGACCGGCGCGATCAGCGCGTCGGCGTTGCGCCACGCGATCTTCTCCGCGAGCGAAGCCGGCAGGCCGCTCAGCCAGCCGCGCGTCCAGGACGCGTGCTCGGGGATGTAGTACAGGCGCTCCGGCGTGAAGGTATCGGTGCCGACCATGAAGCGGTCCGGGAACTCGTCGAATGCCGCGCGCCAGGCCGGATCGAGCTGTCCGCCGGGCGCGTGGTCGGTGCGGAACGCGAGATCGGCCCACAGGCGCGGATGTCTGCGCAGCATCTCGCGAACCCGCTCGGGCCGGTCGAAGCCGGCGTGCGCCCACAACACGCGCGCGTCGGGATCCTGCGCGAACAGTCGCTCGACCGCGTCGGCGTCCGAGTGCGCGTGCAGGATCAGCCGGTGCTGCTTCGCCAGCTGCACCAGCCGCCGGGGCACCGGCAGGTCGGCGTCGGCGCCGTAGAGGTGGAACTCGCCGATCGCGGCGTAGCGATGTCGGCGCAGGCGTTCCTCCAGATGCGCGACGATCGTCGGGTCGCGCACCCAGGTCGAGATCTCGCCGCGCCGGCGATATGGCCGAAGGCTCGGTACGACCAGGTCGGGGGCCGCCGTGAACAGGCGCTGCGTGCCCTCGTCGTCGGAACTCGACACCAGTGCCCTTCGCAGGCCCGCCTTGCGCATCAGTGCGATCACTTCGGCGGTCGGCGCGACCTCCCACGCGTCGTGGCTGTAGTGCACGTGGGCGTCGAAGACAGGCAATGCTCCGCCCGCATCCTGCGCGCCGGCCGGCTCCATGGCGAGGCTCGTCGCGAGCGCTCCCCACAACGAAGCACAGGCAAGTCCGCGCGTGCGGCGCGAACGGGCAACCCGGATCGCCATCGTCAACCTCCTTGCGCTGCGGTGTGCGCGTTCCACGATAGCGGAATTCCGGGCGCCGCGGCGCTCGCCATCGCGGCGTGCAGGGACGCGCGGGGACGACGCTCGCGTGGAGCCTGCGCGGCTATCATGGGGCCCCGGCGCCGCGGGCGCCCGATCGCGGAGTCTCGATGCCGAGGTTCGCCGCCAACCTTTCGCTGATGTACGCCGAGCAGCCGTTCATGCAGCGCTTCGAGGCCGCTGCGCGCGACGGCTTTCGCGCGGTCGAATGCCAGTTTCCGTACGCGTTTCCGGCCGCCGAGATCGCGGCCGCGCTGCGCGCCAACGCAATGCAGCAGGTGCTCTTCAACGCGCCGCCCGGGGATCCTGCGACCGGCGACCGCGGCACCTGCAGCGTGCCGGGGCGCGAGGACGAGTTCCGTGCCGGCGTCGAGCGCGCGATCGGCTACGCCGTCACGCTCGAATGCCCGAGGCTGCACGTGATGGCCGGGGTCGTCCACGACGCGGCGCAACGCGCGCGCCAGCGCGAGACTTACGTCGGGAACCTGCGCTGGGCGGCGCGACGGCTGGCCCGCGAGGGCATCACGGCGCTGATCGAGCCGATCAACACCCGCGACGTGCCTGGCTACCTGCTCGACAGGCAGGCCGACGCGCACGCAGTCGTGGCCGAGGTCGGCGAGCCGAACCTGAAGGTGCAGATGGACCTGTACCACTGCCAGATCGTCGAGGGAGACCTCGCGACGAAGATCCGGCGCTACCTGTCCGGTGTCGGACACGTCCAGATTGCCGGCGTGCCCGAGCGCCACGAGCCCGACGTCGGCGAGTTGAACTATCCGTACCTGTTCGAACTCATCGACGAACTCGGCTACGATGGCTGGGTAGGCTGCGAGTACCGGCCGCGGGGCGCGACCCGCGACGGGCTCGGGTGGATGGCGCGCTGGCGCTGATCGCGGGCCACGCCGAGGCGCCGCGCGCCCGAATCCGGGCGTGTCGGGTGATCAGGCAGAATAACGCTTTTGCCGGGGCGCTCCCGATGGCGGCCGTCTATCACTCGAACCTGCGCTCGCTGCCGCTGCTGTCGCGCGGCAAGGTGCGCGACAACTACGCGGTCGGCGACGACCGGCTGCTGATCGTCACGACCGACCGGCTGTCGGCGTTCGACGTGATCATGTCCGACCCGATCCCGGACAAGGGCCGCGTTCTCAACCAGATGGCGCTGTTCTGGTTCGAGCGGCTGGCGGACGTCGTCCCGAACCACCTGACCGGCGTCGACCCGGAGTCGGTCGTCGTCGCCGACGAGCGCGAGCAGGTGCGCGGCCGCTCGATGGTCGTCAAGCGGCTGAAGCCGATCCTGGTCGAGGCGGTCGTCCGCGGCTACCTGATCGGATCGGGCTGGAAGGACTACCAGGCGAGCGGCGCGGTGTGCGGCATCGCGCTGCCGCGCGGCCTGCAGATGGCCGACCGCCTGCCCGCGCCGATCTTCACGCCTGCGGCCAAGGCCGAGCTCGGCGAGCACGACGAGAACATCGGCTTCGACGACATGGCGGCGCGGATCGGCGTGTCGCTGGCGGGGCGGATCCGCGAGATCAGCCTGGAGTTGTATCGACGCGCGAGCGAACATGCGGCCACCCGCGGGATCATCATCGCCGACACGAAGTTCGAGTTCGGCCTCGACGCGCAGGGCGCGCTGCACCTGATGGACGAAGTGCTGACCGCCGATTCGTCGCGCTTCTGGCCGGCCGACGAATGGCGCCCCGGGATCTCGCCGCCGTCGTTCGACAAGCAGTTCGTGCGCGACTACCTCGAGACCGTGCCGGGCTGGGACAAGCGTCCGCCGCCGCCGCCGCTGCCGGCTGCAGTGATCGAGCAGACTGCGGCGAAGTATCGCGAGGCACTGCGCCGGCTGACGGGGCAGGAACTCTGACCCGGTGCGAAGGGCCAGCGGGCCGCGCACTGGCAGGACTGGATGGCCGACGGAGAATCGACGATGAGTACGGCGCTGGTGGGCGTGGTGATGGGTTCGAGCAGCGACTGGGAGGTCATGCAGCACGCGGTCGCGGTACTGCGTCAGTTTCACGTGCCGTTCGAGGCGCGCGTGGTGTCGGCTCACCGGATGCCCGACGAAATGTTCCGCTACGCCGAGCAGGCGCGCGAGCGCGGCCTGCGCGCGATCATCGCCGGTGCCGGCGGCGCGGCGCACCTGCCGGGCATGATCGCATCGAAGACCACGGTGCCGGTGCTGGGCGTGCCGGTGCCGTCGAAGTACCTGCGCGGCGAGGACTCGCTGCTGTCGATCGTCCAGATGCCGCGCGGCATTCCGGTGGCGACGTTCGCGATCGGCGAAGCCGGTGCGGCCAACGCCGCGCTGCATGCGGTTGCGATGCTGGCCGGCAGCGACGCCGCGCTCGCCGAGCGGCTGGCCGCGTTCCGCGTGCGGCAGACCGACTCGGCGCGCGCGATGACGCTGCCGGGAACGTGATGCCCGGGGACGCGTCGGGCTCGCAGGCGGCGCGTCGCGTGCCGCGCCTGCACCGTCCTTTGCCTGCGCTGCCGCCGGGCGCCTGGCTCGGGCTGCTCGGAGGTGGCCAGCTCGGGCGGATGTTCTGCATGGCCGCGCAGAGCATGGGATATCGCGTCTGCGTGCTCGATCCGGGCGTCGACAGCCCGGCGGGCTCGATTGCCGACCGGCACCTGCAGGCCGACTACCTCGACGAACAGGCGCTGCGCGAGATCGCGACGAGTTGCCGTGCCTCGACCACCGAGTTCGAGAACGTGCCGGCGCGCGCACTCGAGTTCCTCGCGAGGCACGGCGTCGTCAGCCCGGCCGCCGACAGTGTCGCGGTGGCGCAGGACCGCCGCGCCGAAAAGGCCTTCGTGCGCGAGTGCGGGCTCGACACCGCGCCCTACGTCGACGTGTCCACCGCCGACGACCTGCGCGCCGCACCGGCCGACCTGTTTCCCGGGATCCTGAAGGTCGCCCGGCTCGGCTACGACGGCAAGGGGCAGGCGAGCGTCGCGTCGATCGCGCACGCGCTCGACGCGTTCGCACGCTTCGGCAGCGTCCCCTGCGTGCTCGAGAAGCGCCTGCCGCTCGAACTGGAAGTGTCGGCACTCGTCGCGCGCGGCTTCGACGGACACAGCGTGGCCTATCCGGTCGCCGAGAACGTCCACCGCGGCGGCATCCTCGCCGTCTCGACGGCGCCCGCGCGCATCTCGCAGGACCTCGCGGCGCGCGCGATCGACGCCACGCGGCGGATCGCCGACGCGATGGATTACGTCGGCGTCCTCTGCGTCGAGTTCTTCGTGCTGGCCGACGGCAGCCTGCGCGTCAACGAGATGGCGCCGCGGCCGCACAACTCCGGCCATTACACGATCGACGCTTGCGTCACCAGCCAGTTCGAGCAGCAGGCGCGCGTGCTGGCCGGATTGCCGCTCGGTTCGACCCACCAGCATCAGGCGGCGGTGATGCTCAACGTGCTCGGCGATTGCTGGTACCGGCCGCTCGGCGACGCGCAGCCGAGTCCGGCACCGCACGAGCCCGACTGGACCGTCGTGTTCAGGCACCCTTCGGCGAAGTTGCACCTGTACGGCAAGCGGGAAGCGCGCCCGGGCCGAAAGATGGGGCACGTGACGGTGCTCGCCGACGCAGTCGACGAGGCGGTCCGTGTGGCCGTGCAGATCGAGCGCGAACTCGGCATCGGCGGCCCAGGCGTCTCGATCCGCCCCTGAGCGAAGGGGCACGACGTGAACGCCCATCCCCGCCCGGCGGACGCGCAGGCGATCGACGAGGCCGCGCGACGGCTGTCCGAAGGCGAGCTGGTGGCGTTTCCGACCGAGACGGTCTACGGTCTCGGCGCCGACGCCGCGTGCGAGCGCGCCGTGGCGGCGGTCTATCGGCTCAAGGGACGCCCTGCCGACCATCCGCTGATCGTGCACGTGCTCGACGCGACGCAGGCGGCGTGGTGGGCGCACTGGCCGGCCCGTGCGCAGCGACTCGCCGACGCGTTCTGGCCGGGTCCGCTGACGCTGATCCTTCGGCGCCGCGACGAGGCTCCCGGGTTCGCGTGCGGCGGGCAGTCGTCGATCGGACTGCGCGCGCCGTCGCACCCGGTGGCACGCGCGCTGCTCGAGGCGTTTGCGGCTCGCGGCGGGCGGGGCGTGGCCGCGCCGTCGGCGAACCGCTTCGGTCGCGTGAGCCCGACGCGGGCCGCGCACGTGATCGACGATCTCGGCGCCGACGCGCCGATGGTGCTCGACGGCGGACCGTGCGAGGTCGGCGTCGAATCGACGATCGTGGACCTGACCCGCGATCGGCCGGTGCTGCTGCGACCCGGCGGCGTCGGCGCCGACCAGCTCGAGGCGGTGCTGGGCGAGAGCGTGTTCGCTCGCGACGCGCAAGCGCCGCGCGCACCCGGGACACTGGCCTCGCACTACGCGCCGGTCACGCCGATCGAACTGGTTGCACGCGACGAGATCGACTCGCTGATCGCGCGGTTGCACGCGATCGGCGAGCGCATCGCGCTGTGGGCGCGCCCGGGCGCCGGCAGCGGCGCCGACGAGCGGCTGGCGATGCCGGCAGACCCGGAACTCGCGGCCCGTGCGCTGTACGGTGCGTTGCGAACCCTCGACCGTTCGGGCTGCCGGCGCATCCTCGTCGAGCGCGTCCCCGATACCGGCGACTGGCACGCGGTCGCCGACCGGCTGCGGCGCGCGGCTGCCGGTGCGGGCGCTGCTCAGCGATCCTGAGGTTGCACCAGCAGCAACGGCCGGCGGCAGCCGCGCACCAATGCCTGCGCGGTCGATCCGAGCACGGCAGCTCCGACGCCCGTGCGGCCGAGCGTGCCGACGCAGACCATGTCGGGCGCCTCGCGCTCGATCGTTTCGAGCAGGGCGCGATCCGCGCGATCGCTCTCGACGATCTCGATGCGCACCGTGCGTCCGCCCGCATCCGAGGGCAGCAGCGCGTTCAACTCGGCGCGCCGCTCTTCGAGCACCGCGCGGTGCTCGGCCGCGAAGTCGGCATACGACGGCCGCCCGTGTTGCCCGTCGCGCATCAGGTTCGGGCTCAAGACGTGCACGACGATGACTTCGCCGTCGCGCGGCGCGACAGCCAGCGCATAGGCGACAGCGCGATTGCCCACCGGCGACAGGTCGGTTGCAACGAGAACGCGACGCACCGCGGGTGGGAGCTGGCTGACCGAGGCCGCGGCGGCACCCGGAACCACCAGGACGTTGGTGGCGGCATCGCGCAGCAGATCGAGCGCGACCGATCCCGAGAACAACCGCTCGACGGCGCCGCGCTGGTGCGAGCCGACCACGACGAGGTCGGCGCGCTCGCGCTCGGCGAGGTGCGCCAGCCGGGCGCCGGGGTCTCCGCCGTGCGCCGAGACGACGACCTCGATCGGCAGCGCAGGCACTGCCCTTGCGAGCCGGCGGGCGATCTCGTCGCGCAGGCGCTGTTGTGACTGATCGGGCGAGTCGAGCAGGCCCATTCGCGCCGCCTCTCGCCGCGGGTCGTCGACGTAGGCGGCGATCGGGTGGCATCCGCCCAACTCGGCGAGTCGTTCGGCGAACAGGACCGCCGCGTCCGCCTGCGGCGTGAAGTCGTACGCGATCAGCATCCGCAACCGACGCTCGCCGCGCAACCACGCGATCAGCGGCGCCGCGTCGCGCAGCACCAGCATCGGCGACTCGGTGGCCCGCAACGCGCGCTCGCAGGTCTTGCCGAGGCGCACGCCGGCGCCGTCGCGGCGCCCGATCGCGGGCAGGATCAGCAGCGCGTCGTCGTGGCGCTTGGCCTCGGCCAGCAAGGCTTCGTCCGGCCAGCCGGCGGGCAACTCGACCGAGACCCTCGCACCGAGTCCGCGCAGCCGCTCGGCAGTGCGCTCGAGCTTCTCGCGCGCCGACTGGTCGAGCGCCTCGAGCACCGCTGCCGGGCCCAATGCGATGCTGCGGGTGTCGAGAACGTGGACCAGCGTCAGGTCGCCGCCGCTGCGCTTCGCGAGCAGCGCGCCGAGCGTTCCGGCCGCTTCGCAGCGGTCGCTGAAATCGGTGCCGCACAGAACCCGCATAGCGCTGTCTCCCCGAGCCGTGGTCCGCGGGATTCTAGGCCTGTCGCGGGCGCGCCGACCGCGATTCGGTCAAGTTCGCGGCGGGTCGAGCGCTCGCAGGAACGCGTCGGTCGCGGCGATCACGTCGTCGGGACGGTCCAGCTGGGGGCTGTGCCGGCAGGCGGGCAACGCGAGAAGTCGGGTGCCTGGACGCAGCTCTGCGATCCGCTCGATCTGGCGCATCGTCCCGTACTGGTCGTCCTCGCCCTGCACCGCGAGGATCGGGCAGCGCGAAGCCCGCACTTCGCGCTCGATGTTCCAGCTGGCGAACGCGTCGGACAGCCAGACGTCGGTCCAGCCGTGGAACGCGCCGTCGACGTCGCGGTGATGGCGCGCCAGCCGTTCGCGCAGGTTCGTCCGGTCGTACTCCCGCACGATCGCCGCGATCGAAGCGACGCAGACGGGTTCTACGAACAGGTGCGGCGCCAACGCCACGACTGCACGCGCGACGCCCGGGAAGGTGCCTGCGTGGATCAGTGCGATCGACGCGCCGTCGCTGTGGCCGAACAGGACGGGCTGCCGGATGTCCAGTTCGCGCAGCAGCGCAGGCAGCGTCGCCGTGGCTTCGTCGTGCATGAAACGCGGCGAACGCGCGCCCTGCAGCGGATCGGAGCCCCCGTAGCCAAGCCGTGAGTAGACCAGCCCCGGCAGGCCGACGCGAGCGCAGAGCCGGTCCGGGAAGTCGCGCCAACCGGACACGCAGCCGAGCCCTTCGTGCAGGAATACCAGCGCCGGCGACGCGCCGCCGGGCTCGCCGACCAGTCGGCACTCGAGCCGGCTGCCTTCGACCAGGACCGTTCGAGACCGGTCGTCACCGCGGGCGCTCATGAGTTATATTGCAAGTCGTTGCGATTCACGGCTGTATCTTGCATGGCATCGCCAACCCTGGGCAAATCACCGGACGAGGCAGGCTTCCTGGCGGCGCTCGGCCGGCGGGTCCGCGATCGGCGCGACGAAGCGGGCCTGACGCGCCGCCGCCTGTCCGAGTCGTCGGGGCTTTCCGAACGTTACCTGGCGCAGCTCGAGTCCGGCGACGGCAACATCTCTATCCTGCTGATCAGGCGTGTCGCCGAGGCCCTGCATTGCTCGCTCGAGCAGTTGCTGAGCGAGCAGGCCTCCGACCCCGAGATCGCTTCCGCGCTCGACGTGTTGCGGACCCTCGAACCGGGCCAGCGGCACCAGGCGGTCCTCGCGCTGCAACAGCGTTTCGGCGAGATGAGCCGCGAACGTGCGCGTCGCATCGCGCTGGTCGGCCTGCGCGGCGCGGGCAAGTCGACGCTGGGCACGCGGCTCGCGGCGCGGCTGAAGGTGCCGTTCTTCGAGCTGGACCAGCAGATCGAGCGCGAACTCGGCGCGGGCCTCGAGAGCATCTTCGCGATGTACGGACAGGATACGTACCGCGAGGCCGAGCGTCGCGTGCTCGACCGGCTGACGCGCACGCACCGCCGGTGCGTGATCGCGACGGGCGGTTCGCTGGTGCTCGAGCCGCGCACCTACGAGTTGCTGCGCGAGCGATGCCTGACGATCTGGCTGAAGGCCTCGCCGGAGGAGCACATGGACCGCGTGATCGCGCAAGGCGACCTGCGGCCCATCCGCGGGCGCGACCACGCGATGGCCGAGCTGCGGACGATCCTCAAGCAGCGGGACCGCCTCTACGCGCTGGCGGATGCGTCGGTGGACACGACCGGGGCGACCGAGGCCGAGAGCCTGAAACGGCTGGTCGACGTGATCGCGATCGCCAGCCCGCTCGCCGGCTCGTCGGCGCGCGACGGGCTCGCCGCGCCGGGCTGAGCCGGCCGCGCTCGCCACGCGCCGCGCGCCGCGGCACCGGGTCGCAACGCCACGCGCGCAGGCCGGGGTGCGACCCCGGTGGGCGGGCGTTGGCGCTGGCGCGGGAGCGCAGCGAAGACCGGACGCGCGCAGCGCGAGCCGGCCCCTGTCTGAGGGAGCGAAGCGACCGAGTTGGGGCCGACGGTCCGGGCTTCGCGTCCGCGCGACCAAGCGTTTCCGTAGGACAGCGCCTCCGCCCGCCCACCGGGGTCGCACCCCGGCCTGCGCGCGTGGCGTTGCGACCCGGTGCCGCGGCGCGCGGCGCGTGGCGAGCGCGGCCGGCTCAGCGCGGCCCGCTCAGCCCGGCGCGGCGAGCCCGTTGCGCGCCGACGAGCCGGCAGGCGGGTTTCAGGCGGCGACGACCGCGGCGCGAGCTTCGTCGAGCCAGGCGCGCATCCAGCGGGCGGCTGCGTCCTCGGGCAGTTCGGTGCCGGCGGCGTCGACGATCGCGCGCTCGCCGATGCGGCGCGCGCCGAGTGCGGCGAGCAGCTGGTCGAAGCGCATTCCGCCGTGCGCAAAGGTGTCGACGAAGCTGCTGTCGCCGAGGGCGAGGATGCCGTAGCGCACCGCGGACAGGTCGGGACGCTGCGCCTGCAGCGCATCGAACAGGTCGCGCGCGTTGTCGGGTACTTCGCCGCGGCCGTAGGTGGAGGTGCAGACGAGGAAGACGGCGTCGCGCTCGAACACGCCGGGATCGAGGTCGTCCATCGGCATGACGACGATGCGCGTGTCCACGTCGGAGAAGCCGAGCTCGAGTTCCTGCGCCACCAGTTGCGCGTTTCCGGTCATCGTTCCAACCAGGATCACCACGTCCATGCTCGTCGCCTCGCGCGCTCTTGATCCAGGATAATGCCCTCCACGGGGCCGCGCGGGCAGTTTATTGCACCGACGCGCGCGGTGGGCTAACGTCCCTGGTCGCGACGCGAGGTTTCGTCGCAGGCTGCGCTGCGCGACCGTCGTACGCATCCGCGCGATAATCCCCGATACCATCGAGCACTGAGGAGAGATGCCGTGGCCCAGCTGTCGAGTGCCGACCATTCGATGAGTCCTCCGCGGGTCACGGTCCCGCGTCGTTACAACGCGGCGCACGACCTGGTCGAGCGCAACCTGCGCGCCGGGCGCGCCGACCGGCTCGCGTTCATCGACGATCGCGGGAGCTGCACCTACGCGGAGTTGGCCCGGCGGGTCAACCGCTTCGCCTCGTCGCTGGCCAGCCTCGGGCTGCGCCCCGAGGATCGCGTGATGCTGTGCATGCTCGACACCATCGACTGGCCGGTGGCCTTCCTCGGCGCGATCACGGCCGGAGTGGTGCCGGTCGCGGTCAACACGCTGCTCAAGCCGCAGGACTACGAGTACATGCTGCGCGACTCGCGCGCGCGGGCGCTGTTCGTCTCGGCGGCACTGCTGCCGTCGTTCGAAGGCCTTGCCGCAAGGGTGCCGACGCTCGCCCACACGATCGTCTCGACGGCGCCCGGTGCCGCCGGCGGCGCGCCGCGGCAGGGCGCATCCGGCGATTTCGACGCCTTGCTGGCCGGTGGCCACGACAGCTTCGAGCCGGCGGACACGGTGGCGGACGAGCCGTGCTTCTGGCTGTATTCGTCGGGATCGACCGGAGCGCCCAAGGGCACCGTGCACGTGCACTCGAGCCTGATCCAGACGGCGGAGTTGTTCGCGCGCCCGGTGATCGGCATCAGCGAGGGCGACATCGTGTTCAGCGCGGCCAAGCTGTTCTTCGCGTACGGGCTCGGCAACGGGTTGACCTTCCCGATGTCGGTTGGTGCGACTGCGGTGCTGATGGCCGAGCGGCCGACGCCGGAAGCCGTGTTCCTGCGGCTGACCGGCGAGGCACCCGAGGCGCTGGCGAAGCTGCGCGCCCGGCCGACCGTGCACTACGGCGTGCCGACGCTGTTCGCCAGCATGCTGGCGAGCCCGTCGTTCCCGGCGCGCGAGCAGCTCGGGCTGCGCGTCGCGACGTCCGCGGGCGAGGCGCTGCCGGCGCGGGTCGGCGCGACGTTCACCGAGCGCACCGGCGTCGAGATCCTCGACGGCATCGGCTCGACCGAGATGCTGCACGTGTTCCTTTCGAACCGCTCGGGCGAGGTCCGCTACGGCACGACCGGCAAGCCGGTGCCCGGTTACGCACTGCGCCTGCTCGGCGACGACGGCCAGGAGGTCGACGACGGCGAGGTGGGCGACCTGTACATCAGCGGGCCGTCTGCCGCAGCGATGTACTGGAACCAGCGCGACAAGACCCGCCAGACCTTCCAGGGCGAGTGGACGCGCAGCGGCGACAAGTACGTGCGCGATGCCGACGGCTACTTCACATATGCCGGTCGCTCCGACGACATGCTCAAGGTCAGTGGCCAGTACGTGTCGCCGTTCGAGGTCGAGTCGGCGATCGCATCGCACCCGGCGGTACTCGAGGCAGCGGTGGTCGGTGTGCCGGACGACGACCGGCTGATCAAGCCGAAGGCCTACGTCGTGCTGAAGGAACCCGCAAAGGCGTCACCGGCGCTCGCCGAAGAGCTGCGATCGTACGTGAAGGACCGGCTCGCGCCGTTCAAGTACCCGCGCTGGGTCGAGTTCGTCGAAGAGTTGCCGAAGACCGCGACCGGCAAGATCCAGCGCTTCAAGCTGCGTGGCTGAAGCGCCGCCGTTCGTCCGAGAAATGCAGACCGACCCGCGCTTCCCGAACCTGCACGTCGTCGATCATCCGCTCATCCAGCACAAGCTCACGCACATGCGCGATCGCGGAACGTCGACGCGCACCTTTCGCGAGTTGCTTCGCGAAATCACGCTGCTGATGGGCTACGAGATCACGCGCGACCTCCCGCTCGCCACGCGCGCGATCGAGACGCCGCTCGCGAAGATGGTCGCGCCAGTCATCGCCGGCAAGAAGGTCGCGGTCGTCCCGATACTGCGCGCGGGCCTCGGCATGGCCGACGGGCTGCTCGAGTTGATCCCGTCGGCGCGCGAGGGGCACATCGGCCTCTATCGCGGGGCCGACCAGCGCCCGGTCGAGTACTACGTCAGGCTGCCCGAGGTCGAGGGCCGGCTGTTCATCGTCTGCGATCCGATGCTCGCGACCGGTCACTCGGCGGCGCACGCGGTCAGGCTGCTGGTCGAACGCGGCGTCCCGCCGGGTTCGATCCGCTTCCTGGCGCTGGTCGCGGCTCCCGAAGGCGTCGCGGTCTTCCAGCGCGCCCATCCGGGCGTGCCGGTCTACGTGGCCGCGCTCGACAGCCACCTCGACGAGCGTGCGTACATCGTCCCGGGCCTCGGCGACGCGGGCGACCGGATCTTCGGCACCAAGCACTGAACCACTTCGCGGGGAACGAGTGATGCGCGTCTTCGAGAGCCTGGCAGAACTCAAGCCGCTGGTCGGCGAGGAGGTCGCGGTCAGCGACTGGGTGACGGTGACGCAGCAGCGCATCGACCAGTTCGCCGAGGCGACCGGCGATCACCAGTGGATCCACGTCGATCCGCAACGCGCGGCCAGGGGTCCGTTCGGCACGACGATCGCGCACGGCTACCTGACCTTGTCGATGCTGCCGCTGTTCGCCGACAGCGCGATCGAGTTCCGCAACGTCCGGATGAGCGTCAACTACGGACTCAACCGGGTCCGCTTCACCTCGCCGGTGCCGGTCGGCAGCGAGTTGCGCGCGCGCTTCCGGTTGCTCGCGGTCGAGGACATCGCGAACGGCGGGGTGCAGGTCACCACCGAAGTCACGATCGAGCGCAAGGGCGGCGATCGGCCGGTCTGCATCGCCGAGTCCATCGCGCGCCGCTACGCGTAGGCCCGTTGGCGCCCGGCGCCGCGCGGGCCACCGGCCGGGCCCGGCGCGGCGGCGCGGGCTCGCTGCCCGTCGCGCAAGAGGCTTCGGCCCCGCTTCGCGGGGCTTCCGGCGTCTACCTCGCAAAATGGCACCCGCGGCCGACGGGCGCTGCGCGCCCGACGGCGACGGGTCCCGCCATTTTGCTTTCGGTAGCCCGCCGCTCGCCAATTGCGCGACGGGCAGCGAGCCCGCGCCGCCGCGCCGGGCCCGGCCGGTGGCCCGCGCAGCGCCGGGCGCCAACGGACCTACGCGTAGCGGCCTGCCACCGGCATCCAGATGCGCGAGGCTGCGATGCGTGCCGGCAGCGCAGCGACCGTGGCGATTCCACGCGTCGAACAGCTCGACCTGGAGCGGCGAGCAACCCGGACGGGCCGCCAGCGCCTCGGGCTCGGGGCATCCGGGCGCGTAGGCGCTGGCGCGGGAGCGCAGCGGAGACCGGACGCGCGATGCGCGAGTCGGCCCCTGTCTGAGGGAGCGAAGCGACCGAGTTGGGGCCGACGGTCCGGGCTCCGCGTCCGCGCGACCAAGCGTTTCCGTAGGACAGCGCGTTCGCGCCCGGATGCCCCGAGCCCGAGGCGCTGGCGGCCCGTCCGGGTCGTTCGTCGCGGCGCACGCCCGTGCAGTCGACGCGCAGGCGCGCCGAGGCGAGGGCGATCAGGAGAACGCCTGGATCCCCGTCTGCGCGCGCCCGAGGATCAGTGCGTGGATGTCGTGCGTGCCCTCGTAGGTGTTGACGACCTCGAGGTTGACCAGGTGCCGCGCCACGCCGAACTCGTCGGAGATGCCGTTGCCGCCCATCATGTCGCGCGCCATCCGCGCGATGTCGAGCGACTTGCCGCACGAGTTGCGCTTCATGATCGACGTGATCTCGACCGCGGCGGTGCCCTCGTCCTTCATGCGCCCGAGCCGCAGGCAGCCCTGCAGGCCGAGCGTGATCTCGGTCTGCATGTCGGCGAGCTTCTTCTGGATCAGCTGGTTGGCCGCGAGCGGCCGGCCGAACTGCTTGCGGTCGAGGACGTACTGGCGCGCGCGGTGCCAGCAGTCCTCGGCCGCGCCGAGCGCGCCCCAGGCGATGCCGTAGCGCGCGCTGTTCAGGCAGGTGAACGGGCCCTTCAGGCCCTCGACGCCGGGCATCAGCTGCTCGTCGGACACCGGCACCTGGTCCATCACGATCTCGCCGGTGATCGACGCGCGCAGCCCCACCTTGCCGTGGATCGCCGGCGCGGACAGTCCCTTCATCCCCTTCTCGAGGATGAACCCCTTGATGCGCCCGTCGTGGTCGCCGCCGACGCACTTGGCCCAGACGATGAACACGTCGGCGATCGGCGAGTTCGAGATCCACATCTTGCTGCCGGTCAGCTGGTAGCCGCCGTCGACGCGCTTCGCGCGCGTCTCCATCGAACCCGGATCCGAGCCGTGGTTCGGCTCGGTGAGCCCGAAGCAGCCGATCCACTCGCCGGTGGCGAGCTTCGGCAGGTACTTGCGCTTCTGCGCCTCGCTGCCGAACTCGTAGATGGGCACCATCACCAGCGAGCTCTGCACGCTCATCATCGAACGGTAGCCCGAGTCGACGCGCTCGACCTCGCGGGCGATCAGGCCGTACGCGACGTAATTCAGGCCGGGGCCACCGTACTCGGTCGGGATCGTCGGACCCAGCAGGCCGAGTTCGCCCATCTCGCGGAAGATCGCCGGGTCGGTCTTCTCGTTGCGGAAGGCCTCGAGCACGCGAGGCGCCAGCATGTCCTGGCAATAGGCCATGGCGGCCTCGCGGACCATGCGCTCGTCTTCGCTGAGTTGCGCATCGAGCAGCAGCGGGTCATCCCATTTGAACGAAGCCTTCATCGATCTCTCCTGTCAATCCTGCATCCGGCGCTTCGCGGGTCGGGGGTCATCGTAGCTTGGCACCTCTCGCGGCACAAACCGGCCACTCGTACGCGGTACCATTGCCGGCCTCGGGACGGCAGCCGCGGGATCCACCCGTCGTCGCCGGCCCCGGACCACGACGAGGCATCGATGTCGCTGATCGAAATCCGCAAGCGTGCGCTGAATATCGAGACCGTGTTTCACGAGGGCGGTCCGCCCGCGAACCCGCCGCTTCGGATGGGTTCGGCGGTCGCCGTGATACGCAACCCCTATGCGGGCCGCTACGAACCCGATCTGATGCCCTTTATGGCCGAGTTGCGCACCCTCGGCCATGATCTGGCTCAAGAGCTCGCCGACGCCCTCGGACGCGACAAGGTCGAGGCCTACGGCAAGGCAGCGATCGTCGGCGTCGACGGCGAACTCGAGCACGGCGCCGCCTGGCACGAGGCCGGCGGCTGGGCGATGCGCGCGGTGCTCGGCGAGCCGAAGGCGCTCGTGCCTGCCGCCAAAGCGGTGGCGGCCACCGGTTACCGGCTGATGGTGCCGTTGCACCACATCCACGCGTGCTACGTGAGAAGCCACTACAACGCCATGGAAATCGGGCTGCAGGACGCGCCGCGTCCGCGCGAGATCCTCTACGGCCTGGTCATGGCGACCGGCGGGCGAGTGCATTCGCGCCTCGGCGGGCTTGCCAAGGACAAGGTGTCCGTCCACGACGGCCAGCGCTGACGCGCAACGCGCGAACGGGCGTGCCGCTCACATGGCGATCGGCACGACCGCGGTCGCCTCGATCTCGAGCTTCGCGCGTTCCTCCATCAGCGCCACGACCTGTACCGCGGTCATCGCCGGATAGTGCACGGTGCCCTCGGCATCGGTCATGAACTCGCGGTACGCGGCGCCGAGCGGCTTGCCGGCGCCGAGGTACTCGCGGCGATCGGTGACGTACCAGGTCATTCGCACGATGTGCTCGGGGCCTGCGCCCGCTTCGGCGAGCACGGCGCGCACGTTCGCCAGCGCCTGGCGGGCCTGCCCGACGAAGTCGTCGGTCACGAACTCGCAGCGTTCGTTCCAGCCGATCTGGCCGGCGATCGACACCACCGTGCCACGCGCCGCGATGCCGTTCGCGTAGCCGCGCGGCGCTGCCCAGCCTTTCGGCTGGAGGATCGTCCTGTGCATGGGTCTTCTCCAATCAGAGTTCGGTGCGAACCTTCCACAACTCGGGGAACAGCACCACGTCGAGCATCTTGCGAAGGTAGGCGACACCGGCGGTGCCGCCAGTGCCGGGCTTGAAGCCGATGATGCGCTCGACCGTCGTCACGTGCCGGAAGCGCCATTGACGGAACGCGTCCTCGAGGTCGATCAGCTCTTCGGCCAGTTCGTACAGCCCCCAGTGGCGCTCGGGCTCGCGATAGACGGCCAGCCACGCGGCCTCGACGCCGTCCGAGTAGGCGCGCGGCTGCGACCAGTCACGCTCGACGTCGGCCGCGTCGATCCCGAAGCCGCGCCGCGCCAGCAGCCGGATCGCCTCGTCGTACAGCGACGGCTCGGCCAGCGCCTGCGCGACCGCGGCGTGCAGGTCCGGCCGATGCGCATGCGGGCGCAGCATCACCGGGTTCTTGTTGCCCAGCATGAATTCGATCTGCCGGTACTGGTAGGACTGGAAGCCCGACGACGAGCCGAGGTGAGGGCGCATCGCGGTGTACTCCGACGGCGTCAGCGTCGCCAGCACGTCCCAGGCATGCACGAGCTGCTCCATGATGCGCGAGACGCGCGCCAGCATCTTGAACGCCGGCGACAGCTCGTCTGCGCGGAGCCTGGCCCGCGCCGCACGCAGTTCGTGCAGCGCGAGCTTCATCCACAACTCGCTGGTCTGGTGCTGCACGATGAACAGCATCTCGTTGTGGTCGCCCGAGCGCGGTCGCTGTGCGTCGAGCACCGCGTCGAGGCACAGGTAGTCGCCATAGGTCATCGTGTCGCGATAGTCGAGTTTCGCGCCTTCGAATCGATCGTCGCTCATCGGGACTCCGTGCAGGTCGGCGATCGCTCGCCGCGTCAGGTCACCGCGCCGCGCGCGAGGAAGACCGGTCGATTCCACTCGCCCGAGTCGAGCACCGCCGACAGGTGATCGGCGGCGTCCCACGCGTCGACGAAGCGCAGGTACAGCGGCGCGAAGCCGAAGCGCAGGATGTCCGGGGCCCGGAAGTCGCCGATCACGCCGCGCTCGATCAGCGCCTGCACGACGGCGTAGCCCTGGTCGCCATCGGGCAGCGTGAAGCTCACCTGGCTGCCGCGGCGGTCGCCGTCCATCGGCGTCACGCAGCGCAGTCCGTGGCGCGCGCACAGCACGCCGGCGCGCGCTGCGAACAGCGCGGTCAGCTGCATCGACTTGCGCCACAGCGCCGGCAGGCCGCCGTGCGCTTCGGCGGCGAGCAGCGCGTCGAGGCCGGCGTCGAGCGCCACCATCAACAGCACCGGCGGCGTGCCGCACAGGTAGCGCGCAACGCCGGCAGCCGGCCGATAGCCGGCCTCGAACGCGAACGGCTCCGCGTGACCCATCCAGCCCGACAGCGGCTGCGAGAAGGCGGCCAGGTGCCGTCGCGCGACGAACAGGAAGGCGGGTGCGCCAGGGCCGCCGTTCAGGTACTTGTAGCCGCAGCCGACCGCGAAGTCGGCCTGCGCGGCGTTCAGGTCGACCGGGAAGGCGCCGGCAGAGTGCGCGAGGTCCCACAGCATCAGTGCGCCTGCCCGG
>Ga0073899_10001553_pt1 | contig 21043 bp, 17 predicted proteins | sample KloWWTmetaKNB5Ph_FD_88975 | JGI IMG/M metagenome (GOLD analysis project Ga0073899, IMG submission 88975) | Active sludge microbial communities from Klosterneuburg, Austria, studying microevolution and ecology of nitrifiers - Klosterneuburg... | ecosystem: Engineered > WWTP > Aerobic digester >... | reverse complement strand
GCGCTCCGGTCCCTACGCCTTGCCAAAACGACGGACAAATTCCGCCGCCAGATCGACGGGTGTGCCGATGAAGCTGACGATCCCGGCTTCCATCGCACCGTCGATCATCGAACTCACGACACAGGTCGCCGGGTCCTGCACCCACACGCTGCCACCCTTCGCAGCCAGGCGTTTGGCGCCCTCGATGGCGTCGTGCGCCATACCACTGAAAACGATGGCTCCGGCATCAGCGCCGAAGCGATCGGCAATGTCGATCAGTACTCTGTCGATGGACGGGCTGTAGGGCGAGGCTTCATCGAGCGCCACGACCTTCACTTCACCGCTCGGGTCCAGCAGCATGCGTTCGGCGATTGGTGCCACCAAGACTTGACCATGACCGGCGCGCATGCCGGCGCTGGCGATCGCCACCGGCATCGGGGTCGCCTTCTGCAACTGAGTGACCATCAGATCAACAAAATCCGCACCCATGTGCTGCGCGAGCACGAAGCAGGCTTGCACGCTGGCCGGAATGTTGGTGAGGAACTCGCGCACCGCATCGGGCCCTCCGATGGAGGCGCCGAGCACCCAGACGCGACGGATCGCGCCGGGTTGGCTGTTCACGACCGGACCCACCGGCGTGGCTTCCGCCACCGCGGTCATGGCCGCGAACTCGCGCATGAAGTCGTCCTCTTCGGTGCTGCTCGCAGCAGCCGACTCGTTGCTGCCGAGGCCGATGTTGCCAACCGACAATTCCAGGGTTTCATCGAGGCTGGCGCTAATGCCGACATCGGCTGTCGTTGCGGCATCGCCGGCGCCGCTGGACAGATCTTCCAGCGCGAAATCGAGCCCATCGAAAGGTGAAGCGGCTGCCGTGTTGGCGGCGGCGGGAGCGGTGGGAGCGACGGCAGCAACCGGCGCGCCGTCGAGTGGTTCCAGCGACAAGCCCAGGTCGGCGAAGGGATTGTCTTCCACCGTGGGCGCCGCAGCCCTGGTCGGCTGCGCGGCAGGCGCTGAAGGCGGTGCGCTGGTGGCAGCCTTCGCTGGTGGCGCAGCTGGCGCATCGTCGAGCGGTTCGAGGGTCAGGCCATCGAGGTCGAACGGAAAATCGAACTCGACCGCAGCAGCAGTGCTCGCGGGCGCGGCAGCGGCGGGCGCGTCATCCTGTGGCTCCAACGACAGCGTCAGCTCATCCAGCAGGTTCGATCGCGGCGCGCGCTCGGCAGCAGCAGGCGCGTTGCTCGCCGACGCGGGTGCGCCGGCTTCCGGCCGCGGCGCCTGCTTGGCCAGTAAGTCGTCGAGTCCCTCGGCGGCACCGGCAACGGCAGCCGGCTCGCTGAAATCGAGATCGGCGAACGCGAGCAGCTCATCTTCCAGCTGCGCCGGCGGTTCCGCACGTTCCGCTCGCGGCGAGGCCGGGGTGGCCGCAGGCGCCGGCTCGCTCAGGTCGAGCGCAAGGCCGAGGTCAGCGAAGGGATTCTCGGTAGTGCTCGCTGCCGGGCTCGCCGAGTCGGTCAAGCCGAAATCTCCGAGCAGCGCACTCAAGTCATCGGCCCCGGGCGCATTCTTGGCTTCGAGCTTGGTCGCATGCATGTCGAAGGATGCCAACGCATTGGCGATGGCGTCAGTCGCATGCCGCATGGAGTCATCGCTGACGCTGGGTGCATCAAGCGATTTCGGCATGTGGGTGGTGGTCAATGCATGCTGCGGCATGCTGCGCACCGGAACCGCCTCGGCGCCGACCGGACGCGGCGGCAACAACTCGGCGTCGCCGACAATTTTCGCGGCCAGGTGCCGCGCCCAGCGCGCCAGGTCATAGCCGGCCAACTTGCTGCTGACCTCGCCGTCGTTGAACACGACCTTTATGGCATCGTCGACCAGCAGATCGTCGATTGCCTCAAGTTGCTCATCACTGTCCGGGTCGAGATTGACGATCACCACCTGGGCGCCGGAGCGTGCGAGCGCGGCGCGGTCGAATGCTGCGGTCTCAGTCTCGTAGACGATGCTCGCCCCGCTATCGCGTAGCGCCTCGCGCAGGTGCGCGTGCAGGTCCCCGGACTGGTACACCAGCCCGATCGCGACTTCGACTCTGGTCTCAGTGGACGGCACGGGTCAACCTCAGGATCTCGTCGACATTGCGCAGCAGATCGGCCTCCTGGTAGGGCTTGCCCAGATAACGGTCGACTCCGATTTCCATTGCGCGCTGGCGGTGCTTCTCACCGGTACGCGACGTGATCATGATGATCGGCACAGCCTTCAGGCGCGGATCGTTGCGCATGTAGGTCGCGAACTCGTAACCGTCCATGCGCGGCATTTCGATATCGAGCAACACCAGATCCGGCACCCGGTCCTGAATCTTCTCGACTGCATCGAGACCATCCTTCGCGGTAGTGACTTCCATGTCGTTGCGCTCGAGCACGCGGCTGGTGACCTTGCGCATGGTGATCGAGTCGTCGACCACCATGATCAGCGGCTGACGCCGCTCGATCGGGACAGTGACCGGCTCGGGCACGTACGGAATCTCGATGCCCTGCTCGTCGAGCACGGTCTGGCGCAGCGCCGCGACCTTGCGCACCAGCGGTGCCATGTCGAGGATCATCACCACCGAACCATCGCCCATGATGGTCGCGCCGAAAATACCCGGCACCGAACTGATCTGCGGGCCGACCGACTTGACCACGACTTCGCGGCTGCCAAGCACCGCGTCAACGCGTACCGCGGCGCGCTGGTCGCCGGAGCGCACCATCAACAGCGGCAACTGCGCATCGTCGCTGGCGCGGTGCGACACCGTACCCAGCAGGTCGTTCATTTCGTAAATCGTGTAGTCGTCGCCGCCATAGCTGTAGACCGGCTGGGCGCTGTGCATGCGCGCATCCAGGTCTTCGCGGCGGATGCGTACCACACCCTGCACCGAAGACATCGGCACCGCAAACAGGTGTTCGCCGATGCGCACCAGAATCGCCTGGGTCACCGCCAGCGTGAATGGCAGGCGCACCGTGAACTGGCTGCCCTTGCCGCGCACCGAATCGATCGCCAGCGAGCCGCCGAGCTGCTTGATCTCGGAGTGGACCACGTCCATGCCGACACCGCGACCGGCGATTTTGCTGACCGTCTCCGCAGTGGAGAAGCCGGTTTCAAGCACGAATCCAAACAGGTCGCGGTCGGAGAGCTGCGCGTCCGGCTTCAGCAGCCCGCGCTCGATCGCCTTGCGCCGAATTGCATCGCGATCCATGCCCTTGCCGTCGTCGCTCACCCGGATCACGACTTCCGTCGCCTCACGCGAGATCGCGACGGTCACTGTGCCTTCCTCGTTCTTGCCCTGCGCGGCGCGCTCCGCCGGCGTCTCGATGCCGTGCGCCATCGAGTTGCGCAGCATATGCTCTAACGGGGCGGTCATGCGATCGAGGACATTGCGGTCCATTTCGCCCTGTGCCCCTTCGACGCGCAACTGCGCGCGCTTGCTCAACTCACCCGCAGTCTGCCGCATCAATCGACGCAAACGCGGCACCACCGAGTCGAACGGCACCATGCGCGTGCGCATCAGTCCTTCCTGCAAGTCGGAACTGACGCGCGACTGCTGCAGCAGCAGGGTTTCCGCCTGGCGCGTGAGGTCGTCGAGCGCGCTCTGCAACGCTGCCAAGTCGGACACCGACTCGGCCAGCGCTCGTGAAAGTTGCTGCAAGGTAGAGAAGCGATCGAGTTCGAGCGGGTCGAAGTCGGCGTCCGAGGTCTCGTGTTCGCGCTGGTAGCGCGCGATGATCTGCGCCTCGGTTTCGATCTCGAGCTTGCGCAGCTGTTCGCGCAAACGCAGCACCGTCTGATCGAGTTCCTGCAGGTTGAAGCGGAAGGTGCCCATCTGCTGTTCGAGACGGGAGCGGTAGATCGAGACCTCGCCAGCGTAGTTGACAAGATTGTCGAGCAGGTCGGAGCGGACGCGGATCATTTCCTGCGCGACGCGACCGGCTTCCTCGACCTCTTCGATCATGTCGCGTGCCGGCCGCGGTGTCGGCGCCGGAACTGCGACCGGCTTGGCCGCCTCAGCTCCCGCTGGCACCGGTTCCGCCGCAGCAGCAACAGAAACCACGACTGCGGTGGCGTCCGACGTTGGCACCTCGCCATCCACGGTGGCGATCGTCTCGCCTGCCACCAGCGCGTCGAAGCGCGCCACCGCATTGACCGGCATGCCAATCGCCAGGCGCTTGGCAACACGCTGCACCAACTGGTGCAGGCGGTCGAAGCCGCGTTCCAGGGACTCCAGCGACACCCGGTCCATGGCGCGGCGACCGTCGGCCACCAATTCCAGCAGCGCTTCCATGGCGTGGCTCAGGTCGCCGATCGGCGCCAGTCCGGCCATGCGCGCGCCGCCTTTCAGCGTGTGCAACTCGCGCTGCAGTCCGCTCACGATTTCGCGCTCGTGCGGCTGTTCGCGCAAGCGCGCCATCATGGTGTCAGAAGCGTCGAGAATGTCGCCGCCTTCCTGCACAAAGATCTCGAGCAGATCCTCGTCCATGTCCGGCAGTTCCAGCGGCCCGTCCGGATTGGCATCGGGTTCGACCTGGACGTACATGACCTCATGCGTGGACGCCTCGACCGGTGCCAGGATCGAAGGCGCTGGTTCAGCAGCAACCGCCGCCTCCGCGACCAGCATGGCATCGACCAGCGGCGGAATGTCCGCCGCCGCGGTGAATTCGTCCTGCAGTTTTGGCAGTTCGGTTTCGGCGTCGGCCTGAGCGAAGGCCTGTTCGATCGACCAGTCCTCGAGTGCCGCGAACTCGGGTTCGAGCACGGGTTCGGGGATTGCACTCGCCAATTCCGGCGACGGTTCGGCGTCCGGCAAGTCTTCTCGGTACGCGAGATCAGCGTCCTCGACCTCAAGTACAGGTGCTTCGTCGGCCAGAGCGGGCGTCGTATCGAGGGTGATTTCCTTCAACTGCTCCCCAGCCCATTCGCTATCGAACGCGGCGCTAGGCTCGTCCATCGTGATTTCTTCAACCTCGGGCACCGCCAGTGCCGCGGCTGCCACGGGCTCAACGACCACGCTGGCATCCGTCAACAGCGACTCGTCCAGGATCACTTCGGGCGGCGGCACAGACGCAGCGGCCCCATCCCAGGACCAGGCATCGTCGTTCGACAACTCGATCGGTTCGACGGAGGAGCCTTCGGCCACCAATTCCACTTCGTCCGCTGGTTCGATCAGCAGATCATCAGCAGACTCGGTTGGCCGCAACTCTGCATCGCCTGCACCCGCCGCATCTTCCTCATCGACATGGACGTTGAACACGCCGAGCACGCTGTCAGGCTCGGGCAAGCCATTGCGGAAGCGCGTCAACTGTTCCACCAGCGCGGACGTGTCCGGAGCGACGAATCCATGCTGGTCGGCACCCGCAACCACTTGCTCGATGAACTCAGCAGTCTCCGCGATGGTGTCCACGCCGGCCATGCTCGGCACCTCGCTGGCGCCGCGTAGCCGCTTGAAGTAGCCCTCGAGCGGGGCGAGCAGTGGTGCGATCGCCGGAAGGTCGACCATCGCGATCGCCCCGTGCATGGTGTGGACCGCTCGCAGCAAGTTCTCCGAGATCTGCTGTCCGGCGCCGGCAGCCTGGCACTCGGCGAGGTAGCCGCGTACCGCCTGCAGGTGAGTCGCCACTTCGCTGCGCAGGATTTCCAGCATCATCGGGTCGACCAGGGGCGGCTGCCACGAGGTCAGGTCCGTCTCGGTCGGCGCCGACGGCGCCAACTCGGTATGGACATCGAACGATTCAGTCAACTCGACCGGCGCCGCAACGATCGCGGACGGGGCCGACTGCTCCACCACCGGTTTCGGCTTCAAGCGCTTGACCTGGACACGCACCTTCTCGATGCGCTTGATCGGCTCGGCCGGGCGCACCCAAGCTTCCTCGCCCGCCGCCAGCTTTTCAGCAACGGCGATGATTTGCGGCACATCGGCTCCGCGCAATTGTTCTCCGCGCAACGCCGCCAGCAGCGCCGGCAACGCCGCCACGGCCTTGTCGAGCAGATCCAGCACCGCCGGAGTAATGGCGATCGACTTGTCGAGCACGCGATTCAGTGTGTTCTCGACCTTCCAGCTGAACTCGCCCAGAGCCATTGCCCCGACCAGTCGGCCGCTGCCTTTCATGGTGTGGAACGAACGCCGCACCGGTTTCAGTTTCTCGAAATCGGCAGTGTTGTTTTTCCACTCCGGCAGACAGCGATTCAGATTCTCGACTTCTTCCTGCACTTCTTCGAGGAAGACTTCGCGGATCTCTTCGTCAATATCGTCGGAGGGTACCGACTGGAATGCGCCACCGTCGGCGACCGGCGCTTCTTCGATGACTTCGCGATCCTCTTCGACCCACTCGTATTCGTACTCGTCTTCGCCTGCGGTGCCCGCATCCGCCGTGATGGTCGGCTGCAGCGACTGCGCGATGCTCGTGGTTTCGGCGAACTTGAGCCCGGCGACGTCCTGCTGCGGCGGCGGTTCCGGCGTGGGCGCCGCGACGCCGACAACCAAGTCTTCCATGCCGGCACCGGGAGCGATTTCGACCACCGAGCGCATCTCCGGCGACTCCGTGGTTCCCGCGGCAACCGGAGCGACGTAGTCCATCCCGGACTCGCCACGATCGATATTGGCAATGAAGCGGTCGATCTCGCCGCTGTCCGGCAAACTTACCGCGCTCAGCGGCACGTCATCCGCGGCGGCTTCGCTCGTGGTCGGCGCTGCGGGCGCTGCTGCGGGCAGTGCTGCCGCCGGAATCGCGGCAACCTCGACCGCTGCAGCCGGCGTCGGCATCGGCATCGGCGCTGTTTCCGCGGCCAGCACTTCGTCGTCCGGGATGGGCCAATAACCGAGGTCTTCCAGGCTTTCCTTGGTGACATCGAGAATCTTCTCGCGCCCGGCGCGTTGCGCGTGCGTGGCTTCCAGGTAGTACTCGACGCTGGCCACGGCATCGGCCAGTCGATCCATCTGGTCCGCAGTCGGCACACGTTTGCGCAGCAACACCTCGACGTCGATGAACTTCGCCATCGCTGCCAGCAACTGGCTGGCTTCGTCAAGCTGCACCATGCGCATGGCACCGCCGATCTCGTCGAACAAGCGCGGGATCGACTCGGCCTTGGCGTGTTGCCAACCGGATTCGATGAAGGCGACGATGTCCTGCTTGACCTGCAACAGGTTCGCCTGCACTTCCTTCATCAGCGCGTCGAGAATCTTGCGCACCTCGACCTGCGGCAATTCCATCGTGGTCGCGCCTTCGACCGCGGGCGCCTTCTCCTCGTCCGCACCGAGCCGGTCGATGTTGTCGTCGAGCGAGGCATCGACGAACAGCAAGGCTCCGGCGATGTCGAGCAGTGCTCCTTCCTCAGCCGGCTTGGTGCCGGCCACCATCGCGGTCAGGCTGTCACGCTGTTCGAGCACGACGCGGCGCGGCACGCCAAGCCCAAGCATGCCGAGGGTGTCGGCGGCGCGGTCGAGCACTTCGCGCTGGGCGCCAAGGTCGGCGGGGTTCGGGCTGGCGGTGCGCAGGTAGAGATCAAGCGCGTCCTTGACGCGCATCAGATCTTCCTTGATTGCGGTCGAGACAGTGTCGAGCAGCGCCTTGTTGCGACCTCCCAAGGTACCGCGCGCGTGTTCGAGTTCCTTGTCGCTCGGCAGCAGCGAGTCGAGCTTGTAGGCGCGCTTCAACTCGCCGATGCGGCCGTCGTTGCCGCGCGCATGCGCCGCGTAATACAGGAGATTCTTGATCAGATCGCGCGGTGGTTCGAGCTTGAACGTACCCTCGCCGCTATCGGCCAGTCGCTTGATCTCGCGATCCACCCTGCCGAACAACAGCTTCACCGCCTGGTTGGCATCGACCAGTCCGCCGCGAACGCCATCAAGCAGGCCGCCGGCCACCCACCACAAACGCCGACCATCTTCATGAAAGGTGACACTACGCAGTCCATCGAGCGCATTCATCAACCCAGCAGCGGCCACATTCGAGGTCTGATCGCGCAACCACTTCACCAACGCCATCTGATAGTTGGTGCGCAGGCGTGCCGCGACCGGCTTCATTTCCTGATCCGGCAAAGGCTTGTCCGGGCCCGCCGCCGCCGCTGGCAGCGGTGCGGACAGATCGGGTGAAAACAGCACGCCTTCGCTCAGCAATTTCTCGCCGCGACAGGCGCGCAGGTCGTTCAACAACGGCAGCAGGACGATCGGAATGTCCTTGTGCCCGCCCTGTAGCCGTTCGAGGTAGTCCGGCAACTGCACGATGCCGCGCATCAACACTTCATAGGCATCGTTCTTGTTGCGGATCTGGTCGTCGAGCAGCCCCTGGGCGACCCGCTCCATTTCTTCGACCACCATCGCCGCGCCGTACAACTCGACCATGCGCAGGGTGCCCTGCACCTGATGCAGGTAGGTGGCGCAGAAGCGCATGAGGCTCGAATCCGCGGGATCCTCGACAAACGCTTCAAGCGCCTGGCGGGCCTGCTTGAGCGTCTCATCGAGCTCCTGCTTGACCCAGTTCAGGGTGGTGAAATCGATTTCTTGTTGCAGACGCATATGCAACCTCACCCGTTCCGGCAGTACGCCAAGGTCTGGCGCCCACCGATCCGTGTCAGCTGGGGATTGTCAAATCCGAGCACCTCACCAGGTCCTAGGACCAGGAGGCCACCGGGCTTCAGCAGATCGGCAAGCGCATCGAGCAATGCCTTGCGGCGCTCGCGGGCGAAGTAGATCAGCACGTTTTGACAGTAGATCAGGTCGAGTTTCTTCAGCGGCGCACGCGCCACATCGAGCAGGTTGAAAGTCGCGAAACCGACGCGCTTGCGCAGCGATTCCACGATCTGGAAGGAGTCCTTGCCTTCGGCCACGGTGTAGTTCGCTCGATATGGCTCGGGGATCTCGGCCAGGCGTTCGCGCGGATAGAGCCCCGAGCGCCCGACCGCGAGCGCCGGATTGCTGATGTCTGTGGCGGTGACGCCGAAATACGCCTTCCCGGCCTCGAGCGCGCGCAGCTTGTGGTCGAGCGCCATCGCCAGCGAGTAAGCCTCTTCGCCGGTAGCACAACCGACGCTCCACGCATGCACAGCAGCGCCTGGCGCTTTCGCCAGATGCGCTGGCAGCCACTCGTCGCCAATCAGTTCTAGCGAAGGCTGGTGGCGGAAGAAGCGCGTCTCGTGCACCGTCAAGCGGTCCACCAGTGTGGCCCACTCGATCGCACCGCGCGCGCCGTTCAGCACCTGATCGAAATAGGTATCGAAGCTGGCATAGCCGGTCTCACGCATGCGCATGCGCAGCCCGGTGACCAGAAAGGTCTTGCGGTCTGGCGGCACGACCACGCCGGTGCGCCGCTGCAGCAGATCGACCCAGCGCACGAACTCCTCGTCACCCATGCTTGGCATTGGCGAGAAGGGGTTCCTGCTGGGTGCGATCGTCACCATCGAGGGGTGTTTCCGTCAGCCCGGCAGCTTGAAGTCTGCGACCGAGCGACGCAGGTCGGAAGCCAGTTGCGCCAGGTTTCCAATCGACTCCGCGGTCTGCGAGGCACCGGCCGAAGTCTGCGTAGTGATTTCCTGAATCACGTTCATCGTCGCCGAGATGTTGGTTGCGGCGGCCGACTGCTGGCGCGCGGCTTCGGAGATGTTCTGAATCAGGTCGGCCAGGTCATTGGAGACCTTTTCGATCTCGCCCAGCGCCAAACCCGCGTCTTCCGCGAGACGGGCACCTGCCACCACTTCCGAGGTCGTCTGTTCCATCGAGCTGACGGCTTCGTTGGTATCGGCCTGAATGGTCTGCACCAGCGTTTCGATTCGCTTGGTCGCACCACCGGAGCGTTCCGCGAGTCGCTGCACTTCGTCCGCGACGACCGCGAATCCACGACCGGCCTCACCGGCCGAGGCCGCTTGAATGGCGGCGTTCAGCGCGAGAATGTTGGTCTGCTCGGCGATGTCGTTGATCAGTTCCACGATCGATCCGATTTCCTGGGTGGATTCGCCGAGTCGCTTGATGCGCTTCGAGGTTTCCTGGATCTGGTCGCGAATGTTGTCCATGCCCTGGATGGTCTGGCGCACCATCGCCGCACCCTTGCCGGCGATTGCCACCGAGCGTTGTGCCACGTCGGCCGATTCGGCCGAGTTCTTCGACACTTCGTCGATGGAGACCGCGATTTCATTGATCGCAGCCGAGGCCGAGGTGATCTGCTGCGCCTGATGTTCGGCAGCTTCCGCGAGGTGCATGGCGGTGGCCTGCGTTTCCTGGGCGGCGGCTGCCACTTGCACGGCAGTCTCGTTGATGGTGGTCACCAGAGAGCGCAGCGCTTCCACCGCGAAGTTCACCGAGTCCGCGATCGCGCCGGTGATGTCTTCGGTCACCGTCGCCTTCACCGTCAGGTCGCCTTCCGCGAGCGAACCCATTTCGTCCAGCAAGCGCAGAATGGCTTCCTGGTTGCGCTGGTTCAGGTCGGCGGTGCTCTGCAGCTGGCGGCGTGTGGCGCCGTATTGGGCGAGACCGGCAAGCAGCGAGAACAACAGGGTCAGGCCGCCGAGCACCAGCGACACATAGTCGTTACCGAGAATGCGCTGACCCGGCAACTTGCCGAGACCGGTCGCCATGTTCTTGCTCGATTCGAGCAGGAAGCTGGAGGCCTGGAAGATGTTGTCTGCCGCCTCGGTTACTTCGAACAGGTCGGTTGAAGCGCTCTGGATCTTCTCTACGTTTTCGCCGACGCCGCTGTACAGGGTCTGGACGTCGGAGACGATGGCACGGGCGGTCGGATTGGACAGCGCTTCGATGCCGATCTCGGCGTCGCCCTGCATCCAGCCGTCCAGCACGCGCCGGTACACCTGTGCATCGCGGGCGAACTGGTCGGCGGCGGAGATCGCCTGGTCGCCACCCTGCAGAATGTCGGACACGCGGCGCAGCATGCGGTCGGCGAGCAGCATCTGGCGGCTGGCCTGGTAGAGATGGTCGCCGGAAGCGCGTGAGTCGCGGAACACCGAGAACAACTCGTCGATCTTGCCGGTCAGCTGCGGGATCGCGGATTGGAACTCGGAAGCGGTTTCGGTGGTGTCGAGCACGAGTTCCTGGCGCTCGAGAATCGTCTTCGCGGCCTTGTTGATCGGGTCCCAGTCCTCGTTGAGCTTGTTCAGCGGGATCTTCACCGCATCCGACTCATTGACGTAGGCCGGAATGCCAGCCTTGGCGTCACCCTTCAGGAGACCGTTCACCCGCGTCTCGATCGAAGCGCGCGTGGTCCGGAGTTCCTCAAAGGCTTCGAGGTTACCGGCCGCGGCTTCGGTCGCGAACTTGGAGATCTGCTGCGACAACACCTGCAAGTCGGTGGTGTAGCCGATCGCGGCTCGCTCCTGGTTGTCCTTGTAGAAGCGCCAACCGACGTTCAGCAGCAAGGCCAAGAGGCTGAAGAAGGCCAAGAGGCCCCAGGATGCGGATCCGCTGAATCGCGACCCGGTATTGGCTGACGTTGTGCTCATTGGTTGTTCCTCGCCGCTCTGACCACCAAAACCGACGGACTATGCCGCCGCCTGTACGAATTCCCGGTTCCGCACCAGCGCGCTCACGCTGAAGTGCAGGTACCGGACGCCTCCGAGGTCGTACTGCTTCGGGATGTAGCGCTGGTAGCGCACATCGTCCTCCACCGCTCCGACCACTTCATTCTCATCCACCAGGCTGCGCTGGCCGAGCACTTCGTCGACCAGCAGGCCGACGTTGCCGCCCTGCTGCTTCACCACCAGCACGCGCGAGCGCTCGTTGTGGGTGTTCTTCTCGCCTTCGACGAATCCGCGCAGATCGACCACCGGCACCAGGTTGCCGCGCACGTTCGCTACACCCAGCAGCCACAGCCGCGTGCCGGGCACGAAGGTCATGGTCGGATAGGTCAGGATTTCGTTGATCTCGGTGATGCTGCTGACCATCAGCTTGCCGCCGACGCGAAACGCGATGCCGCGCCACAAACCGGGCGCGTCGATCTGCTCGGGCAGGCCGGCAACATGGGCGAGGCTGCGCTGCTCGTAATCGAGCAGCATCTCGAATGGTCCCATCGTGCTTGCGGATTCGCTCATGCGTTCCTCTCGAATCTGCGGCGGAAAATGCTCATCGGCCCCACTCCCCTGCGACGGCATCAGCCCTTCAGATCGACGTGGCGGCGGATCGCGCCGAGCAATTCTTCGCGTGTGAACGGTTTGGTCAGGTACTGCTCGGAACCGACAATGCGGCCGCGGGCCTTGTCGAACAGGCCGTCCTTCGACGACAGCATGATCACCGGAACGCCCTTGAACATCTGGTTGTTCTTGATCAACGCGCAGGTCTGATAGCCGTCAAGCCGCGGCATCATGATGTCGACGAAGATGATTTGCGGCTGCTGATCGGAGATTTTCGACAGCGCCTCGAAACCATCGGTTGCCGTAACCACATCGCAACCTTCCTTTTTCAGAAGTGTTTCGGCGGTGCGGCGAATGGTCTTCGAATCATCGATCACCATCACCTTCAAACCGGCGAGGGAACCTTCCTTACCTTGCTCGTCCATGCGACCCCCGGGAGTCTTTGGGTGCAACCTGATGCCTGTTCGTCGCATGTCGCGTGGCCCCAAAAGCGCACAACGACGGCCGCGAACCTGATTGAAAGCTGTTTAGCCAACGTGGAGAAACCTGTCAAGTAAAGACTCTAATGGCTTGTTGAAAAAGGGTATCATGCGCGAAACTGGCACAAATAAGTATCTGCAGCGAACCCTGCAGATCACCCGCGCCTCCTTCTTCCCAAGCGAACCCTTCGAACCATGCGCAAGATCGGCGTGCTGATGGATCCGGCCGAACGCATCCGGCCAGGCAAGGACACCACCGTCGCCATTATGCGCGCTGGCGCGCGGCGCGGACACGAAATCCTCGTTTGCAGCCCGACCGACCTGGTGCTGGAGGCCGGCCGTGCAAGCGCTCGCTTCCGTCCGATCACGCTGCATCCGGGCGATGCCCCTTGGTTCACGCCGGCAGCGGCGCGCCTGCTGCCGCTTGACGAACTCGATGTGCTGCTGCTGCGCAAAGACCCGCCGGTCGACACTGCGTTCCTGCATGATCTGCTGTGGGCAAGCATGGCCAACCCGGTGCAGCCGCTGCTGGTGAATGACCCGGCTGCGCTTCGCGACTGCAATGAGAAGCTGTTCGCGCTGCGCTTCCCGCAGTGTTGCCCGCCAACGCTGGTGGCGCGCGACGCGGCGACACTGAAAGCGTTTGTCGGCGAGCATGACCGCTGCGTGCTCAAGCCGATCGACGGCATGGCCGGGCGCTCGATCTTTCTCAGCCAGCGCGGCGACCCGAACCTCAACGTCATCCTCGAAACGCTCACCGACAATGGCCGCCAGTTCGCACTGGCGCAGCGTTTCATCCCCGAAATCAGCGCCGGTGACAAGCGCATTCTGATGATTGATGGCACCCCGGTGCCGTTCTGCCTGGCGCGGATTCCCGGCGGCGACGACTTCCGCGGCAACCTCGCCCGCGGTGGGCGCGGCGTCGCCCAGCCGCTGAGCGACCGGGATCGCTGGATCTGCGACCAGGTCGGGCCGGAACTGAAACGGCGCGGCCTGCTGTTCGTCGGGCTCGACGTGATCGGCGACTGGCTGACCGAGATCAACGTCACCAGCCCGACCGGGGTCGTCGACATTGACGCCCAGGCCGGCACCGACATCGGTGCGTCGCTGTTTGACGCGATCGAGAGCCGATTCGCGTGAGCCAGCAGCGCATCGGCCCCGAAGAGCGCTTGCGCGTCACCCTGCTGTTCTCGGCGATCCTGCATGCGATCGTGATCCTCGGCGTCACCTTCGACTACGAGGATCCGGCCGCCTACCTGCCAAGCCTCGACGTGATCCTGGTGCAGTCCGCCGCCGCCACCCAGCCGGCGAAGGCCGACTTTCTCGCCAACGCCTCGCAGCAGGGCGGTGGCGAGTCGGAGGAGTCGAAGCGGCCGCGCCAGCCGGTCACCAGCCCGATCCCGAAAGCAACCGACGGCCTCGCGCCGATGCCGCAACGCGCCGGCGCACCCAAACCGCAGAAGGCGACGCCGCAACCGGCACTGCACGGAAGTTCCAAGGAGTATTCGGTGCAACGCGTCGACGAGACCCGCGTCGAAACGCCCGAAGTGCCCCAGGTCAGCGCGCGCGAACTGATCGAGCACAGTCTGGAAATGGCGCGGCTTGCCGCCGAACTCGAACGCCAGACCGAGGCCTACGCCAAGCGTCCGAAGCGCAAGTTCATCTCGGCCAGCACGCGCGAGTACGCGTTCGCCGCCTACATGCGCTCCTGGGTCGCCAAGATCGAACGCATCGGCAATCTCAACTATCCGGACGAGGCCCGACGCAAGCAGGTACACGGCAGTCTGGTGCTGACGGTGGCGGTCAATCGCGATGGCAGCGTCGAACGCATCGACGTGATCCAGTCGTCCGGCAACGAGGTGCTCGATCAGGCGGCGATGCGCATCGTCGAACTGGGCGCGCCGTTTTCGCCACTGCCGGCGAGCGACGAACAGGTCGATATCCTGCACATTACCCGTACCTGGCAGTTCCTTGATGGCACCGTCACCGGCAAGTGACGGCGGCGCATCCACTACACTCGCGCGCATGTCTCCGCCCAGCTATCTGTCCCGCCATCTGCTGATCGCCATGCCGGCGCTGCTTGACCCGAACTTCGCGCGCGGCGTGACCCTGGTCTGCCAGCACAATGCGGAAGGCGCGATGGGCCTGACCATCAACCGCGCCTCCGACTGGAGCCTCGGCGACGTGATGGCGCAGGTCGGCATCGAACACGCACCGGCGGATCTGGCGCAGATGCGTGTGCTGGTCGGCGGTCCGGTCCAGGGCGATCGTGGCTTCGTGCTGCATGAGCCTTTCGGCACCTGGGACTCCAGCGCGAAGGTCTCCGACGACCTCGTCGTCACCACGTCGCGCGATGTGCTGCAGGCGATCGCCGAGCGGCGCGGCCCGAAGCGGTTTCTGGTGTTGCTCGGCTATGCCGGCTGGTCGGCCGGCCAACTGGAGGAGGAAGTGCGGGAGAACGCCTGGCTCACCGCAGAACCGACGGACACCGCCATTCTCTTCGACCTGCCCTTGGAGCATCGCTGGGATGCCGCAGCGCGACTGCTCGGCGTCGATATCCGTCTGCTCGGAGGCGTGGCCGGCCATGCCTGAGGCGAACATCGTGCTTGGCTTCGACTATGGCCTGCGCCGCATCGGCGTTGCCGTCGGTCAGCGCATCACCCAGACCGCGAGCCCGCTGGCAGTACTGCGCAACAGCGGCACCGGACCGGACTGGGCCGCCTGCGATGCGCTGATCAAGACCTGGCGCCCGCAGGCGCTGGTGGTTGGCTTGCCGCTCGGCCGCGATGGCCACGAGCAGCCGATGACCCATGCCGCGCGCGCTTTTGCCGAACTGCTGCAGCAACGCTACGCCTTGCCGCTGCACTTCGCCGACGAGCGCTTCACTTCGCGCGCCGCCGATGCCGAATTCGTCGCCGCGCGCCGCGCCGGGCTCGCGCGCCGCAAGGACGCCGCCATGCTTGACGCCCAGGCTGCGCGGCGCATCGTCGAACAATGGCTCAGCCAGCCACACCCCGAGTCCACCCCCGCATGAAGCCGACGCCACGACGCCGCCACCTGGTCACGCTCGCCGACATGGCGCGCACCGAAATGGAAGCGCTGTTCGCGCTCGCCGACCGCCTGCGTCAACCGCGGCCGCCGCAACTGCTGGCCGGGCGCACGGTGGTGAACCTGTTCTTCGAACCGTCGACGCGCACCCGCGTCAGCTTCGAGTTGGCGGCGATGCGTCTCGGCGCCGACGTTGTCGCCTTCGATGTCGAGCATTCGTCGACGCAGAAGGGCGAGACCCTGCTCGACACGCTGCGCAACCTCGAAGCCATGGGCTGCGACCAATTCGTGGTGCGTCACAAGGAAAACGGCACCCCGGGAGCCCTCGCCGAACAGGCCTCTGCTGGCGTGTCGATCATCAACGCCGGCGACGGCAACCACGCCCATCCGACCCAGGGACTGCTCGACGCCTACACCATCGTGCGCCACAAGGGCGACCTCGCCAACCGCTGCGTCGCGATCGTCGGCGACATCGTGCATTCGCGCGTCGCCCGCTCCGACATCCACGCCCTGCGTGCGCTTGGCGTCGGCGAACTGCGCGTCGCCGGCCCCGCGGCGCTGCTGCCCGAGCCCGACGACCTACCCGGTTGCGTCATCCACCACTGCATCGAAGACGCTATCCGCGATGCCGACGTAGTGATCATGCTGCGGCTGCAGAAGGAACGCATGCAGCACGCACTGATCGCATCCGACGCCGACTATTATCGTGAGTGGGGGCTCGACCCTGTCCGCTTGCGGCGCGCGCATCCGGAGGCGATCGTCATGCACCCCGGCCCGATCAACCGCAATGTCGAAATCGCCGACGCCGTCGCTGACGGCGCGCAATCACGCATCCTCGAACAGGTTGGCAACGGCGTCGCCATCCGAATGGCGGTGATGGCCAGCCTGGCCGGCACGGTTGCAAGCTGAGGCGCGTATGCCGCAAACCGCCCTCGCTGCTGACGCATCCGTGATCCTGCGTATGGTCGCCGCAATCGGCGACGGGTACATTGGCGCTACAGACAGGATGGCGCCACCGTGACCCCACGTCAGTTCCCGGTCGAAGATTCGCTCGCGGTGTTGATCCGCGAATGCGTGATCGAACTGCTGGAACACCGCAACGACGATGCCACCATCTGCCCGAGCGAGGCCGCGCGCATTCTTGGCGGCGAGCTCAAGATTGAGTGGCGCGACCTGATGCGTTCGGTGCGCGATGTCGCCGCCACCATGGCCGATCAAGGCAGCATCGACATCGTCCAAAGCGGGCGCCCCGTCAACATCCACGACGCCCGCGGTCCGGTCCGACTGCGGCTGAGGCGCAAGCGTCTGCGCGGCCACTGAGGCAGCGCCGCGATCGGCTAAACTCGCGCTCTTGTCTTGACCGAGCCGTGATCCATGAGCTTGAGCCCCACCCCGAACCACTTCATCCGCCAGATCGTCCTCGACGACCTGGAGAGCGGCAAGCATCGCCGTATCGCCACCCGTTTCCCGCCCGAGCCGAACGGCTACCTGCATATCGGCCATGCCAAGTCGATCTGCCTGAACTTCGGCCTTGCCGCCGAGTTCGACGGCCGCTGCAACCTGCGCTTCGACGACACCAATCCGGTCAAGGAAGACCCGGAATACGTCGAGGCGATCAAGCAAGACGTGCATTGGCTCGGCTTCGATTGGGCCGATTTGCGCCACGCCTCCGACTACTTCGAGTTGATTCATCGCTGCGCGCTGAAGCTGATCGGCGACGGCCATGCCTACGTCTGCGACCTCAGTGCCGACGAGGTGCGTGCGTATCGCGGCACACTGACCGAACCCGGCCGCAACAGCCCGTTCCGCGACCGTCCCGTCGCCGAGAACCTCGACCTGTTCGCGCGCATGAAAGCGGGCGAGTTCGCCGACGGCTCGCGCACGCTGCGCGCCAAGATCGACATGAGCTCCGGCAACATTAACCTGCGCGATCCGGCGCTGTATCGCATCCGCAAGGTCGAGCACCAGAACACCGGCGACGCCTGGTGCATCTACCCGATGTACGACTTCGCGCACGTGGTTTCGGACGCGGTCGAGGGCATCACCCATTCCCTGTGCACGCTCGAGTTCGAGGACCACCGCCCGCTCTACGACTGGTGCCTGGACCAACTGCCGGTGTGGGACATGCCGGAGCTCAAGGATGAACTCGATCGGCTTGGGCTCAAGCCTGGCCGTCCGCGCCAGATCGAGTTCTCGCGTTTGAACCTCGACTTTCTGGTGATGAGCAAGCGCAAGCTGCTCGCGCTGGTGAACGACGGTCTGGTCGCAGGCTGGGACGATCCGCGCATGCCGACCTTGCGTGGCATTCGCCGCCGCGGCTTCACGCCGGAAGCAATCCGCTGCTTCATCCGCAATGCCGGCGTGACCAAGCAGGAGTCGGTGCTCGAGTTCTCGCTGCTCGAGAACGAAGTGCGCAACGACCTCGATGCGCGCGCCGAACGACGCATGGCCGTGGTCGATCCGCTCAAGCTGGTGATCAGCAACCTGACCGAGTCGCATGAAGAACTGCTGACGATGGCCAACCACCCCAAGGACGAGTCACGCGGCACGCGCGCCGTGGCGTTTTCACGCGAGCTGTGGATCGAACGCGAGGACTTCATGGAAGTCCCGCCCAAGGGCTACCACCGTCTGGTCCCGGGTGGCGAAGTGCGCCTGCGCGGGGTCGGCATCGTCAAGTGCGAAGCGGTGATCAAGGACGCCGATGGCGCAGTGACCGCAGTGCATTGCACGCTCGACGAAAGCACGCGTCACGGACTCCCCGGCGCCGATCGCAAGGTCAAGGGCACGATCCACTGGGTCAGCGCGAAGCACGCGATCGCCGCCGAGGTGCGCCTCTACGACCGCTTGTTCACGGTCGCCGATCCCGATGACGACAGCGACGGCTTGAGCTATCGCGACCATCTGAATCCGAACTCGGTGCGCGTGGTCACGGCGCAGTTCGAAGCCGCGCTCGCCAACGTGGCGGCCGAGTCGCGCTTCCAGTTCGAGCGCCTCGGTTACTTCGTCGCCGACCGCGTCGACCATCGTGGCGACCGGCCGGTGTTCAACCGCATCTGTACCCTGCGCGATTCCTGGGCCAAGGCCGGAGGCAAGTGATGCGCGGGCTCGAATGGGTGATCTGCGTCGTGCTGCTCGGCGGGCTGCTTGCGGCCTGTGCGCCGGTACCGGTCGCGAGTCCGGAACCGGCCACGGCGATTGCACCGAGCCCGCCGCTCGCCTGCCAGACCGATGCCCAGTGCACGGTCAAGAACGTCGGCAACTGCTGCGGGGAGTATCTCGCCTGCATGCACATCGACCAGCCGGCAGACGCCGCAGCGGTGAAGCGCCGCTGCGAAGCCGAAGGCCTGTCCTCGGTCTGCGGCCAACGTGACATCGCCAGTTGCCGCTGCGACGCCGGCCAGTGCATCGAATCAACCACCGTCACTACCGATCTCGACTGAGGACGCGCGCATGTTCTGGCAGACCTTCCTCACCGTCGCGCTCTCGGTGTTCGTGGCCGAGATCGGCGACAAGACGCAACTGGCGACGATGCTGTTTGCGGCCGATGGCGCGCGCTCGAAGTGGGCGGTGTTCGCCGGCTCATCGGTCGCGCTCGTCACCGCCGCTGGCATCGGCGTGCTGGTCGGCGCGCAACTCGAACGCTTCGCCTCGCCGGTGACCCTGAAAACCATCGCCGGCATCGGCTTCATCGCCATCGGTGCATGGACGCTCGTGACCCGGAGCAGTTGAGATGATCCACGCACAAGTCCAGCTGACCCTGCCCGACTGGGTGTCGACCGACATCGACGCACTCGCAATCCATGCCGACGATGCCTCGCGCATGCGTTTCGTCGCCGGGCTGGCGCGGCGCAATGTTGAACTGGGAACCGGCGGCCCGTTTGGCGCGGCCGTTTTCGACGGCGACGGGCGCATCGTCAGCGTCGGCGTGAATCGCGTCATGCCGCAGAAGTGTTCGCTGGCGCACGCCGAGATCATGGCGTTCATGACCGCGCAGCAACGCCTGCAGCGATACCGACTGAACGAAACCGGCGAACGCTATGCGCTGGTGACTTCGGCGCAACCGTGCTGCCAATGCTATGGCGCCACTTTCTGGGCCGGCATCGACGAGCTGCTGATCGGTGCGCGCGCCGAGGACGTGATGGAACTCACCGAGTTCGACGAAGGCCCGCTGCCGCAGGATTGGGTCGGAGAACTGCAACGCCGCGGCATCGCCGTGCGGCGCGACCTCCTGCGCGACGAGTGTCGTGACGTGCTGGCGTTCTACCGCGCCAGCGGCGGCGCGCGCTATTGAAAAACGGGGTCAGATTCCATTTCGATGAACGCGCATCCTTCCGAGCCGAGTCCAGGACCGAAAATGGAATCTGACCCCGTTTTTCCGCGCCTGCTCGCCCTCACCCGCGCCGGCTTCGAGCCCGAATGCGCGCAGGAACTGGAACACGAACTGGTGGCTCGCGGCGGCGCCGGTTATGCCCAGACACAACGCGACAGCGGCTTCGTGATGCTGCACGTGCAGGCCGCGGCGCAGCGCAAGATCGCAGTGCGCGAGTTGATCTTCGCGCGCCAACTGCTGCCGCTGCGGGCCTCGTTCGAGTCGCTGGATCCGAAGGACCGCGTCGCACCGATCCTGGCCGAAGTCAAGGCTTCGGGCGTGATGCTGAGCGATGTCTGGGTCGAGTCCGCGGACAGCCCGGCCGGCGAACAGATGCGTGCCTTCGCCCGCAGTTTCGAGTCGGCAATGGCGACGGCGCTGAAACGCGAAAAGCGCCTGGACGCGCGCAGTACGCATCGCCTGCACCTGTTCGCGCACAGCGGCACGCACATCGACGTGTCGATCGCCACGCATGCCGAGACCGCGCCGTGGAAGGGCGGCATTCCGCGTCTGCGTTTTCCGTCCGAGGCGCCCAGTCGCTCCACACTCAAGCTCGAGGAAGCGTTCCTGGTCCTGCTCGACGAGGATGAGCGCGCGCGCTGGTTGCAGGCCGGCATGACCGCGGTTGATCTCGGTGCCTGCCCGGGCGGCTGGAGCTACCAGTTCACGCGGCGCGCGATGCGCGTCATCGCCGTCGACAACGGCGCCATGGCCGACTCGCTGATGGCCACCGGTCTGGTCGATCACGTGCGCGCCGACGGCTTCCGCTTCCAGCCGCAGAAGCCAATCGAGTGGATGGTCTGCGACATGGTCGAGCAACCGATCAAGGTCGCGGAACGCATGGCCACCTGGCTGCGCGAAGGCTGGTGCCGACGCACCATCTTCAACCTCAAGCTGCCGATGAAGAAGCGCTGGGGAGAAGTGCAACGCTGCTTCGCCACGATGCGCGAATCCGCCCCCTTCGACCTCGACCTGCGCGCCAAGCAGCTCTACCACGACCGCGAAGAAATCACGGTGTTCGCCACGCGCGCCTGAGGTACCCACCCGCCGATGCCGCGGCGTGTCATGCATC
>Ga0073899_10001552_pt1 | contig 21056 bp, 25 predicted proteins | sample KloWWTmetaKNB5Ph_FD_88975 | JGI IMG/M metagenome (GOLD analysis project Ga0073899, IMG submission 88975) | Active sludge microbial communities from Klosterneuburg, Austria, studying microevolution and ecology of nitrifiers - Klosterneuburg... | ecosystem: Engineered > WWTP > Aerobic digester >... | reverse complement strand
GCCGCCATGGGATATGGTTTCGACGCTCCCGCGAGGGGGCAAGCCACGGGCTGTGGCGCAGCTTGGTAGCGCACTTGACTGGGGGTCAAGGGGTCGCAGGTTCAAATCCTGTCAGCCCGACCAGAGGTAAAACCGCAGGTCAGAGGCCCCTTCCGGGAGATCGGAAGGGGCCTCTTCTTATTGCTGGGGACTGCCTGACAACCATTCTTGACAACCATTAGCCCGAGAGAGCCCCGCTCAGTGTCCGCATGGCATCCGCCGCGACGTCCGGAGCGACGTGGCCGTAGACGTCGCCGGTGATCGCAGTCGATGAGTGTCCGAGGATCTCGGAGACCACCTTGAGCGGCACGCCCTTGGAGAGCATCACCGAGGCCGCAGAGTGCCGCAGTGTGTGCAGACCGGCCTCCGGGACCCCGACGCGCTCGGCGGCCACCTTGAACGCCCGCAGAGCGTTCCTGGGGTCGCACGGGTGCCCGAGCTCGGTTGTAAACACGAAGTTCGTCTCGACCCACGCCGAGCCGGCACGGAGCCGGTCCTCGGCCTGACGCTTCCGGACGCCTCGCAGGATCCCCGCGATCTCGTCGGTCATGAACAGGACGCGATTCGACTTCTCGGTCTTCGTGTCCGTCACCACCAGCTCGCCGTCCTCACGCGACAGCGTGCCCCGTATCTGGATGCGTCGGTTCGTCAGGTCCACGTCGCTCCACCGGAGGGCAAGAGCCTCGCCACGCCGAAGAGCAGTGTTCGCGAGCAGCGCGAAGACCGGCTGGTAGCGCGAGCCGTGCGACTCCTCGATGGTCGCCTCCACCTGGGCCGGCGACAGGAAGAGCGCCTCCTTCGCCGTCACCTTCGGCCGCTTGACGACCGCCGCGGGATTCTCCGCGATGGCGCGGTCCCGGACCGCCGTGTCGAGCACCGCACGCAGCACCGTGTACGTCGACCGGATCGTCGACTCAGACAGGCCCTTGCGCCGCAGCCCCGCGACCCACTCTTCGACCTTCCTCGCCGTCAGCCGGTCAAGAGCGGTCGCCCCGAGGTCGCTGTCCACGATGTGCTTCCTCGCGATCGTGGCGTACATCGCTTTCGTGTTCGCCTTGCGGTCCGACACCGCGAGCGTCGAGGAGATCCATTCAAGGGTGAAAGTCGCCACGGTCGTCTTGGCATCCTTGGCCGGCCGGCCCTTCTCGACCCGCTGACGGACCTCCTTCGCCTTCTCGCGGGCCGCCGCCGCCGTCTTCCCATAGACGTATGTGCGACGGGATCGTCCGTCCTCATCGATGTGGCGCACCGAGACCTGATAGCGCCCATCGCTACGCAGTACCGGCTGGGACCCTTCGCCGTTGGCTCGCCTGGTCACTTCTTCTTCTCCTCGATGAGGCCCGCCTCGCGGGCCGCCCTGATGTAGCGCGCCGCAGTCGGTCGTGACACGCCGAAGGCAGCTTGGACGTCTTCCAGTCCGTATCGATCGGCCGCGTTGTAGACATCCGCGATTCGCCTCTTCACGTCCTCCGTCATGGCGCGGCGGCTCCTCTTCCGAGCCTCACCCACCACGCGCATGGCCGGGCGAATGTCGCCCTCGACCACGCTCGCTCTGACGTTGCTCTCGTCGCCGGAGTCGACGACCCTCGACGAGCACCTCGCGACGATCACCTCCACCCACTCATCGAGGCTCGCCAGTATTCGGAGGTCCTTCTGCCGTACCTCGCGGCCGTCGTCGACCTGGTCAAGGTGCAGGTGAGTCAAGCGGGGGACGCCGCCTATGACCTCGATGAACAACGTGAGCCGTGGCTGCCCGTTGGCCCCGGGCAGGGATGCCTCCATCTGCCTTGGGATCACCCGGTCGCCAACGATCTCCGTTGCGAACGAGAACCGAACCCAGCCGAAGTCGCCCAGCCGCGCTCGGAGTGGGACCACGTCCTCAATCTCAGGTATCACTAACCGCTCCCTTCTGACACTTGCGCGAGGTCTCTAACAAGTCTCAGAGTAGCACTATCCGAGCGGGTCCACACGGATTCACTTTAGGAACAGACAAGTCAACAGTGCAGCACCCCGGCTGGGCAGACGAGACGAGCACGACGTAAGCCCCGCGGCCACATGTGAAGCCGGGACCCCCAGCACCTTTCCAACACCCCGAACAGGGAGACACGACATGGATCGACTTCTGCACCCCATTCCCGACGCCGTGCGAGTGCTCGGCATCGGCAGGTCCACCCTCTACGAGCTCATCGCCACCGGCGAGATCGAGGTCATCAAGATCGGCCGGCGCACCCTCATCGCCCACGACGAGCTCGAACGCTACGTGAAGCGACTCACCGAGGAATCCCGGGTGAGCGCCTGATGAACCCCGAACACCAGAACGCCCCGCACGGAGTTACAGCTCCGGCGAGGGCACTTGCGAGGTCCTGGCGGCTCTCGCTTCTCAGACTACCAACCTCGCAGCCCTGAGGCCACGAGAGCGCGACCTCTGGATGGACGGCTACCAGTGGGGGAGGACCTCCGGCCTCGCGGACGGATGGGAGCAGGGATACGCCGCCTGCGACAACGAGATCGCCACGCTCCAGAGGGCCGCCGCCGAGATCGTCCACAAGATGGCGGGCCTTCCGGAGGTCGACCCGCACGAGAGCCGCCAGCGTCGCCGCCGGATCGACAACTACTTCGACGAGCCCACTCAACAGAACGGAGGAGCCGCGTGACCCAGCTCGAAACCATCGGCCGCGAGCGCGGCATCTACTGGACCGCCACCGACCTGATGACGACCGACTTCCCCGAGCCCCGGTGGGCGGTCCCCGGACTCCTCTGCGAGGGCCTCAACCTCCTGGTCGGGTCACCGAAACTCGGCAAGTCATGGCTGTGCCTCGGCCTGGGAGTCGCCATAGCCTCCGGTGGAGTCGCCCTCGGCAAGATCCACGTCGAGGAGGGCGACGTGCTCTATGCCGCCCTGGAGGACACGCCACGCCGGCTGCAAGGTCGGCTACGGACCGTCCTCGGAACGGACCCCGTCCCAGAGAACCTCACCATCGTCACCGCCCTGCCGAAGGGTCAGGAAGCGATCGACCTCGTCGGGGAGTGGCTCGACGCACACCCCCGAGCCCGCCTCGTCGTCATCGACGTCCTCCGCAAGGTGACCCCGCGATCCGACGGCCGCAACGCCTACGAGGCGGACTACGACGCCATGAGCGCGCTGAAACGACTGGCGGATGCCCACGGGATCGCAGTCGTCGCGGTCCACCACACACGGAAGCTGGTCGACGAGGGCGATGTCTTCAACGAGGTCTCAGGCTCGACCGGCCTCACCGGAGCAGCAGACGCGATCCTCATCGCCAAGCGGGCACGTAACACCGCCGAAGCGGTCCTCCACGTCACCGGGCGCGACGTCACCGAACAGGAGTACGGACTCGCGTGGAACGTCGAGACCTGCACCTGGACCTTGCTCGACGAGCCCGCGGTCATCACCAACATGAGCAACACCCGCAGGACGGTCCTCGCGTGGATCACGGAGCACAAAGGATCCACCCCGACGCAGATCGCCGGCGCGACCGGGATCGCCCTCAACACCGTCAAGCAGACAGTGCGCCGGATGGTCGACGACGACCAGCTCGACACCACAGGGGACGGTCACTACTTCCCCCGTCGGTCACTGTCACCCGTGTCACCGCTGTCACCCAACACCGCTGACGGTGACGGCGGTGACACGGGTGACAGTCACTCGCCCGTCCTCGCCCTCATCGACTGAAGGAGAACGCCATGTCCGAGAACAACAAGATCTCACTGGAGATCGCAGACCTACGCCGCGCATCCGCCCTGGTCGCGCACTTCGGCCGCGACGACGCCGAAGGAGTCCACGCAGTCCTTCAAGAGACCGTGGATGCCCGCCGCACCACGCAGCTCCTCCTGGCCGTCCTCGACCTCTACAACCAGATCGTCCCCGAGCTCCGCACCCCGCTGGGCATGAGCCTCATGTCCTCGCACATCCTGCGGCTCGCCGGCCTTGAGGAGGTCGAGCAGTGACGCTAAGCCCGTGCATGGCCTGCGGCGCACCCATCGACGGCACCCGCTGCACCGACTGCTCCACCGAGCAGCGCAAGAGCTACACCTTCAAGCCGAAGGCGACCTCGACCGAACGCGGTTACGACACCGCGTGGCGCAACCTGTCCGAGCGCGCTCGACGGATGCAACCGTTCTGCACCGACTGCGGCCGGGAGGACCGCCTCACCGCCGACCACAGCCCCGAGGCATGGCGACGACACGAGGCCGGTCTACCGATCCGGCTCAAGGACATCGAGGTCGTCTGCATCGAGTGCAACATCGACCGCGGCTCTGCTCGACCTGGGGGGATGAGGTCCCGCCGAGACGCCCCGACCCTCACCGGTCAGTCAAAGTTCGCGAGTGAGAACGGTTCTCAGTCTGTCGGTGGGTCATGAGGTCGGGCGCGAAGGGCACGATCAGCGCGGAGCCGCTTGACTTCACCGGCTGGCCCAAGGATCGGGCCAAGAGGCGCGAGCGGTTCATCCGTGAGTACGTCATCACGCCCAAGGGCAAGGGTGCGGGTGGGCCGCTTCGGCTGCGGCCGTGGCAGGTCGAGATCGTCCGTGGCGCGTTTGCCCCGGGGATCCGCACCGCGCTCGTGTCGGTGCCGCGAGCGAACGGCAAGAGCGCACTGGCCGCTGCGCTGGCGGTGGCCGAGCTGTTCGTCGGGGACGCTTCCGCGGAGGTCCTGGTCGTGGCGTCCGACGAGCGGCAGGCCCGGATCGTGCTGAACATGGCGCGCCGGATCGTCGAGCTGAACCCCGAGCTGGCCGAGCGCGTCCACGTCTATGCCGACCGGCTCCGCGTGCCGCACAACGACTCCACGATGATGGCGCTTCCGGCAGAGCCGGGCGCGCTGCACGGGTGGGACCCGAGCCTCCTGGTGATCGACGAGCTCCATGTCGTCGGGGAGGCCGTCTGGGAGGCCGTGACGAGCATGTCCGGCAAGCGCCCGGAGTCGCTGACCCTGGCGATCTCCACGCCGAGCACGACCCCGGACTGCATCATGTGGTCCCTGGTCGAGCACGGCCGCGCCGGCAGTGACCCGTCGTTCTTCTTCCGCGAGTACGCCGCCCCCGATGGCTGCGACCTCAACGACCGCGACGCCTGGGCCACCGCGAACCCAGCCCTGGGGGACTTCCTGGCCGCCGATGGCAGGGAGGCCGCCCGGCGCACCCTTCGCGAACCTGTCTTCCGGCAGCTCCGGCTGGGCCAGTGGGTCACCGGCTCGCAGTCGTGGCTGCCGTGGGGCGCGTGGGAGGACCGAGCCGCCACCCGGGCTGTCGGCAGAGACCGGGTCGTCATGGCCTTCGATGGCTCCGCGTCCGGGGACTCCACCGCCCTGGTCGGCTGCACGGTGGGGGAGGACCCGCACGTCTTCCTCATCGGCCTATGGGAGAACCCCGGAGACCCGCGGTGGCGCGTCCCCCGCGAAGACGTCTCCAATGCCGTGGACGTCGCCTTCGCCCGCTTCGACGTCGTCGAGCTCGCCTGCGACCCGTGGGGATGGCAGTCCGAGATCCAAGCGTGGGCCGACCGGCACGGCGAGCGCCGGGTCGTGGAGTGGAACACCGCCGCCGCTGGCCGGATGGCCCCGGCAACGGACCGGCTCTACCAAGCGGTCGTCAACCAGACCATGACCCACGACGGGGAGCCCCGCCTCGCCGCCCACGTCGCCCACTGCATCGCGAAGTCCACCCCGATGGGGGACCTCGTGAGCAAGGACAAGCGGGGGAGCCCTCGCAAGATCGACGCCGCCGTCGCGGCGATCGTCGCCCTCGACCGTGCCGCCTGGCACACCGCCAACAAGCCCAAGAAGAAAGCTAGGTCCTTCGCATGAACGTCATCCTGAACAACCTGTTTGCCCTCCTCGAAGAGCGCACCGCTGCACTCAACGAGCTGGACCTCTACTACGCCGGCACCCAGCCGATGGCCTACCTCACCCCCGAGGCCCGCACCGCCGTCGGGAGCCGCTTCGGCCGGCTCGGGGTCAACATTCCCCGGGTCGCGGTCAACGCCCTCACTGAGCGGCTGCGCGTCACCGGCCTGGCACTGGATGGCACACCTTCGCCGGAGTTGTGGCAGTCGTGGGTCGCCAACGACATGGACCAGCGCGCTGGCATGGTCCACCGCGAGGCCCTGGTCCTGGGTCGCTCATACGTCACCGTCTGGGCCAACCCTGACGGCTCGCCGCGGGTGTCCGTCGAGAGCGCCCATCAGGTCGCAGTGCAGCGCGACCCCGGCACCCGTGAGGTCGTTCGGGCGGTCAAGCGGTGGGAGACGCCAACCACGACCGAGGCGGTCGTCTATGAGCTCGACAAGGTCACCCGGCTGCGGGCGCGCTCGCTCGGAGCAATCCATGGCTTCGAGGTCGTGGAGACGCTGGACAACCCGCTCGGGTGGGTCCCGGTCGTGGAGTTCGCGAACACCGACCGCCTCCTGTCGGATGGGACCTCGGAGATCGTCGACCTCATCCCTCTGGTGGACGCGCTCAACAAGGTCACCGCCGACATGATGGTCGGCTCGGAGTTCTACGCCCGCCCCCGCAGGTTCGCGACCGGCATCGAGCTCGAGGAGGATGCCACCGGCGCCGCCGTCAACCCGTACCCCGAGGGCAACCGGATGATGATCGCGGAGGACCCCGCCGCGAAGTTCGGTCAGCTCCCCGGCTCGGACCTGGCGAGCTACCGATCCGCGGTGGAGGTCCTGGTCTCCTCGATCATGGCCGTGTCGTCCCTGCCGGCGCACTACGTCGGGGTCCTGTCCTCCCAGCCCCCGAGCGCGGACTCCCTGCGGGCCGCGGAGGCTGCGCTCACCGCCAAGGCCGAGGCGCGGCAACACACCTTCGGCCGGTCCTGGGAGCAGGTCGCCCGGCTGATGCACGCGGTCTCCACCGGCACCGACCCCGAGCGCCTCGACGTCGCGGTCTCGTGGGCCGACCCCTCGACCCGCTCGATCGCTCAGGAGGCTGACGCCGTCGTCAAGCTCTACACCGCGGGCCTCCTGCCGGCCTCGCATGCGCTGCGCCGCCTCGGTTACGCCGACCACGAGATCGACGCCATCCGGGCCGCCCGCCGTGCCGAGGCTCTCGACGGCATCGGCACCAACCTCGACAACCTCCTCGCCGGCTGATGGCCTACAGCGACACCGTGGGCCGCCTGGCGCTCGCGTGCGGGGACCGGGTAGCGGGCCTGCACGCCCGCTACGCCGACGGCGAGATCGGACTGGAGGAGTTCGTCGCCGCCGCCCTTGCCATCCTCAACGCATCGCGGTCGCGAGCGGTGGCCCTGGCCGACCTCGCCCTCGCGACCGAGCTGTCCCGGCTGCGGGCCGCCGTCGTCCTGCCGCTGGGACTGGTCCCCGAGGTCGCGACCCGCACGCACATCGACGACGTCATCGACTCCGAGCCCTACCGGATCGACGCGCTGGCCGCCGTGGCGGTCCTCGGGCGCGCCGACACGTTCGCCACCGCCCAGCAGGCTTACGCCGACGGCATGCGCGAGCGCGACGTCGAGCTCTGGACGCGCAACCCGAACACCGGCGCGTGCCCCGTCTGCAGCGACCTCGCCACCGGCGCGGTCGACATCGCCGTCCCCATGTGGACCCACCGCGGGTGCGGATGCACCCAGCAACCCATCAAGTGAAGGAGAACACCGTGAGCACCACCGAAACCGAGATCCAGCCCGAGACCACCGAGGAGGCCGTCGTCGAACCCGAAGAGACCCCCGAGCCCGACGACGGTGAGGTCGACGAGGACGGCGACGTCTTCCCCCGCGACTACGTCGAGAAGCTCCGCAAAGCGGCCGGAGACGCCCGCGTCAAGGCCAAGGACCGCGACGACCTCGCCCACCGCCTGCACGCCTCCCTGGTGGCCGCTACGGGCCGCCTGGCGGACCCGAGCGACCTGGCCTTCGACGAGTCCCACATCGCGGACCCCGACGCGCTCACGGCGGCCGTGGAGGACCTCCTCGCCCACAAGCCGCACCTGGCCTCCCGTCGGCCGCGAGGCGATGTCGGTCAGGGCGTGACAGGGTCAACCACACCAACCAACCTGGCCGGCATCCTCCGGTCACGAGCCTGAGGGGCGGCACCACATTGAGTGACTACACGAGCGCATGGGACTCGCTATGCGAGGCCATCGGCGCTGCACGCACGGATGGGAAGACGACCGGCTACTTCGCGGAGCAGGACCACATGACGATTGACCAGCGGCTCAAGGCGGCCGAGGTCGCCGCGCTGCTGTCGATTGCTCAGGAGCTGTCGGCCATTCGGCACATGGGGATCAGCCCCGAGTATGTGGCCGACGATGGATGAGAACCGTTCTCATTGCTGATAGCATGGAGGGGAGTCGCCTGGTGCGGCTCCCCTTCGCTAGCCCGGGCGGCAAGCGTGATCGAGACTCCCCTTCTCTCACGTTAGGAACCCGCCCCCATGGCACTGGACACCAACAACTCCACCGAGCTGACCACCGAGCAGGTCCTCAGCACTCTGATCCGCCCGCTCGAGGACACGAGCAAGTTCCTCGCCGCCGGCCCCCGGATCATCGACACCGCCGGCCCGCTGCGCCTGCCCAAGCTCGGAGGCGCGACCGCCCCCTCCTGGCACGGCGAGAACGAGCAGATCAGCGAGGTCAACCCGACCTTCGACGAGGTCACACTCCTGCCCTCCACGATGGAGAGCGTCAAGACGCTCACCCGCTACTCCAACGAGCTCGCACGCCAGTCCGTCGTCGCCCTCGACGCCGCCATCCGTGAGCGGCTCGTCAAGGACGTGGCCGACACCGTCGACACCCAGCTCTTCTCCGCGACCGGCGACGGCATCACCCTGCCGATGGGCCTGTTCGCCTACCCCGGCACCCAGAACGTCCCCGTGACCGGCGCACTCACCCTCGACGACCTCCTCGACGCTCAGGGCCTGGCCATGGCCGCGAACGTCGACCTGGAGCGGACCAAGTGGGTCATGACCTCGCGGGAGTTCATCGCGCTCCGCAAGGTCAAGGACCTGCAGGACCGCTACATCATGGAGCCCGACGTCCACGTCGCCGGTCAGTTCCGGCTCTTCGGCGTCCCCGTCCTGGTCACAAACCGGATCCCCGACGACGTCACCGTCCCGGCGACCCCGACCGGCCGGGCCGCGCTCGTCGACTTCTCGCAGATCGTCGTCGCCCGCGACGTCGCCCCGTCGGTGAAGATCCTCGACCAGACCTTCGGAGACTTCGACCAGCAGGCCATCCGCGTGGTCTACCGGCTCGACGCCGCCCCGGCCAACGCCGACGCTGTCGTCGTCGTGGACGGTTTCGACGTCTGATGCGTGCGGTCTACGCCGACGACGTCATCGCCTTCTCCGGGTCGCTGCCGCCCGACCCGGAGAAGGCCGAGGTCTACCTCGACTCGGTCAAGGCCATGGTGCGGGCATACACCCGCGGCCGTGGCTTCGACGAGGAGGGTTACCTCGTGGAGGAGTCCCTCGCCGCCGTCATCGTCGCGAGCGCGGCCAGACTGGCGAACAACCCGACGATGAACAAGCAGGTGACCTCGGGACCGTTCGCTGTCACCCCCGGCACCTTCGCAGGCTGGACCCTTGCGGAGCTGGCCGTCCTCAACGCCTACCGGAAGCGATCCTGGTAGGTCGGTGTCAACCGCCGCAGCCGAAGTACGCGCGCGGATGGTGGCGAGGCCGGTCTTGCTCCTTTCAACGGCCACAGACCCACCAGCACCACCACGAACACCCCCGGCAGCCCACCCGCCGGGGGTGTTCGGCTGACAACCATTTTGACAACCATTGCGGTCCGTCCGGGGTCATCCGCCGATGTGCGCCGGTGACATACCCGCAGGTCAGAGACTTGCATGGACAGCCGTGGACCCCCTGCCGACGTCTGGGGGTCAAGGGGTCGCAGGTTCAAATCCTGTCAGCCCGACCAGAGAACCGCCTCTGACCTGGGGAAACGCGGGTCAGAGGCGGTTTCAGTTTTGACGTGGATCCTCAGAATGGTCGTTTACTAGTCGTAAACGACTTCGAGGCTCTACGAATCGGAGCTCTCGTCGTCGCTCTCAGCGAGCCGCTCGAGGAGCTCGGAGAGGTTGGCTGAGACTGGCGGCCTTGCGATGTAGTGGTCCCGGGTGACCTGGCTCGAGGAGTGTCCGAGCTGGCGCGAGGCGAGCTCGGACGTCGTGGCCTCCGAGATCAGCGTCGCCACCGTCTTGCGGAACGTGTGGGGGGTCACCCACTCAAAGCCGGTGTCCTTGCGGATCTGCCGCCAGCGCCGCTCGATGTTGACTACCTGGTGCCAGGTGCCGTTGCGGGTCGCGAAGACGGCGTCGTTCATGTTGGGTGTCACGAATTCCCGGCGCACGCGGAGCAGCTCGGCCGCGAACCGCGGGAGGACCACGGTTCGCCGGCTGGTGTCCGTTTTCGGCGTGGTCTTCCGGTAGGTGCCTTTGCCGGTTTCGCTCTTGATCGTCCCCGACACCGTCAGGATGGGCAGATCGCCATCGAGGTCCAGGTCGCTCCACCGCAAGGCAAGGACCTCGCCGACGCGGCACCCGGTGGCGAGCATCACGTCGATGATGTCGGCCATGTCCCCGCTGGCCCTGGGGCCAGGGCGGTCCGCGTTGACCCACCGGCGTACGGCCGCCCGGATCTCGACCAGGTCCTCGATCCGCAGGGCCTTCGTCTCCTGCCTGGGACGGTGAACCCGGGTCGTCCCGCGGGCCGGGTTCGTCGGGATCGCATCGTGCCGGACCGCGAGGTCGAGCATGGCCCCGAGGACGACCTTGGCCTTGCGCTGTCGGTTCACGCTCTGATCGCGCAACCGCAGGAGGAGTCGGTCCAGCCGGCCCGTGGTGGCCTCGCGAAGCCTCAGACCGCCGACACTCGGTAGCACCAGGTTGTCCAGCACCCGGCGGTACTCGTTGATGGTGGTCTGTTCGATCCGTCCCTCAGCCTCGAGACCCGTGATCCATAGAGTGGCAAGGTCGATGAGCCGGGTCTCGGCGGTGATGAGCTCACCGGCTGGGGCGGTGCGCGTGCCCAGGACGTCTCGAAGCGCTCTTTCCGCGGCCGCCTTGCTCGGACCGGTCGCGGTGACCCGACGAGTGTTGCCGTCGGTGTCACGGAACCGGGTCAGTGCTCGATAGCTGCCGTCGCGGATCTTCTCGGTGGTGATGGTCCCCCATGTGCCGAGGGGGAGTGGCGGCCGGGCCATGGGCTACTCGCCTTCTGCTGGCTCGAGGTGCTCGACGATCCAGGCGTCGAGGTCCTGGCGTCGGTAACGCAGGCAACCGCCCATCTTCACGGCGCGGGGTCCGAACCCCACCCGGCGGGTCCGCCAGGTGTACAGCGTCGCCTTCGGAATCGCCAGGTAGGCCGCCGCCTCGTCGATGGTCAGGATCATGCTCTGGTGGCTGGTGTCGACGGTGGTACTCATCGTGTGCTCCTTCGTGGTCTCGACGACAGGTTTGCCCTCGTGAGTGAAGGTGTGCAGCCCTTACCGTGCAGGCTGTGGAGGATTGACCCCTAATCAAGCCTCTATGGCGATCGCAGGTGCATCGCCGGCGAGGCTTGGTCACCTCTAGGGAGCCCAGCCTGAAAGTTCGGTGAGACGCTACTCGTCGAGGTGGTGGTGGCGGAGAAGACTCATCGGCTCGCCTGACCGCAAGCACGGACCGGTCACAGCGTCTGCGATGGTCGGGCGTCGCCGCGGCGGTGGTGCAGGGCGGCGTGGAAGTCGATCCTGCTTTCCGCGGCTCCTGGACGCGGGAGGTCTCGTCGGGCGGGTTCGGGGCGCAGCTGGTGCTTGGCGAGGTCGATGAGTGCGGCTTTCAGTGGGCCGGTCATCGGGATGAACCTCTTACGGATGACGTGCTCCAAGGTCCCGTCGCGATCCTGAAGTCCGAGGACGCTGGCCCGTTGGAGGTAGAGGCGTTCGGTGATGCCGTACCGCAACGCGTCGGCGACGCGCTGGTCGATGCCGGCACTGATCCGTTCAAGCTGCCGTGCCTGGGTGGGGTCGTTGAGTGCGTCGTGGGGGAGCTTGCGCATCCTGGCGGCGGCGATGGAGCCTTGGCCTGCTGCCAAGCCCCCGGTGCCGAGGTTGCCGCCGATGTCGCGGGTCTGCTGGACGAGGCTCCCGTAGACCTGGCCACGGTGTGCCCACGCGGAGGCACGGTCCGGGTCACGGTCGGTGAGCCGTGTGGCTGCCGCGTGGGAGAGGCAGCGTTGGGAGTCGAGGATCACGCGCAGGCTGTGGGCGTTGGGGATGGTGCGCAGGTGGATCAGGAGGTTGTGCTGGGCCTGCACCACACCGGCGAGACCGGGCAGCCCTGGTCCGTCGATGAGCGGGGCGGGGGCGTCCCAGCCGTGCTGGTCGATGGAGTAGGAGGGGTCGCTGTAGCGGGAGTAGGTCGCGCAGGCCTGCGCCGCTCGGGCCAGCCGGGTCTTGTTCGTCAGGTGCTGCCAGCCGGGGACGCCGTCGTAGCGGCGGTCCAGAGCGGTCAGGGCTTCGGTGACCTCGGCGATGTCGTGGACGAGGGTGAGGGCCTGGGCCTTGGACAGCAGTCCGTGCCCGGCGCCGGCGGTGAAGTCGTGCTCGCCGAGGGCGCAGGCGCGGGCGGCCTGCCGCCAGAGCTCGACCAGCCGGAAGGGCTGGGGTGTGGTCAGCTCGGTGAGGGTGGGCAGCCCGGCGTGGTCGTCGGCGAGGGCGGTGTGGATGCGGTGGCGCAGGTTCTCGGCCGGCCCGCGGGTGCGTCGGGTCGGCTTGTGGTGGTCGATGTGCGGGTTCGCCGCATACAGGCCCGGGTGGCACCAGGTGAGCACGCTGTGGCGGTAACGGGCGATCTGCTCGCCGATGAGCCGGCGTTCCTCGGCGGTGGTGGTGGCCCGCACGTTCCGCGGTCCGGCACCGCCGATGCGGTGTTGGATGCGGTGGAAGGTCAACAGCTCGCGCAGGCTCTCGCGCAGCACGTCGGTGTTCTGGCCGTACATCAGGGCTCGTCAGGCTCGTCGAGGTCCCTGGCGGTGGAGAGCATGTCCAGGACCAGCTCGACGGTCAGGGCGTCCAGGCCATGGTCGGTCAGGTCCTCGATCGCGTCCTGTGCGACGTTGAACAGTTCGTCGCGGTCGCGCGAGGGGACCGTGTGGATGGCTGGGATGTCGTCGCCGTGGATGTTGTCGAGGCGGAGCAGGACACGCTCGAAGCCGCTGGAGGCCTCGATCGTGACGGCGCGATCGGCCAGGGCGGCCAGGTGGGAGCGGGCCTGCCCGAGGGCGATCGCGTGGGCGAGCAGCATGGGGACCTCCGTGGTTGCCAGGGGTGTCTTCCACCGTGGAAGGGACGGGTCGGTTCGGACGAGGCGAGTCGGTTCGGATGTGGACAACAGCCCCAGATGAGCCGGCCAGGAGGGCTGTCAAGGCGCCGGGGCCAGGCCCGGGTGCGGCGTCGGGCGGCGATGTCGTCGGTGACGAACCGCACGAAGTCGGCGTGGCGGTCGACGATCTCGGCCTCGTCGCTGGCCTCGGGTGGTTCCTCACCGGGCCAGGCGGGTCTGCCGGGTGGGTCGGTCACGGTCGAGGCGGCAGCCGGCGCTGGAGACCCACTCGCGGAGTCGGTGCCGGGATTCGGCGAAGTCGCGTAGCCATCCGATCGGTCCGGAGGGTGTTCCGTCCGGGTCGTAGGCGTTGAGCCAGTGGGTGTGCAGGGCTGAGAGCTCCCAGACCAGCTCGTCGTGGCGGTGCCATAGCGGTGGCACCACACTTGGCGGGAGCCCGTAGGTGCGGCGGAGCCAGTGGACCCAGGCGTCCAGGTCGGCCCACTCCAGCAGAGCATCCTCGGCGGAGAGCAGGTTCCAGTTGATCGGGCGCAGGACCTGGCAGTCGTTGACGTCGGCGAGGCCGAACCCGTAACCGGTCTCGTCGAACCCGCCCGGAGAGAACTCGAGGTCTTCAACATCGAGAGGACTCTCCTGAGCCTGCCCATCCGGTGTGCGCATCTCTGACGCCGCTCAGCTGCCGACGGCCGCGGAAGACTCGTTGCTCACCGCGACCTCACGGACACCCCGCTGTGGCGGCTTGGCGGGGCCGCGGTCCACGACGTATCGGGTGCGCAGGCAGTCATGCCCGAGGCGGCGGGCGACGAACTGCTCCCGCAGCTGGCTGGCACCACCCTCGCGCACCTGTTCGTACTCGTGGACGTAGCCCGAGGCGAGAATCTGGTCGCCGGGCTTGAACCTGCGGTACGCCCGCTCGGCTGCCCGGTCGAAGACGACCAGGTGGCAGAAGACCGGTTCAAGTTTGGTGAACGAACCGTCGGCCTCTTTGCGGTGCTGCTCGATGCCGACCCGGCAGTAGAACCGGGCGTGGCCGCTCGCCCCGAAGGACAGTTGCGGCTCGGTGGCGATGAACCCTTGAAGACGCAGTTGGGTGGGAATGGCCATCGCTGACTCCTGACCTCGCGCGGTCCCCTTGGTGGGCGTCCGCTCTCACCAGTCAGGTGTGACCATGTGTCCCCGTCCCACGCCCGCTTGATGAGCCGCCCGTTCCAAGGCGCACTGCGCAGCCGGGTGTTGTCGGCCGCGTCGGGTGACGATGGCGGCGTCGTGATCGGTGATGACGTGCGGGGGTGAAAGGAAGAGCCCGCCGGGGAGTTCCGGCGGGCCCTTGGTGGTCAGGGTGGCGTGGTGATGGTCATTCTGTCGTGACTTCGGTGACGGCGGCTCGGGCGGAGGATTCATCGACGATGGCCTTGCCCGCGGCGAACGCGGCGACGAGGGCCTGGACGGCGAGGTTGTTGACCGCTCGGGGGGTGCCTCGCCCGACTTGGTGGATCAGGGCGGTGGCGTCGTCGCTGAAGAGGGTGTCGGAGCGCCCGGCGAGGGCGAGGTGGTGAGCGAGGTAGCTCTTGGTCTCGGTGGCGCTCATCGCGGTCAGGGCGTAGCGCAGGGCGATGCGTTGGTCGAGGGCGGCGAAGGTGCCGAGCTTGATCCGGCGGCGCAGGGTGGGCTGCCCGATGAGCAGACATGCGAAGGGTGAGTGGGAGTCCATGTCGGCGTTGGTGAGTAGGCGGAGTTCTTCGAGTTGGTCGCCGGTGAGCAGGTGTGCCTCGTCCAGGACCAGGACGACGGTGCGGCCGCGTTCGTGTTCCTCGGCGGCGAGCAGGTCGGCGGTTTGTGGGATCAGGGCGGCTTTGTGGAAGCGGGGGATGCCGCCGAGGGCGGTGACGATCCCGGCGTAGAGGCCGCGGCCGCCGACGGCGGGGTTGCCCAGGTAGATCGTGGTGTGCCGGGAGGTGTCCAGGGCCGCCAGGGCTGCCCGGACGGCGACGGTCTTGCCGGCGCCGACCTCGCCGGTGACCACACCGAGGGCACGTTCGGTGATGCACCAGGAGATCCGGGCGACGGCCTCGGCGTGGGCGCTGTGCCGGTGCAGCATGCCCGGGGCCAGGGCCTTGCCAAAGGGCATGCGGGTGAAACCGTAGTGGGCCTGCAGGCGATCCAGGGTCATGACTGCTCCTGAAGGTCGAGGGTCTGCTCGGTGGTCGTCTGGTCAGTGGCGGTGTCGAGCAGCTCGAGCAGGTCGACCTGCCCGGGCAGGACGTGCACGGCGACGTCGCGTATAGGCGCTGGGTGCTCGGTCTTGGGCGGGGGTTGTTCGGTGATGGCGGCGTAGTTCACCCGCTCGGTCAGGGCGGTGGTGTGCCGAGCCCGCACGAGCGTGAGGTAGTCGATGCCGGTGGCCGGCGCCGGCGCTGGGGCTTGGGCGCGGGCGGCGGGGTGGACGTGGCGGCCGATGCGGTGCGGGGTGGCGGTGCCCATGTCACGTCCGGCGTGGCGGACGTTGATCTCGGCCAGGTCGAAGGGGTCGAAGAGCAGCTCGACCCGGCGGCCGACCAGGGCGGCGTCGACCTCGTAGGTGTTGCCGTGCAGGGACACGGTCGCGGTCTTGGTCACCATCCGGTGCTCGGACCACAGGAACGCCTCACGCAGCTCAAGTTCGGCATCGAGGGTGACGCGACGATGTCCTACGCCCCGACGCACAAGCGCTCGCGCCAGGTCTCGGACGGCATCGTCAAGGGCGTCCACTTCCTCATGAAGAAGAACAAGATCGAGGAGATCCACGGCTGGGGGACCCTCACCGGTCCGAAGACCGTCGAGGTGAAGAACGCAAACGGCGAGACCCGCACGGTCACCGGCGACAACCTCATCCTCGCGCCGGGTGCCGTCACCCGGATGCTGCCGGGGGTTGAGGTGTCTGAGAACGTCGTCACCTATGAGGAGCAGATCCTTGACCCCGACCTGCCCGGGTCGATCATCATCGCCGGCTCCGGTGCGATCGGGGTCGAGTTCGCGTATGTGATGCGCAACTTCGGCGTCGACGTCACCATCGTCGAGTTCCTGGACCGCATGGTCCCGACCGAGGACGAGGACATCAGCAAGGAGCTGTTCAAGCACTACAAGAAGCTCGGTGTCAAGGTCATGCTCGGCACCAAGGTCGAGGGTGTCGAAGACACCGGCTCGGGTGTGAAGGTGACCGTGTCCCCGGCTTCAGGCGGCGACCAGCAGACGCTCGAGGCCGACAAGTTCATGTCCGCCATCGGCTTCGCCCCCCGCACCGAGGGCTATGGCCTGGAGAACACCGGCGTCGAGCTTACCGACCGTGGTGCCATCAAGATCGACGAGTACATGCGCACCAACGTCGATGGCGTCTACGCGATCGGTGACGTCACCGCCAAGCTCATGCTCGCCCACACCGCCGAGGCGATGGGCGTCGTGGCCGCCGAGACTATCGCCGGCGCCGACACGATGCCGATCGACTTCGACTTCATCCCACGCGCGACCTACTGCCACCCGCAGATCGGTTCCTTCGGGTACTCCGAGGCGCAGGCCAAGGAGAAGGGCTACGACGTGAAGACGGCGACGTTCCCCTTCGCCGCGAACGGTAAGGCCGCCGGGCTTGGCGACACCGCCGGCTTCGTCAAGATCGTTGCTGACGCCGAGCACAACGAGATTCTTGGCGCCCACATGATAGGCCCGGACGTCACCGAGCTGCTCCCGGTGCTCACCCTCGCGCAGAAGTGGGACCTCACCGCTGACGAGGTCGCCCGCAACGTCTTCGCGCACCCGACGCTGTCCGAGAGCGTCAAGGAGGCCGTCGAGGGCATCGCCGGCCACATGATCAACTTCTAGAGCTTCGCGCGGTCGCGAGGTGCCGGATGACGATGAACCTCGGACGGGCCACTAGTGTCACGGATTCTGCTGTCATAGGCCGCCATCACTGGGGTCGACGAATGCTTGGCGGATTCCAGGGGTCGACGCAACACCTGACTGTCGAGGTGTGTGGGGGTGAGTTCGAGGAAGCCGTGGCCGGAGCGTCCGGTTGGGGCGCGTAGGCAGCGGGCGGCGAATCGGGCGTTGCGGCCGGCGATGCGTTCGCCGGGGTGTCCGGGGCCCTCGCGTGCGGTTGCAGCGCGCGTTCTGGTGGATGATCGCGGCGGGTGACTCGACGGAGGACGCGGCCGCGCAGGTTTGTGTCTCGAACCCGGTGGGTCTCGGTGGTTTCGCCATGCTGGCGGCATGACACCGATCACCCTCGCCGAGCCGGGCGGCCGTTGCCTGTTGTTTCGAGAGCGGGAGGAGATCGCCTTGCTCAGGGTGCAGGGACACGGCGTGCGCGCGCTCGCCCACCGACTCGGGCGCAACCCCGGCACGATCTAGCGTGAGGTGCGCCCCAACTCGGCCACCCGTGGCGGACAGCGGGTGTATCGGGCTGTTCATCGAGGGCGGCGGTGCGCTGAAGCGGCCCCCCTCGTCGGCCACAGGTGCGCCGCCTTGTTGGTGCACTATCTCCGCCTCGAGGGCTGGAGCGAGCAGCAGCCGAACAGGGTCGTCCGATGTCGGTGTTTCCGGCATCTATTCCTTCGTGATCCACCTGATCCGGGCCGCCTTCCTTCCGGTACGCCTCCCGCAGGTACTGGGACCACCCCGCCCGCGACATGAAAGCGTTCCGTACCGCCGCCACTGCCGAAGCAGCCTGGGCCGCATTCGAGGAGCTCGAGGACGAGTGGCGCAAACCGTTACCCATCCATCCCTCGACTGTGGCGGGCCGCGCAGGAGGAGTTCATCCCGTTCGGCGAACGTTCAGCGATGCTCGTGCTCACCGAGATCAAGAACCGCGGCGTGGCCGATGCGTTTTTCGTCGGCTGTGACGGCCTGCCGGAGAGCGAACCCGGTCTTCAAGCACGCCAGCGTCCACCATTCCCGAGGCCTTCGAGCTGGTCCTCCGGGCCGGAGCCACTCCCTGCGTCGCAGTGCCGTGCCGGACCAGGCACGGGTGCACGCTAGGGACTGCGTCGCGGTGTCCATGACCAGGGTCGGCTGCAGTCGCTGGCGGGAAGGTGGGGCAGGGTGGCCGAGTGACGGCGCGAACGCCTTGCTGACCGTCAGGTCAACTGTCGGATCTGCCGTCCGACCGGCGTGATCTGGCCGCTGTCGTCGTACGCGCCGACGGCCGGGGCATACGGGGGAGGCGTGAGGGAGAACCAAGCCCAGCGCTCGACATAGGCGAGTGACGTCATCATCTCCGCTGCTGCAGCGAGGAACTCCGCCTGGTCCTCCGGCGGCATGGCGTCGGAGCGGGCGGGGTACCACGTGATGAGGCTGAACTCGGAGACCCAGATGGGCAGCCCATAGGTGTCGTGGACTCGGGTGATGTATCCCGCGAGGTCGTCGACGGCCCGGTCGAGGGAGTAGGACTCACGAAGGCCGGGAGCGAGATACCAGTGCACCGGGACGAAGTCCACCCGGTGGTTCCGGGACTCCACGCCCCGCATGAACCCGGCGAACCAGCTATTCGGGTTGTCGGCGTTGCCCGCCAGCGCGGGTGCGCCCAGGCGCAGGCCGGTCTCCTCGAGCCGGGGCCATGCCTCCAGCGCAGCGTCGACGGACATGTTGGCCTGGAGGGCCAGCTCGGGCTCGTTAAATCCGAGGAGGGTGTCACCGTTCGCCTTCGCCAGAGCGAGGGAGCTGTCGGTGAGCTGCCTCTCGTCCTGGATCATCGGGACGAACTCGCACCCCTCGGGCGCCTTGATCTCCGGGTGCTCCGGTGCCCAGGTGTAGAACCAGCGGGCGCCGGAGTCGGCCAGGGCCTGGCTGGCGTCCGGTGCGCCTCGCCACGTCCCGACCCCACCTAGGGGGCCGGGAGGGGGTGGAGGACGGGTCGGGGACGGCGTGGCGGTGGCCGACGGGGTTGCGAGAGACGGGGTTGACGGCGTGGGGCTAGCGACAGGCGCCGGACTTGCCGTGGGGGTCGGGCTGCCGCAGGCTGCGAAGGCACTGGCGAGCACGCCGGCCCCGCCGGCGAGCAGGGAGCGGCGACGCACGGAGTCGCGCTGTCCGTGCCGCCACTGGCGCTCATGGAATGTGTGCTTCATTCTCGGGATCCCGGCTGTCTCGACGCGGATGGATGCTCTGCAGGGGCGGCTGAGGACGCTCTTGCGAGATCTATCCTGGCAAACGACTGGTGAGCGACCTCAGTCGCGTCCATAGATGTCGCGGGTGTACACCTTGCCTGGAACGTCGTCGAGCTCGGGTGTGCGCCGGTTGGCGATGATGATGTCGGCGCTCGCCTTGAGCTCAGCCACGTCACGCACGACCTCGCAGTCATGAAACTCGTCCGCGTCCAGGGTCGGCTCATAGACGATGACGGTGACCCCTTCGGCCTTGAGCCGCCTCATGATCTCCTGAATCGAGGAGGTGCGGAAGTTGTCCGACCCTGCCTTCATCACCAGCCGGTGCAGCCCCACGACCTTTGGCTCGCGCGAGAGGATGTCGTCGGCGATGAAGTCCATCCGGGTCGTGTTCGAGTCGACGATGGCGCCCATGATGTTCTGCGGCACGGACTCGTAGTTGGCCAACAGCTGCTTCGTGTCCTTAGGCAGGCAATACCCGCCGTAGCCGAAGCTCGGGTTGTTGTAGTGCTGCCCGATCCGCGGGTCCAGCCCCACGCCCTCGATGATCTCCCGCGGGCCCAGGTCGTGGGACATCGCATACGAGTCGAGCTCGTTGAAGAACGCGACCCGCATTGCCAAATAGGTGTTGGCGAAGAGCTTGATGGCCTCAGCCTCCGTGGAGCCGGTGAACAGCACCGGGGTCTCCGGGTCGGCCGAGGCCTCCAGGAGCAGGGCACCGATCTGTCGTGCACGCTCGTCGCTCCCGCCGACGACGATCCGGCTCGGGTGGAGGCAGTCCTGCAGGGCAGTGCCCTCGCGCAGGAACTCCGGGGAGAAGTAGATGGAGAGGCTCGGCAGCTCCTCGCGCAGCCGGCGGGTGAAGCCGACCGGGATCGTGGACTTGATGACGACCGTCGCTCGCGGGGCGAAGCGGGCCACGTCGTGCGCGACGCTCTCCACCGTGGAGGTGTCGAAGAAGTTGCGCTCCGGATCATAGTCCGTGGGCGTAGCGATGATGACGACGTCCGCTCCCTCGAACGCCGTCGAGGCGTCGCTCGTCGCCTTGAGCGACAGCGGCTGGGTGACCAGGAACTGTGCCAACTCAGCCTCATCGAGTGGCGAGACGCGGTCGTTCACCTGCGTCACCTTGTGCTCGTCGATGTCCAGCATGACCACGTCATGGCGCGCCGCAAGCACGGCCGCGTTCCCTAGTCCGACATATCCGATACCCACAACCGCGATCTTCATCGGGGGAACATAACACGGAGGTAAAGACGAGACCAAGTCCGCGCAAAGTGGGCATCACCCGTTCGGACAACCTCCCGCAGACGAGGAACTTCGGCGGGCCGTGAACATCCATCTCTGGCGCACTGGCGCACTGGCTCACCGAGTCGCGTCCCGCATCCGCATCGAAGATCGATATCACCGCAGTTCAAAGCGGGTTCTTCGGTTAGTCGAGCATGCCGTCAGCCTCGGCCCTTCACGATTGAGGGGCTGACACGCCCCTAGATTGCACCAAAGTGCCTGTCCTGCAACGAGATACTTGACTTGCGAAGGTCCAAGAATCACGTACGGGAAGGCACCTGGTAAG
>Ga0073899_10001551_pt1 | contig 21058 bp, 13 predicted proteins | sample KloWWTmetaKNB5Ph_FD_88975 | JGI IMG/M metagenome (GOLD analysis project Ga0073899, IMG submission 88975) | Active sludge microbial communities from Klosterneuburg, Austria, studying microevolution and ecology of nitrifiers - Klosterneuburg... | ecosystem: Engineered > WWTP > Aerobic digester >... | reverse complement strand
GAAGTAGAACAGGAAGAACGCGCGCGTGGTCTGCTCGTCGATCGGCAGGCAGAAGCACCAGTCCTTGATCTTCCCGTCCGTGTCCGACCACTGGTACGGGTACTGGTAGCAGAGCTTCATCGCGTTGACGTTGGTGCGCGCGCGGTCGACGAAGATCCGCATCAACGGGCCGTCGGCCACCTTGGTGTCATAGGCGACGTGCACGCTGTCGCCCTCGACGCGCAGGTCGGTCAGCGTCGAGTCCGTGAACGGCCGGAACCTGCGGTGCAGGTAGGCGTGGGTGAAGTCGCTGACGTTGTCGATGATCATCGAGTGGTGGGCCTTCCAGGTGAAGTCCACCAGCAGCTTGGCCCACGGGCGCGGGCCCTCGAGCTCGGGGATGTGCGGCATCGGCACCTCCGCGGCCCGCTGCGCCTCGCCGAAGAAGATCCACGCCAGGCCGTGGCGCTCCTGCACCGGGTAGTGGCGCAGCGTGACGTTGGGGAGCTGCTTGCCGAACAGCTCGTGCGGCACCTTGCAGAGCTTGCCGCCGCCGTCGTACTCCCAGCCGTGATACGGGCACACGACGTTGCAGCCCTTGACCTGCCCGATCGACAGCTTGAGCTGGCGGTGCGCGCAGCGGTTCTCGACCGCGCGCAGCTGGCCGTCCTCGCCGCGAAACAGCGCGACCGAGCGCCGCCAGAACATGACCTCCACCACCTGCCCGACCTTGACCGCCTTGCTGTACTCGACCGGGTACCAGTAGTTGGGATCGAGGCCGGCGGCGCGGACCTTCTGCCGGCGGTTCTTGGCCTGCTCGAAGCTCGGGGGCGGAGGACGACCGATGTGGACCAGTGGCTTGTTCATGACGGCCTCTAGCTCGTGATCGTCGCGCGCTTGATCCGGCGGTAGCGGATCCGGCACGGGGCGGTCGGCCCGGCGATGAGGTTGGTGTAATCGACCGGGTAGCTGGCGTCCTGCAGCTCGAACTCGAAGTTGCGCAGCAGGTGGCTCCACAGCGCGCGCAGCTGCAGCTGCGCGAAGACGATGCCCATGCAGCGGTGGCGGCCGGCGCCGAAGGCGATGTGGCCGTAGGGCGACTTCTTGTCCTCCTCGCGACCGGGGCCGTAGCGGTCGGGGTCGAAGCACTGCGGGTCGGCGAAGATCTCGGGGATGCGCCCGCTGACCGCCGGCGAGGCGAACAGCATCGCGTTCTCGGGGACGTGGTAGCCGCCGAACTCGAAGCTCTTGAGCACGCGCCGCATCACCAGGTGGATCGGCGGGAACAGCCGCAGGGCCTCCTTGATCGTGCCCTCGAGCAGCTTCATGTGCTGGAGGTCGTCGTAGGTGAGGGTCTCGCGGTCGCCGAGGATCTGCCGCTGCTCGTCGATCAAGCGCCGCGCGATGTGGGGGTGCTGGCCGAGCAGGATCGCGATCCACGAGAAGGTCACGCCGCTGGTGTGGTGGCCGGCGAACATGATCGTCAGGATCAGGCCCGTGATCTCGTCCTCCGTCAGCGCGCGGCCGTCGGCGTAGCGGGCCTCGACCAGGGTCTGAAGGATGTCCTCGTGCACCTGCGGATCGCGGCGCCGCGCCTCGATGATGCGGCCGATCAGCGCCGCCATCTTCACCCGCGCCCGGTCGCGCCGCCGCATCGACGGCAGCGGCAAGTACGGCGCGAAAAAACTGACCACGTTAATCCCGCCCTCGAGGTCGTGGTAGAGCTGCGAGAACTCCTTGTTCAGGTTGTGCCGCATCTCCTCGCCGAGCAGGCAGCGCGTCGAGGTGTAGAGCGTCACCTCGTTGCCGACGTCGAGCATGTTCACGACGCCCTCGCTGCCCCACTTGCCGAAGCTGTGCTCGGCCTCCGCCACGAAGCCGGCCGCGTAGCTGCGTAGCCGGCTGTCACGCAGCGCCTGATGGAAGAAGCCGAGCTGCTCCTTCATAATGTGCGGCTCGGCGTCGTAGGCGATGCCCTTGCCGAACACCGGGGTCATCAGCTGATACGCCTCGCGCTGGCTGACCTCGTCGTCGCGCATGCGAAAGTACCGCTCCTGCGCGGCGTGGCCGGTCATCGCCACGCCGAGCGTGCCGGGCATGCGCAGGCAGAACAGGTCGCCGAACATCGCCCGGCCGCGGCGCATCATGTTGACCGGGTCGGTGCGCAGCTCGACCGCGTGGCCGACCCAGGGCAGGCCGCCCGGCAGCATCGGCGGCAGCCCCGGGGTGTCGAGCTTGAGCGGTTGCAAGGTCGACCACAGGGTCGCCGCCGTCTGCTTCACGGTCTCCGGTACTGCGAACATCGGCGCGCACGGTATCCGAGCGGCCGCGACGCTGTCCATGCGCGACCCCGTCGAGTGCGTGAGGGAAATCCAGCCCTCGCGCGGCCGACTCGGCGCGTCGACGGATGAGCACGGGCTACACAACATCACGAATGTCAGCGCTCGCGCTCCCGACCGCCGTGTCCCTCTCACAGCTCGCGCTCGCCCTCCTCGGCTACAGCGGCTTCTTCCTCGCCCTGCTGGTGGCAGCGCGCGCGCTGCCGGGCCGACGTGTGCAGGGCTTCGCGCAGCCGGACGGGCAGCGCAAGCACTACCTGCTCAACGGCATGAGCCTGTTTGTCCTCACTCACATGCTTGTGATCGCCGCCACACTGGTGCTCGGAGCCTCGCTCGCGCCGCTGGTGACCACATGGTTCTGGCCGCTGTTCGCCGCGGCCAATGTCTTCGCGATCGGCTGGTCGCTGGTGCTCTACCTGCGCGGACGCGCCCGCGGGGCCGAGCCGTCGGGGCGCGGCTTTGTCCACGACTTCTGCATGGGCGTCGAGCTCAACCCGACCTGGCGCGGCGTGGACCTCAAGCACTTCGCCTACCAGCCCTCGCTGATCGGCCTCGGTCTGATGGTGGCCGCCTTCGGCCACGCCCAGTACGCGGAGCTCGGCCACATCACCCCGCAGATGGCGCTCTACCAGGCCGGCTGGTGGCTGTACCTGTTCACGCACTACCGCGACGAGGCCGGCACCCTGTCGATGTGGGACATCATCGCCGAGAAGTTCGGCCTCATGCTGGTGTGGGGCGACCTCGTGCTGGTGCCCTTCTTCTACTGCACCGCCGGCTGGTACCTGCTCGCGCAGACCGAGCCGATGTCGACGCCGACGCTCGCGCTGATCGCCGCCGCCTTCAGCCTCGGCCTGTGGATCTTCCGCGGCGCCAACAAGCAGAAGCACAGCTTCAAGCTCGACCCGACCGCGGAGATCTGGGGCGCGCCCGCGCGGCTGCTCGGCGGTCGCCTGCTCGTCTCCGGGTGGTGGGGCCTCGGCCGCAAGATCAACTACACGGGCGAGCTCACCGTGTACTTCTCGATCGCCGCCACCGCCGGCCTCGGCCACATCGGCCCGTTCCTGGTCCCGCTGTGGCTGCTCTCGCTGCTCGTGCACCGCGCCTGGCGCGACGAGCAGCGCTGCAGCGCCAAGTACGGCCCGCTGTGGCAGGAGTACTGCCGCGTCGTGCCGGTCCGCATGGTGCCCCTCCCGGGCTTCACGCGCCTTCGTCGCGTCCTCGGCCGCGGCTGAGCGGCTCACTCCGGCGGCGACGGGTCGCCGCACTTCGCGGTCGCCTTCGCTATCCACGGATCGAGGGCCGGGTCCGCGAGCCGATACTTCTTGACCGCCTTGAACACCTGGCCGACGTGGAACTCGCAGGTGTACTGCATCGTCGGGACGACGGCCGGCAAGATGCTCGCCCCGAGCTCGACGTAGCAGGCGCGCGCGACCTCGGCGAGCCGGGCCCGCGACCATTCGCTGTCGATGCGCCCCAGCTCCTCGACCGCGAGGTCGCACTGAAACGGCACCTCGTGGGTCCGCGTGTCGACGTTCTGGCGGGCCTCGGCGATCGCCGCCTTCGCGCGGACCGCCGCGTCGACCTCCTTGCACAGCGCCTCGGCGCGGAGCTTGGCCGCCGGTGAGACCCGCTCCGCGGTCATGCCGAGGTCGAAGCAGCGGCCCTCCGGCGCGCCGCCGCCGTCGCGGAGCTGCTCGAGCTCGTGGATCGCCGCGGCCAGCGCCTGCGCGAACAGCTGGCCGCAGCGCTGCTGCACGCCCTCGTCCTTGAGGTCGATGACGCGGCAGGTCGACAGCGCCTCCTCGCGCCGCTCGCCGCTCGCCAGGGCCGCCTCGATCTCGCGCGTGACCTCGTGGGCGTAGTCGCGATCCTTGATCGCGTCGTTGCAGCGGCGGACCTCGTCGCAGCTCCGCTGCTCGGCGCAGGCGAGCGCCTCCTCCTCGGCCGCCGGCTCGTTGCCGGATCGCGCGCGACAGCCGGTGAGCGTGCGCTCGCGGGCGTTCGTCAGGTGAGCCCGCTGCTCGGTCGGCGCGCACTCGATCTGCCGATCGACGATCGTCACGCACCGATCACCGCCGCCGCACGCCGCGAAGGCGACGAGACCCGGCCCCAGCAGGCCTGAAGCGAGCAGCAGTGGCTGGATCGCGCGCATGAGCGTCGCAGGCGAAGATACGCCCTCTCTCCCGGCGTGACAAAGGGCGCCACGGGGCTCGCTACCGAGGCCGGCGCCTACTTTCGCCGGCTCCCCGGCTTCGCCGCGGCCGGCCGCACCTCCGACTTGCCCGGCGCGCTGCCCGACTTCCAGGCGACATCGTGGCGCACGCCGACGTAGGTCGGGAAGCGCGGGACCCCGCCGTCGCTGAGCTCCTGGTAGCGGAACGTGATGATGCTGCCGAGCGGCGGCGGGGCCCCGCGCTCCGCGTCGCTGAGGCCGCTACCGACCGCGAAGCGGGTGCCGTCTTGCAGCTCGACGAGCAGCGCCCCGAGCCGGCCGCGGTGGCGACCGGCGCCGTCCTGATGGCCGATCACGCGGGCCTCGGCGTCGAAGAAGCTCTTGACCTTGAGCAGGCTGTGCGAGCGGCCGACCTCGTACGCGGAGCCCGGGCGGCGCAGCATCAGTCCCTCGCCGCCGAGCGCCTCGACCCGCTTGAGCTCGCCGCGCAGGTGGTCGACGCCGCGGCAGGGCTCGTGCGGGTGGGCCTGCGCGAAGCTCGGGCGCTCGCGGGCGATGAAGGAGTGATAGTGCTGCACGCGGGCCTCGAAGGACCCGCCGTGGCCCGGCGCATCGAACACGAGGAACTTGATCTCGCGCCACGCGTCGCTCTGGTCCTGACGGCGCACGATGCTGACGGTCCGCTGGAACGCCTTGCGATCCAGCCACAGCTCGCCGTCGAGCGGGAAGCGCGGCAGCCCCGCGGTGAACCATGGCGGCGCGTGGTAGCGGTTGCCGAGCCGCGAGACGAATTGCTGGCCGTCCCAGTACGCGCGCACCCCGTCGAGCTTCTCGCTCATCCACCAGCCCGCGAGGTCGACCTCGCTGTCCCACACGTGCGCGAGCAGCAGCGGCGGCGCGCTGGCCTCGCTGGCCTCACTGGCCGCGCCGGCCGAGCTGTCCGCAGAGACAGGTGCCTTGCCGGCCCGCGTCGTCGCCGGCGCTGCCGCGGCGCCGCCGACCCGCTCCGACTCGGCCGCCTCGCCGCGCAGCTTCTTCAGGTGCTTGCAGCTGCGCCGCTCGGGCGAGGCCGACTGGTTGCGCCACGCCGGGCAGCTGCACGAGTACACGCCGCCGCTGTTCTTGAGCACGTAGGGCTTGGCCCCCGAGCCCTGCATCGCAAACGTCTCGCCGTCCGCCAGATCCGTCATCACCGCTCCTGACCGCCCACGCTCATCGCTCGTCGTGGACGCCACGAGCGTAGGACCTTCGTTGCATCTACGGGAGATCGGGCACGAGCGCGGCGAGCTGGGCGACGCCGAAGCCGTCGCCGTTGAGGAGGCCGTCCTTGAAGGCCAGGACCGCGGCGCGCGGGGTCGCGCGCTCCAGCAGCGCGTAACCGCGCTCGAGCACCGCCCACTCCTTGCGGCCGATCCGGCCGTCGAACACGCAGGCGATCGCCAGCAGCTGCACGGCGATCCGGCGCTCGGGCAGCGCGAGCTCGCGCATCACCGCCAGCGCCTTGCGCGAGTCGTCGAGGTCCTGCGCCTCGCACTCGCCGACGCGCTCGCGCAGCGCGTCGATCAGCTCGACCAGGTTCGGGTGGAAGTCGGCGCTGCCGACCACCGCGGCGGCGATCGCCCGAAACATGGCCTCGCGCAGCGCCGGCGAGACGGCGTCGGTCCCGGCCAGCAGGCACTCGACCACCTCGTGCGCGGCCGAGGGCCCGATCGCCCGCAGCCGCGCCTCTCGCAGCGCCCTGCGGCACACGAAGGCGTCCCAGGTCGCCGTGATCGGCACCGCGATGAAGGGGATCCAGCTGCGAAGGCCCGCGCGCCCGAAGGCCCGCACCAGCAGCTTGCGCAGCAGGAAGTTGCTGACGCTGACCTTCGCCTTGTAGACGATCGTCGCCATGATCAGGCGAAGCCGCGAGGCCTCCCGGCGCGGGTCGATGCCGAACATCGGCCGCGGCGGGTTCGGGATCTCGAGCGCCGCCCGGGCCAGCACCGCCGCGAAGATCTCGTCCTCGCCCTCGCCGCTGCTGCCCCCGGAGGCCCCGCCCTCGCCGCGAAACAGCACCACGCCGGCCGCCTCCGCCAGGCGATGCACCGAGATGATCGCGTTCCAGTAGATGAAGCCCAGCTCGACGATCGCCACCGGCAGCGCGATGATCAACGTGAGCGCGTTGTAGCGCAGCCAGTGCCCCCAGTCCGGGTCGCTCGGCTCGTCGCCCAGCAAGGGTCGGGCGATCACGCTGACCGTCGCGCCCAGCGTCGCCGCGAAGGCCCCCGCCGCCGCCGCGCGCAGCACCGCGTTGCGCTCGATCCGCCGCAGCATCCGCCGCTCCTCGGGGTTCAGGTAGTGGACCGCGTCGCTCGGCTGCGGCCGCGCGGCCGTCCCGGCGCGCCGCTTGAAGTACCGCACCGCGAGCCGCTCCACCCGCTTGCGCTTGCCGAGTCGGTCGCGCTCGGCCGCGAGGTCGGGCGCCGGCCGCTGCGCGTCCTCCCGGACCTGCGGCGCCTGGACCTCGCCCGCGGCGAGCCGCTGCGCGTCCTCGACCGCTCGCTGCGACGCTGACACGGTGGCATCATACAGCACTATCAGCGTCGGCCATATCGCGGCCGAACGACGCGCGACGGCGTCTCACTGCGGCGCGAGCTTGGTCCAGAACTGGGTGTCCGGGAACGTCGACATGCCGAGGTTGGCCGGGCAGCTCGGGATCGGCTGGCCGTCGCAGGTGACCTGCGCCGCGCTGTAGGTGAGGGCGCGGGGCTGGGTGAGGCAGGCGATGCCGGTCTTGGTCCACACCACCTCGGTCGGCGGCGCGACCGACAGGAAGGTGTTGATGTGCCAGCGGTCCTTGACCTGCATCGCGGTGCCGTTCTCGGTCCATGACATGCCGTCGAAGCAGTAGTCGGCGCGGACCACCCGGACCGCCGTGGCGAACTCCCCCAGGCTGCGCTCCCAGGGGCGATAGCCCCAGGTGATCGCCTTGCCGACCGCGCCGGAGACACAGGCGAGGTAGGCGGTGTGCTTGCGGGGCGCCATGTCGGCGGTGAAGGGGTCGATCGTCACGTCTTTGATCAGGGCCGCGGCGTGTGAGCCGCTCGCGTCCGCGTCGCAGACGTAGCTGACCTGCCCCTCATCGTCGTGGGTCTGGAAGGTGTAGCGGGACTCCTTCGCCGATATCACCTCGACCGCGGCGATCCAGATCTCGCGCGGGTCCTCGACGCCCTGCCCGTCGACCAGCGCGAGCTGCCAGCGCGCGCCGACGAGGGCCGCCCCGGAATAGAAGCTCTGGCCGGCCTTGACGCGCAGCGTGCCGTCGATGATCTCGACCTTGGTGACGGGGACCCACGAATTATTGGGGCCCTTGATCTGCCCGCCGAGCGCCCGCACGCCGTCGTGAAGCGCCCCGGTCAGGTCGAGCTCGGAGAACGGCTGACTGCCGATCGCGCTGGTATTGAGCCACACGCCGCCATAGCCGCCGCTCCCGGAGCGAACGGCGATCCCATGCCCGGCGGCGTCGAACTCGAGCGCCTCGTCACAACCAGCGCCAGCGTTCAGGGTCAGCGTGAGGAGTGCCAGGATCTTGAAGGCGTGCATAGTCATTCTCCGTCGGTTCTGCGAGTCAGGCCTCGCACCTCCTCTGTGCCGGCGCTGACGGGCTCACGCACGAGTCGCACGGCGCCCCTCGCCGCCGCCGCCGGAAGCTCGCATTGGCCCTGCACACATAAACCGATATAGATCTACGGAAGATATCGCTCGATAAAACATGCTCGTCAGTAATGCGAGCGGCGCCGCTCTCCGCGCCTGGCCGCGGAGTCATTCACACCTCCGACGTCCTGCAATTCCTCGGGCAGCGTTTCGCCAGCTATCTGCCGACGCGGGCGAGGCCGTGAACACGGCCCGCGGCCCGGCGAAAAATGGTGCGCATATAGCGACCACTTCATGGGGCGGGTCGGAGCGCCTCGGGCCGCGATTGTGGCTGCATCAGGGGGATACCCGCGACGCGCGCCGCCCACGCAGAAATGGCCGACGGGCCCGTCCTCTGGCCCGAGACCGCCGTCGCCGCCGCCGACCGCCTCGGAGGGCGCCGCCGATCCTGCGCCGCTGCGCGCGCCGCCGACCGGCCGTATCTTGTCGTGACATCACCGGGCGCCGCACCCACGACGCGGAGAAGAGAGACGCTCAATGAGCTCGCGAGGGCCTGATGGTCGGGCCGCGGATCCGATGACCGATGAACGTCACCACCACGGGGCCGCGCGGCCCGGCTCCCCGCTCGACGTGACGCGCGAGGAGTCCTCGTTCCCGCCGCTGCGGCCCGCGCCGCCGCGACCGCCGCGACCGCCGGCCCACACGATCATCCCGGCGATGCCGCTGCTGGCTCGCATCGGCCGCTTCACCGTGCTCTCGGGCCTCGGCGAGGGCGGCATGGGCATCGTCTATTCCGCCTACGACGATCAGCTCGACCGCAAGGTCGCCGTCAAGGTGCTGCGCGGCGACACCATGCGCCGCGACCCGCAGGCCCGCGAGCGACTGCTGCGCGAGGCCCAGGCGATGGCCCGCGTCTCGCATCCCAATATCGTCACCGTCCACGAGGTCGGCGCGCAGGACGGCGAGATCTTCATCGCCATGGAGTTCGTCCGCGGCCACAGCCTCGGCGGCTGGCTGCAGGTCAGCCCGCGAAGCTGGCGCGAGGTCGTCGGCGCGCTGGTCCAGGCCGGACGGGGCCTCGCCGCCGCCCACACCGCGGGCCTCATCCACCGCGACTTCAAGCCCGCCAACGTCCTCGTCGCCACTGACGGCGTCGTCAAGGTCCTCGACTTCGGCCTCGCACGCGCCGTGGACTCGCCCTCGCCCGAGGCCCTCGCTCCCCTGCGCACGACGAACTCGACCTCGCTCGACACCGCCCTCACCCGCACCGGCACGGTGCTCGGCACGCCCGCGTACATGGCCCCCGAGCAGCACCTCGGCGAGCCCGCGACCGAGAAGAGCGACCAGTTCAGCTTCTGCGTCAGCCTCTATGAGGCGCTCTACGACCAGTCGCCCTTCGACACGACCTCGCTGCTGGCGCTCACCCACTCGGTGACGCAGGGCCATATCCGCGATCCGCCGGCCGGCGCCGCGGTCCCGGCGGCGCTGCTGCAGATCGTCCACCGCGGGCTGTCCCTCGATCCGGGCAAGCGCTTCCCGTCGATGCCCGCCCTGCTCGCCGCGCTCGAGCGCACGCTCGAGCGCCGTCGCACCCCCTGGTTCGTGCTCGCCGGGCTGGCCGTCCTGATCGGCGCGGCCGGCTTCAGCGCGGCCTCGCTGCGGCCCACGGAGGACACCTGCGGCGCGGCCCAGGGCGAGCTCGTCGGCCTCTGGGACGAGCGCACCGCCGAGGCCGCCCGCGCCGGCGTGTTCGCCACCCGCGTGCCCTTCGCCGCGGACACCTGGACCCGCGTCCGCCCGCGCCTCGACGCCTACGCGCAGGGCCTCGTCGACATGCGCGTCGACGCCTGCCGCGCGCACGAGGAGGGCCGCTCGTCGACGCGCCTCTTCGACATGCGCACCGCCTGCCTCGACCAGCGGCACGCCAGCCTCGCCGCCTTCGCGGCGATCTTGAGGCGCGCCGACGCCGACGTCGTCGGCAAGGCCGCGGCTGCGGCGGCCGCCCTGCCCCCGATCGCCGCGTGCGGCGACACCCGGGCGCTCACCCACTCGGTCGCCCTGCCCGACGACCCCGCGCTCGCGCTCCGCGTCACCCAGATCCGCAGCACCCTCGCCGAGGCCCAGGCCCACGAGTCCGCGGGCCAGTCGGCGCGCGGCCTCGAGCTCGTGCTGGGCCTCGACCTCGGCGACGTCGACGACGGGCCGGCGCTCGCCGAGGTCGCCCTGCGCCGCGGCAGCCTGCTCAGCGAGACCGGCCAGCACCAGAGCGCCGACGTCGAGCTGTCCGACGGCCTGCGCCTCGCCCTCGCCAGCGGCCACGACCTGATGGCCGCCAGCATCGCCACCCGCCGCGACTTCGTCCGCGCCGCCCGCCTCCAGCGCGCCCGCGATGTGCTGGACGACGCGCCGGTGACCGAGGGCCTGATCGCCCGGATCGAGGGCTACGACCAGGGCCCGGAGCTGCGCGGCGACCACTTCAACAACCTCGGCATCGCCAGCGCGATCCTCGGCCAGCAGCAGACCGCGGGCCACCACTTCGAGGCCTCGATCGCCGCCCGCACCGCGGCCCTCGGCGCCGATCACCCGCAGGTGGTCTTCGCGCTCGGCAACCTCGGCCTGAACCTCCTGCTCGTCGACGACACCGTCGCCGCCGCGAGCACGCTCGAGAGCGCCTTCCAGGCCGCCGAGGCGAGCCTCGGCCCCAACCACCCGCACCTCGCCCTGCTGGCGGTCAACCTCGGCGTCGCCCGCCTCGCGCTCGAGCAGTTCGGCGCCGCCAGCCAGGCCTTCGACCGCGCCCTCGCGCTCCAGACCGCCCTGCTCGGCCCCGACGCGCCCGACCTTCACTACGTGCACGGCAACCTCGGCGACCTCGCGGTCGACCAGCGCCGCTGCGCCGACGCGAGCGCCAGCTATCGACGCGCCCTGCGACTGCTCGGCCACGACGAGCGCGCGAGCGACCCCGCCGCCCTCCAGCCGCTCGTCGGCCTCGCCAAGGCCGCCGCGTGCACCGGCGACTACGTCGCGGCCCGGGCCCAGTTCGAGCGCGCCCTGGCCCTCGCCGAGGCCACGCTCGGCCAGGGCGAGCTGCGCCTGGCGGTGATCCTGGATGGCCTTGGGGACATGGACTTGAAGTCAGGCGATCCGCTCCGGGCGATGGCCAGCTACCAGCGCGGTCTGGCGATCCGCCAGGCCCAGCTCGCGCTCGACTCGCCGCGGCTGGGCGAGTCCTACCGCCGCATCGGCGAGCTCCACCGCCGCCAGCGCGAGCTCGACGCGGCCGCCGCCGCGCTCGAGCAGGCCCGCGCCCTGCAGGAGGTCGGCGCCCTCGCCGACAGCGTCGCCGCCGCGGCGACCCGTATGCGCCTAGGTGAGCTCGCCCTCGACCGCCGCGCGGCCGACGAGGCCCGCGAGCACTTCGCGCGCGCCCTGGCGATCTACACCGCCCACAGCGACCCCGACACCCTGGTCGTGGCGCTGGCCCGCTTCGGCCTGGCCCGCGCCCTCGCGGCCGCGGCCGGAGCCCTCACTCCGGAGGCCCGCGCCCTCGCCGAGCAGGCCCTCGCCACGCTCCACGCCCGCGGCCCCGGCTTCACCGCGGAGGCCCGCACGATCCGCGGCTGGCTCAGCCCCCGCGGCAAGTGAGCGCCGTGTCCTGAAGACCATGTCTTCAAGAGCATGTTCACATCGCCATGTCCTGAAGACCATGTCTATATGTCGAGATCGCCGCGGCCGCACGCCGGCGCTCACTCGTCGAAGGCCTGCAGCAGCAGGCGCAGCGCCGCCGTCCGTCCGCCGGTCTCACGCCCCTCCGCGTCCGCCAGCGCCGCGCGGATCGCCTCGTGCGCGGCGGGCAGCACCGCCTCGAGCTCGGTCACCGCCGTCGCTTCACCGTCCAGCACGGCGCGCAGCCGGCCCTGAACCCACGCGCGCGCCGCACTGTCGAGGAACTGGGCGACGTTCCACGCGCCGAGCTCCGCGCCGGCCGGCAGCGCCAGCTCACCGAGCGTCGGATGGCGCAGCACCGCGGCCGCGGGCGCGCGCACGACGTCGAGCCGGCGCAGCCGCAGCGGCGCCCCGGCGGCGATACGGGTCTCACCCGCTCGCTTGATCAGCACGACCTCGCCGCGCGCGACCGTCAGCTCGAGGCTCGCCTCCGACTCCCAGGTGCCGGCGTCGGCCCCCTGCTTGAAGGCCTCACGCGCCGCCGCGACCAGCCCGGGCGGCACCCGCAGGCGCTGCCAGCCCGGCGGCGGCCCGGCCTTGGATCGCCAGGCCGAGAACTCGATCGGCCCGGTGCTCGCCTGAGCCATCGTCAATGCATGCACGATCCGCAGGTGTCGCTCGATGCGCGCGAGCAGGGCGACCGGCGCCGGACGGAGCGTCCGCGCGTGCCGCCACAGGTGCCCCGCGAACCACTCGTCGTACACGCTCAGCGCCTCGGCCGCGTCGAGCAGCGCCAGCAACTCCGCCGCCGTCGGGCCGAGATGGGCGGTCCGCCGGTGGGCGTCGATCGCCGCCTGGAGGACCTCACCGCGCTGACGCATCTCCTCGTCCGGCTCGCGCATCGCCGGCAGCGGATGCTCGCCCATGTCGCCGATCGGGACGCTCCCGGCGACCTCGCCCATCGCCTCGGGATAGAAGTACCGGTGCAGCGTGCGCGGCGCGATCCAGCTGTAAGCCCGCTGCAGATCGGCGTCCGTGAGGCCATCCGGAAATTCCTGGTCGACCACGACCTCCGGCGCCGGCGTCGGCGTCGCCCTTGTCTCCTGGTCCTGGTCCTGCGGCTCCGCCTGCACCGCCCGCACCTTCTCGGCGCAGCTCGCGAGGAACACCAGCGCGATCGCCAGCAGGCGCACCACCGGCGCCCCGTATTGTGACAGCACCACCACCTCACCGCGCCACAGCCGGCGCAGCAGCGTCAGCGCGACCCAGGCCGCCGTCATCCACGCCGCCAGGCCCCGCAGCGGCCGCGCGCTCATCCGACCCTCCGACCGCAGCCGAAGGCCTGCTCGCGGCAGGCGTTGCCGTTGCGGCTCTGCAACCAGCACTCCTTGCCGTCGGAGCACTCGCCGTTGCCGCCGCGCCGGAAGCGGGTGAAGCCCTGGGCCCAGATCTGCCGCAGCGGCCGGTCGCGCAGGTTACCCTCGCTCTCCCGCAGGTCGGTGGTGGTGCACGGCAGGACCTCGCCGCTGGCCCCGATCACGCACGAGATCCGCCCCGCACCGCACAGGAACGGCTGGTCGCGATAATACATATCGTCGGCGCCCGCGCTGCCCCACTCGTTGCACAGCTCGACGTGGAACATCGCGCGCTTGCGCCGGGCGAAGGCCGCGACCCGCCGCAGCTGCGCCGCGCTCGGGAACAGCGCCATGTGCTCGGCGCCGCGGCCCTCGGGCGCGAACAGGTGCAGGCCCCAGCTGTCGGCCCCCGACGCCGCGACCACCGGGAACAGGTCGGCGACCCGGTCCGCGCTCAGGCGGGTCACGGTGGTCCCGGCGACGACCTCGCGGCAGCCCGTCTCCTTGAGCACGCGGATCGCCGCCAGCGCCGCGTCGAAGCTGCCGCGCTTGCCGCGGAACAGGTCGTGCTGCTCGCGCTCGCCGTCGAGGCTGATCGCCGCGAGCGCCGGCGGGTGCCGGGCGAGCAGCGACCTGAACTTCGGGACATGTCCTCCGTGCGTGTGCATCGCCCACTCGAGCCCCTGCTCGGCCGCGTAGGCGATGATCTCCGGGATGTCCTTGCGCAGCAGCAGCTCGCCGCCGGCCAGCACCAGGGTCGGCTTGCCGAGCGCGACCAGCTCGTCGACGATCAGCCGCTTCGCCTCCTCGGTACTCAGCTCGCCGACCGCCCGCTTGCCCGCCGACGAGTAACAATGCGGGCAGTGCAGGTCACAGGCCGCGGTCACGATCCACTGCACCGCGACCGGGCGACGGACCAGCCGCAGCACGTGCAGCAGCCGCGTCTCCGTCTCCCACACCTCCGGGGCCGCGCGCGCGTAGAGTCGGTGTAGAAGTCCCATACCGGCATGTTACCCCCGTCAGCCGCCCACGGTGAAGCGGCCGACGGTCACGACCTCGCGGGTGTCGCGGAGGCGCAATGTGACGCGCTGGTCGCGGGCCTCGCGGGTCGCGAAGTCGGTGACGAACTGGAGCTGGATCGTCGTGGCGCCGGCGATGATCTGCTGGCTGTTGCCATAGAAGTTGGCCTCGACGAGGTACTCGCCGGGCATCGCGCGGCGCAGCGAGAACTCCTCGGGGCCGTAGCCCTGGCGGAAGTCGGGCGACATGCGGCCGCCCTGGCGCGTGAGGCGGTGGCCGTAGAAGGCGCGTTCGCCGGAGGGGTCGGTGACCCACAGGTCGATGTCGGTGTTGTCGGCGTCCCAGGTGAGCACGACGCGGAGGTCGAGCGGCATGGCGCGGCGCAGGCGGGGGTCGATCTTGCCGGCGTCGACCGGCGCGAAGGCGGTGGCGAGCAGGGCGTTGAGCTCGATCAGCGCGAGCAGCTCGATCTCCGGGAAGCGCGCGTCCCACTGGCCGACCGCGACCTCCCACAGCAGGTCGACGGCGGCCTGCACGTCGCCGAGGGCGGCGCAGGCCTGGGCGAGGTCGCGGAGGCTCTGCGGCTCCTCGGGGCGCAGCAGCTTCACCTGCTCGAAGACCGGGCGCGCGAGGTCGGGGCGGCCGGCCTGCAGCAGCCGATAGCCGAGGATGCGCAGGATCGCGGGGTTCTCGAGCTCCATCTCGGCGAGGTTCGACAGGACGCGCAGCGCGAGCGCGGGCTCGTTGCGGTCGAAGAACACGTCGGCGACGTCGAGGAAGAACGCGGTGCTGCACGCATAGTCAGGGCGCTCCTCGTGATAGACGTGATAGAGGCGATCGGGCGCGGCGCGGCGCAGGCGATCGAGGTAGGGGGCGTCCGGGCTCCACTTCTGCAGCTGGATCGTCGCGCCGACCGGACCGGACTCCTCGCGCTTGCTCGGTGAGATGCCCCGCTCCCGCTCCATCTCCATGCTGTCCATCGTCGGGGCTGCACGGGCGCGGCTCGGAGCCGCGGCCGCGGGCCTCGGCGGCGGCGGAGCGCCGGCAGACGGGGCCGCAGGCGCAGGGGCGGCGGGCATCGGCTCCGCGGATCCGCTGTCGTCCATGCCCGCGCGGCTCTCCTCGGCCTCGGCGAAGGTGTCGGCAGCCTCGTCGGGCGCTTCGGGAGCAGCGGCGCCGTCGTTGAACAGATGGTCGATGTTCTGGTCAGTGATCGCGGGCATGGGCGTCGCGGCGCTGCCGGCCAGGGTGGAGCGGGCGCGATCGGCCTGGACCTGGGGGATGGACCCGGACCCGAGCGGCGGCTTCTGCGGGTCGTTGTGGAAGACCGTCTCGTACCACGCGACGTAGTCGCGGAAGTGCCGGGCGAGGTGCTCGACCCGCGACTGGCGCGAGCTCTCGCGCTGATTCCACTGATATTGGCGCAGCCGCTCCCACGCGGGGCGCAGGTCGTCGGGCGGGGTGATGTCGTGGCGGGCGTAGTCCTCGACCGCGTCGAGGATGATCAGCGAGGTGGAGCGCGTGACGATGCCGAAGTCCTGGCCGGTGCGCTCGATGTCGGCCTGGTTGCGGGCGTGCAGCGGCTCGAGGGCGGCGATCTTCGCGGCCGCCCAGGCGCGGGCGGCGAGGTGTCCGCGATGCTCGTCGGCGCGGACCGTGACCTCGACGTCGCGGCATGAGGCGGGGTCGCCCGGGAAGCCGAGGCGGGCGCGCAGGGTCGCCTGCTCGCCGCGCAGCACGCCGGTCAGGACCAGGCGGCCGGCGGGCAGCGGGCTCGGGGCCTCGGGGAACACGTGGGCGACCTCGCGGGGGGAGGTGTCGAGCTCGAGCAGGCGCTCGCTGTGGTGGAGCAGGCGCTCGGTGGCTGTCTCCGGGGACAGGTCGAGGAGGTCGATGTACTCGCCGCCGCTGCGCGCGGCCAGGTCGCGGAGGCGGGCGGGGTCGGACTTCGCGGCCGCGGCGAGCACGTGGAGCGGCGCGTGGCCGGTGTCGACGCGGGTCTCGGCGGCGCCGAAGTTGAAGAGGCCGTCGCTGACGAGCAGCCAGGCGTCGACCGCGGGATCGGACCCGACGCCGGCGAGGGAGGACGCGCCGTCGTAGAGCGTGCGGTCGATGGCGCGGCGCAGCGCCGACCAGTCGCCCTTCACGACGTGGAACACCTCGACGGGCTCGGCGGTGTCGCGGAGGCGGACGAGGCGGACCTCGAGCGGACCCGGGAGCGCGCGGAGGTAGGCGTCGAGCGCGGCGTACTCACGCCTCAGGTCGCGGGCGTCGGCGGAGCCCGAGCAGTCCCACAGCAGGCCGAGCACGCGCGGGGTCGGGCGCGGGCGGGTGCGCAGGACGAGCGCCTGTTCGGCGCGGAAGTAGGTCCTGTCGGCGAGCGCCTGGGTGGTGAGCGCGGGTCGATCGCCGGGGGGCAGGCTCAGCTCGAGCACGCCCTGGGCCTTGAAGTCGGACTTCTCGACGCGGGTGACATGGTCTTGCCGCCATGGCGGAAGGGACAGGCCGAGGGTGTCGCGGGCGATCGTCGGGGCGAGCGCGGGGCCGCGAGCGGCGAGCTGCAGCGAGAAGCGCTTGATCGGCGCCGCGAAGGCGAGCGCGAGGCGGTACGCCGGACCGGCGAGCTCCTCCTGATAGGCGATCACGACCCGCTTGCGCTGGTTCGGCAGCAACGGATAGACGCGGGCCTTGTAATTGTTGCCGGCGGTCTTCTCGAGCAGCCCGGGGTCGACGCCGCGGCGCACGATCTCCTCGAAGACCTGGCGGCCCTTGTCCTTCCCGACCGGCACTGCCTCGCGCAGCGCCCCGTTCACGTCCATCGCGAAGCGGACCACCGACTGACCGTCGAGCAGCGGGAACTCGAGCTGGCCCTCGAGCGCGCGCTGGTTCGGGTTGATGAACACGAGCTCCCACGTGGTCACCGCGAGGGCGCCAGAGACCTCGGCGGACACGTGGAGCTCGACGAGCTCGACCGGCTTCTCGCGCGGAGCGAGGGGGACGTTGAGGCGTGGCAGCGGGAGCGGCAGGTCGGTCATGGCGGTCCGCGATGGTACGAGAAAGCTGGCGGCGAGCCACGCGTCCGGGTGGACGGCCGAAGCCGCGCGCGTGACGGTCACAAGCGAGCCCGAGCTTCAGCGCTCGCCGCGGCGCAGCGTCACCAGCGAGCGCAGCACCCGGGCGACCCCGCGGGCCTTCTCGAGCAGGCCCGCGCCGTAGATCGCCTGGACCGCGCCGGTGACGAGGGGCAGCGTCGCGGCGCGCACCGGATACAGCGCCATGCCCTGGCGCACCGGGATGCGGTCGGTGACGATCGCCTTCTCGTTGCAGCACGCGCGCAGGCCCTCGCGGCCGTTGATCTTGCCGAAGCCGGAGATCTTGACCCCGCCGAAGGGCAGCGACTGGATCATGTACGCGAGGCCGAAGTCGTTGACCGTCGTCATGCCGGCGTGGATCGCCCGGGCGATGCGCTCGGCGCGACGTCGATCCCGCGTGAACACGCTCGAGCCGAGGCCGTAGGGGCAGTCGTTGGCGCGGGCGATCGCCTCCTCCTCCGAGTCGACGCGCATGATCACCATCACCGGGCCGAACTGCTCCTCCCGGGTGATGCGCATGCTGTGGTCGACGTCGACCAGGATCGTCGGCGGATAGAAGTTGGCGCCGAGGTCGGCCCGCGGCCGCCCGCCGAGCAGCAGCCGCGCGCCCTTCGCGACCGCGTCGTCGACCAGCGACTGAATGATCTCGAGCTGACGCGGCATCGTCATCGCCCCGAGGTCGACCTCCCCGTCGCCGGTCAAGGGCGGCCCCTGGCGCAGCGCCCGGGCCCGCTCCGTCACCTGCGCGACGAAGGCGTCATAAATGGCGGAGAACACGTAGAGGCGTTCGACCCCGACGCACATCTGGCCGCAGGCGTTGAACACCCCGAACAGCGCCGTCGAGACCGCCTGCTCGAGCACCGCGTCGTCGCAGATGATCATCGGGTCCTTGCCGCCGAGCTCGAGCACCACCGGCGTCAGCGTCTCCGCGGCCGCGGCCATCACCTTGCGGCCGTTCTGCGGCGAGCCCGTGAAGAAGATCTTGTCGACCCCCGAGCCGACCAGCGCCGCGCCGGTCTCGCCGTATCCGGTCACCACCTGCACGAGCTCCGGCGCGTGTCCGCGGCGCGTCAGCACCTCCTCGAAGATCTTGAGGTATTCGAGCGACGACAGGCTCGCCAGCTCCGAGACCTTGATGACCACCGCGTTGCCGGCGAACAGCGCCGGGATCACCGGACAGAAGAAGTTGTGAAACGGGAAGTTCCACGGGCTGATCACCCCGAGCACCCCGAGCGGCAGATACTCGACCCGCGCCGACTTGTGCGGCAGCAGCCCCGAGGCCCGCGACTCCGACCGCAGGTCGCGCTCACCGTGCGCGATCGTGTAGCGCAGCTTCTCGCAGACCGGGAAGATCTCGCCCATCGCCGCATCCACCATCGTCTTGCCCGAGTCGCGCACCGCCAGGCGAGAGATCGACGCCTGCTCCGCCACGACCCGCGCCAGGATGTCCTTGAGGACAGCTCGTCGCTCGGCGAACGAGGTCGCCGCCCACGCCGGCTGCGCCGCGCGCCCGCGCTGCACCGCGGCCACGACCGCGGCCCGGTCCATCACCGGCACCGAGCCGAGCCGTTCGCCGGTCGCAGGGTCGACGCAGTCCATCGTGGTGAGCGCGGGGAGGACGGACGCGGCGAGGGTCGACATGGCCGCCGCACCCTACCCCGGCACCCGCGGCCCCCCGCAAGCCCGACCAGCCCCGGCAATGCGCGGGATCACAGGATCGGCGTTTTGTGCGGCTGTGGCCCGGATCGCGCCAATTGTGCCCCCGAGGCCCCGGACCCGGCTACCCTGTGGGCCCCTCGCGGCCGGGCCGGGAGCGGACACCGAGGACCATAGCGATGAAGCAGCACATCGAGACCATCACCCGACTCCTGCTCGGGGCCGCCTACGCCGACAAGCGCCTCGAGGGCGCCGAGATCAGCCGCATCGAGGCGATCCTGCGCCAGGTCCTCGGCGGTGAGCCGCCGCCCGAGCTGCTCGCCGCGCTGCGCAGCTTCAACCCCGCGGCCTTCAAGGTCGACAGCGCCGCCGCGACCTTGCAGGGCCTCGAGCTCGCCGACAAGCGCAAGCTCCTCGAGCTGATCGCCAGCGTCAACGACGCGGACGAGGTGCTCGACCTCGCCGAGGACGCGTACCTGCGCCACGTCGCCATCGGCATGGGCGTCGCCGAGGCCGAGATCGCCGACCTCACCCTCGAGGTGCTCGAGGACAAGGCGATGTTCGGCCTGCTCACATAACGCCCGCGTGAGCCTCGCTCGCTCACGTGGCGCCCGCCCGCGTGAGCCCTGCTCGCTCGCTCATCGCCGCGGCTGCGCTATGGTGGCCGCATGATCCCGTTCTCGGTCCTCGACCTCGCGCCCATCGTTCACGGGGGCGACGCCGCGAGCGCGCTGCGCAGCACCCGTGAGCTCGCCGTTCACGCCGAGCGCTGGGGCTATCGCCGCTACTGGCTGGCCGAGCACCACAACATGCCGGGCATCGCCAGCGCCGCGACCGCGATCGTGATCGCCCACGTCGCCGCCGCGACCTCGGCCATGCGCGTCGGCGCCGGCGGCATCATGCTGCCCAACCACGCGCCGCTGATGATCGCCGAGCAGTTCGGCACCCTCGACGCGCTGTTCCCCGGTCGCATCGATCTCGGCCTCGGTCGCGCCCCCGGCACCGACCCGCGCACGACCCGCGCGCTGCGCCGCGCGCTGGCGGGCGACGTCGACACATTCCCCGACGACGTCGTCGAGCTGCTCGGCTACTTCGCGCCCGCCCAGGCCGGGCAGGCGGTGCAGGCGGTCCCCGGCGCGGGCGCCGACGTCGACGTCTGGATCCTCGGATCGAGCCTGTTCGGCGCGCAGCTGGCCGCCGCGCTCGGCCTGCCCTTCGCCTTCGCCTCCCACTTCGCGCCGGCGCTGCTGGTCCAGGCGCTCGAGGTGTATCGCGGCAGGTTCCGGCCCTCCGCGCGCCTCGATCGCCCCTATGCGATGATCGGCGCCAATGTCATCGTCGCCGACACCGACGCCGACGCCCGGCGGCTGCTCAGCTCCCTGCAGCAGGCCTTCATCGCGCTGCGTCGCGGCCGCCCGGGCCTGCTGCCGCCGCCGATCGACGATTACGAGCAGCGCCTCACGCCGCAGGAGCGGGCCGGCCTCGCCGAGCCGCTGGCCTGCAGCTTCGTCGGCTCGCCCGACACCGTGCACCGCGAGCTCGCGGCCTTCCTCGCGCGCGTCGGCGCCGACGAGCTGATCGTGAGCGCCATGATCCACGATCAGGGCGCCCGCCTGCGCTCCTACGAGCTCGCCGCGGGCGTGCGCGACCGGCTCGCGGCATGACCGCGGCGCGGCGGCCTCATCGACGGCGCGCTGGCGGGCCCCGCGGTCGAAGTCCGCAGATATTGCGACATTCGCTGATATCGCGCCGCCAAACGACGATATTTGGGGAAGGACCGCCGATCCGCGAAGTCATGACCGGCTCGCGCGGCACAGTCCGCTCAGGGTGCCTGGCATGCTGAGCAACAAAGGAACCATCACCCTCACCGGCACCGCGCAGATCCGAGCCCGCGCCGATCAGGCCACCGTCGACCTCGCCGTCGTCACGCGGGCCGGCACCGCCAGCGACGCGATCCGCGACAACGCGAAGATCGCCGACAAGGTGATCACGGCGGTCCAGCAGCAGGGCGTCTCCTCCGACGATATCGCCACCAGCGGGATCCGCGTCGGCCCCTTCTACGTCTGGGACAAGGAGAACGAGACCAACAAGCTCGGCGGCTACGAGGCGATCAACGCGGTCGTCGTCGACATCCGGGTCGAG
>Ga0073899_10001550_pt1 | contig 21076 bp, 12 predicted proteins | sample KloWWTmetaKNB5Ph_FD_88975 | JGI IMG/M metagenome (GOLD analysis project Ga0073899, IMG submission 88975) | Active sludge microbial communities from Klosterneuburg, Austria, studying microevolution and ecology of nitrifiers - Klosterneuburg... | ecosystem: Engineered > WWTP > Aerobic digester >... | reverse complement strand
TCTTCCTGGATCCTGCCGCGCTGGTACATCGTCTCCATCGCGCCGAGCACGCCACCGCGCTCCGAGATCCGGTCGAACTCGCGATACACGGCCTCCTCGACCAGATCCGTCAGCTGGTCGATCGCAAACGATCCCTGCCACGGGTTCTGCGTCTTGTTGAGGCCGAGTTCCTTGCCGATGATCAGCTGGATCGCCACCGCGCGGCGCACAGACTCCTCCGTCGGCGTCGTGATCGCCTCGTCGTAGGCGTTGGTGTGCAGGCTGTTGCAGTTGTCGAACAGTGCATAGAGCGCCTGCAGCGTCGTGCGCACGTCGTTGAACTGGATCTCCTGCGCATGCAGGCTGCGGCCCGAGGTCTGGATGTGGTACTTCAGCATCTGCGAGCGAGGACCCGCGCGATAAAGGTCCCGCATCGCACGCGCCCAGATGCGGCGCGCCACGCGCCCGATCACCGCGTACTCGGGATCCATGCCGTTCGAGAAGAAGAACGACAGGTTCGGTGCGAAGTCGTCGATCTGCATGCCGCGCGCAAGATAGTACTCGGCGATCGTAAAACCGTTCGCGAGCGTGAACGCGAGCTGTGACACCGGATTCGCGCCCGCTTCAGCGATGTGATAACCGGAAATCGACACCGAATAGAAATTGCGGACGTCGTTGTCGGTGAAGAACTGCTGCACGTCGCCCATCATGCGCAGCGCGAACTCGGTCGAGAAGATGCAGGTGTTCTGCGCCTGGTCTTCCTTGAGGATGTCCGCCTGCACGGTGCCGCGCACGAGCGACAGTGTTTCCTTGCGGATCTTCTGGTACGTCCCGGCATCGAGCAGTTGATCGCCGGTGACGCCGAGCAGGCCAAGGCCCGAGCCGTCATGGTTCGGCGGCAGCCCGCCCTTGTAGACCGGCCGCGGCCGGCCCTTGAACAGGGCGTCGATCTTCTTCTCCGCCACCTGCCACTGACCCGTGGCTCGCAGGTGCTGCTCGACGCGCTGGTCGACCGCGGTGTTCATGAACATCGCGAGAATCATCGGCGCCGGACCGTTGATCGTCATCGAGACCGAGGTCGTCGGGGCGCAGAGATCGAAGCCCGAGTAGAGCTTCTTCATGTCGTCGAGCGTGGCGATCGATACGCCCGAGTTGCCGATGCGGCCGTAGATGTCCGGCCGCTCGTCCGGGTCCTCGCCGTACAGCGTCGTCGAATCGAAGGCCGTCGAGAGCCGCGCGGCGCCATGGCCGCCCGCGACGTAATGGAACCGGCGGTTGGTGCGTTCGGGGCCGCCCTCGCCCGCGAACATGCGGGTCGGGTCCTCTTCCTCGCGGCGATACGGGTAGACGCCCGCCGTGTAGGGGAACTGGCCCGGCAGGTTCTCCTTCAACAGGAACGTCAGCTGTTCGCCCCAGTCGCGAAAGCGTGGTACCGCGAGCTTCGGCACGCGGTTGTGACTCAGCGTCGGCACGTAGTTGTCGCCGCGAATTTCCTTGCCGCGGACCGTGTACGCGAACTGGTCGTCGGTGGCCGACTTCGCCATGACCGGCCACTGCCGCAGCAACGCCAGGCCGTCGGTACCGACCGCCTCGAGCGCATCGTTGTACGCCGCGCGCAACCGCAACAGCGCGGCATCGGCACCCGCGTCTGCCAGCGCTGCCGCGCCATAGCGCTCGAGCGGCTCGGGCAGCCGTGCGTCGCCGAGCGTGCGCAGCGCTTCGTGCAGGCTTTGCGCACGGCTCGCCGCGTTCGCTCGATGCTCGACCGCCGCGTGCGCACGTCGGCCGTTGGTCGCGATCTCGGCCAGGTAACGCGCGCGCGTCGCCGGCACCAGCGCATGACGCTCGACCAGCTCGGTCGGACCCGGATCGGTGACGGTCCAGCGCCGGTCGCCACCGGCCTTCTCGTCGAGCCGCGCGCAGAGCGCGGCAAAGAGGCGGTTGACGCCCGGGTCGTTGAAGCGGCTCGCGATGGTCGGGAACACCGGCACCTGGTCGTCGGGCCGCTTGAACTCGACCCGGTTGCGACGCCACTGCTTGCGCACGTCGCGCAGTGCGTCTTCGGCGCCACGCTTCTCGAACTTGTTGAGCGCGACCAGGTCGGCGAAATCGAGCATGTCGATCTTCTCGAGCTGGCTCGCCGCGCCATATTCGCTCGTCATCACGTACATCGGCACGTCGACCAGGTCGACGATCTCGGAGTCGCTCTGGCCGATGCCGGCGGTTTCGACCACAACGAGGTCGAAATTCGCATAGCGCAGCAGGTTGAGGACATCGGCCAGCACCGCGCTGGTCGCGAGGTTCTGCCGCCGCGTCGCCAGCGAACGCATGAATACCTGCTCGGCCGCGAGCGAGTTCATGCGGATTCGATCGCCGAGCAGCGCACCGCCACTGCGGCGACGCGTCGGGTCCATGGCGACCACGGCGATGTTGCGGTCGGGAAACTGCCGGACGAAACGCAGCAGCAGTTCGTCGGTAAGGCTCGACTTGCCCGCCCCGCCCGTGCCAGTGATGCCCACGACCGGCGACCGCTGCACGCTGCACGACACGGCACGGCGCAGGGTTTCGCTCATTGACGTTTCGACTTCGCCACGCTCGAGCGCGGAGATCGTGCGCGCGATCTGCTGATGGTCGCGCGGCCCGACCGGCCCGAATTCGAAGCCCGGACGTGCTGCCTTGCGCACGCGCGTGAACACGTCGTCGATCATGCCGTCGAGGCCGAGCCTGCGGCCGTCGTCGGGCGTGTAGATGCGCTCGACGCCATAGGCCTCGAGTTCCTCGATCTCGTGCGGCGCGATCGTGCCGCCGCCGCCCACGATGATGCGTATGTGCGGCGCACCGAGGTCCCGCAGCATGTCGACCATGTACTTGAAGTACTCGACGTGCCCGCCCTGGTACGAACTGCAGGCAATGCCGTCGGCGTCTTCCTGCAGCGCGGCCCGCACGATGTCGGCGACGCTGCGGTTGTGGCCCAGGTGCACGACTTCGGCGCCGTGCGCCTGCAGCAACCGGCGGATGATGTTGATCGCGGCGTCATGCCCGTCGAACAGCGACGCGGCGCTCACGAACCGCAGTGGCGCAGCCTCCCGCGTCGCGCCGGCAGCCTGTCGCGATTCACCGTCACGACGGCCGGTCGAGGATCCGGACATCTGCATCCCTCCAGCCGCCGGGCTGGTGCCCGGCCATAAGTTACTGTTGAGTAGAATTTTACCCCGCAGTATGATTAGCACCCCTCCCACAGTCAACCGGTTCGGTCATGGCCGACACTACTCCAGCGAACCCGACCGCCGCCGACCCGGCTGCAGCCTGGCGCGGCCGGCGCCGGCGCCAGGACCATGGCACGAAGCGTGACGCGGTGATCCGCACGGCGGCCCGGGCGTTCGACGAGCGCGGTTATCACAACACGTCGCTGGACGACATCGCGGCAGCGCTCGGCGTCACCAAGCCCACGATCTATTACTACGTCCCGAACAAGGAGCAACTCCTGTTCGAGTGTTTCCTCGCCGGCCTCGAACCGATTCGCGCCGCGCTGCGCCGAGCGGAGCAGGCTCCGGGCAGCGGACGCGATCGTCTGCGCGAAGTCATCCGCGATTACGCCGTGGCGATCGCGTCCGAATACGGCTGGTGCATGGTGCGCGCAGAGCACCAGGACCTCGGCGCCGAACTGGGCGCGCAGGTGCGCTCGCTCAAGTCCGAAATCGACCGCGGCATCCGGCGTCTGCTGCAGACCGGTATCAACGACGGTTCGATCGCCGTGACCGACCCGAAGCTCGCCGCGTTTGCGATCGCGGGCGCGCTCAACTGGATTGCACACTGGTTTCGCGCCGGCCGCACGCTGACGTCGGACGAGGTCGCCGATGCATTCGTGCAGTTCCTGGAGCACGGTCTTGCTCCACGCAAGACCGCTGCCGGCATCCCTGCGCGGGTGCCGGTTCGTTCGCGACGCACTCACCTCGCCGCCAAAGCCTGACCAGACCGGTTCTGGCGATTATCTTGCGCCGCAAAAAGACCGCGGCGTACACTCCGGCGACTGCGGCTCGCTGCCCCCGATCGTTCAAGGACTTCCGCCATGCCAGAATCCATCGTCATCGCCGCTGCCCGCCGAACTCCGATCGGCGGCTTCCAGGGCATCTTCTCGCCCGTGTCGGCAACACAACTGGGTTCCGTCGCTGCAGCGGCCGCGCTCGCGGACTCTGGCCTGGCGCCGGATGCGATCGATGAAGTGATATTCGGCTGTGTGCTGCCGGCCGGCCTTGGCCAGGCCCCCGCCCGGCAGGCGGCTGTCGGTGCCGGCATCGCGATGAGCGTTCCGGCCACCACGGTGAACAAGATGTGCGGCTCGGGCATGAAGGCCGTGATGCTGGCGGCCGACCAGATTCGCGCCGGCTCCGCACGCGCAATCCTCGCGGGTGGTCTCGAATCGATGACCAACGCGCCATACCTGATGCTGAAGGCGCGCGCCGGCTATCGCATGGGTCATGCCGAGATCTACGACCACATGTTCTACGACGGCCTGCAGAGTCCCTGGGACGGCAAGGCCATGGGTTGCTTCGCGGACGTCACCGCCGCCAAGTACGGTTTCTCGCGCGCTGAACAGGATGCGTACGCCGCCGAGTCCGTGCGTCGTGCGCAGCGCGCATCGAAGGCAGGCGACTTCGTCGCCGAGATCGCGCCCGTGACGATCAAGACGCGCAAGGGTGAGCAGGTCGTCGCGACCGACGAAACACCCTTCCAGCTCGACATCGACAAGATACCGACGCTGAAGCCAGCCTTCGGCAAGGACGGCTCGGTAACGGCGGCGTCCTCGTCCTCGATTTCCGACGGCGCGGCTGCCATCGTGCTCGCAGCCGAATCCGCAGCCAGGGCCGCCGGCCTCAAGCCGCTCGCCCGCCTGGTCTCGTACGCGAGCCACGCGCAGGCTCCCGAATGGTTCACCACGGCGCCCGCCCCTGCGATGCACAAGGCCATCGACCGCGCCAGCTGGAAAGTTGCCGACGTCGACCTGTTCGAAATCAACGAGGCCTTCGCCTGCGTGGCGATGGCCGCGATGCAGGACCTCGGCCTGCGGCACGACCAGGTGAACGTCAATGGCGGCGCGTGTGCGATGGGCCACCCTGTCGGCGCCACGGGCGCCCGCATCCTCACCACGCTGCTCTACGCGCTGCGCAAGCGCGGCCTGCGCCGCGGCGTCGCGTCGCAATGCATCGGCGGCGGTGAAGCCTGCGCCGTCGCCATCGAACTTCTCTGACCTGTATTTTCATCCTGGGGCATTCATGCAGTTGCACGGCAAGGTCGCGGTCGTCACGGGCGGCGCGCGCGGAATCGGCAAGGCCATCGCCCGGGCATTCGCCGGACGCGGCGCAACGCTTGCGCTGCTCGACCTCAACCAGGCGGACCTCGACGCGACGCGCGCCGAGTTCGAAGCCCGCGGCGTAACAGTGAGCGGACACGCGCTGAATGTCGCGAAGGAAGACGAGGTGATCCACGCGCTCGACGCAGTGGTCGCAGCGCATGGCCGGCTCGACGTGCTGGTCAACAATGCCGGCATCATCAAGGACGCCGTGCTGGTAAAGGTCAAGGACGGTGTCGTGGTCGGCAAGATGACGCTGGCGCAGTGGCAGGCCGTCATCGACGTCAACCTGACCGGCGTGTTCCTGTGCGGTCGCGAAGCCGCCGAACGCATGATCAAGCTTGGCCAGGGCGGCGTGATCATCAATATTTCGAGCATCTCGCGCGCCGGCAACGCCGGGCAGAGCAACTACTCGGCCGCCAAGGCTGGCGTCGCCGCGATGGCGACCACGTGGGCGAAGGAACTCGCGCGCTTCGGCATCCGCGCCGGTGCAATCGCTCCCGGCTTCATCAAGACCGACATCCTCTCCGGCATGCCGTCGGAGATGCTGGCGAAGATGACCGCACCCGTGCCGCTCAAGCGCCTGGGTCTCGCGGAGGAAATTGCGCAGACGGCGGTTTTCATCGTCGAGAACGACTTCTTCACGGGCCGCTGCATCGACGTGGACGGCGGTCTGCGACTGTAGACCTCGAATTTCAAGCCGGAGGGCCACAACGATGCTGATCCAGGACACGCGCGCCATCGTCAGCGGTGGCGCCTCGGGCCTCGGCCTGGTCGTGGCTGAACTCGTCGTTGCCGCGGGTGGCAAGGTCGCCCTGTTCGACGTCAACGACCAGGCCGGCGTTGCAGCCGTGCACAGGCTCGGTGCCGCCGCAAGCTTCCACAAGGTCGACGTGACCGCGGAAAGCGCCGTCACCGCGGCCGTGGCCGCGGCGACCACCGCAATGGGCCGGCTCAACCTCGCCGTCAGTTGCGCGGGCGTGGGCTGGCCGAAGCGCATGGTGGGGAAGGAAGGCACGATGCCCGGCGACTTCTTTCGCAAGGTCATCGAAATCAACCTCATCGGCACGCTGCTGCTGTGCAAGGAGGCGGCCGCAGCCATGCAGCAGAACACGCCGAATGCTGCAGGGGAACGCGGTGCCCTGGTGATGACGGCATCCGTCGCTGCGTTCGACGGCCAGATCGGCCAGGTTGCTTACGCCGCGTCGAAAGGCGGTGTGGTCGGCATGACGCTGCCGATGGCGCGCGAACTCGCGTCCTGCGGCATTCGGGTCGTCACGATTGCACCGGGACTTTTCATGACGCCGATGCTGGCAGCCCTGCCCGAAGAAGCGCGTGATTCCCTCGGCAAGCAGGTGCCTTTCCCGCCGCGTCTGGGTCAGCCGTCGGAATACGCGCAACTGGTCGGCCAGATCGTCGAGAACCCGATGCTGAACGGCGAGACGATCCGCCTCGACGGCGCGATCCGCATGGCGCCGCGCTGAGAACGGCAGTACCGAGGCAACGCGTGGCGGTCGTCGGCTAAGGAATCAGACGGCTGCGGCTTCCCGCAGCGTCGCGACTGGCTTCCGACTCGTTCGTAAGGACGCCGTAAACCCATCCATGGGGGCTCCGGCTCGGCGTCCATGCCTCGCACGGCCTTCCGAACGAGTCGGAAGCCAGCCGTGCCGGTGCCGCCAGGTGCGGCTGTTGCGTCACGATCAGCCACCGCAGCACGCGAGCCGCCCGTCGCCGCAATGCCGTTGTGCGCGACCTACATCGACGCGTAGTTCGGACCGCCGCCGCCTTCAGGCGTCACCCAGTGGATGTTCTGCTGCGGATCCTTGATGTCGCACGTCTTGCAGTGCACGCAATTCTGCGCGTTGATCTGCAGCCGCTGGCCACCGCCGTCCGCCGGCACGAACTCATAGACACCCGCCGGGCAATAGCGATTTTCGGGCCCGTCATAGCGCGCGAGATTCACTGCGACCGGAATCAACGGATCGCGCAGGCGCAGGTGCACGGGCTGGTCTTCCTCGTGCGCCGTCCCTGACAGGAACACCGACGAGAGCCGGTCGAAAGTCAGCTTGCCGTCCGGCCGCGGATAGTCGATCCGCGGCATTTCAGCCGCAGGCTTCAGACACTCGTGGTCGGCCTTGCCATGGCGCAGCGTCCAGCCGACCAGCGCACCCAGGCCGAGGTCGTTGAGCCACATGTGGACACCACCGTGCGCGCTGCCCGCCCAGAGGCCCCACTTCAGGCCCGGCTTCACGTTGCGCACCTTGTGCAGGTCGCGATACGCCCAGGAATTGCGGAACGCTTCAGGATAGGCCGTCAGTTCGTCGTTGGCACGACCGGCCAACAGTGCCGCGAACGCTGCTTCGGCCGCGAGCATCCCAGTTTTCATCGCGTTGTGCGAGCCCTTGATGCGCGGCAGGTTGACGAAACCCGCGGTGCAGCCGATCAGCGCACCGCCCGGGAAGGCGAGCTTCGGGATTGACTGCAGGCCGCCTTCGTTGATGGCGCGCGCACCGTAGGCCAGGCGCTTGCCGCCTTCGAAATAGCCGCGGATTGCCGGGTGGGCCTTGAACCGCTGCATCTCTTCGAACGGCGAGAGGTACGGGTTCGCATAACTCAGATGCGTCACGAAGCCGACCGAGATCAGGTCGTCACCAAAGTGATAGAGGAAGGAGCCGCCGCCCACGTCGTTCGGCAGCGGCCAACCCTGGCTGTGCACGACGAGTCCGGGCTGGTGATTTTCCTGCGGTACCTGCCAGAGCTCCTTGACGCCGAGGCCGTACACCTGCGGATCGACACCGTCCCGCAGGTTGAACTTCGACATCAACTGCTGCGACAGCGAGCCGCGGCAGCCCTCGGCGAACAGGGTGTACTTCGCGTGCAGCTCCATGCCCTGCGCGTACGAATCCTTGTGCTCACCGTTCTTGCCGATGCCCATGTCTCCGGTCGCGACGCCGTTGACCGAGCCATCGTCGTTGAACAGCACTTCGGCGGCTGCGAAGCCAGGGAACACTTCGACGCCGAGTTCCTCGGCACGCTGGCCGAGCCAGCGGCAGAGGTCGCCGAGGCTCGCGATGTACATGCCGTGGTTGTCCATCAGCGGGGGCAGCAGCCAGTTCGGAATGCGGCGCGCCTTGTCCTGCGTCAGGATCAGGAACCGGTCTTCCTGTACGGGCGTTGCGAGCGGCGCGCCGCGCGCCTTCCAGTCCGGAAACAATTCCGACAGCGCGACCGGATCGATGACCGCGCCCGACAGGATGTGCGCACCGACCTCGGACCCCTTCTCGAGCACGCAAACGCTGAGTTCGCTGCCGGCCGCGGCGGCCTGCTGCTTCAGTCGAATCGCAGCTGCGAGACCCGCAGGCCCGGCCCCGACGACGACGACGTCGAACTCCATCGCTTCGCGCTGCATGAACCGTGCCCTCGTGCCGCCGGCGGCGGCCTCTGGTGGAAACCCGAATTGTACATCGTGTGTCGGCTCGTGATAGTGCAGTGAAATAGTCCTGTGTCAAACCCGCCTGGCGCAGCTGGAGGTCGGCTTGGGTCCGCTCGGAGTCTCTGCGCTGCTGCTCGCCGCGTTCGCGGCGTTCACCTGGCTCAGCGCGCGCAAGCTCGCCATCGTCGCGGCCCTGCAGCCGGAAGTCCGCTGGGACCATCCGTGGCGCCGGCTGCGCACGGTCGTCACCAATGGACTGCTGCAGCAGCGGATGATCCGTCGCGAGTGGAAGCCCGGGGTGATGCATACGATCATTTTCCTGGGCTTCGCGTCGCTGCTGGTGCGGAAGCTGCAGCTCGTCGTCATCGGCTTCGACGCAGAGTTCGCATTGACCGGCCCGCTGGGAGACGCTTTCACGGTCGGGAAGGACCTGGTCGAAGTCGGGGTGCTGCTTGCCGTCGGCTACGCTTTCTACCGCCGGCTGCTGCTCAAACCGGCCCGGCTCGAGCCCAATCGCGAGGGGCTGCTGGTGCTCGGACTCATCACGGTCATCATGCTCACGGACCTCGCGTTCGACGCGTTTCGCTTCGCCCAGCTGGCGGATTCGGTCCCGGCGATCGCGCACGAGCGCGGTCACGCACCGGTCGGCGGCTGGCTCGCATCGCTGGTTGCACACTGGCCGGCGCGAACGCTCGCAATTGCCGCCGCGGCTTCCTACTGGACGCAGATGATCATGGTCTGCGCCTTCCTGGTGCTGATGCCGCTCGGCGAACACTTCCACATCGTCACGGCGCTGCCCGCGCTCTTCTTCCGTCGCGGCAGACCGGCCAACGCGGTGCCGACGGTCGACCTGAGTCCGCTGCTGGACGACGCGGCGGATGCAAGCGAATTGAAAGTCGGCGCGCGCAGCGTGGCCGACCTCGTGTGGAAGGACGCGCTGGACGCATTCACCTGCACCGAATGCGGCCGCTGCAAGGATGCGTGCCCTGCATTTCAGACCGGCAAGCCGCTCTCGATGAAGAGCGTCAACGACAGCCTGAAGCACCACCTGCTCGAGCAGCGCAAGACCATCCTCGCCGGTGGCGCAGCGCAAGCGGATCTGCCGGCCCTGGTGGGCGAGGTCATCAGCGATGACACGCTCTGGTCGTGCACGACCTGCGGCTACTGCGAAGCTGCCTGCCCCATCGAACTCGAGCTGCTGCCGAAGTTCTACCGGCTGCGCCAGCATCGCGTGATGATGGACGGCGAATTCCCCACCGAACTCAAGAACGTGTTCGACGCGTACGAAGTGCAGTCGAACCCCTGGGGACTGCCGGCGGACACGCGCGGCGACTGGGCCAGGGGCCTCGACCTGCCGCTCATCCGCAACGCCGCGGACATGGCCGGGGTCGAGTGGTTGTTTTATGTGGGTTCCGCGCAATCCTTCGACCAGAACGGCCAGCGGATCGCGCGCGCGTTCGTCGAGATCCTGCGTGAAGCCGGTGTCCGTTTCGGCATCCTCGGTGCGCAGGAGCCCACCACCGGCGAGTGCGTGCGACGCGCCGGCAACGAGATGCTGTTCCAGCAATTGGCAAGCACGCTGGTCGAATCCTTCAATGGCCTGGGCGTCAAGCGGATCGTGACCTGCGACCCGCACGCGTTCAATTCGCTGCGCAATGAGTATCCCGCGTTCGGCGGTCATTGGGAGGTCCTGCACCACACGCAACTGATCGCTCGGCTGCTGGCGGAAAGACGCATCGAAGTCCAGCCGACGCACGAACGCGTGCTGCTGCACGACCCCTGCTACCTCGGCCGCCACAACGGCGAATTCGATGCGCCGCGTGCGGTGCTCGGACGGGTCACCAGGGACGCACTGCTCGAGTTCCCGCTGCACCGCGAGAAATCGATGTGCTGCGGCGCCGGCGGCGCGCGCATGTGGATGGAGGAGCACATCGGCACGCGCATCAACGTCACGCGCGTCGAGCAGGGCCTGCCGCAGCGGCCGAACGTGATCGCAACGGCCTGCCCATACTGCTCCGTGATGCTCGGTGACGGCCTGAAGTCGAAGAACCTCAATGAGACGATCGCGACGCGCGACGTCGCGGAACTCGTTGCTGCGGCCATGGTGCGCACTCGCGTCAACGGCTAGCATTCAAGGCGTGACCGACGACATCCCCCACTGGATTCCGTCCGCTGCGCGCGTCGCGGCCGCACAGCTGACGGAATTTCACGCGTTTGCCCGCAGATGCGGCGCGCCCGCCGGCGATTACTCGTCGCTGTGGCAATGGTCGGTTGACGAGCCGGCAGCCTTCTGGAGCGCCATATTCGACTTCGCCGGCGTTATTGCCGATCGCGGCCCCGGTCCGGTATTGCGCAATGGTGAACGCATGCCCGGGGCCACCTGGTTCGAGGACACCCGGCTTAACTTTGCCGAGAATTTGCTGCGCGGCACCGGCAGCGGACCGGCAATCATCGCGCGGGACGAACACGGCCGGCGCAGGGAGGTGTCCTGGGAGCAGTTGCGCGCCGAGGTCGCACGAGTCGCCGATGGCCTGCGGGCAGCGGGCATCGTCGCCGGGGATCGCGTCGCAGGCTTCCTGCCGAACCTGCCGGAGGCGATCGTCGCGATGCTGGCCACCGCGAGCCTCGGTGCAACGTGGTCGTCATGCTCCCCGGACTTCGGTATTCGCGGTGTGCTCGACCGTTTCGGGCAGATCGCGCCGAAGGTGCTCTTCACGGCCGACGGCTACTGCTATGGCGGCAAGACACTCGATTCGATCGAGCGCATTGCAGGCATCCTCGAAAACCTGCCTTCGGTCACGTGCGTGGTCGTGGTGGCGAATGTGAGTCCGCGACCGGACCTCGCGCGTGTGGCTGCAGCACGCCGCTACGAGGAGTTCGGTCAGCCGGGCGCGACGCTGCACTTCGAGCGCCTGCCCTTCGATCATCCGCTCTACATTCTTTATTCGTCGGGCACCACGGGCGTGCCGAAGTGCATCGTCCACGGGGTGGGCGGCACGCTGCTGCAGCACCTGAAAGAGCACCAGTTGCACACTGACGTGCATCCCGGCGAGCGGCTGTTCTTCTTCACGACGTGTGGCTGGATGATGTGGAACTGGCTCGCAAGCGCGCTGGCATCGCAGGCCACTGTCGTGCTGTTCGACGGGTCGCCGCTCCATCCGGACGAAGGCGTGTTGTGGCGACTGGCGAGCGAGGAGCGTGTCGCCATCTTCGGCACGAGCCCGAAATATCTCGCTGCGCTGGAAAAGAGCGGCTATCGACCCATCGACCAGCTCGATCCAGGGCACCTGCGCACCGTCCTGTCGACCGGCTCGCCGCTCGCACACGAGCAGTTCGACTTCGTGCGGAACGCGATCGGCGCCGACATCCAGCTCGCGTCGATCTCGGGTGGCACCGACATCGTGTCGTGCTTCGCGCTCGGCAATCCCACGCTGCCCGTCTATCGCGGCGAGCTGCAATGCCGGGGACTCGGCATGCGCGTCGAAGTGTTCGACGACGATGGCCGGCCGCTGCAAGGACAGCAGGGCGAGCTCGTCTGCACGGCGCCCTTTCCTTCGATGCCGATCGGCTTCTGGAACGATCCTGACGGCAGCCGGTACCGCGCCGCCTATTTCGAGCGCTTCCCGAACGTCTGGTGTCATGGTGATTTCGCGATGCTCACGGCCCGCGGCGGGCTCGTGATCCTCGGGCGTTCGGACGCCGTCCTCAATCCCGGCGGCGTCCGCATCGGCACCGCCGAAATCTATCGGCAGGTCGAGAAGCTGGACCAGATCCTCGAGAGCATCGCGATCGGCCAGGAGTGGGACAACGACGTGCGCGTCGTGCTGTTCGTGCGGCTGCGCACAGGTGTCGAACTCGACGCGAGCCTCGAACAGCGCATCCGCGACGTGATCCGGCACAACACCACGCCGCGGCACGTGCCGGCCAGGATCGTCGCGGTCGCTGACATCCCGCGCACGATCAGCGGCAAGCTCGTCGAGCTTGCCGTGCGCGAGGTCGTGCATGGCCGCCCGGTCAGGAACACCGATGCACTGGCGAATCCGGCGGCCCTCGAGGAGTTTCGTGACCGGCCGGAGCTGCGCAGTTGAAGCGCCAGGCATGACGCGGCGCGCCGACCTGCAGAAGGAGTACGAGGCCGCCCTCGCTCGGCACGGTTATCACCCGGACACCGCGCAACGGCATGCGGTCGACCGCCTGTCGGACCTGGCCTTGCGCCTGCGCGACGCAGAGTACCGCTCGCAGGCGGGATTCTTCGGCCGCTGGCGGTCCCTGGCCAGCCGACGGGGCAGCAGCGCGACCGGCGAGCGCGGCATCTACCTCTGGGGCGGCGTCGGCCGCGGCAAGACGTTCCTGATGGACCTGTTCCATACGCACGTCGGCGTGCCGACGCGGCGGGAGCACTTTCACCGCCTGATGAAGGACCTGCACGCGCGTCTCGGCGAACTGCGCGACCAGCGCGACCTGCCCGATCCGCTGCAACACGTGGCGGCAGACATCGCACGCGACAGCCGCGTGCTGTGCCTGGACGAACTGTTCGTCAGCGACATCGCCGATGCCATGCTGCTGGGCGGGCTGTTCGCGGGACTGTTCGAACGCGGCGTCACGCTGGTGTTCACCTCGAACCTGCCGCCGTCGCAGCTCTACCGTGACGGACTGCAACGGCAGCGCTTCCTGCCGGCCATCAGTGCCATCGAGCGTCATTGCGAAGTCATCAACGTCGACGGCGGCGAGGATTACCGCCTGCGCCTGCTCGAGCGGGCGCCGCTGTACCTCGATGCGCGACTGCCGGACACGCGCCGGCAGCTGGAGGCGCGCTTTGCCGATCTGTGCGGCGGCGGCACCTGCAACCCAGGGCAGCTGGTCGTCGAGGGCCGCGACATTGCGTTCGTCGCGCGGGCAGACGAGGTGGTCTGGTTCGACTTCAACGCCATCTGCGACGGGCCGCGCTCGCAGGTCGATTTCGTCGAAATCGCGCGCGACTTCCACACCGTACTGGTGAGCGGGGTGCCGCAGATGGACCCGACCCTGGACAACGCGGCGCGCCGGTTCATCGCGCTGGTCGACGAGTTCTACGACCGTGGCGTGAAGCTGGTTCTGGCCGCGCACGCACCCATCGATGAATTGTATGTCGGCGACCGCCTCCGTTTCGAGTTCGACCGGACGCGCAGCCGGCTGGCGGAAATGCAGACGCACGAGTACCTGTCGCGACCGCACCGCCCCTGAACTGGCGCGGTCGGCGCCCGATTCGTTACAATCGAAAACTTCCGCTGCGCACGGTCCTCACGCCTTGACCTCGCCGTTGATCAAACTCGAATCGTTCCTGCCCTACCGGCTCTCGGTGCTCGCCAACGTGACGAGCAACGCGATCGCCGCGGCCTACGAGGAACGCTTCGGACTGACGATCCCCGAATGGCGGGTCATCGCCGTGCTCATGCGCCACCCGGGACTCTCGGCACGCGAAGTCGCCGAGAGGAGCCGCATGGATGCCGTCGCCGTGAGCCGCGCCGTCAATCGCCTGCTGCGCGCTGGCCGCTTGCGCCGGGCCGTCGCAGCCGACGACCGGCGCCGCTCCATCCTGCAGGTGTCCGCGGCCGGAGCCGCCGTCTATCGCGACGTCGCCCCCATCGCCCTCGAATTCGAGCGTTCGCTGCTCGACACGCTGACGGAAGACGAACGCGCAGCGCTCGACCGCCTGCTCGGCGTGCTCACGCAGCGTGCTGAAATTCTCTCCGTGGACCTGCGTGCGCCGAAGCAGGCCGCACGGGGTCCCGCGGCGCGACGCCCACAGACACGTCGCGACCCGACCCGATGACTGCAGAAGAACGACATACCAAGGACGCCCCGCCATGCCAGGAACGATCCCCGCTGCTCGACAGCACCTGATCGACGACATCGCGAAGCTCGCGCGCAAGACGCGCGCAGCTCCGCTGCCGCTGCCAGCGTTCGTGCAGGCCTACTACCGCGGCGTCGGCGAGGAGGACCTGCAGGCGCGCGATTCCGCAGCGTTCGCGGCGGCAGCCGCTGGAGCCCTGCGCTTCGGCGCGGTGCGCCCTGCCGGCGAGCCCAGGGTTCGCGTTTTCAACCCGCAGCTGCAACGTGACGGCTGGGAATCGCCGCACACGATCGTCGAGGTCGTGACCGAAGACATGCCATTCCTCGTCGACTCGCTGGCCGTCGTGCTCGGCGACTCCCGCCTGCCGATCCAGCTGATGATCCATCCGGTGATTCGCATCGCCCGGGACCGTCGTGGCAGGTTGCTGAGCATGGCGGAACACGACAGCGCCCTCGGCACCACGGAGTCCTGGCAGCATGTGGCGGTGCCGCGAATCGGCGATCCGGCGCGGCACGCAGCACTGAGCCAGAACATCCTGCGCATGCTGGAAGACGTGCGGCTTGCGGTTTCCGACTGGCCGGCCATCCGTCAGCAGGCCCTGGACATCGCCAGGGACGTGAATGCCGGCGTGCCAGGCATCCCCCGTCGCGAGGAAAAGGAAGCGGTCGAGTTCATCGAATGGCTCGCCGACAACCACTTCACGTTCCTCGGCTACCGCGAATACAAGCTCGAGCGCACCCGCTCGGTCGATCGCCTGGTACCCTTGCCTCGTTCCGGCCTGGGACTGCTGCGCACGGGCAAAGGCCGTCCGCAACCCAGGCCAACGGTGCTCACGGGCGAACTGCAGCGGAAGGCGCGTGAAGTTGCGCTGCTGATCGTGACCAAGGCCAACTCCGTCTCCACCGTGCACCGCGCGACCTACCTCGATTACGTCGGCATCAAGACGTTCGACAAGGGCGGTCGCGTCACCGGCGAGCGACGCTTCATCGGCCTGTTCACGTCGAGCACCTACAGCACCAGTCCGCGCGAGATTCCCCTGCTGCGCGACAAGGTACAGCGCGTCGTGGACCACATCGGCGTGTCGTCGACGAGTCACGATGGCAAGTCGCTGATGCACGTGCTCGAGACGTATCCACGCGACGAACTGTTCCAGTCGACGGTGCCGGAGCTCGTGCGCACGACACGTGGCATCGTCAACCTGTACGAACGCCAGCGCGTGCGCCTGTTCGCGCGCCGCGACCCCTACCAGCGGTTCTTTTCGTGCCTGCTGTACGTGCCGCGTGACCGCTACAACACCCAGGTCCGGGAACGGATCGAGCGCATCCTGCTCGAAGATCTCGCAGGCGTGGACCTCGAGTCGCAGGTGCAGATTTCCGATTCCGCGCTCGCACGACTCCACATTCTCGTGCGGACCGACCCCGCGCGCAGCGTCGTGACCGACGTCGAGCGCATCGAACAGCGCATTACCGCCGCGATGCGAACCTGGACCGACCACCTGACCGACGAACTGCACGCACGGCTGCCAGCCGAAGTGGCCGACCAGCTGGCGGCACGGTTCGAGGATGCGTTCCCCGTCGCGTACGAGGAAGACGTGTCACCGGCCGAGGCCATTCACGACCTGCAGGAGCTTGCCGCACTGGACGCCAGCCCGACGGCACTCGGGATGGAACTGCGACCGGGCGACCCCGCCCGTGGCGCGCTCCACCTGCGACTGTATCGCCGCGGCGAGCCCGTCGCGATGTCCGACATCCTGCCGCTGCTGGAAAATTTCGACCTGCGCATCCTGAACGAGCGCCCGTACCGCGTGGCGCCGACGGACGGCTCGACGCTCTGGATCCAGGACCTCGAGGTCAAGCACGCCGCCGGCCGCACGCTCAACCCGGAACTGGAAGGCCGCCGCTTCGAGCAGGCGTTTTTCGCCGTGCATCACGGCCTGGCCGAAAGCGACGGCTTCAACCGGCTCATCCTGGCCGCGGGCCTCGACTGGACGCAGGCGCTGATCCTGCGGGCCGTCTGCCGCTACCTGCTGCAGACCGGCATCCCCTTCAGCCAGCGCTACATGGAAGCGGTCCTCGCCCGCAATCCGTCGATCGCGGCCCGCCTTGCCTGGACCTTCGAATCGCGCTTCGACCCCGACCTGAAGCCTGCAACGCGAGCCTCGCAGGTCAAGGCCTTTGGCGAGGACATCGACGACGCGCTTGAGAAAGTCACGAGCCCCGACGACGACCGCATCCTGCACTCGCTCCGCGCGGTGATCATGGCCACCTTGCGCACGAACTATTTCCAGCGCAGTGCAGACGGCCTGCAGAAGCCGTACCTCTCGTTCAAACTCGACCCGAAGCTGCTGCCCGAACTGCCGAAGCCGCGCCCGATGTTCGAGATCTGGGTGTACTCGCCACGCGTCGAAGGCGTGCACCTGCGCATGGGCAAGGTCGCGCGCGGCGGTCTGCGCTGGTCCGACCGTCGCGAGGATTTCCGCACCGAAATTCTCGGCCTGATGAAGGCACAGAACGTCAAGAACACGCTGATCGTGCCGGCCGGCGCCAAGGGCGGCTTCGTGCCGAAGCAGATGCCCGCCGCTGCCTCGCGCGAGGAAATGCAGCGCGAAGGCACCGAGTGCTACCGCCTGTTCATCCGCGGATTGCTCGACATCACCGACAACGTCCGTGGCGAAAGAATCCTCCCGCCGGATCGCACCGTGCGCTACGACCCGGACGATCCGTACCTCGTCGTGGCAGCAGACAAGGGCACCGCGACCTTCTCCGATACCGCCAATGCGCTGGCGGCCGAGTACGGCTTCTGGCTGGGGGATGCGTTCGCCTCCGGCGGGTCCGCGGGCTATGACCACAAGAAGATGGGTATCACCGCCAAGGGCGCGTGGGAGTGCGTCAAGCGGCACTTCCGCGAACTCGGCGTGGACACGCAGTCGCAGGACTTCACGGTCGCCGGCATCGGCGACATGGCGGGCGACGTATTCGGCAACGGCATGTTGCTCTCGCCACACATCCGGCTGGTGGCCGCCTTCAACCACCAGCACATCTTCCTCGACCCGGAGCCCGACGCGGCCCGCAGTTTCAAGGAGCGCGAGCGACTCTTCAACCTGCCCCGTTCCTCATGGACCGACTACGACGCAAAGCTGATTTCAAAGGGCGGTGGCGTGTTTCAGCGCAATGCCAAGGAGATTGCGCTGTCGGCCCAGGCCCGCGTGCTGCTCGGCATCGATGCGCCGAAATCGACACCCGTGGAGATCATCCGCGCAATCCTGAAGCTGCCGGTCGACCTGCTCTGGAACGGCGGCATCGGCACTTACGTGAAGGCTTCGTGGGAAGCGAATTCCGCCGTCGGTGACCGCACCAACGACGCGGTCCGCGTCGATGGCCGCGACCTGCGCTGCAAGGTCGTGGGCGAAGGCGGCAACCTCGGTTGCTCGCAACTCGGTCGCATCGAGTACGCGCTGCACGGCGGCCGCCTGAACACCGACTTCGTCGACAACTCCGGCGGCGTCGACTGCTCCGACCACGAGGTCAACATCAAGATCCAGCTGAAGACGGTGCAGGAACGCACGCGCATGACGACGGCGGAGCGCAACCGGCTGCTCGAATCGATGACGGACGACGTCGGCCAGCTCGTGCTGCGCGACAACTACCTGCAGAGCCAGGCGATCAGCTTGCTGCAGGCGGCCGCGCCGGAGCGGCTCGGTGAGCACGCGCACTTCATCCGCTCACTCGAACTCGATGGCGTGCTGGACCGCGCGCTCGAGTACCTGCCGAGCGCGGAGGAGATCGAAGACCGCCGCCGCGCGGGGCTGGGCCTCGCGCGACCGGAGCTCGCGATGCTGCTGAGTTACGCGAAGATTGCGCTCAGCGCGCAGTTGATCCAGTCGGACGTGCCTGAGGACCCCTACCTCAGCCAGGAACTCGACCGGTACTTCCCGCCGCGACTCGCCGAGCGCTGCGGCAGGTTGCTGGATGAACACCGTCTGAAGCGCGAAATCATCGTCACCGCGACGACGAACAGCATCGTCAATCGCATGGGACCGACTTTCGTCGCACGCACCCAGCAGGACACCGGAGCCGACGCCGCCACGGTGGCGCGCGCCTATTCGATCGCACGCGAGGCATTCGACGTGCGCGAGCTGTGGACCGCGATCGAGCGACTGGACAACAGGGTGGCAACGACCCTGCAGTACGGCATGGTGCATGAGACGATCGGCCTGATCCGGCAGGCGACCTACTGGCTGATCCAGCGTCACCGCTCGGCACTCGGCATCGAACAGCAGGTTGCGCGCCTGCGGCCCGGCATCCAGGAACTCACGCGCGCGCCGCTGCAGTGGCTGGACGGCGCCCCGCGCGCGTCGTTCGAGGCCCGTCACGCAGAACTCGCGACGGCCGGCGTACCGGCCGACCTGTCGCGCCGGATCGCGGCCTGCAATGCCCTGCACAGCGCGCCCGACATCGTCGAACTCGCCGAGTCGCGCAGGCTCACCGTGGATGCAGCCGCCAAGGCCTACTTCGCCATTGGCGGGCATTTCAGGCTCGACTGGCTGCGCAAGCACATCGAAGGCCTGGACACGGCAGGGCACTGGCATGCGGTGGCGCGCGGCAGCCTGCGCGAGGCGCTGTTCGAAGTGCACCGCAGCCTGGCGCAGGGTGTGCTCGAGTCGTCGCGGGAGAAGGATCCGGTCAAGTCGCTCGACAAGTGGCTGGTGCGGAACAAGGCGGCCGCGGAGCATGCTCGCGCCGTGATCAACGACATCCGCGCACAGACCACCGAGATCGATTTTGCATCGCTGTCGGTTGCGCTGCAGGCGGTGCGTCGCGTCGCTGCGACCGAGACCTGATGCGCACGAGCCTCGTCATCGTCACTTACGAGCGGCCCGCGGCGCTCGAGCGGGTGCTGGCGAGCGTCGGGGCACAGACCCGGGCACCGGACGAAGTCATCGTCGCGGACGATGGGTCGGGTCCCGAAATGGCCGCCGTCGTGGCAGCGTTCAGGAAGCGCCTGTCGTCCGGCGTGGAGTTCGTGCGCCAGGAGCACTCGGGTTTTCGCGCCGGACGCGTGCGCAACCTCGCGATTGCGCGCTGCACAGGCGATTACATACTGCTGCTGGACGGCGACATGGTATTGCATCCACTGTTCGTGGCAGACCACGCGCGGGCCGCAAGACCCGGTTACTGGACACAGGGAGTGCGCATTCCACTCGACGAGCCCGCCACGCAGCGGCTCCTGCACAGCAGGCGTATTCCGTCGCCGTGGACGATAGGTGTCGACCTCAGGCGCCGCCCCTATGCGCTGCACGCACCGCGGCTCACGGCAAAGCTCGGTCGGGCTGCCAATGCGTTCGTCGCCATCAAGTCGTGCAACCAGGCATTCTGGCGCACGGACCTGCTGCGGGCGAACGGCTTCGACGAGGACTTTGCGGGCTGGGGCGCGGAGGACAAGGAACTCTGCGCCCGCCTCACCAACGCAGGTATTCAGCGCCAGACCCTGGTTTTTTCCGCGATCGCCTGGCACCTCGCGCACCGGCCTGCCTCGCGCGCGGCCGTGCGCGCGAACCAGGAGCGCTGGCAGCAAACCGTCCGCAGCGGCCGCACGCGCTGTGCCCGCGGCATCGACCAACACCTCACACATCTCAAATCGCAAGGCTGACCTGAAATGAGCACCGGCAAGCTTCTGCTTCTGCGCCACGGCCAGAGCATCTGGAACCTCGAGAACCTCTTCACGGGCTGGGTCGACATCGATCTGTCCGAGCAGGGCCGGCAGGAAGCGCAGGAAGCGGGCCGCCTGCTGCAAGGCGAGGGAATTGCGTTCGACATCGCATTCACATCGGTGCTCAAGCGCGCAATCCGCACGCTGTGGATGGCGCTCGACGAAATGGACCTGATGTGGTTGCCAGTGGAGCGTACGTGGCGGCTCAACGAGCGTCACTACGGTTCGTTGCAGGGGCTCAACAAGACGCAGACGGTCGCCAAGCATGGAGCGGACCAGGTGAAGATCTGGCGCCGCAGCTACGACATCCCGCCGCCGCCGCTGCCGCAGGCCGATCCGGGCCATCCGCGCTTCGACCGTCGCTACGCCGGCGTGCCCGCCGGTGAACTGCCAGCCGCCGAATCGCTCAAGGACACGCTCGCTCGCGTACTGCCGTTCTGGAACACGCGTATCGCGCCGGAGCTGCTGGCAGGCCGCAACGTGCTGGTCGCAGCTCATGGCAACAGCCTGCGCGCCCTGGTGAAGATGCTCGACCGGATGTCGGATGCCGACATCGTCGAGCTCAACATCCCAACGGGCGTGCCGCTGCTCTACACGCTCGATGCGAACCTGAAGCCGATCTCCAGTCGCTACCTCGGTGATGCAGAAGCCGTGAAGGCGCGGGCGCAAGCCGTCGCGAAGCAGACGGAGAAGAAGTAGAGGAAGGGGGGAAGGGGGGGAAGGACCGGAAGGACAGGAAGGGAGGAAGGACAGGAAGGACAGGAACTGGATT
>Ga0073899_10001549_pt1 | contig 21089 bp, 18 predicted proteins | sample KloWWTmetaKNB5Ph_FD_88975 | JGI IMG/M metagenome (GOLD analysis project Ga0073899, IMG submission 88975) | Active sludge microbial communities from Klosterneuburg, Austria, studying microevolution and ecology of nitrifiers - Klosterneuburg... | ecosystem: Engineered > WWTP > Aerobic digester >... | reverse complement strand
GGCCTCAATCGACGCAGCACCGGGCTGGTCAGCCTGGGCGCGGCCTGCGCGCTGATGACGCTGCTCAACCCACTGACATTGTGGGACGTCGGTCTGCAACTGAGCAGTGCGGCGACAGCCGGGCTGATGATCGTGGCGCCGGGTATGATCGACGGCTTCCGTCGCCTGTTGACGACCGTGAATATGGAAACGGTTGCGCAAGGTCCGGTCGGTTCGTTCTTCGAGGAGAGCGTGATGGTCACACTGGCTGCCAATATCACAACGCTGCCGCTCGTAGTCTATTACTTCGGCCGGCTGAGTATCGTCAGCCTGTTGACCAACGTGTTGATCCTGCCCGCGCAGCCGCCCATTATGCTGGCTGGCAGCGCGGGCGTCGTCGCCGGCATGGCGGGGCTTGATTTTGTCGGGCGGCTGATCTTGGCGTTGCCCTGGCTTTGCCTGGCGTGGACGGTCAACGTCGTGCAGTGGACCGCGGCGCTGCCCGGCGCGAGCCTGGAGATCGCCGGCTACGGCTTGGGCGCAATGGGGACGACTTACGCCGCCATCGTCGTCGTCAAGGAGCGGTCGCGCCTGCAACGCCTGCTGGATCGGCTGCACTGCTGGGCCGCGCCCGACTGGTGGGGGCGGCTGGTAAGTCCCGTCGCGGCCAGCGGGCTGGCCATGACGACCATGCTGGCATGGACGGCGGTGGCAGCGCTGCCAGATGGCCAGTTGCACCTGTGGTTTCTCGACGTGGGTCAGGGCGACGGCATTTTAATCCAGACGCCGTCGGGGCGTCAGGTGCTGATCGATGGCGGCGCCAGCCCGGAGGCGCTGTTTAGCGAACTGGGCGCAGTCATGCCCTTTTGGGATCGCACGCTCGACCTGCTCGTGCTGACCCATCCCGACGGCGATCACATGCTGGCGCAAGCCGAGCTGCCGGCGCGCTATCAAGTGACCGCGGCGGTGCACACCGCGCACGCCGCGCAGCATCCCGACGAGGCGATCTGGCGCGAGCGCATGGCGGATGGCGGCGTGCGCGTGACGGAGGTCGCGGCCGGCGCCTGGCTCGACCTCGGCGACGGCGTGGCGTTGTGGGTGCTGTGGCCCACGCCGAACGGCGTTGCTGGCGAGGATGCCGACAACGAGAATTCGTTGATGACCAAACTGGTTTACGGTGATTTCAGCGCGCTGTTAACCGGCGATGCGGGCGTTGCCAGCGAGCATCTGCTGGTCAGCGGAAATACACCCCTCACTTCTACGCTGCTGAAAGCCGGGCATCACGGCAGCCGCAACAGTTCCAGCCATGAGTTTATCGAACAGGTGGCGCCGCCGATCGTCGTCATCCAGGTTGGCGCAGAGAACGACTACGGCCATCCGCACGCCGAGGTGTTGGCAGAACTGGCAGGGCGCACAATCCTGCGCAACGACCTTGATGGACGGATTCACCTGTGGAGTGATGGGCAGCAGTTGCGGGTGGAAAAAGGAAGGCAATAAAGCGACAAAATCTCGTGAAGAACTAGTACACACGGGCTAAAACACCTCATTGGTTGCTTGGTAGGGGCGCACCCCCGTGTGCGCCCGGAAACCGGACAGGCGCGAGGGCCTGTCCCTACCAAATCTACCGGCAGAATTACGCCCACCTGTACTAGCCAAATTCGAGGTGGCGTCACCCGTAAATAAAAAAGGAGACGGCGAACATAAACGTTCGCCGTCTCCTTTTTTGAGACAAAAACTTGGCTGCTTAGCGCAGCGCCAGCGTGGAGACCACGCCAGTCTGCACCAGGCCAGTCCACAACGAAGGCAGCACGCCCAGCGCAATGGTAAAGACCGCGGCAATGCCCAGCGTAATGGTCAGCGGCAGGCTCACCTGCTGCGGCTCGATCTGCGCATCGGCCGTGGGCTCGGCAAAGTACATGTCCACGACGATGCGCAGATAGTACCAGGCGCCGATGGCGCTGTTGAGCATGGCGATGGCTGCCAGCCACGACCAGCCGCCCTCGACCGCGGCGGCAAAGACAAAGAACTTGGCGAAGAAGCCGGCAAAGGGCGGCACGCCCGCCAGACTGAACATGAAGATACTCATGATCAGCGCCAGTTGTGGATGGCGTCTGGACAATCCTTTCAGCCGGTCGCCCTCTGCATCCATCTCTCCCTGACGTTCCAGCAGGATGACGACGGCAAACGCGCCCATGTTCATAAACGCATAGCTGATCAAGTAGTAGAGCGCGCCGTCAATGCCGGCAGGCGTGGCGGTCGCCAGCCCGACCAGGATATAGCCGGCGTGGGCAATGCTCGAATAGGCGAGCAGGCGTTTGAGGCTGCTTTGGCGCAGCGCCACCAGGTTGCCGAGCGTCATCGTCAACACGGCCAGGATCGCCAGCGCCCAACCCCACGTTGCTTGCTCGGTGGGCAGCGCAAAGGCAAAGAAGCGATAGAAGGCGGCAAAGGCCGCGGCCTTGGTGCCGATGCTCATAAAAGCAGTCACCGGCGTGGGCGAACCCTGATAGACATCGGGCGTCCACATGTGGAAGGGGACAAGGCTCACCTTGAAGCCAAAGCCGGCGATCAGCATTGTTATACCGATGTAAAGCAGAGGCAGGTCGGCCTTGCCATCGAAGAGCGTCACGGCGATCAGGTCGAAGCGGGTGCTGCCCGTTGCCCCGTAGACAAACGCGGCGCCGTAGACAAAGAACGCGCTGGCAAAGGCGCCCAGCAGGAAGTACTTCATGGCCGCTTCGTTGCTGCGCAAACTCTTGCGGTTGAGGCCAGCCAGAATGTAGAGACCGAGCGAGAAGGTTTCCAGCGCCAGGAAGACCACCATCAAATCGGTGGCCGATCCCATCGCCATCATGCCGGTGCTGACCAGCAGCAGCAGTGTGTAATACTCGCCCGTCTGGTGGTTGACGGTGGGAATGTAGCGCACGCTGAGCAGGATTGAGAGCGCCGCGCCGGTGAGCACCACCAGGTTCAACGCCTGCGCGCGCTCGTCGTGGATCGCCATGCCTTGAAAGGAAGTCACCGGCTGGCCGAGCAGCCAGATCGAGACCGCGCCGGTCACCAGCACGCCAGCCAGCGCCACCCAGGGCAACCATGCCTTTGTCGGTGCGCGCCCGCGGCGATTAAAAATATCCAGCAACATGACGATGGCGGCGGCGACCACCATCACCAGTTCCGGCAGCACCGCGTTGAGATTAAGAGCCAAGGCTGCGCTGTTCATTTCGCCTCCGTCACGACGTTCTCGGCGAGTTCCAGCGACGGCATTTGTGCTGCCGTCCCCTGCTGGAGCAGAACAGTGCGCGTCTCCAGCATCGCCTCGACCGACGGATTAATTTTATCGAAGAAAAGATTGGGGAAAAGCCCGATGACAAAGAAGAGGATGACCAGCGGCACGACCATCACCAATTCTTTGAAGTTGAGATCCTTCAGATGATGCTTGTCGTTGGCCGGGTTGGTAATTTCACCCTGCGCCATCTTGCGGAAGGCGGTGAGCAGATACCAGGCCGCCAGAATCACGCCGGCTGCGGCCAGCACCGCGAAGATCGGCATGTAGTTGTACGCGCCCAGCATAATCGTGAACTCGCCGACAAAGCCGTTGAGACCGGGCAGACCAGCACTGCTCATCGCCACCACCAGGAAGAGGCCAGTGTAGACCGGCACGCTCGCCCACAGGCCGCCAAAGTCATCCAACATGCGGGTGTGACGCCGCTCGTAGAGCAGGCCGACCATGAGGAAGAGTGCGCCGGTGCTCAGCCCGTGGTTGACCATCTGCAAGACGGAGCCGCTGACGCCCTGGGCGTTCATGGCGATGACGCCAAGCATGACGTAGCCGAGATGCGCCACCGAGCTGTAGGCGACCAGCGCCTTGAGGTCCTTCTGCATCAGCGCCACCAGTGCGCCGTAGAGAATGCCGACAATGGCCAACGTCGCCAACAGCGGGCCGAACTGTTGCGCTGCCTGCGGGAAGATCGGCATGGCCAGCCGCAAAAAGCCGTAGGCGCCCATCTTCAGCAGCACGCCGGCCAGGATGATCGAGCCGGCAGTCGGCGCCTGTACGTGCGCGTCGGGCAGCCAGGTGTGGAAGGGAAAGAGCGGCGTCTTGACGGCAAAGGCAAGACTGAAAGCCAGAAATGCCCACGTCTGCACCGCAACTGGCATGGGTGTGCTTTGCAGCGCCACGATGTCGAAGGTGCCCGCCGAGAAGTAGACGATCAGAATGGCGACGACCATCAGCGCCGAGCCGGCAAAGGTGTAGAGGAAGAACTTCACGGCAGCGTAGATACGCTTCTGGCCGCCCCACTCGCCGATCAGGAAATACATCGGGATTAGACTCGCCTCGAAGAAGACGAAGAAGAGCACGAGGTCGAGCGCCAGAAAGACGCCGATCATGGCCGTCTCCAGCAGCAGCATCAGCGCCATGTACGGCCCGATGCGTTTGTCCACGTAGAGGATGCTGAAATAGACGGCGATGGGCGTGAGGAAGGTAGTCAGCAGCACAAGGAAAAGGCTGATGCCGTCTACGCCGAGCGTGTAGCGAATGCCCAGCGGCGCAAACCAGACCGCGTCCTCGACAAACTGCATCCCGGCCTCTCCCTGCTGCCAGTTCGTCCACAGCAGCAGGCTGACGACAAAGGTAACCAGCGTCGTCGCCAGCGCCAGCCATTTCTTCGTCCCATCTCCCGGTGCGAACATCACTACCGCTGCTCCCAGTAAGGGCAGGAAGGTGATGATGGTGAGCAAATATGGAATCGATAAGGCCATAAGGCAATTCCTTAAAAAATTGACCGCAGATTCAGAAGAATAGACCACGGATATAACGGATTAGACGGATTTGCACTGATAAAAAAGAATCCGTTTTCATCCGCCAAATCCGTCTAATCCGTGGTCTATGGTGTTTTTAGCCGACAAACAAGAAATAGAAGAGCACAGCGACTACGCCGAGAAAGATGCTCAGTGCGTAGGTGGGGATGGCGCCGTTATGCACCTTGCGCACCACCTCGCCTGCCTCGTTGATCACGCCGCCCACGCCGTTGACCGCGCCGTCGATCACCTTTGGATCAAACACCCGCGCAAACCAGCCCGAAATCCCTTTGAGCGGGCTAACGATAAAGAAGGTGTAGAGATCATCTACATACCATTTGTGCTCTAGGGTTGGTTTCAAGAAGGCAAAAGGCTGCTCCAGGCGCGCCACCCATGGCTCATGGGTGAGATAGCGCGCCCGCGCGATCAGCACGCCAAACACGGCGATCACGATGCTGATCGTGATGCCCAGCAGTTCGAGCACCAGTGGAATCTGCTCGTGCTCACCGATCACCGGCTCCAGCCAGTGATCCAGCGTCAGCACAAAGGGCAGGTTAATGACGCCGGCCACCACGCTGAGCACGGCCAGAATCCACAGCGGAATGGTCATCACGCTGGGGCTTTCGTGGGCGTGGTTGTAGATGTGCTGGTCGCGCGGCTGGCCGTGGAAAGTGACAAAGACGGCGCGGAAGCTGTAGATGGCGGTGAGCAAGGCCGCCACCGCACCCATCAGGTAGAGCGCCACATTGCGCTGAAGCTCTACGACCAGAATGGCGTCCTTCGAGAAGAAGCCGGAGAAGAGCGGGATGCCCGCCAGCGCCGCTGCGCCGATCAGAAAGGTGCGGTAGGTGGTCGGCATCTTGTGGCGCAGGCCACCCAGCCGGTTGATGTCGAGGATGCCGCCGGTGGCGTGCATGACGCTGCCCGCAGACAGGAAGAGCAGCGCCTTGAAGAAGGCGTGCGTCACTAGGTGGAAGAGCGCCGCGCCGTAGGCGCCTAGACCCGCGGCGGCAATCATAAAGCCAAGCTGCGAGATCGTCGAGTAAGCTAAAATCTTCTTGAGGTCGGTCTGCACCAGCGCAATCGACGCGGCCAGCAGTGCGGTCAACATGCCGATCCACGCCGTGGTCAGCCCGGCATCCAGGCTCAGATGCCAGAGCGCGTTGGTGCGGATGATCATGTAGACGCCGGCGGTCACCATCGTCGCGGCATGAATGAGGGCAGAGACGGGCGTGGGGCCGGCCATTGCATCGGGCAGCCAGATGTAGAGTGGAAGCTGCGCGCTCTTGCCGGTTGCTCCCAGCAGCAGCAGCAGGCAGATGATCGTCGCCGTGGTCGGCGCCAGGTTGTGCACTGCTGCGCCCAACTCGGTGAAGATCAATGTGCCCACGGTCGACCAGACCATGATCATCGCCAGGATCATGCCAAAGTCGCCGATACGGTTGACAATGAACGCCTTTTTGCCGGCGTCGGCGTACCAGCCGTACATGTCGTCGCGCTTGTCGAACCAGAAGCCGATCAGCAGGAACGAGGCCAGACCGACGCCTTCCCAGCCGACGAACATGCCCAGGAAGTTGTTGCTCATCACGAGGGTGAGCATCGCCAGGATAAAGAAGTTCATGTAGAAGAAGAAGCGTTGGTAGCGCGGCTCGTGCTCCATGTAGCCGATGGAGTAGACGTGAATCAGCAAACCCACGCCGGTGACGACCAACGCCATCACGACGCTCAGCGGGTCGATCAGCACGGCTGCCGGCACGTGAAACGCACCGATCGTCATCCACTCCCACCAGGTGACGGTGACGCTGCGCGCTTCGGCGGGCAGCCCGGCTAAGCTGAACCACAGACCGAGCGCTACCAGGAACGCGCCCAGCACCGCTGCCGAGGCCACCCAGCCCACCACCTTCTGTGACATCCACCGCCCGGCGAACAGAATGATCAGCGCGCCAAGCGCGGGCAGGGCAAACAATAACCACACGGATTCAAGCATAAGGAGCGCCTACCATTTCATGACGTTTACGTCGTCGATGTTGGTGGTTTTGGATAGGTTGAAGTGCGCAATCAGGATCGCCAGCCCGACGGCGACCTCGGCCGCGGCCACGGCCATCACCATAAAGACAAAGACCTGGCCGTTGAGATTGTCCCACTGCCGGGCAAAGGCGATCAAGGTGAGGTTGACGCTGTTGAGCATCATCTCCACGCACATGATGATGATCAATGCATTGCGCCGGCTGAGCACGCCCACCGCGCCGATGATAAAAATAATCGCGCTCAGGATGAGATAATAGCTGGTTGGAACCATGGTTCTTCCTCCTTAAATCTCGCAATCTCGCTTTCTTGGAGATTAGGCGATTAAGAGATTGTTGTTTCTTCCGTCTTTGGCTGCCGCGCCAGCAGCAGCGCGCCGAGCAGCGCCACCAGCAGCAGCACGGCGGCAAGTTCGACGAGCAAAATGTTCTGCGAGTAAATCTGCACGCCCAGCAGGATGGGTGCGCCGCCTTGATTCGCGTTCGGGTCGGTCGGCGTCAGCGGCATCTGCAGCATCGTCATCGCCATGCCGGCCAGCATGAGCAACCCCAGCGCCAGCCCGGCGTAGGGAACCCACGAGCGATAGCCGGCGCGTGTCTCCAGCGGCGCCGAGCCGATCAGCATGATCACAAAGAGGATCAGGATCACGATGCCGCCGGCGTAGACAATAATCTGCGCCGCGGCCAGGAACTGTGCGTTGAGTGTGACGTAGAGGATCGCCAGCGTCGCAAAGTGCACAAGCAGGAAGAGCGCGCTGTGCACCGCCACCCTGCTGGTGACGACGCCGACCGCCGTGGCGACGCTCAACGCGCCGACGAGGATGAAGAAGATCATTGCAAAGTCCATACGTGACTCACTTTTTTACTGCAAAAATAGACCCGGATTTGGCGGATATTTACGGATTTTTCTCTGTGCAAATCCGTCTCACCCGTCAAATTCCTGGTCTATCATGGTTTTTCCTACTCCGGTCGGATCACCACGTTCGGCTCGCCTGGGTTGAGCAGTTGTTCTTTGGTCACGATAAAGTCGCGGCGGTTGTAGTCCGCCATGGCAAATTCATGGCCGAGCACGATCGCTTCGGTCGGGCATGCCTCCTCGCAGTCGCCACAAAAGATGCAGCGCAGCAAGTTGACCTCGTAGATCGAGGCGTGACGTTCGCCCGGCGAGAGCGGGTGCAGCGGGTCGTTCTCCTCCGCCTCGACGTAGATCGCGCCGGTCGGGCACGCGGCCTCGCAGAGCATACAGCCGATGCAGCGCTCCAAACCGTTTTCGTAGCGGCGCAGTTCATGCTTGCCGCGGAAGCGCGGGTAGAGCGGGACCGGGTCGCGCGGGTACTCGGTCGTCACCGGCGTCTCGGTGAGCGACTTGAGCGTCACACCCATCGCCTTACCGATTTCAGTCGCACCTTTTAGAAAGTCACGTAGCGCCATACCAATTTATCCTTATAAACAATCGATAGAACGCGGATGACGCGGATTTTGCGGATCGCCACGGATTTAATTAGCTAACTAGATCAGCGGAAATCCGCCCGATCCGCGTTATCCGCGTTCTATTCTTCGCTTCATCTATTTAAAGAAGACCGCCAATAATGCCGTGATGATCATATACGCCAGGCTGATCGGCAGCAGCGTCTTCCACGTAAAGCGCATCAACTGGTCGTAGCGCGGGCGGCCCAGGCTGGCGCGCACCCAGATGAAAAGGAAGAGCAGCACGATAATCTTGGCCGCCAGGATAAATGGCCCCAGGATGGGCAGAATCTCGCTGCCGATGCCAAAGGGCAGCGCATAGCCGCCAAAGAATAAGGTCGCCATGATCGCGCTGGTGGTGATCATGTTGATGTACTCGGCCATGAAGAAGAGCGCAAACTTAATGCCGCCGTACTCGGTCTGGAAGCCGGCGACGAGCTCGTTCTCCGTCTCCGGCAGGTCAAAGGGGCTGCGGTTGGTCTCGGCCAGAATGCAGATAAAGAAGAGCGGGAACATCGCCCACAGCCACAGCCATTCCCACCATGCGCGCGGCGCTTCGACCAGGTTGACCAGGCTGAAGTCGCCGGCCAGCAGCAGGATGCTGACCAGGAAGAGACTCAGCGGAATCTCGTAGGAGATCATCTGCGCCGAGGAGCGCAGCGCGCCGAGCAGCGAGTAGTTGTTGTTGCTGCTCCAGCCGGCCAGGATGATGCCGTAGCTCTCAATGCCGGCCACGGCCAGAATCCACAGAAAACCGATGGGCACATCGGCCACGGCCGGGAAGCCTTTGCCGATAGGGATGACCGCCCAAATGATCAGGGCCGGGATCAAGGCCAGCGCCGGCGCCATCAAGTAGACGACTTTATCCACGTGGCCGGGAACGATCTCTTCCTTGAAGATCGCTTTGACCGCGTCGGCCACCGGCTGCAGCAGCCCTTTGGGGCCGGCGCGGTTGGGGCCGATGCGCACATGGAAGCGCGCCAGCAGCTTGCGTTCGTACCAGGTCAGGTACGCAAAGCCGGTCAACAGCACCACAATCAGCACCAGCGACCGGATAACCGGGAAGACGATCAGGTTCAACCAATCCATAGCAGTACACCTGAAGTGTGGAGGAGACTGAAGAGTAGAGATTGGAGATTGAGAGATTAGGCGATTGGCGAGTTGTGAGGAGAAACTTCCCTCACACATAATCTCCAATCTCCAATCTCCAATCTCTTACTCTCTTACTCTCCAATCTCCAATCTATTTTTCAATGACAATATTTGTCGTTGCGCTGCCATTCAACAATGCACCCACCGGGGCGCCCGGCAAGCTCTCCGGAATCCAGGCGACGCCCGCTTTGACGGTGGCATCGAGTTTGACCGCCAGGGTGAGCTCGCCCTGGTCGCTGCGCACGGTGACGACCTCCCCCGCGGCGATATCCAACTTCTCCGCATCGGCCGGGTTCAGGTGAACTGTGGCGCCGAAGGACATGTTTTTCATGCGCTCGGTCAGGCTGAAGAGGGCGCCGCCGTCGTAGAGCACAGAGCCGCTCAGCAGCGCCAGCGCGCCGTCAGCAGCGCTGGGCAGGTCGGGCTGCACGGCGCGGCCATAGCTCATCTCCGGCAGCACATAACTGTGATCCGCCACGCTCCACTGCAAGCCCTGGTCGCCCAGCGCTTCCCAGGTCAGCCCGGCGTAGATCGGCGCGGCCTGTGCGATCTCCGCACTCACGGCCTGCGCGCTGCTGTGCCCCCACTGCGCATCGAAATAAGCGGCCAGATGATCCAGGATCATCCAGTCCGGCGCTGCCTTGCTCTGCGGGTCGCCCAGTGCCTTGGGCGCACGCTGCACGCGGCGCTCAAGGTTCGTAAAGGCGCCGTCCTGCTCCGCCCAGCTCACTGCCGGCAGCACCACGTCAGCCTTTGCCGCGGTTTCCGTCAGGAAGAGCTCCTGCACGACCAGGAAGTCGAGCTTGTCCAGATTTTCTGCCCAGGCAGGCCGCTCGCTGGCCGGGTTGGCCCCCATGATGTAGAGCGCCTTGATCGCATCACCGGCGCCGTCAAGCATCTGCTGGTAGGTTTTGCCAGGATGCACGGGCAGCGAACAACTCCACAGCTTGCCGAGCAGGTCGCTCGCCATGCGGTCGTCCAGTGCGGCGTGGCCGGGCAGCCGGTCGGGCAGCACGCCCACATCGCGACAACCCTGGCTGTTGGCTTCTCGCCCGACATAGGCCAGATTCTCCGGCTTGCCGAGGTAGAGCGCCAGGTTGGTCAGCGCCTGGCGCAGCGCCAGCCCCGCTTTGCCGTGCGCAACGCCCGGCCCGTAGATCAGCAGCGGGTTCTGCGCGGCGGCCAGCAGATCAGCCGCCTTGCGCACCTCCGCCATCCGCACACCGCACAATTGCTCCACCTGACGGTCGCTGGCGCCGGAGACGAGCGCGTGTGCTTCCGACTTTGTTGCTTCACGCTCGGTCAGTGCGCGCAGCAGGCCGTTGAGCAGCGTCACTTCCGTGCCCGGATTGGCCTGGAGGAAGGGACCGTGATAGCGCGTGAGTTCGATCTGGCGCGGGTGCACGATCACCAACTGCGCCTTGCCGCGGCGCACCGCGCGCTTGAGATGCACATCCAGCACCGGCAGTTCTTCGTTGGGGTCGAGGCCGACCAGCACAATTACATCGTGTTTGGGATCGGGGCCATATTGCGGCTTCATCACGTCGACCAGCGCGGGCAGGCCGGTGGGCAGCGCGGCCACATCGCCGCCGTCACGGTGGTCGATATTGTTGGCGCCGATCAACTGGCGCATGAAGCGCTGCAGCAGATAGTTGCTCTCGTTGGAAAGCTTGGCGCTGCCGATGGCGCCGATGGCGTCGGCGCCGTGCTGCTGCTTGATGCCTTGCAGCCGCTCCGCCACCACGCCCAACGCCTCGCCCCACGATGCCGGCTGGAGCTTGCCTTCTTTGCGCACCAGCGGCATGGTCAGGCGGCTCGCATCGTTGACCCAGCCGTTGGCGAAGCGCCCTTTATCGCAGATCCACTGATCGTTGACCTGCATATTCTCGCGGCCGATCACGCGGCGCAATTTGTGCGTGCGCGTGTCAATGCGCAGGTTGCAGCCCATCGAACACTGCGTGCAGATGCTGGGCGTACGCTCGATCTCCCACGGCCGGTAGGCGAAACGCGCCACGCGGTTGGTCAGCGCGCCGACGGGGCAGATGTCGATGATGTTGCCGCTCGTCTTGGCGTCGACCGGTTGGCCGTCCTGGATGTCGATGATCGTCTTGCCGCCGCGCTCGAAGAGGGCGAGTTGCGGTTTGTCTTCCCATTCCTCCAGATAGCGGATGCAGCGCCAGCAAACGACGCAGCGCTCCTGGTCCAACACGATCGTGTCGGAGATGAGATAGTTTTTGTTTTTCAGGCGTTTGGGTTCGACCAACTGGCTGAGGCCGGGGCCAAACTGCATGGTCTGATCCTGCAACGGGCACTCGCCGCCCTTGTCGCAGATCGGGCAGTCGAGCGGGTGGTTGAGCAGGATAAAGGCCAGGTTGGCCTCCTGCACTTCCTTCACCTGCTGCGTGTCGGTCTTGACAACCATGTCTTGCGCCACCGGCACGGAACAGGCCGTCATCAACATCATCCCGCGCGGCCCGGAGATTTCGACCAGGCACATGCGGCAGCACGCCACCGGGTCGAGCTTGGGGTGGCTGCAAAAAACCGGGATTTCGATATCCAGCTTGGCGGCCGCATCCACTACCAGCGTACCCTTGGGCACCGAGACCTGGCGGTCGTCAATTGTCAGCGTTACAAGATCGGTCATAGCTTAATCCGCTTCTCGTTCAGAAAAATCTCACGCAGAGCTGTCACGACAAACACAATCTCTAATCTCCAATCGCCTTTACACGCGTATCACGATTCAGCGGCGACTCGCCCTCGATCTCAAACGCGCTGTCGGTGGCGACGCTGGGCTGGCCAGTGTCCGGCCGGTAGATTGGGCGAATCGGGATCACCGGCAGTTCGTGCTCTGGGTTGGTCAGGGCGACGTACTGCTCGAACTCGGCGCGATATTTGCTCAAATTGCTCTGCAAGCCCCACACCGACGCCTCGCCAAAGGGGCAGAAGCTCTTGCCCGCGATGAAGGTGGTGATGCGCGCCAGCAGGTCGATGTCCTTGACGCGACCGCCGCCCTCTTCCATGCGGATGAGAATCTCTTCGAGCCAGCCGGTGCCCTCGCGACAGGGTGTGCACTTGCCACAGCTCTCCTCGCGGTAGAAGCTGAGCGTGCGCCGCGCAATCTTGACCATCGACTGGCTGACGTCGATGGCGATCACCCCGGCCGAGCCGAGCGAAGACCCCGCGGCCGCCACCGACTCGTAATCCATCTGCGTGTCTAATTGCTGGTCGGTCAGCAGCTTCATCGACAGCCCGCCGGGCACGACCGCCTTGAAGGGCCGGTCATCGAACTGCGGGCCGCCGCCGTACTGGTTGAGGATGTCGCTTAACGGCGTGGCATGCGGCAATTCATAGAGTCCCGGATACTTCACGTTGCCGCTGAGGCAGAAAATGCGCATGCCGGGCGACTTCTCGGTGCCAAAGCTGCGATACCATTCGACGCCGTGGCGCATGACGTGCGTAACGTTGGCGATCGACTCGACGTTGTTGACGATGGTCGGCTTGGCGTAAAGGCCCTCGACCGCGGGGAAGGGCGGCTTCATGCGCGGATGGCCGCGGTAGCCCTCCAGGCTGCTGAGTAGCGCCGTCTCCTCGCCGCACTCGTACGCGCCCGCGCCGCGATGAACGACGATGCGCAGATTCATCTCCGTGCCGAAAATTTTCTCGCCGAGAAAGCCCTTCTTCGTGGCTTCCTGGATCGCTTCGACGAGCCGCGTGTAACCAAAATAGTACTCGCCGCGGATGTAAATAAAGGCAAGCTCTGCCTTGATCGCATAGGCGCTCATGATGATGCCTTCGAGCAATTGGTGCGGGTCGTACTCCATAATGATGCGGTCTTTGAAGGTGCCCGGCTCCGACTCGTCGGCGTTGACGACGAGATAGCGCGGCATGGCCGGCGCCAGGAAGCCCCACTTCATGCCGGTTGGGAAGCCGGCGCCGCCGCGCCCGCGGATGCCACTGGCCTTGACCTGCTCGACCACATCTTCAGGCTTCATCGTGGTCAGCACGCGTTGGGCGGTCTCGTAGCCGCCGTCGGCGATGTACGTGGCGATCTTGTGGCTGTCTTGCTTGCCGACGCGCGCGGTGAGGAAGCGTTGCTCCATGCCGCCGATGCGGTAGGGGCCGGCCGCCTTGCCGCTGAAGGTGGGATCGCCTTCGGGCGTCCAGCGTTCGAGCGTGGTGAAGGCCTGGCCGTTGTTCACGACATCGAGCACCTTCTGTACATCCTCGGCCGAATCGAGCTCCTCAAAGTAGCGGATCTGGCCGGTGCTGCGCTGGGTGATAGAGACCATCGGTGCGGTGCCGCACGAACCGAGACACTCCATGTGGTCGAGGCTAAACCGGTCGTCGGGCGTGGTTTCGCCGTGATGGACGCCCAGCTGCTCCTCGAAGTGGTGCATGCACTGGCTAGCGCCGCGCAACATGCAGGGCACGTTGGTGCAGACTTCGACGTGGTACTCGCCCTTTGGCTCGGTGTGGAGCATGTGGTAGAAGTCCACCACGCCGCCCACCTCGGCGGGCTCGATCTCCAGCATCGCGGCCAGTTCATTCTGCGCGTCGACCGGGCAGTAGCCGAACGCGCGCTGGATCACGTAGAGCGCGGGCAAAATCGCCGAGCGCTGGCGGCCGGCGGGATAGAGATCCATCCACTGCTTGATTTCGGTGCGGATTGGTTCAGATAGCATCATGGTTATCGACCTAATCAATTAAAACTGCATAGACCACGGATTAGACGGATTTGGCGGATTCAACGGATTTCTTCAGATTTTTCTTCTTGAAATTGCTGAAGAGAAGCCGTTTGAATGTTGCTTCAAGTCCGAAATTCAGGACAAATCCGACTTCACATGGCGTCGCCTTTAGATAGTTCATCAGCTGGGCGATATGCGAGTCGATAATCGCTTCAGCCGCCTTGAGTTCAACAATGATCTTTTGTTCGACTACGATATCAGCGAAATAATCGCCGACCAAGAATCTTATCACTGATTTCTCGGTCTTGAATTGGCATCCAATGCCTCTACAAAAAAGTTGGGCGTCACAAAATTCGTGAAAATTCGTCTAATCCGCCAAATCCGTGGCCTATCAAGCTATGCTATCGATCGACCTCGCCCAGCACAATATCAATTGACCCTATATTCGTCACGATGTCCGAGAGCATGGCGCCTTTGCTCATCTTGCTGATGGCGTAGAGGTTGTTGAAGCTTGGGCCGCGCACGTGCAGGCGGTAGGGCTTGGCCGAACCGTCGCTGTAGATGAAGAAGCCCAGCTCGCCTTTGCTCGACTCGATGCCGTGATAGAACATGCCCGGCCGCACCGGAAAGCCTTCCGTCATCAGCTTGAAGTGATGGATCAGCGCTTCCATGCTGATGTCGAGTTCGGCGCGCGGCGGCGGCGTGATCTTGCGATCCTCAATGCGGTGCGGGCCGTCGGGCAGGTTGTCGATGGTCTGGCGGATGATGCGCAGGCTCTGGCGCATCTCTTCCATGCGCACCAGGTAGCGGGCAAAGCAATCGCCTTCGGTGAAAACCGGCACCTTAAAATCGTAGTTCTCGTAGCCGCTGTAGGGTGCATCGCGACGCAAATCCCAGTCGACGCCGCTGCCGCGCAGCATCGGGCCGGTCAAGCCCATGTCGATCACTTCCGCGCGCGTCAGCTTGCCGATGCCGCGCAGACGCTCTTCCCACAGCGGGCCGCTGGTGAGCATCGCTTCGTACTCGTCGATGCGCACCGGCATGGCTTGCAAAAACTCTTCCAGATGGCCGAGAAACGCCGGCGGGATGTCGCGCGAGACGCCGCCCACGCGCATATAGCCGACGGTCAAGCGCGCGCCGCACGCCATCTCGAAGAGGTCGAGGATGCGCTCGCGCTCGCGAGTGGCGTACATCAGCAGCGCCATGCCCGTGCCCGACACGTCGAGCACGTGGGTGGAGAGCCAGAAAAGATGCGAAGCGATGCGCTGCAGCTCAGCCATCATCACCCGCAACACCTGGGCGCGCGGCGGAAGCTCGATGCCGAGCAGCTTTTCCACGGTGATGCAATAACCGAGGTTGTTGCTCATTGCCGACAGGTAATCCATGCGGTCGGTGTAATAGACGAAATCCTTGTAGCGCTTGTTTTCGCCGCTCTTCTCGAAGCCGCTGTGCAGATAGCCCAGGTCGGGGTCGATGCCAACCACGGTTTCGCCGTCCAGCTCCACCACCAGGCGCAGCACACCGTGCGTGCTCGGATGGTGCGGCCCCATGTTGATGACCATGTTTTCACGACGGTTCATGCCGGGTGGCAGGACGGGCGGCAGACTTTGCGCAGCCATCACCTGTCTGCCAAAGGACTCAAACTCCGGATCGCTCCAGGTCATGGTGAAGGGCACTTCCTCACCGCCCACGGGAACCTGTTTCTGCAGCGGGTGATTCGGCCAGCTTTCCGGCATCATAATACGGCGATGATCGGGGTGGTTGGCAAAGCGCACGCCGAGCAGATCCCACGTCTCGCGTTCCGGCCAGATCGCACCGGCATGAACGCCGGCCAGACTGGGCGCCACTGGGTCGCCCCCATCATCGATGGGGCAGACGACCATCAGATGTTGTTTGCGCGCATAGGAACGCAACTGGTAAACCGTGTGGAAGCGGTGGTCGCTGATCGGCAGGTCAGCACGATCCACGGCGGAAACATCCACCAAGGCATCGTAACGCAGTTGTGGATCGCGCTTGGCAAAGTCCACCAGCGCCACCAATTGATCGGGCTGCACATAGACCACTTGCTGGTCGTGATGCAGACCCGCAGCTAGAATGGCATCGCCAAAGCGTTCGACAAGGCGGGCGGCGTCTGTGCTTTCGCCGCTCGGCAGCGGCGCCACGGCTGGAATTCCCAACGGGGTGAGACCGGGCAGCGTCTCATATTCACGTACGCGTGGAGAAACGTTGAGCATGGTGTTCTCCGAGAACTAAACAAGCTGCGGCTGGCGCAGCGTTTCGAGTGATTCGATGTCGTCGGGCTGGATCGGAGCGGGCGGTGCGTTCAGATCTGCGTAGGTGCGGAAAGAGTCTTTGGCCTGTTTCTCGCGCAGCTTGTCGAGCGCATAGAGCAGCGCCTCGGGGCGTGGCGGGCAGCCAGGCACATAGACATCGACCGGAATAATCTTGTCTACACCTTGAATAATGGCGTAATTGTTAAACGGGCCGCCGGCGCTGGCGCAGATGCCCATCGCAATCACCCACTTCGGTTCAGACATCTGGTCGTACAGACGCTTGATCACCGGCGCCATTTTGTTGCTGACGCGGCCGGAGACGATCATCAGATCGGCCTGGCGCGGGCTGGCGCGGAAAAGCTCCGCGCCGTAGCGGGAAATGTCGTGGCGCGCGGAGCCCGTGGCGATCATTTCAATCGCGCAGCAGGCCAGGCCAAAGAGCAGCGGCCACGTGCTGTTCTCGCGGCTCCAGTTGACCAGCGTTTCTAGTTGTGTGGTGATGATGCCTTCGGGAAGTTTTTCTTCGAGACCCATCCGTTCCTCCAAAAAGATTCAATTGTGAAGCGTGAACGCTGAATTGTGAATTGTGAAGAGCGATTTATCCTCGTCATTCACAGTGCGCAATTCTTAATTCGGAATCCACAATTATTCCCAGTCCAATGCACCTTTCGACCATTCGTAGGCCAGACCCAGCACCAAAATCAGCAAAAAGACGCCCATCGGCGCCAGGGCAATCCACACGCTGAACTCATCGCGCAACTGCAACAGGGCGCCGGCCCAAGGGAAGAGAAAGATGACTTCGATGTCGAATAAAATAAACAACATCGCCACCAGATAATACTTTACCGGAAAGCGACGCCGCGCATCATGGAAGGGGATGATGCCGGATTCATAAGGCTCCTGTTTTTGGGCGTTTTTGCGACGTGGCCCAAGAATGCTGGGCAGGCCAATCGCAATAAATGCAAAAACGATGGAGATGACAACAAATACCAGCAGTGGAAAATACGCTTGAGCCATTGATGTCTTCCTTATCCGAGGCCAGACGCTTACTAGAGGCCAGCCAATCACCAGACAACAAAAAAACCCAACATGCCAATCTATGCGCTCAACATGTCGAGTCGTCAGTCAGGTGCGGTCAATATGGTGGCGCTCGCTAGATTGCAGCCGTGCAGCGAGTTTAGCATGACCTGAGTGAAGGTGTCAACTTTACACCGCTTGCCTTGTGAAAAAGTGCACATGTAGTTTTGTAGGAATTGTGATGCTTTGCCGCCTGATTGTGGCTTGTGTTACAATTGCCTACAACATTTTATGTATGCCCGAACCTGAGATTCTACTTGATCACAATTGAATTGTCGCGGGAAAGATGCTTTTCCAGGGGCTAAGATTTTCCAGATCGCTCTAGGTCTATGCTAACATTTCCCGCAGTTTGTTATTTTCTACACAATCTTGCTGCAAGGATGGGGAACGGCAGTTCATGGTCGAGAAGCTTCAGAATTAAGAAGTACAGCCAAGAAACACTGCCAAGGAACACAGCCAAGCATCATCGTCCAGATCTGACCCAAACGAACGCAGCCGTGAATACAGCGCTTACACTCTAGTCAAGAACGCAACGGGAGTACATTTATGCTCAGTCAATGGGGTTTTGTACTGATGCTCAGCGCGATTGCTGTGATCATCCCTGTCGCGGCGATTACGCTGGGACATTTTTTGGGGCCGCGCCGTCCGGACCCAATCAAAAATCAGACCTATGAAAGCGGCGTCGAAACGGTGGGCGACGCCTGGGTGCAGTTTCGAGCGCAGTACTATCTGATCGGTTTGATCTTCTTGATTTTCGATGTGGAAGTGATCTTTCTTTTCCCAATCGCAATTGCCTATCAGGGATTGTCCTTCTTCTCGGTCATGGCGGCGGTTACCTTTGTTTTGATCTTGATGTTGGGTCTCTTTCTGGAGTGGCGCAAGGGCGCCCTTGACTGGAACTGATTGCCTGCGCCGGTTGACCCGATCGCAAATCGGAAGGAGTCTGTATGAATTGGAGCGATGCCGTCATCCAATTTCAATATGATCTGGGCGCTCCCCAAGAGCTGAGCTGGCTCGTCGAGGGGATCACCTACTTTGTGGGCGCGCTGATCCTCGCCATGGCTTCGCTTACGCTGGCGCTGCTGCTCATCTGGATCACGCGCAAGGTGATCAGTCGCATCCAGGATCGCATCGGGCCGAATCGGCTTGGTCCTTATGGCCTCTTTCAAACCGTGGCCGATGCGATGAAATTGCTCTCGAAAGAAGATATCAAGCCGACGTCGTCGGATACCGTGTCTTATGTAATTGCACCCGTCTTGGCCGTTTTGGGTGTGTTGATGTCGCTGGCCGTCATTCCTTTTGGTGCAGGCTTGATCGGTGCGGATCTGAGCGTGGGCGTGCTTTATCTGGTTGCGCTCGGCTCGATTGGCATCATGGCGGCGCTGATGGCTGGTTGGGGCAGCAACAATAAATACGCATTGCTGGCAGGCTTCCGCGTCGTGGCGCAGTTGTTGAGCTATGAGATTCCCATGGTGCTTGCCATGTTGGCGCCGGTGCTGCTGGTCGGCACGATGAGCATGCAGGGGCTTGCCAATGCCCAGTCGCTCTATCTTGGCCCGATCAATCTTGGCTTCGGCTGGTTTATCTTTGTGTTGCCGGGCGCCTTTTTAATCTACATGATTGCAGCGCTGGCGGAAAGTGAACAGACGCCTTTCGATCTGCTGGAAGCTGAATCTGAGCTGATCGCTGGTTTTCATATCGAATATTCCGGTATGAAGTTCGCCATGTTTTTCCTGGCGCAGTTCCTGAACAGTTTCTTCCTGGGCGCGATTGCCGTGTCGCTCTTTCTGGGCGGGTGGCAAGGCCCCTTTGCCGGTCAAGTGCCGCTGCTGGGGCCGATCTATTTTTTTGCCAAGACCTTCTTTGTCTACGTGGTGATTCAATGGATCAAGGGCACCTTCCCACGCGTCCGCGTCGATCAGATGATGCAGTTTGCCTGGAAAGTATTGGTGCCGTCGGTGCTGACGCTGCTTTTGGCGCAGATGATCATCATGAAGTTGCCGCTGCCCCTGTGGCTCAATGCCATTTTCGTGCTCGTGGCAAATATTGTCGTTGTGGTCGTGGTGCTCAACGTGTTGGGCAATTACTTCAAGCGCGAACAGGTGCGGTCGAAGCGTGCATTCGAGCCAACGTCGTTGATCGGCACGATGCAGCCGGTCCACCCGTCTTCGGGTGATTGAATCCGGGCGGTTGAATCCGGGAGATTGAGAAGTACGGATGACTGATAAGGGGATGCGTCATGCCTGAATTGCCATTTCCACTGCCGCCGCTGCCAACGGTGTCACAAGTAGTTTTCCTGATGATTGCCGTGTTGGCGGTCTTCGGCTCCTTGGCGGTCGTGCTGGCTCGCAATTTATTTCACAGCGCACTGGGTCTGGTTGCTGCTTTCTTTGGGGCTGCTGGCGTCTACATCGTCGCCGAAGCTGAGTTTATCGGCGTCAGCCAGGTGCTGGTCTATGTTGGCGCGATCTCGACGCTTATCGCTTTTGCCATCATGTTGACGCGTGGGATGATGTTTGGCGCGACTTCGCCGCGCAATCGCCAGTCCGGAACCGCTGCAATTATCACTGCACTGACCTTTGTCGTGCTGATGGCGTTGATGCGAGGCATCCCCTGGCCGCAGGCGGGCGAACCCATCGTCGATGGACAGCTCATTATTGCGGGCTTGGGCCATGCGTTTGTAAACGAGTATGTAGTTCCTTTTGTGTTGTTAGCCATGTTGTTGCTGGTTGCGTTGGCAGGCGCTATCGTCGTGGCGCGCGACCGTAAGTAAAGATCAATCCGTGGCGGCAAAATAGCACATCTTTTTGCAGTAAGTAAGTTTTCCGAAGAGGCGGCGCACAGATGGTTCCTCTAACCTGGTATCTGATTCTAGCGGCATTTATGTTCAGCTCTGGTTTGTTTGCCACGCTGGGCCGGCGTAATGCCATTGCCGTGTTGATGGGCATCGAGCTGATGCTCAATGCGGCCAATATCAACCTGATCGCCTTTTGGCGCTACGGCGTGGCGCCAACTGAAAATTTGGACGGTCAGATTTTTGCGTTGTTCGTCATTGCGGTGGCGGCGGCTGAGGTGGCGATCGGTCTGGCGCTCGTGATTTCAGTTTATCGCAACCGGCGCACCGTTAATCTTGACGATCTCGATATTCTGAAGGGATGAGCGGGGCGGCTGTCGGCGCAAGGTGGAGTTGCCATGAGGTGCAGGCGTCATGCCAAAACAGATTCTGACGGGCGCCTTAGACGAGCAATGTGAGTTTCTGTATAACCTTGCTCAGGAGAAGATGGAGCAAGGCAATTACACCGGCGCCGTCCATGTGCTCAAAGAAATCGTCAAGCACAGGCCGGACTTTCGTGACACGGCGTCCTTATTGGCGGAAGCCAAGGCGCGTAAATCGGAGCAGACCTTTCTGCTGCTGATGGCGGCTGTCGGCGCTATCGTCGCCATCGCGGTTGGTAGTGTGGTCGGTGTTCCGAATGACTTGGTTTTCCTGGTCATTTTGGTTGCGGGAGCGTTGGCCGGTTATGGCGCCGGCAATTTTATCCAAAGTTTTAGACGACGGCGCGCAGCGCCATGAGCAAACACCGGCGCGCAGCGCCATGAGCATTCGGCAATCATCGCCCGTGAATTTACGTT